>Ga0172377_10003725_pt1 | contig 15690 bp, 15 predicted proteins | sample Pumphouse3metaG_FD_119749 | JGI IMG/M metagenome (GOLD analysis project Ga0172377, IMG submission 119749) | Leachate microbial communities from a municipal landfill in Southern Ontario, Canada - Pumphouse #3 metaG | ecosystem: Engineered > Solid waste > Landfill > Unclassified | place: Canada...
CACCTCGTTGTTATTCATTGCCTAAAGCATAAAGCAACAATAATATACGAGGTGTTTTTGTCAAGAAGTATTTTAAGTTATTTTACTGCCTCTCAATCACTTGGGCTACTGGGAAAGATTAGTCAATTATTTGTCACAGGGAACTATCGCGATCGATTAGAAGAACCATTGATATCAAGCAATGAACATACAATGTAGTCCTTTTCCAATGTTTGTAGTTGTCGAATTTTGATAAATGTAAGGTCAAATGTATTGCATTCTAAGGATAAAGTGCAGGGAATTAAGAGGTAAGAATCCTGTATGAACTATTTGCTTGATTCTGTCTGTAAATAGCTGCCTACTATCTTGACTAGTTTCCCGTTTTTGAAAGACACCGTAACCACTGCATCCGTGCCCATACCATCAACAGATAATACGACGCCCTGTTTATACTCTTTGTGCCATACACGTTGCCCGATCTTGAAGTGTTTCTGACTTTCCCTAATCTTGTTCTTCGGTTTGCGATATGAGCTTTGCACCGGAGCCGCTATGTGCCCCGGAAAGTCCAATACATCCTCAAGATTGTCCAGAAACATGCTGGGTTGCGTAAAACTATAGGTGTCGTACAACCTGCGAGCTTCCGCCAGGCTAAGGATCAATTCCCGTTTTGCGCGAGTGATACCCACATAAAAGAGCCGCCGTTCCTCCTCGATCTCCTCTATGGTATCCATGCTCATCCGGTGAGGTAGAAGCTCATCCTCCAATCCAGCAAGATATACTACCTCAAACTCCAGTCCTTTGGCGTTGTGCAGAGTCATCAGCCTCACGCTGTCAAGTTCCTCGGATACTTTGTCCAGATCAGTCTGCAGGGCTACATAGGGTAAAAAATCCTCCAGGACTGCCGCTCTGTCGTTATCCCTGCTAAAACGCTCGGCAAATTCGTTGACCGAAGCCACAAATTCGATCAGGTTTTCCGCCCGGGCAATGTCCTTGGGATCGCTGCTTTTGCGGTATAAACTCACCAGACCCAGTTCTTCCACGATCTCTTTTACCAGATCAACCACAGGAAGCTTAAGGGACATCTGCCGCCATTGCTCGATGATAGTGCAAAACTCCGCTACCCTCTTGTGAGCTCCGGCATTCATTTCTGTGATGGCACTTTGGTTTTGAATAGCACTAAACAAGCTGATCCGGGTCTTGGCGGCAAATCCCAGCAAGCGGTTCACAGTGGTCTGTCCGATACCGCGAGGGGGTTCGTTGATTATTCGTAACAGGCTTTCGTTATCTGCGGGATTGCCAAGGCAATTCAAGTATGCCAGGAGGTCTTTGATCTCTTTACGCTGGTAAAAGTTCAGGCTTCCCACGATACTGTAGGGGATCTTTCTCTGCATCAGAGCATTTTCAAAGAGGCGGGACTGCGCATTTGTCCTGTATAGAATGGCAATATTCCGTAGGCTTTTGCCATCATTCCACTGCCTGGAGATGTTCTGAGCAATCTGTTCGGCTTCCACATTGGCATCGGGATACACGTTCAAGACCGGTTTCAAGCCTTCGCCTAAATCGCTATATAGTTCTTTGGGATGTCGCTGTTTGTTCTGCTTGATTACCTTGTTTGCCAAATCCAGGATCGCGGTTGTGCTGCGGTAATTCTGCTCCAGACGGATAGTGCGAACTTCGTGATAGTCCCTTTCAAATTCCAGTATATTACGTAGAGTTGCCCCGCGAAAGCTGTATATGGCCTGATCGTCGTCCCCCACCACGCATACTCTCTGATGCTCCAAGGCCAATTGATGGATAATCTCAAACTGAGCTTGGTTTGTATCCTGATATTCATCGATCATAACATATTGAAAGATATCCTGGTACTTGTGTCGTACAGCGCTGTTATTGCGTAGCAGGCGTGCAGTGTAGAGCAGAATGTCGTCGAAATCCATAGCTTGATTCATCAGAAGAGCTTGCTGATAATGCTGGTAGATATGTAGAAAGCCTCCGAGGAAAGGATTGTGCTTCGTTTCGGAGACGTCGATATCTTCGGGCAACATCAGTCGGTTTTTGTAGCGTCCGATCCTGGCCAGTACTTTGTTGAATGGATACTTTTGCAGATCGTAGCCATGTTCTTTATAGATCTTTTTTAGTACCGATTTCTGCTCATCGTCTGCATAAATGCTAAAATTTGCATTATAGGGCAAAGAAGCGGATTCATAGCGCAGAATCCTAAGGCAGATGGAGTGGAAAGTGCCCACCCAAAGCGAGTGCATAGGAATGCTAAGTAGGCTCTCCAAACGATCCTGCAATTCGCGTGCAGCTTTATTTGTAAATGTAACGATCAATAGCTTCCAGGGCGCTACTTTCCGCTCGTGAATCAGATAGGCGGCACGATAAATGATGCAGCGTGTCTTTCCGCTACCGGCACCTGCCAGTACCAGAATGGGATGATCTACATCCTCAACTACTTCGCGTTGAGCTTCGTTCAGATCTTGATGGTAATCTATCATCAAGTTCTTACTATTATTGGCTTGGGTTCGCTAAGGCGGCCTTCAAGCCTTCCCGCTGGATAGTCTTTGTAGGCGGAGACTCTATACCAGTACTCGCCTGGAGTAACACTGGAATCGTTTTCGCTGCTGTGGATATATTGCTGATGATCTGCACTTGCCACATGCATCACCGTATCGATAACGGCGTAAGCATTGCTATGCCCCTTGCTGCGGTAAACAAAGTATCCATCAGTGTTTGAGCTGCTATTGCTGTTCCATGATACTCGAACAATTCTTGGAGCAGATCCGGTACCCTCTGAACTTAACTGGACTCCCGTCACATAAGCAGGCTCAATCACGGAACTGGAATGAGGATCCAGGGGATTGTCGCGCTTGATGCCGCAGCCGGCAACAAAGAGCAGGATTGCAAGAGTAATAAACAGATGTATGTGTTTCATAAGCTAAAACCTCAATTCCAAACCAGTTGGACTCAGTTTCAACGGAGAACTGTCCCTATTCATGATGTCCTGCCACAAGTTCTCGTTATACTCGTTTGTACTCATTACAACATCGTACATATTGTACAACCAGATCACTCCTGCCAAACCCACCATCAGCAGGGAATAGTGATAGGGAATTTCGGCTTTGCTCCAGTAATCATTGATCTCGTCAACCTGAGTTGCGTTTTGATAGCGATCATAATTTGTGCTGGCCTGATTGTAGAAATAGAGGGCACTGATCACTGAAATCAATTCGGCGCTAAGTATTACTGTGGCTTTACTATTGTGTTTTGTAGCAAACTGACCCCACCCGGGGATCACTGCGCTTTTTAACACATTGCCGCCAAAGGGCACTGCCTCCAATTCGTAGAGTTGCAATTTATTCTGTCTGTAGGTTAGATCTTTGCGATACTCTGCTCTATCCAGGTAGTCCTTCCAACCGTATTTCGTACTGTCTGCAAAGGCTTGTAAATCGAAGCTTTGAGCATTGCACAGCGTGATCCCAAACAGCAATACTATCAGGATTATGTATTTCAAATTAATTCTCATATCTTTCATTTTACCCGCCTATTGCATCAGAGCTTCTGAAATCTTGTTTAAAGGGACCATAGAGCGATCTCTCAGATTGATCTGCCACACATAGAGGAAAGTATCCGTGGGAGTAAGCAAATCGTAGCGGGCTTCATATTTGTATTGTCCAGTGGAAAGCAATATCTTCCATCCACTATCCCGTATTTCGTTGGGATTGTGGGTTTTAAGTACCTCATTACGCTTTGCAGCGATGCGGTTTATCAAGAGTCCGTTACGATATTCCTGCAGGATTCTGCGGGCAAAGCCAACAGGATCACGTTCTGCTTCTACCAGGTTTTGCATGGACTGAGACCGTGCGCGATATTCCGGTAGGGGATCCAGTTGAATAGCCTGGTTGTAAAGCCTCAGGGCTTCGGCGTGTTTCTGAGCGCCTTCTGCTTTCAGACCTTCGTTGTAGATATCTTTGGCTTGGGCGATGTCTTTCTGAATCTCTCTCATCCTGGCAATGGCGGATAAAGCTGGGGCATAATCCGGGATGATCTCGAAAGTTTTGGTGTAATGCAGCAATGCATGTTCAAAATCGCGCTCTTGAACAAGAGCATCGCCTTTCTGAACATATAGTCTGGTAATACCTTCCAGACGCGCATCGACTTCGGCTTGCTTTGCGGGATTATATTGCACCGCAATGCGGAACAGGCGGTCGGCTGCCATATAGTCCTGGGCATCGATATACTCTTCTGCCTGTGCTTGATATACATCGGATATCAAAGCATTGATCCGGGATCCTTCAACCACGGGGTATAGAGAGAGTTCAAACAACTCCTTCAGCGCATCAGTATAATACTCCTGCTCCAACAAACGCTGGGCATAATCCACTTTAGTATCAATAAACTGCATCACGATATAGCGTGCTTGAATCTCGTAGGGATTATCCGGATAGTTGTTGTACAGAAATTTATAATCCTCCCAACTCTTTTCGCGATCCTGATATTCGTTCAGACTGATACTCATCCGGCGTAGTAAAACTTGGGGAATCAAGGGAGATTGCGGAATCTCGCGCATGATGTCGTTCATGTATTTTAGAGAAAGTACTTTATCGTTTGTTTGATAGGCTTCATCACCCATTTTGTAGTATAACTTTGCCAGTTCCAGATCTGCCGCTTCAGAATTGGCCAGTTTCAGAAAGCGCACTGCCAAAGGCCGATTGTCTCTTTCCACGGCAGTTTTGCCCAATTCCAGATAGCTGTTGCTGCGCATCAATTCAGCCCGGGTAACGATTGCTCCGTTTACTCCCGTTTCGATAAGGGCGTCCAGTTCATTGATGGCTCCCACATAAAGGCCTTTGTTATATAGGTCTTCCGCACTGCGCAAGCGGTTGATCTCACAGGCGGAAAGAAGTAGCAATAATGGGATCAACAACAGTGTTGCCGCTCTCAATATTGCAACTGTGTGTGGTTTATACATATATGTTCCCCGTAATATCTTCAGGATCTTCATATCCTGTATATTCTGCCCTCCCGGGCTTCTTCAAACAGTTCATTGGGTGTATTTATCAGAGCTTGCCTTACTCCCTCGCTCGGATTGTGCGTAAGCAGGATTCTTTTCAGACCCTTGGTGCCCATTTTCAATACTTGGCCTGCAGAAGGATGACATGCGTCCAAGAGAAGTGTATGCGCACCCTCTACGAAACCTGATATGCTATCTGTGGTTGAGATATCCGAACTATACACAAAATCTCCTGCAGCAGAATTGATCCTGATGGAAAACGCTCGTTGCAGGTTTTTGAAGGCATTTTTCCGGATTATCTCGCCATATCCTTGTAAGTGGTCGTTCAAGATATATCGTAGCTTGGGAAAGTCTTCTGAAAGGGAAGTCATGGGTTTTAGCTGCAGTTCAAAATCGAACTTCTGGGGAAAAGTGTAAAACATGCACAAGAAATCGGCGAACTCCCCTTCCCGCTCCGGCAGATAAAGAGGCAAGACCCTCTTACGACCTCTAAGATACAACATCTGAATAAGTAACAGCACGCCCCCGACATGGTCGGGATGGTAGTGTGTTATGATCACTGCACTAAGTATATCCGGCTCTAAACCTAGTTTCACCAGGCTCTGAGCACAGCCGTCTCCGCCATCCAGCAAAAAGCTCTGTCCCTCTGAATGCACCAATACAGATGAAGAGTTCAGATCCTTTGCAGGCATGCCGGAACCCGCTCCCAATATGCGAATTTCCATTACTTCTCTTTCTTCTGATTTGCCGGAATCACGATGGGTACCTGATCCAACTTGCGGCCAACTGCCAGGAAAAACGCTCCGAAAAGCAATGTGCTGATTAGCAATAACTCCCGGGAGCCAATCTTGAAGATGATGATGGAAGTGAGCACAATCAATACATTGATCGCGTAAATCACAGCTGCCGTAACCTTTACTGAGCCCAAAACATTGTTAATACGGTGCGTGGAGTGATCTTTGCCACCCTGCATCACATGTCTGCCATCGCGGCGACGGGTATAACTGACCAGCGAGATGTCGAAGATGGCATAACTAAGTAGCAGCACAGGAAGCAGATAGAACAGCTTGTCATTGTATTTGATGCCCGCATAACGCGCCATCAGGATGCCCATTGATGACAAGAAGTACCCGATAAACATGCTGCCCGCATCTCCCAAAAAGATCCTGGCAGGATTGAAATTGAAGGGTAAAAAACCAAAGGAAGACCCGGCAAAGCTAAGCGAGATAAGTGCGATCAAGGCCATGGCTTCCTGATTGGAACTGGTAGTATTGGTAAGTGCAAAGGCAAAAAACCCTAGCCCCAGAATGCCTGCCATACCGCTGATGATGCCATCCATATTGTCCAGGAAATTAAGCGCATTCATCAGCCCAACCATCCATAAAAGCATGAGCGGAAGAGTAATATAAACGCTGCCAAACATCATGCTAAGCTCATCAAAAGTGAAGTTCGTAAGGATAAAGATAAGTGCTACAAGAATCTGTCCAGACATCTTCACCAGTGGATGCATCCCGCGACGGTCGTCTATAAGGCCAATAAGAACGATTATGACTGAGCCTGCCAGATATCCGATCATGGGACGATCAAAATACCTGCCGGGGGAAATGGTTACATCGTAAACACATAACAGAATGAAACCCAAGGCCACACTAAGCCCCCCCATCAGGGGTACGCTTTTTAGGTGGATCTTGCGTGCTTCCGGTTTGTCCACGAAATTTATCTTTCTAGCCAGCTTTATTATGAATGGCGTGAGGCCATAAACAAAGAGCCATGACATTATGAATACGCTAAGATACTCATAGATGCGAAAATCCATCTGGTTCTCCAATATATCTTTCTAATATTCCATAATATGATAACATGGGATTTTGTCAATGCTTTTCCGCTGCAATTGTACGGATATCTACCATACCGGTTTGTGCTTCCCATCATGTGCGTTCTTTTACAAAGAATCGGGTTGAATACAGTAGGAACAGTTTTATACTTCCGCGGGATGCTCATGAAAACGTATGAGATTGGGCTTGACAGATTCCTGATTTTGAAATCTCTTTCATTGCATCGTTATATTTGCAGAAAACGGACAATATCCATATATATGGGAGGTAGATTTCGGATGAGATACCACATAGTAATTACGTTGTTGATTGCATTGTTCTCGTGCCAAATTATGGCATTAAGCGTGCATGATGAAAACCGGGTACAGATTGGCGATATTTCTTTCGATTTGAACCTGTATGCGACGGCAAGGATTGGGGGTAGCAGCGTGGTAGCTCTGAACTTCGATACTTCGGCCAGCACTGACGACGGAATCACGAACATCATCTACAGCTCCCCGCAGATGGATGTAAGATTGAGCTTTTATCCCCGGGATCAGTATGAAGCTGCGGCATGGTTAGTGTCCGTGAATGCATCCTGCAAAGAGGAACTATATTTGCACGATGTGTATCTCGCTATGGATCCGGTAGATGCGCCTATTATTGCAGATTTGAAGGGTATTGAAGCGATAAACTCCGGTGATTTTAAAGACAATGTAAACATCATCCCATTCAGGGATAAGGCAGTAGAATACGCTCATCCCAACGGCAAACTATGGATTGTGGCATCCGGATATGATGAATGTGGGGAAATCGAAGGGCTAAGCGCAAACCAAATAATGCTTTATGATCATAAAAACCATTTTTTCCGCAGATATGTGCAGGGCGGTACTTGGGAGGTTTCTATGGATACCATGTACAAGCCAGCCGGTGGTTCGCATGATTGGGCTTTTTTGCTCTTTGCGGAAAAACCACTTTTACTGAATATCAACCGTTGGCCAGGTGTAAATAGAGCTGCTTTATGCATTACAAACGATGCGGACGGAGAGAATATTAACAGCTTGCAAGCCGTTTACGAAGGCAGCAACAATCCTGAAAATCCAAAGTTTTACAATCAGGGCTTCTTTGCCCGCAACATCCCTGTATCCAGTACTATTTTCGGCGATAAACAAGCAACTTTGGGTGAGATGTGGCATAGGATAAAAGACCATGGCAATACGATTGGCTACCACACCTACTCTTCCGGAGCAGATCCCGTAGGCAGTAATCAACAAGCGCTGCTAACCGATCTTGTGGATTATGACATTCGGCTCTGGATCGATCACGCAGTCCCCAGCAACCCAGAGGATTTAGGTTACCTGGGCTTGATTCCCGGAAGCGATAGCTACATGGTAGATGTCATCAACGCATCCGGGATAGATTACATCTGGCCGGGAGACACTCCATATACAAATCCCTTCAACGCCTATGATGAAGCATGGCGATTGCCACACCTGCTGTATGAAGCCAAGGGATTTACACGCCCGATTTATTTTTTTGGGCGTACAAGGATGGAATTCTGGGACTATACCAATTTTTTGGAACCACTCTCTTTTAAGTATATGATGTCTGCCGATAATCTGGATAAGTTAATCGAAGACAGAGGCTTACATATCAGTTACACCCACTTTAGTGTGCATAGTAATTCCTATATCGGAGCATTCTTTGACGTAAATGAAAACGGAGAATATGAGATCAAAGACGAAGTGGACGATATGCTATTGATGCTGGACTACTACAGACAGCATCGGGGATTGTGGATAGATACTCTGGAGAATATTTTTGACCGTATGCTGGCTATCGAACAAGTGAGACTAATGTCCTACAAGGAAGTGAGTGACGGCATCTATAAGGTAGTGTTGAAAAATGATTCTGACTATGATATCAAGAACTTGCATTTCGAGCATCTGGATACCGGTTTCACCATTCCGTACTTCGCCAAAGGCGATACATTCACGTTCCATACTACATACAAGCCTGAAACGTATACATTCCGACCAGAAAACTACATCATCAGCTATGATGCCGGTAATCTGATCATGAAAAGCAGATATGATCTCAGTATGTCCTCCCATGAAAATAGAGATATTCAATATACGTGGTCAGAAAGTGCAATCATTCCATACCAATGAAACGCTGTATCAGTGGACACAACCTTTCGGCAAACACGCATCAGGTATCTACTTTGCCAGGATAAGCAGAGATAATACCCCTGATATGACACTCAGATTCTACGTAGTGAAGTAGAGAACCGGGAGATACCCTTTAGGTTATAGACTTGCCCGGCCTTTGAACGAAGCAATCGGAATAGATGCATCATCCACCGTGACAACACATTTTCTTGACAGAATGAGAGCTCAGGACAGCATTGCACGATATGGACAGAGAAAACAGATATCTGATTGCCGATGCTCTACATCCCCTCGTCTGCACGGACAAGGTGCGGGATGAGCTTCTGCTGTACAATATACAGGCACAGGATTATCCCAAAGTCTTTGAGCAGTTCAAGCTCATCTGCGATAAGGGATTGGATGTAGCCAGTGCCTTACAGGAGCTCTCCGGCGGTCAGAAAGTGATCCTGATGGCGATCTTGGCTATCTACTCACCGGCGCGGCGCATACACTTCATCAACCTCAACCGTTATCTTGATGCATCAAAAGCGAATGCCCTGAAAACCCTGATCGATGGCAGTGACAAAGAGATATTGGTAGAAGAAGACTCATGATTACTTTTCCACACTCCAGACTGCAAATCTGGCCTCATTTCTGCCTGAACATCATCGATGAGATCAATCTGCTGTGTCCCGGCAGCTACTATCTGAAGGGAAGCAACGGCAGTGGTAAAAGCAGCTTTATAAATCAAGTATTCCTGCCAATCATGAGAGAACGGACAGACCTGCATCTGATCGTACTACAACAGCAAATGCACCTGCAATTGTATGCTTTAAGAGCGTGGGCGGCAATCTATTATCCAGGCAGGATTGTGGCGAACGAAACCGATGTGTGGGAACTGCTGTGGGATGATCTTACCGCTCTCAAGGACGACAAACCTGTGTTTGTGGTAGCCGATGAAGCGCACAACATCCGTATCCCGGAAGGACTTACGCATCCTGTTTGCCTTATTTACAGTTCGCACAACTATCAGATACAAGCAGATAACGTATTGGAATTCAAGCCGATATCCCCAGATGAATCGGAACTGAGACTATTAGCAGAGGATGCTTTATGCGCTCATTGATATATGCCACTCTGCTATTTGGATTATGGTGCCTTGCCTTTGCTGTAATATGGTTTCAAAACCTTGTCTTACAAGGGATATGCTTGCTTGCACTAATCGTGCTGACCCTGAGCATTTTGGGTAGCAGGAAGCTTTTCAAAGAGCTTCGGATCTTAGCTCCCTTCGTAAGTATGCTCATTGTAGTGTATGCAATCTTTATTCTTTTGGGAATAGATCCAGAAGGGAAGGGAGCTTTTCAATACTGGATGAATTACGGATTGCCCCGCGCTTTGCTCTTGGTGAACGCTGTTTTGGCTTTTCGGCTCTGTTTTGCCTTGGTCTCGGTTGATAGCATTTTGGATTCCGACGCCAGTATCCACCGGCTTAAATACATTATCTTGGGCAAGATCCTATATGAAGCGGCTACAAACTCCTATCATCAGCTAAAACAATGGCAAGAGATGACTCCTGGTATGCACGCCAGAAAAGCCACAGGTATCAAAGAGCGCTTTCAAAGAGGTCTGAGCGCTACTTTGGCCTTGGTCCTGTACATCCTGGCTGAGGCCAAATATAAAGGAGAGCGCATCGACAATCTGATCGCCACTTGCCATGAGGAGGAAAGATGAAATGGTACATTACGGTTGGTTTCACGGTATTGGTGATGGCCAGTACACTCTTGATCAGAATACCTGTTCCCGGAGGGGGATACTTCAATTTTGGCGATGTCGTGATAGTGTTCTGTGGTTTGTATGCTGGCAGGCGCTCCGGATTGATCGCCGGGGCGATAGGTTCTGCTCTGGCAGATATCATCGGCTTCCCGCTATTCGCCCCGATCACCCTGGTTGCCAAAGGTAGTCTGGGTTTCTTTGCTGGCCTGGGAAAAGATGCCCATAACCGGGTCCGTTTTATTTGGCCCATTGTGGGGGGAATCTTGATGGTGACAGTGTATTTTGTGGGCACCTGGTTCATGCCCAGCTTTGGTAAAGCAGCCGCCTTTGCGGACTTGCCACCCAATCTGCTGCAGGCTCTTCTCGGTTTCATCGGTGGACGATTGCTGTATAAAGCCTATACGAAGATTGAGGGAATGACTCGGCATTAACCGACATTAAATTCTTGACTAAAGTTCTATTCTGACTATCATTTATGTAAATGCAGAATAAATTGCAAGGAGTAGAGATATGTCGATACCCTTCAACATGAACCGTATGAAAGAAACGGAATTGCATTACCCACAACGTTTTGCCAGTATGATGCAAAAGGACTATGGACTGCTCTTTTGGAACGAAGGCAACAAGTCATCCCGGGAGAGTAACCATGCCGTGATCACTGATCTCTTCGGCATCGAGAGCAGCTTGCGCAACATTGAGTCCTTTTACAAAGCCAAAGGTATCCACCCTTGTATCTTCAGTTCGCTACAAAATAACGAACTGGAGAAAGTATCCGCTCCCTTGTCTCAGCACGGATTCAAGATGGAAATCAAAGACCATGTGTACTTTCTGCATGATCATGAAAGCAGCGTAAAACCCGTAGAGGGATTGGATATTGAGCGCATCCAGGAGCTGGATATCGACATTATGGAAACCATCGCCCTGGAATATGGAGGCGACTGGACTATCCGGGTGGTTGAACGCCACTTACAGCATCCCTCCTATCATCTGTTAGGAGGATTTCACGATGGAGAATTGGCAGCGCTTGCTTCCGTGAGCATCCACGCTGGATATAGCCGTGTATCCGATGTATTCACCCGCGAAAAGTTCCGTGGCAAAGGTTACGCAGCAACCATGATCCACAATCTTGTCTTGTATCACAAGGGAATCAGCCAAAATCATCTATACCTTTTTTCAGATAATCCGCTTACTTCCAAGGTTTATATAAAAACCGGTTTTACACGTCTAGCCAAAGATTTCATCAGCTGGGAAGCACTCAAAGAAGCCTGACGCTCAAATTTTCTATCCTTATCCGGACAATCTGCTACAGCTTTGTGTCTGAAGCCCAGTAGCGGATATATATACCCATTTACTGCCACCTGGTATTTACTATGATATCAAGGTTGAGTAAAATGATGGTCTGGAATAGATTAGACCTGTCGCGGTAAAATTCCTCATTTTGTACTTGACAGTTTTCCCCCATGCCGAATGTTTGTTGCAAATGATTCTCAATAAGGATTAGATTATGCAAGAACATGAAGTTCTATTCCGTAAGTACCTTGAAAATTCCGGACAAAAGCTGACCCACAGTAGAAGCTTGATTCTGGATGCGGCTTTCAAGGTACATGATCACTTCGACGCCGAGACCCTGCATCACATGATCCGCGGGGCAAATGTCTCTTTAGCCACTGTCTATCGCACCCTTCCGCTGTTGGTGAACGCAGGTCTAATCCAATTGGCGGTTCGCAGCGAGGGAAGAGAGCGTTTTGAGCATATCCTGGGTCACCCCAAACATGTCCATTGGATCTGTCACAAATGCAAAACAGTCACAGAAACTGACCTTGCCGCTCTATTGCCTTATTTGCAGAAAGAGGCCAAGGGCATAAAATTCGATATGGATCAGGTAACCATCAATGTAACAGGACTTTGCTGGAAGTGCCGGAGCAATGATAATGAGTCTCAATAAAAACCCCGTTATCGCACTTGCCGGCAATCCGAATGTAGGCAAAACTACTCTCTTCAATGCACTTACAGGCTCCAGGCAAACCGTGGGCAATTGGCCTGGAGTTACAGTTGAGCATAAAAGCGGAAGCATTACTCACAATCACCAAAAATACGAAATTGTCGATCTCCCCGGTATCTACTCTCTATCAGGAGGAACTCCCGATGAACTGGTGGCGCGAAACTTTATCCTGAACGAAAAACCGGATTTGATTATCAACATCGTGGATGCCTCAAATCTGGAGCGAAACCTCTATCTCACGGTGCAACTCATGGAACTGGGAGCTCCCATCCTGATGTGCCTTTCCATGCCGGATATTGCTGAACGCAACGGACTGAAGATAGACCTGGATCATCTCAGCGATCACCTTGGTTTCAAAGTGATGTCCCTGGCTTTAAACAAAAGATTCCCTCTGGAAGAGTTGATGCGGGAAATCGACGCATCATTGGCAAAACCACCCATACCTACCCAGATTTTCTACGACTCCATCGTGGAGCAGCACCTGGAAAAGATATGGAACGACATCCTGATACATGAGAGGTTGAACGACTCCACCAAGGACAAACCTCTGCCCCAGGATATTTACTGGGCAGTGCAAAAAACCCGCTGGCAGGCAGTAAAGCTGATCGAAGGCGATCCAGAATACTTGATGCAGATTGATGAAGAGGAAAGAATAGCCGTGGAGAAGGAAGTAAAGGCCATCGAAAAGCATCGTGGTCAAGCTTCTTCGGCAGTTATTGCGGACGATCGCTACGGATTCATACGAGGTTTGGTAAAGGATGTAGTAAAGCGGCGGAGGCCGGGCAATCATACTTTTTCGGACAGTGTAGACAAGGTACTGCTATCGGGATTCTTTGGTTTGCCGTTTTTCTTTGTGGTGATGTATTTGGTTTTCCTGATTGCGGTCAAGGCCAGCGAACCGGTAATTGCGCTTATGGAGAGTGGGCTATCCTGGTTGTTTTTTGACGGTCTGGGAGCCTTATTACAGATGCTCCATGCTCCTAGCTGGCTAAATTACCTGCTTTCTGATGCCTTAGGAAGCGGTATAGTAACCATCGGTACGTTCATACCGCCCATTTTTTTCATCTACATAAGCTTATCCATTCTAGAGGACAGCGGCTACATGGCCCGGGCTGCTTTTATCGCAGATAAATTTATGCGCAAGATCGGTCTGCCGGGCAAGGCCTTCATTCCGCTCTTGGTTGGCTTTGGCTGCACAGTTCCCGCCATCATGGCCACGCGCACTTTGGAAAATCCGCGTGACCGGCTTTTTGCCTCGCTTCTCACTCCTTTCATGAGCTGTGGAGCTAAGCTGCCTGTCTATACTTTTCTGGCAATGATCTTCTTTCCCCACAGGGCATCCATCGTTATCTTCGGTCTCTATTTCTTCGGTATCGTGATGGCAATGTTGACCGGATTATTGCTAAAGAAAACTGTCTTCAAATCCGAACCGGGCAATTTCGTGATGGAACTGCCCCCCTATCATGTACCGACTTTTAATGGAATTATGCTTCACACATGGTTCCGCCTGAAGGATTTCATCCTGCGTGCCGCCAAAACCATCCTGATCGTGATCATGATCATAAACATCCTCAGTGTAATCACTGTGCCAAACTTCTTTAGCCCCGACCGGGAGAAAGTGAGCATCCTGCAATTGGGAGGACATGCTATCACTCCCATTCTGCAGCCTATCGGCATCCAGAGCAGTAATTGGGCAGCTTCTGTGGCAGTAATAACCGGACTCTTTGCCAAAGAAGCAATCGTGGGGACTATGCAAAGCCTTTACAGTGGTGGAGAACTAAGCATGGAAATGAGCGAGGAAGAGGAACCCTCCGAGGTCTTGTCCGATAATCTTCAGGCCAGATTTGGCTCTTGGGCTGCGGCCTTGGCTTACCTTCTGTTTGTAGTGCTATATTCCCCGTGTATAGCCGCACTGACGATGCTCTTCAAAGAACACGGCAGCAAATGGACTTTTTTTACCTTTCTATACCTGAATCTCTTAGCTTGGCTTGTGGCCATGATGTTCTATCAGGCAGCGGCCTTTAGTGCCGCATCTCCATACTGGCTGGCAACGGGACTGGGAATAGCAATCTTGATATACTTTAATTTGAAACAAATAGGAAAGAAGCATGAACACACGGCGTAGATTGAGAGGTTGGGGCGCCAGATTATTAGCTGGCAAACGGCATTGTCACTGTCAAAGGGGAGACTGCCTTCCCATGAGCGAGCTGGGCGAGGGGATATCCGGAACTGTATCCTGCAACAACGATATCAGGACTATTGAGCGAGGAATCTACATTGGCGCAAAGATCCAGATATTCCGCAATGAAGCTGATGAACCAAACATCATTATTTCGGTAGGTGATGCCCGTTATGTTTTGGACCGGCGCATTGCCAAAAGCATCCGGATCTGTGTGGATTAAGTATTATTAATCCCTTACCCACACTATCGCGAGTTCCCAATGGTCATCCGGAGCTGAACTAAATGGTTTATCCGGAGCAGGGAAGCTCATTCTTTGAGGTTTTCCTTGACATAGACCTATACTCCAGAATATTGGATGAAATTATGATAAGGAGAGGTGGATCATGCGTAAGATTGTAATATGTCTCTTACCAGCGATACTGCTCTTGCTTGGCGCTTGTGAATCTGGAGCCAAGTTCAGAGTGATAAATCGTACATCTCATCCGATTTACACCTCTTTGGGCGACTCTGAATTGATTACTGTTCCAGGAGGAACTGAACGTGTCATCAAAGTAGATACCGACACGCAGAGTTTTCTAACCGGTACCGTGAAGAAGAGAGTCCAAGTTCTCTTGTATGGAGAAACCTTCAGTCTTGTAAAGGAAGTCAACAAACCTCAGAGCGATTCAACCATAGTCGAGTTTGAAGTCGGCAAGACTTTGAATGCTTATGCAGATCCCAACCGTGCCGGCATAAAAGTCGTTAATTTGCTGGATATCCCCATTTACAAAGTGGAAGTA
>Ga0172377_10003732_pt1 | contig 15678 bp, 12 predicted proteins | sample Pumphouse3metaG_FD_119749 | JGI IMG/M metagenome (GOLD analysis project Ga0172377, IMG submission 119749) | Leachate microbial communities from a municipal landfill in Southern Ontario, Canada - Pumphouse #3 metaG | ecosystem: Engineered > Solid waste > Landfill > Unclassified | place: Canada...
AACAAGTTAAATTATATTTGCATAGAAAAAAGCAAATACAATGATTTCCCGGAAAGTACTGTTCATACTCATCACAATACCCATTCTGTCATTTGCCGCAGCATACGCCATACTGAGACAACCCACAATAGACTTCCTCTCCGACGGACTATTTCATGGTGAACTTTTGGACGAACCTCAAAAGGCAGGTCTTTCCTCCTCCTTTCTAACAGTCAAAGACAATGAGATTGATTTCTCATTCTTATTATCAGACAAGACATCACATCCATACGCAGGATGGAGAATAAGCAGAAAGGACAACAAATTATTTTCCCTAAGAGGGTACAAACTAGAGATGGAGATAACTTGCGACAACAACCTTCCGTTAGTCATCCGGATTAATAAATATATAAAAGGCTACACCAACACTAACAATTGGCAAACCTATCTTCTATCCAGCAAAACAGAGAACGTATCCAAGGGCGAAAATCATATAAAAATAAAGGCAGAAGAGATTGATGAGATTCCTAACTGGTGGTATTCCATCAACAAATCATGGATTAACAAGGAGATAGACTCGGACAAAAGCAACATCAGCGAGATATCTTTCATCTGCGAGAACGGAGCCCCTATCGGATCGTCCACACACTTGAAGATAGAAAAAATAAGGCTCACATATGACGCCAGCGCATTGTATCCATACCTATATTTGGCCATACCCTATTATGTCATTGTAACGCTCCTATTCCTATCCAAAAAGAATGGAAAGGTGAAATACGTATTCATGCCAATAAAAGAGATTGAGGCAAGAGAGAAGATACAGACAAAGACAGCAGACCTATTGGCCTTTATCGGTGAGAATTATCCGAATCCAGATCTAAAAATCAACGATGTGGCGAAACATTTCCATCTGACGGAAACAGAGACGACAAATCTGATTAAAGAATACTGCGACAAATCGTTCCGTCAATACCTCAACCAGATAAGGATGGAGGAAGCTAAACGTTTACTGAAGGAAACGAACCAGCAGATATCAATCATAGCCTTTGGGGTAGGATACAACAACATACAGCACTTCAACCGAGTATTCAAAGAGTATGCGGGTGTTCCTCCCACTCTATTCAGAAGCGAGGAAGGCGAGGCTTCCATCAATGAGGAACTCGAACACACAAAAGAGGCAGGCCAAAATTCATAATAGTCTCCAAAAGAGACAAAAAAAAGATCTCGGATATGGAATCACCATCCGAGATCTTTATATTAACATGCCAGACCGGATTACGAGAGCAAGGATTTCACCTTATCCGAAATAGACTTACCTTCCGTGCGTCCAGCAAGTTTCTTTGAAGCCACACCCATCACCTTGCCCATCTCCTTCGCAGAAGTAGCACCAACCTCAGCAATGATTGCCTTGACTTCTGCCGTCAACTCCTCGTCCGTCATCTGCTTAGGAAGATATTTCTCGATTACAGAAATCTCGGCCAACTCATTTTCGGCCAGTTCAGGGCGGTTCTGTTGCTTAAAGATATCCGCAGAATCCTTGCGCTGCTTCACCATCTTCTGTATTATTTTGACACCTTGTTCGTCTGTAAATTCACCGTCGCTTCCTTTGGCCGTTTTGGCCTCAATAAACTCCTTTTTAATACCGCGCAAAGCCTCCAAGCTCACTTTATCTCTAGCAAGCATGGCCTTCTTTATGTCCTCACTAACCTGTTCAAAAAGTCCCATGATAGTTTCTATTTAGTTATATAAATCAATCTACGTTATTATGAAGAAAGTTGTTTTTATCCTTCAACTGTACAGAATCGCCATCTTTTCCTATGGAGAATCGGGACACTGCCCCATCCTCGTCCGTCAGACAGTTGGAAGACCCATTCTGCATCTGTTTCCTTTTGTATGCGGGGATGCTTTCAACCATATCAATGTTAGCGTCATCATCCAGATTTACAACCACAACAGAATCCTCCTCCGGATGAGCAGCAGGCGCAGAAGCTGCAGGCTGTTCCTTCTTAGGAGACGGCGTATTCCACGAATTAGGACCTTCCCCATAATACTTGCTAACATCAATCCGAACCGGCTGCTCCTCTACCGGCTGCTGAGGTTGAGCGGCTGGCTGTTCGACAGGCTGAGTCTTCTGAGGTCTCTGCGGTTGAACAGGGATCTGGGTTGACATCCCCATAGAAGGCTGCATCTGAGATTGAGACGATATATTCATCCCATCAAAAGTCTGTTCCTCGTTCAAATTGAATCCAGTAGCAACAATAGTAACATTGATCTCCGTGCCCAGATTAGGATCAACCGTATCACCCCAAAGAATTTGGGCATCAGGTCCTACTTGTTCGTAGATATAATCGGTAATGTCCGTCAACTCTTCCACCCTAACCTTATCTTCCGAACCATAAGAGATATTCAACAATATATCCTTAGCACCTCTAAGATTAGTACTAAGCAAAAGAGGAGATGTAAGAGCCTGTTTGATGGCTTCTTTAGCACGGTCAGGTCCTGCCGCGTGGGCTGATCCCATCACCGCATCGCCACTATCTGCCATTACCGTCTTAACATCCTCCAAGTCGACATTTACATAACCGGGAACCGTAATAATTTCGGCAATACCCTTCGCCGCCATAGTCAATACGTTATCTGCATTAGCAAAAGCATCATGCAGTTCCAAATCAGGATATAGCGTGCGTATACGTTCCGTATTAATCACCAAGACAGCATCAACATGCTTACGCATCTCCTCCACCCCTGCGATGGCCTGAGAAACTCGTCGGCGGCCTTCAAACAGGAAAGGGATAGTCACGATACCGATTGTCAGTATGCCAAGATCCTTTGCTGCCTGTGCTATCACAGGAGCAGCTCCTGTTCCCGTGCCTCCACCCATTCCTGCAGTGATGAACACCATCTCCGTAGAGTCCTTCAGCATATCTTCTATCTCAGGAAGAGACTTGATGGCTGCCTGACGACCCTTTTCTGGTTTGTTTCCGGCTCCACGAACGCTGTCTCCCAAAATGATTTTAGCAGGAATAGGCGACTTGCTTAGAGCCTGTGCATCCGTATTGCAAATAACAAAATCAACATGACGGATACCCTGATTAAACATGTGATTGACCGCATTGCCACCTCCGCCACCGACCCCGATGACCTTGATGACGGGCTTAGACTTATCCTCGTCGAATTCAATGTCTACTATACTTTCGCTCATAATCTTATATTTTATATATTTTTATCATCCAATAAATCGTCCATAAAATTACCACACTTCTGCTTCACTTTAGAGAAGACACCCCACAAAGAGCCTTGACCGGAATCATCATCCTTCTTGACCCGCTTTTTCTCCGGTCTCGAAACCGTCGTCTCCGTCTGCATATCAACGGAAGAGTTAACACATACATTTTCTGCACCGTTCAACAAACCTATCAACAAACCATACTCCACTGTTTTGAACTTATCATCCAAGCCTTCGGCCGTATTCCAGGTAGGGACTCCCTCCCTAACATCCACGCCCGTGCGGAGTTCCATCTTATCTTTCAAGTTTTTAAGATTGGCACCTTTTCCTGTTATCACGACCTCATTGATGTAGGAAGTAAGATGAGACTTGTCCAGTTGCTTCCATATACAGTCAAGAATCTCATCAATTCTAGCCTCTATTATAGAAGACAAGAAGCGAGAATTAACCATTCGGCTCTTTCCTGCCAACATAGGCACATTGATTTCGAAATTTTTAATCATCTCCTCCATCGCAGAGCCATATTTCACCTTTAACTTCTCGGCCACATTATCTACCACCTTCAAATCCATGATGTCCTTGCTGATCACATCGCTACCGAAAGGGACAACCGCCAAATGGCGAAGGATACCTTTGTAATAGACCACCACGGAAGTAGTTCCCGCACCGAAGTCAATGAGAGCACAGCCGAGCTTCTTTTCCTCGTCAGAAAGGACCGTATTAGAGACCGCCACAGGAGAGAGGAGATACCCTGCCACCTCATACCCTGCCCTCTGCATACAACTGTCCACATTTATCTTGAGAGACGGGCGTCCACATATAATCTTATACCGACCTTCTATTCTAGTACCCAAATATCCGACAGGACTAATTTCATCCTCATCGTCAATATTGAACTCCTGCGCCACAACCTCCAAAATCTCGCCATCATCAATCTTGACATTCTTATTCTCTTCAAAAAGGGTATTCAATATATCGGAAGTAATCTCCACCTCCTCTTTGCCTAGATTTCTCAGCACATGATTATCTAGTGTCCGGATGGATTGCCCGTTCAGACCCACATAAAGCTTTTCGATCACGAACTTGCGCTTCTCGTCGTCGCTTTTATTCTTATTGATGATAATATTCATCCTGTTCTGCAAAAGAGTGACGACCTCCCTCACACAACCAGCAGCAGCTTCCAGGTTGACAATTACGCCACGCTTTACACCCTTTGAGGGGCAATGTTCCGAACAAAGGACATCAACATTGCCGTCCAAGTCCTTCATGCCCACAGCTCCCCTAATTGTGGAAGTACCCATATCCACCACTACATAATAATCATCATTTGCTAAATCCATCATGACATCTATATTTTCCTTTTTTCCAAAAAATTACCACATTCTAAGGCCTCACAAAAAAGCCCAAAAATTCCAAAACCCGAAGGTTTTGCGAGTACCAAGCCTAGCGTTTTGTACAAACCACTTGGTTTTCATATCTCAAATCAACCCGTCTATATTTGTTCCAACCTGTACGGCTGAAACCATCTTTATATACAGACATGAGCTTCTCTAACTTATATTCATAACTGTCAAGTTTCCCCAGTGCTATGATGTGGTCTCCCACCCTAGGGACAAGCTCGACCTCTTCATTATAGTCAACATAAATCTGTTCTATTTGTGCATCCCAAAATTTGTTCCTCTTTAGGAACAATGCAAAATCATACAGCTCATTTTTTGCAAATTTTTCTGAAATGGCACCGGATGCGACAGGAACATAAGCCGTAAAATCGGAAGAGATGGGCATTGTCTTTCCCTCGCTGTCCACATAATATCCATGTCCGTTGTTCATAATCCGGAGGATGGGTTCTCTCTGTTTCACCACGACCTTAATCTTCCCATCCGGGGTTTTATAGCACTCCGCCTGCTTTATGCGTGGCTGTTTCTCCAAAACCATTTCTATCTGATCAGTCCGAATATCTTTCATGGTGCCACCAACCGGATTTATGCCACTACGGTCGAGTAAAGAGACCACATTCCGCTTCGTGATAAATCGCAAAGAGGAGCTATCGCTAATCTCGACCAAGACCGCCTTGCATACCTGATTTTTCGATCTGAAAGAGAATGCAAAGATAGAAAAAACGAGATATCCTAAGATAGCACAAATGATTGATATTTTAACCCACTTCTTATGCATCAATATTAGACAGTAAAATTTTCTTCAACTCTGGTATCATCAAATCTATATCACCAGCACCTACCGTAAGCAACACCTCGAACCGATGTGTCCGGACAAACTCCTTCAACTCATCCTTCGAACATATCCGTTTGTTGGAAATCGTTATCTTATCCAGCAGCATTTGGGATGTAACTCCCGGAATGGGCTTCTCCCTTGCCGGATAAATATCCAAAAGCACCACCTCATCCAAGAGCGAGAGACTACGAGCAAAATCATCGGCAAAGTCGCGCGTACGAGTATAAAGATGCGGCTGGAAAATGCCACAGATATGTTTGTCCTTATACAATGCACGGACAGACTCTATGCACGACTTCAGTTCCTGGGGATGATGGGCATAATCGTCCATAAACACCAAATCGTCTCGCTTGATATGGAAATCGAAACGTCTCTTCACTCCCATAAACGTAGCCATAGCCGTTCTAACCTCATCAGGGGTTGCTCCGTTGAGCAGAGCCAAAGTCATGGCTGCAATTCCGTTTTCGATATTAATGCGGACAGGGACCCCCAACTTAATATTCTTAATAAGACCTTGCGGAGTCACAAAATCAAAAACGATTTCTCCATTTCCAGTCCGTATATTATCCGCATGATAATCTCCTGCTTCTATTGAATAGGTCAACACCCGCACACCCTCTTTCACTCGAGGCGTGATAGGCAGACCTAACTTCATCAACAAGACCCCATCCGGCCTAATCAACGAGGTAAAGTCCTCAAAGCCGGCCCTATATTGAGCCTCCGTTCCGTAGATGTCAAGATGATCGGCATCGACGGCCGTAATAGCCGCCATATATGGAGATAAAGTCAAGAAAGAGCGATCGTATTCGTCGGCCTCTATCACCACCAAGTCGCTGTTATCCGACAGATGCAGATTCTGTTTAAAGTTTTTCGAGATGCCACCTATAAACGCATTGCAATCCACATGCGAATTGTGCAGCAGATGGGCAGTCATCGTAGTTGTTGTCGTTTTACCATGAGTGCCGGCGACACAGATACCTCGCTGAGACTTTGTTATCTCACCCAGCACCTGCGAACGTTTCATGATAGAGAATCCATTCTGACGGAAAAATTCCAGTTCACCTAAGGAAGCTGGAATAGCGGGCGTAATGACGACCAACGCGTTCTCCTTGTCCTTATATTTGGAGGGGATGAGACCTACGCTATCCACATAATGGATGTCAATACCCTCCGATTGGAGAGACATTGTCAGCGCAGATTCCGTGCGGTCATAGCCTGCGACAGAATAACCTTTTGCATTGAAATAGCGAGCCAATGCACTCATTCCAATACCACCTATGCCGAGAAAATATATATTCTTCATTTCTTTACGGATTACAAATCAAGACCGCACATTCCGATCTATTTATCTATTCTTTAGGCACCAACGCCAATATTTCCGATGCAATACGATCGGCAGAATCCAGCTGAGCCATCGCCTTCGCATTTTTCCCTATCCGAGACAACGATTCAGAATCGGCAATCAGGTCAATAGCCGCGTTCGCCAACTTAACGGGAGCATCCGCGTCCGAAATCATCATCGCCGCATCCCGATCAGACAATGCCATGGCATTTTTAGTCTGATGATCCTCCGCCACATTTGGAGATGGCACCAAGATTGAAGATTTACCCAACAGACAAAGTTCCGAAATAGAACTAGCGCCAGCACGGGAGATTACCAAGTCTGCGATAGCATAGGCATAATCCATCCTTTTTACGAAATCTGTCACCAACAGATTGTCATCTATATAGGGAGCAGCCTGCTGTTTCATATTCTCGAAATAATATTTGCCTGTTTGCCAAAGTACCTGAATGCCGGCAGCCTTTAACTGTGGCAATCCCTTCAATATACTCTGATTGATGGTTCTAGCCCCTAGGCTACCACCAATGATAAGCAATGTTTTCTTTGTAGAATCAAAATGAAAGAATCGGTAAGCCTCTTCTGCCTTTGGCTCCACGTCCAAGAAATCCTGACGGACAGGATTTCCCGTCAGTATGATCTTCTCCTTTGGAAAAAACTTGTCCATTCCTTCATACGCCACACATATCTTAGCCGCCTTCTTTGCCAAAAGCTTATTCGTCACACCGGCATACGAATTTTGTTCCTGCAACACGGTAGGGATACCCTGTCCGTTGGCAGCATAAAGAGTCGGTCCACTAGCATATCCACCCACACCAACAACTGCATCCGGAGCAAAGTCCCGAACAATCTTTTTGGCCAAGAATATACTTTTGAACAGTCTAGCAACGACCTTGACGTTCTTCAACATATTTTTACGGTCAAATCCACTTACGGGAAGTCCCTTGATGGCATAGCCCGCCGCCGGAACCTTCTCCATCTCCATACGGCCATCTGCTCCCACAAAGAGGAAGTCAGCATCCGGAACCCTACGTTTCAATGCATTTGCGATGGAAATGGCAGGAAATATATGTCCGCCAGTACCACCTCCGCTTATTATAAATTTCATTTTCTTCATAACATTTTATTTTTCAGCGTCTTCCGTTTCCGCATAACGGCTAACGCTCAGAATCATTCCAAAATACGCACTAATAACAAGAATAGACGTACCGCCCCTACTAATAATAGGCAAAGTCTGTCCGGTGACAGGCATCGCACCCACTGCAACCGCCATATTCATAAAGGCCTGCAACAAAATCATCGTAGCAAGCCCCAATACCAGCAAGGCGGGAAATGCACTTGAACATCGTTTGGCAATATATCCCGCTCGGAAGAACAAGACCAGATACAAAAGCACCACGAATCCCGCGCCTAAAACACCCGTTTCCTCTATAATTATGGCAAAGATAAAATCAGAATAAGCCTGAGGCAAAAAGTCCCGTTCTATACTGTTGCCTATTCCCCTTCCCCACAAATGACTATTAGAAACGGCTATTTTCGCATGAGACTCCTGATAATTATCGTCATCTATCTTGAACTTAGCCATATTTGCAGATTCCTTGTCCTCAAAATGGGCATCAATACGAGCCCTCCATACAGAAGCCCTATGAAATGGCTTCCAATCCGGCAAATGAGGAATAACAAAGTAAAAAGCCGCGCCCAAAGACAGCCCTACAAGAACCAGAGACAACAATTTTTTTATGGACACACGTCCATACCACATCATAATGAAACCGATGAGGCACACCAGCAATGCGGTAGAGAGATTCTCGGACACAATAAGGACAGCCGCCACTCCGATTATGAGAATACACTTTTTTAACGCACCATCTGCCGATTTGTCTTCACTCTGCTCATGGGACAACACAGTAGACAATAAACCGATAACACATATTTTAGCAAATTCTGACGGCTGAAACTGGACACCTCCCACACCCAACCATCGGGATGCATTATTGGCTACTGCACCATTCACCAAAGTAAGGCACAAAAAGAAAATGGTAATAACTGAAAGTCCAATGAATATCAGAGGATATTTCTTGTAGGAAAATAGATGGATGAAGAATGCGATAAAGAATCCGACACCAAGAAATCCAATATGCCGCCAGACAGGCGAAGTATAACTTGCCTGCCTATAAGCCAAGGAACTGGACGCACTATACATCTCCATCGCCGATATAACGATCATGACGACAAAGACAATCCATACGATCTTGTCCCCCTTGAAATTTCTCTGTACAAACTCTTTCATCTCAACCGACACTTAGTTTTATCACAATGCCTTCACCTGCTCTTTGAACTGGCAGCCTCTATCCTCATAACTCTGGAAAAGGTCGAAGCTGGCGCAACATGGAGAAAGCAATACTGTATCACCCTTTTGGGCAAAAGAGAACGATTTCTCGACAGCCTCCTTCATCGAAAGTGCGTCGTCAATAACGGGCACCTTACCATCGAAAAATGCGTGCAGTTTAGCATTATCGACACCTAGGCAGACAATGGCACGAACCTTATCCTTAACTAACGACTCAATCTCCGAATAATCGTTGCCCTTGTCCTTACCTCCCAAAATCAGGACTACAGGAGTCTTCATGCACTGAAGAGCATACCAACATGAATTTACGTTTGTAGCCTTGGAATCATTGATAAACAACACATTTCGCACCTTAGCTACCGGTTCAAGGCGATGCTCAACACCACGAAAATCGCTCAACGACTCTCTTATCGTCGATTTGTTTATATCTGCTATACAAGCCGTGATTCCGGCCGCCATTGAGTTATAAACATTATGTTGTCCTTTAAGCGATAATTTATTAAGTTCCATATCAAACGTTGTATTTTTTACAGTTATATTAAGTATTTCATTTTCTATATAAGCGGCCAATCCATCTTCCTTCTCCATAGCAAAAGGACATTTCGTCGCCTTTATATCCCTTTTTTCCAACTCCTTTTGAATAATCGGATCGTCATTCCAATAAATGAAATGCTCCTTCTCCGTCATATTCTGCACAATTCTGAATTTGGAGTCGATGTAATTTTGGAACTTGTACTCGTACCTATCCAAATGGTCTGGCGTAATATTCAGAAGGACAGCCACATCTGCCTTAAATTCATACATGCCATCCAATTGGAAACTACTCAACTCAATGACATAGTAATCAAAATCACCATAGGCCACTTGGCGCGCCAAGCTGAAACCCACATTGCCAGCCAGCCCCACCTTCAAGCCTGCCTTCTGCAAGATATGGTAAGTAAGCATGGTAGTAGTTGTCTTTCCATTACTTCCCGTTATACATATCATCTTCGAATTGGAATATCTTCCTGCGAACTCTATCTCGGAGATGATTTTAGTTCCCTTCGATCTCAGTGCCTTGATAATAGGTGCACTTTCCGGAATGCCAGGGCTCTTTATTATCTCGTCCGCCGCAAGAATGCGTCCTTCCGTATGTTGTTTCTCCTCCCACTCGATAGAATGGTCGGTCATCTCCTTCTTATATTTATCTTTAATCTCCGACTTATCGGAGACAAAGACCTCAAAGCCTTTCTCTTTCGCCAGGATAGCGGCACCTACGCCACTCTCACCTGCACCTAATACGACTATATTCATATCTGATTACGTATAAAATTCACTCCGAAAAAAAATTACCTCATCTTCAATGTCACGATAGTGAACATTGCCAAAAGGATACCCACAATCCAGAAACGAGCCACAATCTTAGCCTCCGGCACTCCCAGCTTCTGATAATGATGGTGAAGCGGAGCCATACGGAAAATCCGGCGACCCTCTCCATACTTTTTCTTGGTATATTTGAAATAATAGACCTGCATCATTACCGAAAGATTCTCGACCAAGAAGATACCGCACAAGATAGGGATCAACAGCTCCTTATGGATGATGACCGCAAACACAGCGATGATACCACCCAGCGTAAGGCTTCCGGTATCGCCCATAAAGACTTGCGCCGGATAAGAGTTATACCACAAGAACCCGATAGTGGCGCCCACAAAGGCACAGATAAAAATCACCATCTCTTCAGAATATGGTATATACATGATGTTCAAGTATCCGGCAAACTCAACGTGGCTGGACAAATAGGCCAATATACCCAATGTGGTTCCTATTATAGCCGATGTTCCCGTGGCAAGTCCATCAAGTCCATCCGTCAAATTAGCGCCATTAGAAACAGCCGTCACGATGAAGATAGTCACCAAAACAAAGAATATCCAACCACAAGTCTGCGCCTTATCTCCCATAAAAGTGAAAAGATCCGCATAATCGAAGTTGTTATCCTTTACAAAAGGGATAGTCGTCTTCGTCGATTTCTCACTCACTGCCGAATATTCCACCACCTCTTCCACATTTGCGGTCTTGGGAACAGTAACCGTATTTTCCCTCATCACGACACTATCACTGAAATAGAGAGTAAGACCTACGATAAGTCCCAATCCGATTTGGCCCACTATCTTGAAACGTCCATGCAGACCCTCCTTATCCTTCTTGAACACCTTGATATAATCGTCCAAGAAGCCGATGGCTCCCAACCAAACTGTGGTTACCATCAGCAATATCAAATAGACATTGTCTAATTTGCCGAAAAGGAGACACGGAATGAGTATGGCAATGATGATAATAACACCACCCATGGTCGGAGTACCCTTTTTGCTCATCTGCCCTTCCAAATCCAGATCTCGGATAATCTCACCTATCTGCTTTTTCTGCAACATTCTGATGATTTTCTTTCCTATGAACGTTGCGATAAGCAAAGAAAAGATGAAAGCAAAAGCAGAACGGAACGAAACGTACTTAAACATCCCCGCCCCTATGACGTCCATCTTCGACAAATAATTAAAAAGATAATAAAACATATACGATTACATTTACATATTCAAAAATCAATTATCCATCACTTCACGAAGCACCTCCTTGTCGTCGAAATGATGCTTCACTCCGTTTATCTCCTGATAGTTTTCATGGCCTTTACCTGCCACCAGAACCACATCGTCAGGCTGAGCCAAAGCGCAAGCCGCCTTGACGGCCTGATAACGATCGGCCACCACAAGCACCTTTCGTTTCTCTATGACGTCCAATCCGGCCAGCATATCGTCTATAATAGACTGAGGTTCTTCCGTACGTGGATTGTCCGAGGTCAGAATCACCTGCTCACTTCCATTCACAGCCTCTTTGGCCATCATAGGGCGTTTGCCCTTATCCCTATCTCCGCCGCAACCGACAACCGTAATCAGGCGGCCGGCTCCACAGCGTATCTCATTGATAGTCTTAATCACATTCATCAAAGCGTCTGGCGTATGCGCATAATCAACGATAGCGCGGCAACCACCGGCATTCGCCTTCACCAGTTCAAAACGACCTGAGACGGCATGCAGCGCGCTCAACTGCACAAGGACCTCCTCCTCCGACTTTCCAAGCAAGACGGCGGCTCCAAACACAGCCAACAGATTGGAGGCATTGAACCGTCCTATAAACGGAACAACGATCTCATGCCCGTTCATCTCCAACAACATTCCGTCAAAATTATCCTCCAGCACCTTCGCCTTAAAGTCTGCCATCGAACGGGTGGAATAAGTATGCTTGGCCGCCTTCGTATTCTGAAGCATCACCATGCCATTTTTGTCATCCAGGTTGGTCAATGCGAAGGCATTGTCCGGAAGTTCGTCGAAAAAGCGTTTTTTAGCGGCCAAATAGTTGGCAAATGTTTTATGGTAATCCAAATGGTCTCTTGTTATATTCGTAAAAACACCTCCGGCAAAATCAAGTCCAGCAATCCGTCGTTGATCGATAGAATGCGAGCTGACCTCCATAAAAGCATATTCACAGCCGGCTGTCACCATCTCGGCAAGCATCTCATTCAGAGAGAGAGGATCGGGAGTGGTATGTGTTGCCGGCTTCACCTCATCAGCGATATAGTTGCACACGGTCGACAAGAGTCCACAACGATAACCGAAACGAGAAAACATCTGATAGAGCAAAGATGCCGTGGTCGTCTTCCCGTTTGTACCCGTCACGCCAACCAGATTCAGAGAAGAGGAAGGATAATCATACCAAGCCGATGCCAGACGGCCTAGCGCCTCGTTCGCATTGGCCACCTTCACATAGACCACTTTGTCGGAGATGGACTCCGGCAATTTCTCGCAGACCACAACAGACGCACCTTTTTCTATGACGGATGGGATGAAATCATGACCGTCCACCTTTGTTCCCACCGTAGCGACAAAAAGATTCCCGGATGCAACCTTTCGCGAATCAGATTGTATTCCGGAGACAGACACATCCATACTTCCGATGCACTTCTGCACATCCAGCGTGCTCAATATATTCTGTAATGTTTTCATCATCTTCAATAAATAATCGTATCAAAAAAATCACTTCAACTCGATAAGGACCACATCGCCCGAACGGAAAGGCTCTCCATGAGAGACTGACTGGCGGAAAACCCGACCTCGGCCAGACATCATAACCTTCAGCCCCATATTCTCCAGCAAATAAACCGCATCCTTAGCCCCCATTCCTCGAACATCCGGCACATAATTCTTTCTGATTTTCCTCGGTTTCAGAAGTATTTTGTCAAACCTCTTCTCCGAATAGGTCCACAACGCATCTTCATCACCGCCCTCTTTTACATCATAAGGAATGTCCAGCTTGTCCATCACCAACTTCAACTTCTGTATACTTCCGTCTTTCGAAACAGGAATCTTAGAAATAGAGTCATCATCCACAAACGGATCCGAATGGATCAACGGACTCTGCGCATAAACACGCTCCGCAATCTCCTTAAAGACCCCACCCGATATGGCTCCAGCCGAAGGATATCCCTTCCTCGGACTCCAAACCACGACAATCATCGTATATTTCGGATCGTCTGCCGGAAAAAAACCACAGAAGGTCAACTGGTGCGATTTTTGGACGCCACGTCTACCATAATTCACCTGGGCCGTACCTGTTTTTCCTGCTATCAGGAAATTATCCGAATGAACATTCTTAGCTGTTCCGTTTTCCACAACACCGACCAACATCTCCTTTACCTTCTGCAATGTATTATCACTACAGATGGAGGAATTAACCACAGAAGAGGAAAACGACTCCTTTTCCACTCCATCTTTGCAGATGGCCTTTGCCAAAATGGGTTTTATCATCGTTCCGCCATTTGCTATCGCATTATAGAACGTCAACGTATAGATTGGCGGAATCTGGATCTCATAACCGAAAGACATCCAAGGAAGAGAAGTTCCCGACCAATCGGACGCCGTCGTATATTTGATATGGGGAATTCCCGCTCCCGGGATTTCCAACTGCATAGGCTCATTCAACTTCATCTCATACAACCGATCCACAAAACGACCGGGGTTACTGCCATAATAAGTTTCTATCACCTTTGCCACTCCAATATTGGAGGAGTATTCGATAGCCTGTTTCAGCGTAATGACATGATAGCCTCCCTTATCCCAGTTATGGTCTTTCATCGGAGTCCCCTTATAGTTCCAGATACCGTTTTCCGTATCTACGATATAAGAAGTATCAACCACCCCGTCTTCCAAAGCCACCATGACAGAAGCTACTTTGAAAGTAGAGCCAGGCTCCGTTTCACTGTTGAACGCGAAATTCTCCCGCTCCACATACGATCCGTCTTCCCTCCGCTGAAGATTACTGATTGCCTTTATTTCTCCGCTCTTGGTCTCCATTATCACCGCACAACCGCGGTCGGCCTCCACCTCCCTCAGTTTTTGCAACAAAGCCGCCTCGGTAATATCTTGGATGTTGACATCCAACGTAGTCTTGACATCCAATCCATCCTGCGGCTCTATCTCATTAATGGCGCGGAATCGTCCGGCGATTTTCTGCTTCGAGTTTTTTCCGTCCGTACCCCTCAGATAGAAATCGTACATACGTTCCAATCCATAGGCACCACCTTTATCCGTCTCCGCATATATGTCGCCAATCGTTCTTGACGCCAATGAACCGAATGGTTTCTTCCTGCTCACCTGCTCATAAAAGGCGTAGCCTCCCTTATTCTGTCCCTTCCGGAAAAGAGGGAACTGCTCCACCATCTTTTTCTCGTTATAAGAAAGCTTTCTACTATTTATCTTATACCAACGGGATCCGCTTCTATAGCCGGACAAGATATGTCGTTTCAATTCGGACGGCGTTTTGTCCGGATAGACTTTAGAAAGAGCGACGGAAAGAGAATCGACATATTTATATAAGGTGTCGCGCAACAGACCGTCTGCCCTAAAATCCATATAAAGCGTGTAGGAAGGTATCGTACTGGCCAACAACTTGCCGTCGCAGGCCAGGATGTTGCCCCTATTGGCCTTCACAATCACACTGTCGATCTTATATTTGGAGCCAAGTTCTCGCCAGAACTTTCCTTCCACCATAATCGTAGAGACTGCGCTATATCCGATGGCCAGAGCCACAATAATGGCCACCGCATAAGCCACGCCAAAACGTATTATGATATCTTTCTTTATCGACACTTTCGTTTATCTTTCCGTCCTCCCTATCATAGAGGACAAATTCAATCCTTATAAATTTCAATCTATCTTGTACGGAGGTACCGTTGACTCCGACAAAGTGACCCCATGACTTTTTATCAGAGACTTGACCTGCGACTGCCTACTTATCAACATCAACTCGGAAGTACGGGTCAACGCATCCAACTTGACATCCATAAGCTGCTTCTGAAGCCGGTCTATCTCCACAATCTTCTGTTGGCAGCTATATCTGTTTCCGATGTAGCAGAACAACAGGAACACGACCATGGCAATCAATCCCAATTGCTTACGAAAGAAGCTTTTCGTAAAAAAGTTTCCGGCTATGACCTCATGCAAAGACATTCCCGTCATGTCG
>Ga0172377_10003735_pt1 | contig 15668 bp, 10 predicted proteins | sample Pumphouse3metaG_FD_119749 | JGI IMG/M metagenome (GOLD analysis project Ga0172377, IMG submission 119749) | Leachate microbial communities from a municipal landfill in Southern Ontario, Canada - Pumphouse #3 metaG | ecosystem: Engineered > Solid waste > Landfill > Unclassified | place: Canada...
AAAAGGGTGTCCATTTTGGATAACACATGAGATATTTCACTTTGAGGGATATTATTAATATTGTGCAGAAAAAATAGCCTTTTTTTGTTTATTGTAGGGGCGGAATATTTTCCGCCCGTTTTTGCACAGCCCCTGATTTTTATATACACACGTCTTTAATGGAAAAATTGAAATCGCCTGAATGACGAATGAATCAATTAAAATTGTAGGGACGGAATATTTTCCGCCCGTTTTTGCACGGCCGCTGATTTTTATATACATACGTCCCTATTACAACGACATGTTTGAAATCAAAAACGACGCACGGCCGTGCGCCACTACGAGAAAATCTTCAAAATAACGTGATGTTTGAATGAAGGATAAAGGCGTCGCCAAAACAACCGATGTTTGAAATAATGTGGTTCTTTCTTTTTCTTTCTTTGTTTTCAACTCATCATTCATCATTTATCACTCGCCGCAGGCGCAGGCGCCGTGCGCCGCTACGAGAAAATGATCAAATTTACCGTTAAGTTATGGGACGGCTATAAAAATAGATTTAACTTTATTGATCGATATTCTTTTGCAGAATATCCCGATCAATGAGCACCTTCTTTTTACGCAGATATTTTTGCAATACCGATATATCGAGTTCCTGGAAAGAGTGACAATGATCCAGACTCAAAAAAGCCGCTGCCGCACCTGCAGCCTCGCCCGTGACCGCACAGCACGGAATAACGCGCGTGATATCCCACGTGTCGCCCATAGACGAGATACACCGGCCGGCCGCAATTAGATTTGTTGTTTTAACGGCGGCAAGAGCACTAAATGGAATGGGATATACGGGGCCGTTTTTCCGCCAATCCGAAATAAGTCCCACCGTATCTTCATACCAGCGGAACATATCCGTTTCTTTTAGCGTATGTTTTCCATTGAGTCGGCGGCTCATTCGAAAACTAGGCATTATAGGAGCCTGAATCGGATAGATATTTCCATTGGACATTGTTTGTTTTTTTGCCATATCCTCGAACATCATTTTTCTTGAATCGATCATCATAGCCGTCACGTCATTCGCTTTATCACCGCGATACCATCGCCCGTGACCTTGGACACGCTTTCCAGCAGGATCATGCAAGCAGCTCATTTCAACCAATTTATTTCGATGAGTATCAGAATAATAATACCAGCCGCAGCAGACATTACTGTTTAATGAAACGGTCTTTTCTTTCGCCGCATAACAGACATCCGCATCGCCACTACAATCAACCACCGATTTGCAACAAATTGCGGATCGGCCGTCCTTATTTTCAATCAACACAGCTTCTATCGTATGATCACGCATTGCGACATCACAAAATCGGGTATCGTAATAAATCTTAATTTTGTTTTTCAGAAGCAGTCTTTCCAATTTATAATTAAAGCTGATCGGATTGAAGCCGGTCCGATAGCGATGTTCTTTCCGTTCCTCGACTGTTGCCTTATGTTTCCAGCATTCCGGGATATCCTGTTCCAATAATTCGGGAAAAAATTCTTTTTTATCCGCGGCGGATAATTTCAGCAGTTCTTCACAAATTCCGCCACTGACCTTCGTACCCATGCCGTCACAGATCGGCAAATAAATAATAACATTGCCGATTGTTGCTAATCCACCGACCGCTGTAAATCTTTCGAGCAGGCACACAGAGCTTCCGGCTCGCTTTGCGGCAAGTGCTGCTGAAATTCCAGCAATACCGCCACCGACGACAACAACATCATATTCATCCGACACGCGCAATTCGCGGGCGGGTTCTAAAATTGTATTTTGTAGCATTTTTTATTTCCTGGTAGTATTCACTTTATTATTTATTCTATGAAACAATTATTTTTTAGAAAGTGATCTTGATTTTCATGAATTCATCGCTAAATACGTCGTTTTTCGGGGTGCATTTTATAATGCATCATTCGCGGTGAGATCCCCAGCATTCTTCCAGCTGCGGATAGATTTCCATTGTTTTTTTCTAATGCGTCTGTCAGCAATTCTTTTTCAAACGTTTGTAGTTGTTCCTGTAGCGACGGGTTTTTGCCATTTGGTTTTGTTGTTCGCAAACGTGCTGGAAGATCACAAATCTGCAGTGTTTGTGTCTTACTATGACGAACCGCAATATCCAGCACATCTTTTAGTTCTGCAATATTTCCAGGCCAAAAATACTGCATAAATAATTGAACCACATTAGATGATAAATGTAAAACATTTTTATGATAACGCACCTCGAGTTCTTTCATCCGTTGTTCTGCCAGAAGCAAAATATCCGTTTCGCGTTCCATTAAGGAGGGAACCTCAATGGGATAAATATTTAATCGGTTATAAAATTCTTTATCCATATCATAGGATGCCTGCATTTTTTGCAAATTTACTTTATTTCCAAAAAGGACTCGTACATCAGTATGAATTTCATTCTTTCCGCCAATGCGATAAAATAGGTGCTCCTGAAAATAATGACAGAGCGCATGCTGGACATACGGGGACAAAAATTCAATATTTTCAAGATAGAGCGTCCCATGATCCAGCGTCTCCAATTTCCCGATTTTTCGATTGTTTTGCTCGAAAGCGACATTCTTTTCATGTCCAAAAAGCAAATCGGCGATTTCATCCGTATTATTTTTAGTACACGTCAGCTCGAATATCGGTTCTTCTGCGCGAGGGCCTAAATTCACAATTTTCCGAAAGAGGGTATGCTTGCCACTTCCGGCTTCACCATAAAGCAATAATGGCGCCGAGGATTTCGCCGCACGCACTGCTTTCTGCATCATCGAACGGAAAAGCGGACTGCTACCAATAAGAGAGATCTCAGTATCCGAAAAATCAGCATTCTCTTTTTGAGTTCGAACTTTTTGCAAGAGTTTATTTGTCTCTATTTTACGAATTTCTTCTGTCCGCAAATAGTTCTGCAAAACGGGTAAAAAATGTTGAAAAAAGGAAGACCATTGTTCGAAAAGAGCAGCCGAAATAATTTTCATTTCGAGGCTCATTACGCCAGTAAAGTACGGCGCTGAATTGAATGGAAAACAAAAAAAAGCGACTTTGTTATATTTTCGGGAAGTGCTTTTGATTTCAAATCGCGGATCTTTGCAAAGATCCGCAGTAATATCTACAGTAGAGCTCGCTAATACTATATTCTCAATTTTTTCTCGAATAAGGATATTCTTTTTATTTCTGTTTTGCGTATCCCACTGATAAGCACTTTGTAAAAAGAACTCATCATGATGAAAAAGCCGAATCCTCCCGCGATACAAATTACCAGCAGAACAAATCTGCAGAAAGACCTGATCTAAAACAGCACCAACGTCTTTCCCCGATACGAACAAAAGACTTAGTTTTTCCCATAAAATTATAAATTGATTATTCATGCCATAAAATTGTTAAATAAAGAATAATTCATACATAACTATAACGTAAACTATTATTAAACTTTTTCTACTTCCGCCATTAAGAATGAGCAAACTTTCTAAAATTTTTACCCTTAAAAAAAATCTTTAAATCATAATAGAATCACGATGCTTGCTGCTAGAAAAACTAAAAATCAACTCCATTATTGAAAAGAACAACAATCCAGCATAATAAATTAAAATTCATATCCCGTTGATTTGATTTCCCTATTTCAAGATCTAAACTTATAAAAAGAGTCTTTGGAATATTATTTAACAGGAATGCAACAAAATGAAAAATGTCGTTATAGCAGGGTTAAGACATGGCCATATTTTAGGCCTCTATCAGACTGTCTTAAACGACCCCGATTGCAACTTAGCCGGTGTCTGTGAAGAAGATGCCACAACACGTAAAAATTATGCAGCGCACCCATTTGTAAAAATAACGCACACAAATTTTACCGCCATGCTCTCAGAAGTCGATTGTGACATCGTGGCAATTGGCGACTACTATGCGCGTCGCGGTTCGCTGGCAATTGAAGCACTAAAAGCAGGGAAACACATCATTTCGGACAAGCCCCTTTGTATTTCACTGGATGAATTAAAACAAATCCGACAACTCGCAAAGGAGAAAAATTTGAAGGTGGGGTGCATGTTTGATCTGCGTACCTGTCCGCAATTTGTCGGCGCACGGCAATTAATCCAAGCTGGTAAACTGGGTAAAGTTGTCCAAATCCAATTTACCGCCCAGCATCCGCTGAATCTTGGTGTCCGGCCAAGCTGGTATTTTGAGCCTGGAAAACACGGCGGCACCATCAATGATATTGCGAGTCATGCGATCGATTTAATTCCATGGATGACAGGAAATAAGTTTAAGCGTTTTATTGCGGCCAGAACTTGGAAGGCTTTTGATTCCGGCTGTGACTGTTTTAATGACGCGGCACAATTTATGCTGGAAATGGACAATGGTTGCGGCGTCCTCGGTGATGTTTCTTACAGCGCACCGACTTGTCAGGGGCTTTTACCGAGTTACTGGCGTTTCAATATTTGGGGAACGCAGGGCATGCTCGAAATAAATTATGCGGATAAAAAGATTTGTTTTTATCAAAAGGGGTACACCTCTGGTTCTGTCTTGACTGTACCAGCCGATACAGGCCTTACTTACGGACAGTCTTTTCTTCTGGATATTGCCGGCACGCCTGCTGATTTAAATACAAAATCTGTTTTAGAATCGACCGAAATGACATTAAAATTACAAGCACTCGCAGATAAAAGTTGCTAAAGTCATTCTAAAAAGAATGGACCCTATTCTATTACGGGTCCGCGATTATCCTAGCGATATTTACAACAATAATCGCGATTTCCGCTAGGCTCATGTTGTTCATTAGTCACAGCACGATTCTTAAATTTATAAGCGAAAAGCAAAAGAGCGTTCCTGTTTAACGCAAAAACCTCTCTTTTTATCAAGATCTGGTCCATTCAAAGAGCTCATTCATTCCGGCCTCCAGCTTTCGCTTGATCCATTTCCAACCCTACAAGATTTATGGAGTCGCTATAAACAATACAATGGAATCCAAATGCTTGATCAGGAACAGATTAATTCGGCGATCCGCTTTATACTTACTCTCTGAAACAAGGGATCAATGACGAATTTCTTACGCCGTATCGTGTGGTACGTGTCATGCTGAATATCAATCTGGAAGGATGGCGACCGCCTGCGGAATATTGGGTTTGTCAAGCGTCGTTTGTTTTCGACTCGCCCTCGAATAGAAATGGCTTTCCTGGATATATTTCATAGAAATAGTCACAATAAGACTACTTTTGTGAAATATCGTCCTAGAGTTCATGCCACATTTGCCGCTGGATTGTCCAGTCTGGTTTGAGGGTGACATCGGCGCGATCGAAATAGTTTACTCATCGGCCTATTCGAGCTTGTCCAACTGCCCAAAAAATAGATCCTTGCTCCATAAATCAAGGGAAGGCTGTTCTGCTACCCGCACGAAGCGGCGGATATCTTCAGCGGCTTGTTTCCAGTTCATGGAAGTAATTCTCCGTTCCAGCTCATTCAACAGCCACGCCTTGTCCACCGTGATGGATTGTCCTTGCCACGGGCCAAGTTGATTGATTGCCGAAGTCAGAAAATCATAATTGATGTCTGTGCGATTGCCGGTATACCAGATAAAATCATACCAGTCCCGTCCCTTGATATATTCACGGCAAAGCAGAGCATGAAGTTTTCCGGCAAACAAGCTGGGTTTATCCTGGACCGCGACCGCTGAAACAAATGGAAAATCCAGATACTTCAATTCATACCCGCTGCCAGCGGGCGGATTGGTGTCCACTTCTAATTTGATTTTGATTTTAGCCATCGAGCCGGTCTGATTGGCGTGGCGTAGGTCGATTACCTTACCAAGAGAATTATCTTTCAGAAACGCCTTCTTCACCGTCGCATCGGCCTGGTCGCGGTCGGTAATTTCAATGTTATATCCATAAGCCGCCAGTTCGTCGGTAAGATGTTTGATATGATCTTTCAGCCTAAAATCGGGATTAACATCTCTCAAGATAAAATTCATATCTTCAGAAAAACGATTCAAGCCGTAGAAGATGCGAAGACAGGTTCCGCCCTGGAATAACGCATGTTTGAAAAAGTCACCTCGAGCAAGAGCGGCCAGCACCACTTCCTGTGTAATCTCACGAATGGCCTGTTGCTCCTCGACATCCGTTTTGCAGTTATAGTTCGTCAGACGCTGTTGGATCATTTGTACGCTCATGATTTCACCTCATTAAGCCAGCCTGTCAAAAATCGCTTTACCCGGCCATTGCTGTAGTTGTCCAATAACGCCTCAAGTTCGTCTTTCCTTACACAGGCCAATTCATCCTCATCGATTCGCAGGCTACCGATAGGTTCCTCAAGCCTCGTCCAATTCAACTGATGAATATAGAGATAGTCCGCCAGAGCCTTAGCCGGTGATGCCATAAAAAAGACATTATCGTTTTCATCTTTACAGCGTTCCACACCAAAGAAGAATGTATGCTGCGGAACGCGCTTATAACTGAACAACCCGAGAGGCGTTTTAAATTCTTTACTGTTACCAAAATTCGCGCAGGTACAGGTATAGACCGCCTCTGGAATCCAGCCGTGATAGCTAAGGGCCGTTTCCATGCTGATGTAGCTAGGTCCGTAAACCTTCTCCGCCAAGCCGTAAACGCTGATTGGCTTCTTCTGGAATTTCGAGGCCAGACAATACAGCCCCCGCCGAATATTCAGAATTTCCCCACCAGACATTGCCCGTTTGATAAGCCCATGATGGCTGAAATCCGTTCCATTAACCAAAACAGCCACGTCCGATTGCGTAAATATCCCCGTTGGGGTCTGAAAAAATTGTTCTGTCAGTCTATTCATAGTTTTATCTTTCGCAGAAATAGTCGCTAAATGACTAGTTCTATTAAATATACTGCGTTTTCGGAAAAAAGTCAATATATTTTTAAGAAATAGTCACAACAGGACTACTTCTATGAAATGTTTCAATAAAATTCATGCCACATTTGCCGCTGGATTGTCCAGTCGGGTTTGAGGGTGACATCGTCGCGGCCTTTGGTAGTTTCGGGCAAGTTCACAGTTTGGGTGATTCGGGCGCGAGTTACCTAGCCGTAGCGAGTCCGCGGCGAAAATGTGGTACGTTTAGAAAAACGTACCACACCCAAGCAGCCCAAACATGGTAAGAAAGCAAAATGATAGAATTTTGCCAGAGATTTTTGGAGAGGTCCGTGCGATTCCGGCCGGATAAATGCCGTTTTATTGACCACCGAAAGAAAACCGAGAGAGCCGAAATAGAATACTGGTCGTCATAGCGGAACGGAAAAAAGGCCAACCCCCTTTAGAAAAGGCGAAAAATGAAGAAGCCCGGTGGATTATTCCACCGGGCTTCTTCATTTTTCGTTAGCCGTGTTTTTTACAGCACGTATAATTTTTGGCTCCGGCAGCTGGGCTCGAACCAGCGACCAAGTGGTTAACAGCCACCTACTCTACCATTGAGCTATGCCGGAATCATAATAAAATAAAAAAAACAGCAAAAATTAGATAAATTGCCATTTTTATAAGCGTAAAAAATTGGCTCCGGCAGCTGGGCTCGAACCAGCGACCAAGTGGTTAACAGCCACCTACTCTACCATTGAGCTATGCCGGAACCTTGAATAACTTCCTTTTTCAGGGAAGTTTCAATAACATATCATATAATTTTAGCTAGTCAAGTCAAAAAAAAATATTTTTAACTAAAATAAAAACTAAATTGAAATAAGCCGGTCGACTTTTTATTTCAAAATATTGTGAATCATAATAGTTTTATCCCAAAGAGTTTCCTTTTTAGGCGATTTACGTTTGTATATCAAGCGATATTAAAAACCTGTATTCTTCCCCCGTTTTTGTAGAACACAATAACATGGGCTAATTCTTTAAATCGGGGAAGCACAATTCTGTTAAAATATCATGTTGCTTTTTGGTTATTTCGCTTCATTTAAAATTGCCTTTTGCGACTTGATATTCTTCGATCGTGTCAAAATCATCAAATAATTTTTGTATTATATCATTTTCTAACAAGCTTTCTTGTTTTAAGGTTGCCTTCCCTTTTCGAATTTCTAATTCACTATAAATTATGAATGCTATAAAAGCAAAAAACAATTTTGAATTTACAACTGTTTGTTTGCCTGTTAGAAAACGTTTCAAAATCTTTATAAATATCAAAAATCGTAGGGGCGACCCTTGTGGTCGCCCAATAAAATGCGACACGACCGAAAAAGGGCAACCACAAGGGTTGCCCCTACAATAATTCAAACATCATGTTATTTTGAAAATTTTCTCGTAGCGGCGCACGGACGTGCGTCGCTTTTGATTTCAAACATCGGGAATCAAATCTCGATTTTTTTGACAAATTGTCAAGTTCCTTTTTTTACAGCCCATAAAGGAAGAATTCTGATGTAACATATACATTAAAATTCTTCGTGCAATCATTTTTAAAACGAATTACTGTTATTCAATCGTGTAACAAAGATCCGATTTTAGGATTAAAAACTCCATTCACCATTTTGAAATACGGATATTTTTTCGCCCTTTGCGGTTATTCCAGTAATTGATAAGTCCTGACTACCGATCATAAAATCGACATGGATCATACTGTCATTAATGCCCATCTGGTGAATTTCTTCCTGCGAATATTTTTCAAAGTTTTCAATACAGTTATTAAATCCGCGTCCTAACGCAACATGGCAGCTTGCATTTTCATCATATAGCGTGTTATAGAAAAGGACACCGGTATTATTAATCGGCGAATTATAAGCAATCAGCGCGCATTCGCCAAGCAATCCCGCGCCTTTATCCATTGTGACCATTTTTTCCAGGACATCCTTGCCTTTTTCGGCCTGAACGTCCACCACTTTGCCATCTTGAAAACGGATCGAAAAATTTTCAATCAGCGATCCCTGCCATGACAGCGGTTTTGTCGCGACCAAAAGCCCCTCGGCTTCGCCGCATTTTGGTGAAGTAAAGATTTCTTCGGACGGGATATTGGGATTAAAAACACGCCCGCTCAAGTCCTTTTCACAGCCGCCGGCAAAAAGGCCCTTCGGAATGAGTCCAACGGTAAAATCAGTTCCATTTGCCGAGTGATATTCCAACGCTGTTAAATGATAAGAATTCAGTTTTTGTGTCCGTTGATGAATAAGGCTATTATGTTTATCCCAGTTTGCAACAGCATTGCCCTTCGTGCGCGAAGCTGTCAGAATAGCATCCCATAATTTTTCTTCGGCCTGAGCCGCCGACATTCCAGGAAAAACTTTTTGAGCCCATTTTTTCCCAGGAACTCCAGCGATACACCACTGGAATTTATTTTCCATTGCATCCCGATACGGCTTTATTTTCGGGAAGCGCGCCTGCTGTGATTTTGCCCGCTTTTCCGGATCGACACCGCTCATGCCATCCGGATCATCCGAATCCAGCCAGAGCATGGCCGGTAACTTATCCACACGCCACTGTAGTTTCTCCAGTTGCCATTTTTCAATACTGGAGAGCATCTTTTCAGACTGGTAAAGATAGCCTAGTTTTGACATTGGCATATCCTGCCAGTCTGTTACAACCTTCGCTGCTCCAGCCTGATAGCACTTTTCAGCAACCATCCGTACAAATTCCGGCTGATCCAGCCCAGCAATAATCAACACTTCCTGGTCTTTATCGAGATTCAGTCCCTTTTCCACAATCAATTTTGCATATTCTTCAAGTTGTTTTAAGTCCACTCTATCCATCCTTTTTGAAGTTGTTTAACCGTATAAAAGGATCGAATCCTTATTATACGGTTCCTTCTTCAAAATTCAATTTTTCTAAAAACACAAATTACAGCGAACGCCTTTTTTTAATAGCTTCCGCGAAGATCGCAAACCGTAAGATTTTCTTCTAAGTCTTTTGCGGTAATCTTTTCATCCGAAGAATAAGCCTCAACCGTAATGGGTTTATCCGGCAGAAGCGTAAAACTGCTGTTCGAAAAAACAACATTAATTGTATCGCATTCCAAATGCACAAAAAAAGCCGGATGATCCGTTTTTAACGTCACCATTAACTTTCCATCCCGCTCTTCAATTTCCGATTCAATCTTAGCCTTCGGAAATTCATAATTTTTCCAAACAGTCGGGAAAAAGATATTCGAATGCGTTAATGTTTCATCCTTATAAATTCCAGTTGTTTCAATGAAAATAAAATAATTCTCAACCGCACAATCAATCTGATTCATCTTAATGGTTCCAAGACACAAACTACTGCATGCGTTCAACTTATTATTAAATTTAAATAGTTTAATTGTTTTCCCATTTTCAATCAAACGAACCGTAATCAGCATTTTGATATCCGCTAATTTATTCTTATCATTCACCGTCCATAGTTCAATATCGCCTTCCGAATTCTTTTGCACAGTGCCGATCAGAGGCGCATAAAAACGTTTAGCGTGATACTGCAGCTGCTTCCAGCACCCACCATACTCAATACTAGACCACGACACACTGGGCCAGACATCATTAAGTTGCCAAAAGAGCGTTCCCATACAAACAGGACGCAGCGTACGCCAATATTCCACCCCTGTTTTAATAGCGATCGCCTGTTGAACCTGGCTGAGATATAAAAAGTTTTCGAACGTTTTTGGCATTCGAAAATAATTACCGAACATTGCGATAATAGGCGCATTGCCTTTGCAGCATTTTTGATGCACATCCATAACCGGCGAAAAAATATTTTGATCGGAATCGGCAGTAAAGGAGCAGATCTGTTCTGCTGAGGGGAAAGACTGATAACCGAATTCAGAACAGAAACGCGGTTTTTTAGTCAAATAGCTATCAAATTTTTTCCCACCAGCCCACACCTCCCAATAATGCATATCGCCGTAACAATCATTTTGCCAGCCATCGCTATAATCATCAACTCCTCCACATGGTGAGCCTGGCCATAAGACGTGTTCGGAATCCAGTTCCGCAAATTTATTTTTTATTGCATTATTAAGACGATCATAATTGACTAAATACAGATCGCGATTATTTATAGAGCATGGATACCACTTTAAGGCTCCAAGCACCTCATTATTACCGCAATATAAAGCTAAACACGCATGGTACTGCAAACGCGGGATCTGATATTCCAATTCCGTTTCAACATCTTTAATAAAATCAGGCGTAGAAGGATAAAGCGAGCATGAGAACATCAAGTCTTGCCAAATCAGAAGCCCTTTTTCATCGCAGATATCATAGAAGTCCTTTTTTTCAAATTGCCCACCGCCCCAAACACGAATCATATTCATATTTGCAAGTCGGGCCGATTCCAATAGATTTTCATAGCGCGCGTATGTTTGCCGTTGCGGCATCGCATCGGCTGGAACCCAATTTGCTCCTTTTGCAAAAACAGGGATGCCATTCACGCAAAAATAAAAACACGCTCCTATTTTATCGGGCTTATGAACAAACTCAATTGTACGCAATCCAATGCGGCGATGCTGTGTTTCATCCGCAGTAGCAACCCCAAGATCGTAGAGATAAGCTTCGCCATAGCCGTTTGGATACCATAGATGTGGATTTTCAACGGCAAAATCCACTGAGATTTTATGAAATCCTTTCGTTAAAATTGCGGCTACTTTTCGTTCTTCACCGTTAAAACAAAAAGAGATCTTGTATTCACCATTTTTACTACAGGTCAATTCCGCAATCGCTGTAACATCACAGTGGCCCTCTTTATGTTTTTGCAATACTCTGATATTATCAATACGGGCCGTATTAACAGCTGTTAAATTTATATCATCATAAATACCAGAAACAATCAGACAAATTCCCCAGTCCCATCCAGCATGACATTGCGTTTTGCGAATCAAATTAAAATGTGGGACCTTATTATTCGGGTGCATTGGAATTTCAAAGGGCAATTTACGACTGCGTTTTTCTGAGATTTTTCCGGAAGAACGAAACGTAATTACAATGCTGTTTTCTCCAACACGGAGTTCTTTTCGAACATTAAATTTATACCCCGCAAACATATTTCCAGTTTCGCCTACTTTAACGTCATTGATTTTAATTTCCGCAAAAGTATCCACCATACTAAGATCGAGCGTAATAGAATCGTGATCCAAAAATTCTTTTCCCAAAGAAAATACGCGAGAATATTCCCAGTCACAATCCCGTAAATACTGCACGCACTTTTCATTATCGCGGTAATATGGATCCGGAATAACTTCTGCATCAAGATTAGCAGAATAATTATCTCCGGGAAGTTTGGCTGGTATGGCGGCAGTTCCCTTTGTTATATTTCGTAATTTCCAATTTCCATTAAGTGAAAAAATACTCATATTATTCCTCTTTTTCCCATTGTTGTTTATTGCATCCCTCTATCGTAGAATTATAATATATTCAGTATAAAAATTATATTCCAAAAAGGTTACACATTTTATCAAATTGAACGACCGTGTCTTCACCAAATTTTTCCATCGAACAGCGAATTTTATTGACAGATTTTTCTTTCATATCACCCGACTTTGAAAAGAAAGTATCCGCAAGACAAATTAATTTCTCTTCGGGCGATTCCGGTAAATAATCCCTCTCAGGCAAAGGAAGCCCTCGCATTCGAATTTCTTCTGCCGTAATACCCACCCCCGTGTGCCGCTCACAAATTCGAGCATAGGGAGCTAGATCCATAGAATGCGCCTGGGCATACTCACGCAGCATTTTTGCGCCAATAATACCATGGGCCAAATAGGGCTCTGTCCCAACACAAAGGATACTTGGCGCATGACATTTTCCAATACCGATATCATGCAAAATAGCGCCGGAAGAAACCAGCTGTGCATCAACCTGTAGTTTTGCACATTCTGGATTTTTTAAAATCGCCAGTGCCTTTGTCCGCACTTGCCCGCTGTGCTTTAGCAGCAAACGCCGCAACGGGGTATCCTTTGGATAAAAAGAATATAAAATTTGAAGAGCTTCTTCATCTATCATAGTGTTTTCGTCTAATTTTTGAATTGATAATTTGTTCCTCTAAAATTTGTAGTAGAAAAACAGGCGCTTCTTTTTTCTCTTTATACTAGCCTTTTTTTATATTCTTCGAAAAATCGCCGACTTCATTAAACCGCTCTCACAAGCAATACCTTCGAGAAGATTGCTAAGCATCGGAGTAACCACAATTTGAATTTCATCATGAACCGCCAAATTTTCCAAAAGGACATCGCCGCTTTCATACGGCAGCGTTTTAAGAAGTTTGTTATTAACATAAATTTGTGCACAATTGGAAAACCGTTCCAAATGTAAAAGCCAACGGGATGACGACGAATTTAATTTATAACAATAAATAATTTTTCCCGAATAGAAAGGATATCCTTGTTGTGCGATCGAGGTATCCTTTAACGACGTCGGTTTCAGTAAACGAAAACTCGCATTTGTTGGTAAAAACACTTTTTGATTGTAAATTTCATAATTCCGTTGAGAATTAAACTTGAAATCGCACGCGCATTTAAATTCACCCCGAAGATAATAAGAGCTTTGTACTGGCACGGGAGTCTTTTTTTCCGCCAGCGTATACTTGCCCGGAGTTGTTGACAATTTACAACGATGATATTTTTCACCAGCTACAATGGCTTGTCCATTTTCCGAAAGATCCGATGGAATAGTACAATTCAAGGGGACAAGCAATTCAAGAGAAGTAAGTTTTTCGCAAATTTCCCATGCGTTATTCTCCCCCCAAAGTGGAATGATATTTGCTTCCGCTCTTTTGATATCGGTTCTTTCCCACTCTTTATCAACAACACATATTTCACCAGGCTCAAGCGAAATCTGATAGCATTTTGCGCCCATGGAAACAATACCAGAAACCATTTGATTTTGTCTTATATTAGCCGCCAAAACAAAGACTTCCCCAGAGTCCAATTTGCGGGGCATAAAATCAACTACACCCGTGCCGTTAAAAACGGCAACCGGTTCCGGAATCTTCCAGGACTTCTCTTTATAATCAAGAACACAGAAAAAATCATTCCTTTTCCCTTCCGGAATAATGATATATCCAACCCCACGCCGGTTTAATAAATCACAAAGATCATAAAAGGCAGAACAATCTTGATCAAGCCAAGTTCCTTCAGTTGGTGCAAGAACAGCACACTGAATAAAATAACTGCCGCGCGTTGCCAGAAAACAGCTTTCTGCCAGCCAGTCATTAAATTGTTTCAGGCCTTCTTTAAGATGGCCATGCATCCATTCCGGGGGTGCAAAATATCGAATTTCACCATCAAAAACATGGTGCACCGCATGAGGAACAAAAAAACTCACCCCCTGCATAATCTGCCAACTCGTAATTTGACGCAGCAATTCATAATGGCTGCTCCAATTTGTCGCTGCATATGCTTCACAAAGGACACGCTTACAAGGGCTCGCTAAATTCGCTACCGAAAAAGCAATTTTTGCCCGAACATCCAATTTTGTATCAAAGAACTTCGGCATGCGAGATGGTGGTTCGTTACCCATTTTTATTTCCGGAGACTGAAACCCCTTATAATAATGAACTCCACCATTGAGCATTGCCAATTCATGATCCACTCCTGGAAAATCCGAATGCTGAAGCAAATCAAAAGAATCTCCTTCCGTAAATAATGAACTTCTTTGACACTCCAAACCAGAAAGAAATCCCGTATCCGATGTATGAAACGAATATTTTAACTTATGTTTTTGACACCATTGGTGATTCTTTGCAAACCAATTCTGATAAAGCATCCCAACAAAATGCCAATAATCCACAACAAAATCGCCCTTTTCTCCCTTTAATAGTCGCTGCAAATACGGCGTGATATCATAATTGAAATAAGATTGAAATTTTGCTTTAAAATCTCTGCACCAGGGATAGTAACGTTCCCCGTTAAGCGCTTTGAGATATGCCGGCAGCACACGGCGATTATCCGCATCCGAAAAAAAACCGGCTATGCCTTTGCCAAAATATTTGCCCACTTTCGATTGATATTTTTCATATGTCAATTCAATAAATAAACGAGAACTTTCTTCTTCTTCAAAAGCAGGGAATCCCCAATCGACTTTCACAACCTCGATTTTCCCGGCCGCATCAAGACGTATTCGGCGCTGATACAACTCCGGCGCAATTTCTTTTATTTTTCCGGCCGCATCGCCTGGAGGAAAATTAAACCCATCATTAATCCAAAGTTCCAGATTATTTTTTTTACAAGAAAGAATGAATTTTTCGATAACTTCAAACCAAAAATCTCCAAGAAATTCCTCTTCTGTAAAACCACAAGGCGGTTTGTTAAATAATATCAAACCGCCAAAACCGTTATCACGCATTGCTTCCATTGAAACATCGATTTTTTCCGATGTATAATCTTCGCGTTTATTCGTATTTAAAAAATAAAATGGCTTTGGACGATAACCTTTTATTTGATCTTCATCATTCTTCATAATCCAATTTTCCTAGCTACTCTTTATCCTTTTTAAAACTTTCATTCTTTCTCTTTTCACAATAAGATCAAAAACGACTTCGCTTTTTGCGTCAACTGCTGATTTACGCATCTGTTTTAACAGCGTTTTCCGAACAATCCATAAAAACACAAGACCTCATTTAGAAACTTTTTCAATATCTTATATCGAAGGCTATAAAATGCATCATTCAAAAAAGAATCAAGCATTTGAATTCAAAAAATAATATATTGCCAAACGAATAAAAAACAAAAAAAACCTTGGATAAAATCCGGCTAGCCAATAGAATAAAAATCTTATAATTT
>Ga0172377_10003737_pt1 | contig 15663 bp, 10 predicted proteins | sample Pumphouse3metaG_FD_119749 | JGI IMG/M metagenome (GOLD analysis project Ga0172377, IMG submission 119749) | Leachate microbial communities from a municipal landfill in Southern Ontario, Canada - Pumphouse #3 metaG | ecosystem: Engineered > Solid waste > Landfill > Unclassified | place: Canada...
GGTGATATAAATGGGGATGGTTATGATGATTTATGCTATGGTCCTAGAGAATACTCAGGAGCATTTTTATACAAGGGATCAAATCTGGAATATCAGGATCATATTCGTCTCAGTATATATTTAGGAGGAGATGATTTATCATGGATGCCTGATACGACAATTACACCTCCCAGATTTTTGCTTAATTCGGATTCCCATGGATATGATTGGTACAATTGTACCGGTTTAGGTGATATAAATCATGATGGCTATGATGATTTCAGCATGCAATACTTTGAAATTTGTATTCCAGCTTCTGGAGCTAAATTATGTGATTCGGTAATGTATGTCTATTATGGTAATAATGATTTGTCGAACATTATAAATAGTGTTGACACTTTGGTAGTCGGAGATATTCGTGGAGAACTGGGTAAAATATCTGATGTATATTCGAAAGCATTTTTTTGTCAAAATAAAGACACTTTAGAACAAATTCCCGGTATGAATATTGTGTATGGAAATGATATGAATGCTTTTGTAATGCATTATAATAAAAATGATATTGGAAATATAACCCCAGGCGATATTAATAATGATGGCTACAATGATTGGATTATTTGGGATAATAATGATGCTCAAATAAAAGGTTACTTTGGTGGCTCACAACTTGATAATGAATTTGATTTTATTACTCCAGATGCATTTGTTTTTAACTGTGGGACAGAGAATGAGTATTATGATAAAGAGTCAAATTTCTATATTCTGGGAGACATATGTGGTGATGGGTTTGATAAGATACTTTTCACTGAAAAAATTGATGATCAATATTATGATCTTTATTGTTTTTCATACAATGAAGTAAAAACCCGTATAAAGGATATTGTACCTGAAAGTTATGAATTGCTTACCATATACCCCAATCCTTTTAATCCTACCACAACAATTGAATATCATTTGAGCACTTCAGGAAATGTTGATTTGAGTATTTATAACGTACTTGGAATGAAGGAAGTTACTTTGTTTAATAATACTCGTGAAGTCGGTAGTTACAACTTGCAGTTTAACGCCCAATCATTAGGATCTGGTATTTACCTTTGTGTCTTACAAGTTAACAATGAGATTGTTAGTACTAAGAAACTCCTTCTGATGAAGTAATTACTGACCTTCTCCCTATAAATCGGACAGTTTGATCTAATAGTATACTTTATGACCCTCAGTAAGTAATCTATCCAGTTCTAAACACCTGTAAAATATCACTTTACCACACTAAAAAATTCACCAGTCAGTTTTTGGTCACCTTGCCTTATAACACATTGATTATCAACAGTGAACAGAGTACTGAAAATCCCTGTTCCCTAGGAATAATAATTCTAGTTTTGTCGAGACGATATTTTTAAAGCTCCGTAGGAGCGAAAGCAGTGTTGGATTTGGAGCTAAAATGATATGTGAAGCAAAGGAAAGTGGGTTTTTATGTAAAGTGGATATGAAAATTTAATATATTTCGTATTATGAATAGATCTCTTCCAGCCTTCTCCGTCAGTTGACGGATTCGGGGGACAGGCCGCTACACTACGTTCCGGTCCCATGCTTCGCTAAGGCTTCGCAGGGCAGGCGAGATGACACACCTACGCCAAGGCTACGGTGTGCAGGCAACATACATTTCATCTATTCATCATTCATTATCCATCATTCATCGTTCATAATTTCTTCCAGTGATTCCACCCAAAGCTCATATCCCTCAAGCGTCAAATGAATCCCATCTTTTGTGAGCTCGGGTTTGATCAATCCGTTTGGGCTGACAAAAGCGGAGTAAAGGTCTATGACCGGATAATGTCCCGTGGCTTCATGTGATTTAATAATATCATTTACGATAATAATTGCCTCTTTGACGGGTTCAAGATCTGTGGGGAGGACAGTTTGGATGTAAATTTTTGTTTTGGGACTTTTTCGATGGATTTCATCCGCGATCTTGAGAATATTTTTTCCCACATACTCGGGGGAGGGAATGCCCCACTTATTATGCCAATTATAAATATCGTTAATACCGATCATAAGAAAGACAGCCTTTGGCTTAGCATGATAAATTTCAGCTAAGCGTGCTAGGACGCCGTCTGTGACGTCTCCACCGATACCACGGTTCTTGATATCATCTCGAGCAAATTTGGCGCTCCAGTCGCCGCCTTGCTGAGTTATACTATTACCAAGAAATACAATATCTCCGCGTTCTAAGGGATCATTCATAAAGACCTTTATTCGTTTTGGATAATAGATTTTTGTCCATTTGGAATGATATTGAATGAATAAATCATCTGGTGGATATAGTTGAGCAGTATTGCTACATCCCATGATCAACAGGATCAGGAAGAAATATATCCATCTAATCTTTGTATTATTATTTTTATTCATCGTTCATCGTTAGTTCGCGATCATAGTGGCCGGTACGCTTCCCGTGACATACAGCGGTAAGGTAAAGTCTGCAGTCGAGCCATCAACCAATGTGACATGAAAAGTTCCTTCAATGACATATTCAACTGTTCCGTCCGCGAGGGCTCCAACCATTGCGATACCACCGGAAATACTTAAATTAAAAGTGACGGGGAGGGTCAGGTTTTCGCTGGCGCTGGCTGCGATCTGGAAGTCGCTGGTGTAGGCATTTGAGTAGTAATGTTTTCCGGATTTTGTCCCTTCGATGGTCACAAGATATTCGATCTCGTCAATGCTCGCAGATCGAGCTTCTAAGTTTTGCACAGTACAGTTGACATCGTAGCTGATGGTGTAGGAAGTAAAGCCATTGATGCGATAATTCCCGGACATATTATTGACCGTAATTTCGGGTTGGTTAAAGAAATCTTCATAGCCGACATCCACGGTAGCCGTACCTGAAATATCAATGGGGAGATCAAAGTTTTCGAAGACCGGATCGTCAAGATGGAAGGTTCCGGTCACGACATAATCTAGAGATTCACCGGCGTCAAGTTTATCTAAAATTTGAATAGCATCGGCTGTCAATAAGCTTAATGGCATGGTGAGAGTAATGGTATCAAGCGGAATGGTCTGATCGACGATCACATACTCAGGTATTGCTGAAACGCCATCAACAACAACCTGATAATTAGCATCATATATATGCGCAGTTCGAGTATCATTATTGGTCAAAAGCATCGTAATATTCATGAAAGTTGTATCGCCGGGAAGCTCTAATAGTTCGTAGCCTGTAACTTCGATAGTCGGCTGTGCAAAGAGCTTGGCAAAGATATCTGCTTCGGTATTTCCTGATAAAGTAAGCGGTAAAGAAAATGCCAAAGGCGAGCCATTTACATGTGTCACTGAGATCAATCCTTTAAGCTCATAATCGATACTTCCGTCTTTGATCGCTTGTGCGAGTTGAGCTCCCTTTGTTGCATTTAATGTAAGTGTAACAGGCAGGGTGAGTGTGTCCGTTCCGCTGGCGCTAAGTTCCAAAGGATCGATATAAGCATCTGAATATTTATGGGCTTCACTGGCAATGCCTTCGATATAAACAAGGTAGTCAATATCATCCAAAGTGACTGAACGAGTATCCATGTTTTGGACTAGGCAAGTGACATCGAAATCAAAGATATAGGAGCCTTGTCCGTTTTCTGTAAAATCGCCGACAATGTCAACAAGTGTTAGTTCGGGTTTTATATAAAATTCTTCATAACCAACTTCAATGGAAGCAGATCCTTCGATATCGAGTGGCAGGTCGAAAGCTTCGAGGATCGGATCATCAATATGGAAAGTCCCGACAGCATGATAATCTAATTCTTCTCCGGCATCTAATTTGCTCAATAGACTGATCGCATCTGCGGTTAAAAAGGTAAGTGGTATACTTAATTCAAGCGGCGTAGCGGCGATGGTTTGATTGATATTGACATTTTCAACCAGAGATTCCACGCCTTCGATATTGACTTGGTAATCCACATCTGAAATGTGTGCTGTGCGGGTATCATTATTCGTGAGGATCATATCAATTTCTAAGTATGTGGTATCGCATGGAAGTTGCAATAAAGAATAAGCTAAGATCTCAACTGAGGGTTGGACAAATAGTGTAGACAGAATATCTGCGGAAGTATTTCCCGATAAATAAAGCGGGAGAGAAAAATCGGAGCTTATACTGTCAACTTCCGTAGCATGGAATATTCCTTCAACAATATAATCAATATTACTATCTTGAATAGCGGTTGCCAATTGAGCACCTGCTGTTGCATCAAGAGTGAGCATGATAGGCAAGGTAAGCGTATCATCGCCACTTCCTTCAATTGTCAGGCCCTTGGGATAGCTGTCTGATAGGTGGTGAAGATCAGTCGTAATACCTTCAATATTAACGGTATAATCAACATCCTCGATCGTGGCTCCGCGTACGTCATTATTATGGATCGCACAGCTAACTTCAAAATCAAAGACATAAGAATATGATCCATTAGAGGTAAAATTTCCTTTGATATCGGTCAGTGTGACCGTGGGCATCGCATAAAAATCCTCATATCCGGCATCAACGGTCGCAGTTCCGCTTACATTGAGCGGGAGATCAAATAACTTAAAGACAGGATCGTCAACATGAAAAATTCCTGTGACCGTATAATCGAGTTCTTCACCTGCATCCAACTTAGCCAGGACCTTGATGGCATCGGAGGTGACCATGGATAGGGGCAGGGTCATATCAATCGTAGAATCAGGATAAATATCCATATCAAGAAGGGTGCTTTGAGTGGGTAAAGTGATACCTTCAAGCACAACTTGGTATTCGACATCTGCGACATGAACTTGTCGTTTATCCATATTTGTGATAAGCATATCAATTTCAAGATAGGCTGTATCTCTAGGTAGTCCAAGCAAGCTATAGCCGCTAACTTCAACCTGAGGTTGCTTGAAGAGATCTTCAATTGAGCAGGAAAAAAGTGCAATAAGGCTCAAAATAATAAGAAGTGTCGATAAATGTTTCATTATTTAAATACCCCATGTTTATTGACTGTTTGCCTTTTAAAATACAATTACAAGAAAGCATTTACAAGTAGAGTTTGCCGTAGAGACAAGGCAATGCCTTGTCTCTACATATTTGCCCCGGATCTATCGCCGAGCGATTTGAACAATCAAATCGCTCGGCATTCTTCTGGCTTCTAACTTTTGGCACACCTTTGCCACTAACTTCGCCTCAGCCTACGCCAAGGCTATGGCTGACCAGAAAGCTTCGTCGCTCAGGAAGGCTACGGCGCGTCTTCGGCTTCTGAATTATTCTGGCTTCTCGCTTCCGGCTTCTGTATATTTAGTCATGATAACACGCAAAAAAACTCGCAAAATTATGGTCGGCGATATATTCGTCGGCGGAGATGCTCCAATAAGCATTCAAAGTATGATCAATACAAAATCGACAGATATGGAAGCCTGTATTGATCAAATTTGGCAGTTAGAAACCGCGGGATGCGAGATCGTTCGCATGGCTGTTCCCAATAAGGAGTCTATCCAGGCTTTTAAAGCTATTAAAAAGCGTATAAGCATTCCTCTGGTAGCAGATATTCACTTTGACCATACGCTTGCTTTGGGTGCTCTGGATGCCGGTGCCGATAAAATTCGTATTAATCCCGGTAATATCGGTTCCGAGGAAAAAGTTAAGGCTGTCCTCAATGCCTGCAAGGCAAAGAATGTCCCAATTCGTATTGGCGTCAATGCAGGATCTTTAGAAAAAAATATTCTCAAGAAATACGGACACCCCACAGCACAAGCTCTGCTGGAGAGCGCAAGTCAGCATATTGATATTTGCGAAAAATACGATTTTGACAATGTAATAGTCTCCATAAAAGCATCGAATGTACTTAAGATGATAGAAGCTAATCGTTTGTTTTCAAAAAAATACGACTATCCTTTACATCTTGGTGTTACAGAGTCCGGCACGGAAAAAAGTGGGTCTCTAAGGTCTGCCATCGGCATAGGAACGCTTCTTGCCGAGGGAATTGGTGATACCATAAGAGTCTCTCTTTCAGCTGATCCTATCAAAGAAATTGAAGTAGCTAAAAATATTTTGCGCGCGCTTGAATTAAAAAAAGACGCAGTAAAGGTGATTTCTTGCCCGACTTGCGGACGCACCGTTTACGATCTTGTTAGTATTGCTAAAGAGCTTGAAGAAAGAGTAGCAAGTATTGATAAAGAAATGACTGTTGCCGTCATGGGATGCGTCGTGAACGGTCCCGGAGAAGCGCGAGAAGCGGATCTGGGCATTGCCGGAGCAGGTGAGGACAAAGTCATGCTTTTTGAAAAAGGGAACAAAATCGGACTGTTTCCCATAGAAGGCATTGTTGATCTGCTGATGGAAAAGATCAAAGGATGATTTTCAATATTCTTGTTTAAAAGCAGAGTTTTGAAAGATTTTGACCTTGCCAGTCGATCAACAATATTGTATTTTACAGTCACGAACGAAATAAGGAAAAAAAATGAGTACGAACAAATTTTTCGAATCACTTGGTTTAACTAAAACTAACCTCTATATCTTTTTGGCTGCCATTGCAGTTCTTATTATCGGCTATATTGTGATGGCAATTGGTGATACTTATGATGCACTTTCTCTCTATGTTTCACCTATTATTTTGACCATTGGTTATGTAGTTGTTTTACCGATGTCCATTTTATACAAGAGCAAAAACAGCGAATAAAGTCAGATCATATAAAGATTTTTAAAGACCTTAAGACGGAAAAAATCCTGAGGTCTTTTTTTATTTACATGAGAAAAATTAAGGATGATATATCTTTACTGAGAGCTGGCGAGAGCTGTTGTTATCAGTAAATTATTGTTTTATATTCATTACTGATCAAAGAAAGGAAGTTATGCAAAAAAAATACGGATTATTATTGGATTTTGATGGTGTTGTGGTTGACTCTGAACCTCTTTACGAAAAGGTAATGAAATTACAATTTGACAGAATTTCTGTGATTATAGATGAGGCTGACTGGCTTTATTTTAAAGGCAAAGATATGGATGCCTCTCTAAAACATATACAAGAAAATTATTATCCAAGCTTAGATATTGAAAAAGTCAAGAAACAGTTTCATATCGATTTATACAAAGAATTTAAACTGAACATGAATTATATACCGGGTTTCCTGAATTTTTTTTATTCTTGTGTGAATGATGAATTTAAAGATCTCTTAGTGACATCGACAGCTCGCGATGTTATGGAATGGACATTTGACAATGTTCCTGTAGATAATATATTTTCAGGCATGATCACTGCTTCTGAAGTTGAAAATACCAAACCGCATCCTGAGCCATATTTGAAAGGCGCAAAACACATTGGTATCCCGATCGAGAATTGTATTGTCATTGAAGATTCAGTGAACGGTATCCGGGCAGGAAAAGCAGCCGGTGCAAAAGTGATCGGGATCACGACCACCTTTCCGAGAGAGCTGATCCATGAGGCGGATTTTATTGTGGATTCGTATGCGGAATTGTCGCCGGAAATTCTTAAGGAATTATTGAATACATAATTGAGGTACTGTAATGGACGGTCGCGACCGTCTTGTACATGCGCACGAAATGAAACTCTCACTTAAAAACATCGATAAACGTCTGTACCCACTTATGTTGGGGTGGTTGATCAATACCCTGGGATTTGGTGCTGTCGTGCCATTTATGACGGTATATTTCCATACTGTTCGAAATATACCGATGACCTATATTTCATTCTTTTTTCTTGCGGCAGCCATTTGCCGCACCATTGCGCAGTCTTTAGGTGGCATCGCATCGGATGTGATAGGTCGTAAGGGGCTGATGGTTTGGAGTCAGTTATCCAGGGCCACGATCTTTCTCTTTGCCGGCATTGCAATTGTGGGGGAATGGAGCGCCTGGCTTTTGGGCCTCATTCTTTTAAGTCAATACCTCATATCATCTTTCTTTCAGCCCCTGGCTTCAGCTATGGTCGCCGATATACTTCCCTCTGAGGAACGAAGCAATGGTTATGCACTCATGCGTATGGCTCATAACATTGGATGGGGCTTAGGCCCTGCAATTGGCGGTTTTCTTTTTTCTGTCTCTTATCAATCCCTATTCTATTTTACCGCCATAGCTTTACTGATATCCGGTTTATTGACAATTTTTACCGTAAAAGAAACCGCCCATAAAAGTGTGCGGCAAACTCCTGCCAAGCCCTTGGCAGGAGAGCCCCGAAAATTCGGGGCTATGGCTGCCGCTTTCAAAGAAGATAAATTATTCTTATTTTTCTGTTTAGTGTCACTTATGCTTTTCCTGACATGGGGACAGCTGGTATCGACATTATCGGTATTTATGAGTAAAAACATCGGACTTTCTCCTACGATGATCGGCTGGGTTTACACCTTTAACTCTGCTTTGGTTATTGCTTTCCAGCTGTTTATTACGCAGCGGACTAAAAAAGTCAATCATTTCCTCCTGATGATGATAGGATCTGTCTTGTTTTTTGTCTCTTATTTTGTCATGGGTTGGGTCAATTCTTTTGGAATGATATTATTTATCATGATATTCATTACTTTTGGTGAAATGTTTGCGGGGCCAAGCGGACATACGCTGGCTTCAAATATGTCTAAGGGTGGATTGCATGGGAAATATCAAGGAATCTTTTCTTCGGTTTCTACACTTGGATGGTCATTAGGTCCATTTATTGGCGGAATTATGATGGATCTTATTCCCAATATAAAATACTTCTGGATCACCATGTCCTCATTTGGACTTATATCATTTTTTGGTTTTTTGTATTTATATCTTAAGAAAGGAGACCATGCAAAATGAAGATCTGGCATTCAAAATTAGTGGTTCGTTCCTATGAGCTTGATTCTTTTGCTCATGTAAACAATGGCACTTTTGCAAAATATCTCGAAGTTGCCCGCGGCGATTATATGAAAGAAGCCGGTTTTGATTTTGATATGCTGCGAGAATGGAAAACTTTTCCTGTGATAGCCAAAGTCTGTATTGAATACAAGGCTCCGGCTTTTTTGTTCGATATCTTGCATATCAAGGCTAAAGTAAAAAAGCTCGGAAGATCCTCCATCGTTCTTTCTTATGAGATAGTTAGAGAGGAGGGAACACTGATCGCCACAGCCGAAACTGTTATGGTCTTTGTCGATGAAAAAGGTAAAGCCACAGAAATGCACCCAAGTGTAAGGGAAGCGTTTTCGCAGTAATATTTTAAAAATTGGATGAAACTTGTGAGCCAGCTCAGAATTTTAAAAATAGGCTTTACAAAAATTTACTCTTCGCCACTTTTCGGGTCTAAGGACTCGGCTTTTAGAATTTAGGACGGCTTTGGTCCCGCAACTTGGCATTCAGATAAAAAAACATTGACATTTGATGTATCAAAGCGTATCTTTCTCAGCTTTTTAACATAAGATAAAATGAGGAATACATGGCATATTCAGTATCAACAAAGAAAAGAATTCGTCAAAGTAGAGCAAAAAACTTGTATAATCGTCAGTACAAATCAAAGATGAAAACTTCTATTCGCAGAGTTAATGAATCTGAGAACAAAGAAGAAGCTTTGAAATTGTTTAATGAAGCTGTTTCTATTATTGACAAAGTTGCCCAAAAAGGCATTATTCACAAAAACGCCGCTGCACACAAAAAATCACGTTTAGCAAAACGCGTTAACGCTTTATAAGATAAATTAAAGCAAATTTTTTTTACCTCAGCTCATCTTTTGGGCTGAGGTTTTTTCTTATAGACAGGATATTTTGACAGGATGCTTTAGATTAATTCAGACGGGATAACAGGATGCTTTGGATTAATTCAGACAGGGTAGCGGGATGCTTTAGATTAATTCAGACGGGATAACGGGATGCTTTGGATTAATTCAGATAGGATAGCGGGATGCTTTGGATTAATTTAGACTGGATAACGGGATGCTTTAGATTAATTCAGACAGGGTAGCGGGATGACTTGGATTGCTTTAAGACAGGATAACGGGATGCTTTAGATTAATTCAGACGGGATAACAGGATGCTTTGGATTAATTCAGACAGGATAGCGGGATGCTTTGGATTAATTCAGACGGGATAACGGGATGCTTTGGATTAATTCAGACGGGATAACGGGATGCTTTGGATTAATTCAGACAGGATAACGGGATGCTTTGGATTAATTCAGATAGGATAGCGGGATGCTTTGGATTAATTTAGACTGGATAACGGGATGCTTTGGATTAATTCAGACTGGATAAGGGGATATATCGGATTGTTTTTTCTTGTCGCAAATAAAATGAAAACCTGAAATTTTGGGATGAAGAAACGATATCCTTATGTCAAATTAAACATCTCACGAAAGAAATGATTTTCGGCAAAAGAATGTAGAGACAAGGCAATGCCTTGTCTCTATCTCAGCCAAAAAAATCATCCTGATTTAAATATTTTCAACACTTCAACATTTCACCGCTTCAACATTCATTTATTGAGGATTTCGAAAATCGACATTTCTTGTTCGATATTCGAGGAAGACCCCTCCATGCCTCCGGGATATTTTCATTTCTCGCAAGTAATACTGATTGACTTAAAGCACTCTCACATGTTTTCTCTGAGACATCATTGAGACCTTGCCCCGATTTTTTTATTCACGATAAAAAGATCAAAGCTTTGAGTTAATCATTTGCCCCGGGTCTTTTGCCGAATTAAACATCTCACGAAAGAAATGATTTTCGGCAAAAGAATGTAGAGACAAGGCAATGCCTTGTCTCTACCTCAGCCAAAAAAATCATCCTGATTTAAATATTTTCAATACCTCAACATTTCACCGCTTCAACATTCTTTTATTGAGGATTTCGAAAATCGACATTTCTTGTTCGATATTCGAAGAGGGCGCACCATGTTGTAGGTCTCTACTTAACTATGCAATAGCCTTTAGCTTTAATCTTTACTTTCCCTTCACTGACGATCTGGGATGTGCCATCGCTAAAGACAGTGGATTTGGCATCAATATTGTAGGTTTTGCTACTATTGCTGTAGTTCATGAGAATGTACCAAGTTTCGTTTTTGTAGCGACGGGAAAAACCGGCAATAGATTCACTTGTGGGAATCCGGTGAAAATTTCCTCGGGTGAGGATGGGGGAATCTTTACGAAGTTTGGATAGCTTCGAGATAAGATGATATGTTGACCAATGTATTCTATACCAATTGATGTCTTTTAGTTTTGTGAGTGAAAATTCGGGAGGATCCTGCAATTCTTGCCCGCAAAGAATAGAGGGAATTCCGGGCGCTGTAAAAATGGTGAACAAGGCAAGATGGTGATCATCAACTCCCAGGGTTTTCCAGGCTCTGCCTTTATCATGTCTTTCGGCGTAGTGGACGATCTTAGTTCCGGCCGGATATGATTTTAGCTCTTTTTCGAGGGTTTCGCCTATGATATTTGCGTTGGCTTTATTATTTTTAATGGCAAGAAATGCACTGTAGAGTGCGTCTCCGTCCACAGCATCAAGTCCGTACAGAACATGTTCGGGTTTTGTACCATCGGCCATTAAAAAAGGTCTTTCCCTTTTATCACTGAAATGTTCGTGAAAAGTTTCAAAGACTTCTTTACTCATGTTTTCGCTACCATCAATTCTAAAAGCATCAACACCTTGTTCTATCCAGAAGTCAAAGTAAGAGAATAATCTGGCCTGCAATTGTGGGTTTTCCAAATTAAACATGGCTGTGTATCTATGCTCGGGGTCTGCTTGATATTTTCCTGCAGCATTCTTTAGATAATAATCAGGGTAATCTTTTGTCCAGGAATGGTCGGTGGCCGAAAAAGCAATCGGCGCATCCAGCATTAATTTGATCTTATTGCGATGCAAAAAAGATCGCAAGGAGGAAAATTGGGTCATGCTTCCAAGTTCTGCAGAAGTAGAAAAATAATCATAGACAACATAAGGGTCCGCATAAGAAGTGTTTATTTTTTGACGGGTCGTAGGATGAATGGGCAAGAGGCGAAGCATGTTTATACCTAATTGCTGCAATCTGGAACTTAAATTTTGTAGCCCGGAAAACTGCCCACCGGTCATTTGTCTGATATAAGCCTCGTAAATGATCATATCATGAGCATAAGAAGGTGGTTCATTATAGAGTGGCATATCGTAATAATTGATTTTTTTAGTTGCGAGAGCTGACAATGCTGTATTTTTTTCAATATTTAAACAATGAATACCAAAGGAGTTTTCCTGGTATTCGTTGCGGATGATGAGCTCGTTTTGTTCATTCTCAATAAGGTGATCTGTTATGTTGAGACTATAAGATTCGGAATGATCGAGTTTATCAAGAAATTTGCCGTTCAGCCAGATCAGGGATGGCGAAGCGATAGTAGAACAGCTTAAGTAATAATGTGCCGTGGAATCCAGAGTTCCAACCATAAAGTTTTGTTTATGCCATCGGTAGGGAGCATTGGGTATTTGCCAATTTTCCCAAGAAGATCCGGCAAAATTTGATGTTGGAAAGTTATTTATCCAAGATTTTGAGATCCCTTCGGATTCTGTATCGTAAACAGTGATCCATTTATCAGTTAGCACGGGAGGGTCAGAGACAGCTGTGTCTGAGCATGAGCTTAGGATGAAGAGAAAGAAGATGGAGAAAAATAAATATTTAAAATGTTTCATAATTAACTTATCGCTTCGAGGTTAAAGCTTGTGGCTCTACTTTGAATATCTTAAATTTGCACTGTAAAATAGAGCACAGAGCTTGCAGTTAAATTTCTTGTTAAATTAAAGAAAAAATACGAAATTCAAAACGCTATAATTGATTATGAAAACAACACAAAATAGATTATTTATCATTGATGGCATGGCCATCGCTTACCGTGCGCATTTTGCGCTTATCCGTTCACCTCTTGTTACCTCAGATGGCAGGCATATTTCTGCTACCTACGGTTTTTTGAATGCCTTGTTCAAGATAATTCGTGATGAAGATCCCGATTATCTCATTGTAGCTTTTGATGCCAAAGAAAAAACTTTTCGTCATAAGCGCTATCCGGAATATAAGGCAACACGTGAAAAAATGCCCTTTGAGATGCGACCGCAGATACAGTGGATAAAAGATATTCTTGCTGCCATGAATATTCCTATGATAGAAATGTCCGGTTATGAGGCGGATGATATTATTGGAACTCTCGCCAAGCGTGCTGAAAAAGAGGGAATTGATGCTTATATGGTCTCGGGTGATAAGGATTTTATGCAATTGGTCAGTGAACATGTTTTTCTTTATGCTCCTGCCACAGGAAAGCGACCTTTAACCATTTACGATCCGGAAGCTGTCAAAGAAAAATGGGGCCTTGCTCCCGAAAATATCATCGATCTTTTGGGGTTAATGGGTGATAGCTCGGATAATATTCCCGGAGTTAAGGGTGTGGGCGAAAAAACAGCTGTAAAATATTTGACTAAATTTGGCTCTTTGGATAATCTTTATAATTCCCTGGATGATATCAAGAATGAAAAAGCGCGCAACAAATTGATAGAAGAAGCCGATATGGCACAATTGAGCCGTGAATTGGTCACCATTGATACGGAAGTGCCTTTGACAATAAAATGGTCGGACATGGATGCCAAGGAAGATTTTAATAATCCGGAATTATTAAAACACCTTCAGGATCTTGAGCTTTTTAAGTTTATCCGGGATCTTGGATTAAGCGACGATGAAGAAAGCGTCAATGAAGAGAATGAGGGTAAAAATAAAGAACACACACAGAATTATCAGCTCTGCGATACTCTCGATAAAGTAAAAGATCTGGCTCTTAAGTTAAAAAAACAAAAAGCTTTTGCCTTTGATACCGAAACCGATGGTGTGAATCCGCTGACGGCTCCAATGGTGGGCTTTTCTTTTTCTTTCAAGCCTTGGGAGGCTTATTACATTCCCTACAAAGCAGAATTTCTTGATCTTTTTAAAGATGTTTTCGCAGATGAGACAATTTTAAAAGTCGCTCAGCATGCAAAATTCGATATTCTGGTTTTAAATCAGCATGGCATTGAGGTAAAGCCGGCATTATTTGATACCATGCTCGCGGCTTATCTCCTTAATCCGGACACAAATTCCTACAAACTCGAGCTTTTATCTGAGCGCTATGTGCATTACCAGATGCAGCCCATTACAGAATTGATAGGCGAGAAAAAAAGCACGCAGATTCCTATGTCGCAGGTGGATATTGACAAGCTCACTTTTTATGCTGCCGAAGATGCGGATATTACTTTTCAACTGTATAAAATATTTAGCAAGAAATTAGAAGAAAAAGAACTCACAGAGGTTTTTGAGACCATAGATGTTCCTCTCATTCCCGTTCTGGCCGATATGGAGTTGGATGGTGTGTATCTGAATGTCGCTTTTCTCAAGAAAATGAGCAGTGAGTTGGGTGCAAAAATGACTGCCACCATGATGGAAATTCACGATCTGGCAGGTGGCGTGTTCAATATTAATTCGCCAAAACAGCTATCTATGATCCTTTTCGATAAATTAGGATTAAAACCGGTTAAAAAAACAAAAACCGGATATTCAACCGATGTAACCGTGCTGGAAAAATTAAAACACGAGCATCCTCTTCCCGAGAAAATATTAGAATTTAGAAGTTTAACAAAACTTCGTTCAACCTATGTGGATGCTTTGCCGCAATTGGTCAATGCTAAAACAGCTCGTGTCCATGGATCATTTAATCAGACTGTTGCAGCTACCGGTCGCTTATCGTCCTCTAATCCAAATTTCCAGAATATTCCCATTCGCACAGAGATGGGACGAGAGATCCGTCGCGCATTCACCGCCCAAAAAGAAGGCTGGAGTATTTTAGCGGCCGATTATTCTCAGGTAGAGCTGAGGATTATGGCCCATATTTCCAAGGATCCCAATCTGCTTGAAGCATTCTTGCAAGATGCAGATATTCATACACATACAGCTGCCACTATTTTTAATGTGTCACAAGAAGCGGTCGATGCCACGATGCGAAGCACAGCCAAGACCATAAATTTTGGCATTATGTATGGCGCAGGATCTCATCGGATTTCCCAGGAATTGAATATTGGCTATGCAGAAGCAACAGCTATTATTAAAGCTTATTTTGCGCGATACACAGGTGTGCAGGATTATATCGATTCCACTATCAGCGAATGTAAAGAAAAGGGATATGTCGCGACTATTTACGGTCGGAAACGCCAGATTCTGGATATTAATTCCGAAAACCGTAATTTGCAAGAAGCTGCCAAGCGCATGGCAATTAATATGCCCATACAAGGAACATCGGCTGATATTATTAAGATGGCTATGATCCGTATCCACAACTGGATGAAAAAAGAGAATTTACAATCTAAAATGATCCTGCAGGTCCATGACGAACTTGTATTTGAAGTCCACCCCGATGAACTGGAGCTCTTGAAAAATAAAGTCAAAGAGATCATGGAATCTGCCGCTAAACTCGATGTACCCCTTAAGGTTGATATTGGAATTGGAAAAGACTGGTTTGATGCACATTGATTAGAAGTCGAAGACAAGCTCTACCCCCAAATTGTCGGGGTGAAGGTGTGCCTGAATAAGAAGAGAAATTTGTAGAGACGCAATGCATTAAGTCTCTATCATTTTTTTCACCACGAAACATCAACACCGATATACGATGTATGAAGTCCTTGAATATCGAACAAGAAACACCGATATGTGATTTGTGAAAACTTCGAATATAGAAAATCGTTGATCCTTGTTTATTATTCAAAAAGA
>Ga0172377_10003739_pt1 | contig 15660 bp, 15 predicted proteins | sample Pumphouse3metaG_FD_119749 | JGI IMG/M metagenome (GOLD analysis project Ga0172377, IMG submission 119749) | Leachate microbial communities from a municipal landfill in Southern Ontario, Canada - Pumphouse #3 metaG | ecosystem: Engineered > Solid waste > Landfill > Unclassified | place: Canada...
AGCTGGCTGAATTCCCGAGAAGTATGTTTGTACCATTTGTTTTAGGGAATATTTTGTACGAGAACAATGGATTTGCATAATTAAGGTGAAGCTTTGGAGGTGTAATTTGATATTTGTTCTTTAATATATCATAATCACCAGGCATAATGGGAACTATAAGTCTGAATTTTTCAATTATGTTAATTTTATGTTTAGTGTATTTTTGGTAATCTAGTAGCTCTGGATATATTAATTTAATAATTTGTTTAATCCCAAATACAAAGCTTTTTTGAAATGCTAGTTTTATTCTAGCTTTTTTTGTTTTATTTTCTAAGAATAGATATGTAAACTTTCCCAAACTGAAACCATCACCACCCCAAAAAAACCAGACAATAGGTTGTACAATTTCATGTTGCTTTATAAAATTTATACTAAGTGTGTCCAAATAATGTACTATAATAGCTGAATAATCATCTATGTTAATATTTGAGTTGTTTTCTGAAAGGTTTAAATATGTATTCGATAGTTCATCAATATTGAAGGTGAGTTTTATAAAATTATAAAATTTTTCATCACTGTATAAATGTAAAATTTTAGTCTTATTCGCCATATTCAAGGTTTATTGAAATAAAAACTTTTTTGTTTGTTTTTTGGTCTATAAAAAATGCATTTTTATAATCGTTATGTGTCAATGCTCTAAACTTATTTATTAGATCTTCTGCGGTTGTTAATTGTTTCAAGTCAATTTCACATAAATTTTTAAAATCATTTTTCATAAATAATTTACCCTCATTTTCTGGTTTTATTGTTGAGTAACAATTTGAAATAATCGAGGGGAGATTTTTTTTCAATAAAAAGATTTCCTTTTTCAATACTTTATTGTACAAAGTTAATGAAGTGTCAACAATTTCTTTTTCAACAAATTCCCTGTCAATAATATTTCCATGATCTAATTTTTCATCAATTTCGTGGATTGTAGCACCAATTGGGATATCATATAAAATTGAAAACACTTGTGGATACCATCCTCTATTTATCGGGTTATAACCAGGATGAACGTTAATGCATTTCACTGTGTTTACTAACTCTTTTGGAAAAATTTGTTTACAATGTATTGAAAAAACCAGATCATAATTTTCACATATTGTCTTTACGTGTTTGTCATTTTTTAGATCATATACAGAAACTGAAAATTTCAATCTGTTTTCAAAATTATTTTTATCCGAAAAAGGGCTTATGGCAAAAGAAATACGAACACCTTTAAAAGATAGATCTTCAAAAACTTGTTGAAAATTTGTGCACATGTATAAATTGTCAGTGACTACAAGGATGTTTTTGAACATACTTTATTTAGTTTTTAATTGTTCAACTATATGGTTTAAGTATTTAAGTGCCAAGTCTGGGTAGATAGGCAAGCAGATTACTTTATCAGCTTTTATATTTGCTTCGATCAGGTTAGATGGTTTTGCTGAATCTAATCCTTTGTACATTGAAAATTCGCTAATGAGCGGATAAAAGTAACGTCTCCCAAATATGTTGTTATGTTTGAGCTTTTCGTATAACTGGTCGCGGCTCATGCCGTATTCCTTTTCATTAACAAAGATAGGAAAATAGGCATGGTTGCTTTCGGTGTTTTCGGGTATAGGTAAAAATGAAATGCCTTTGATACCTGAAAGTTCTTTACGGTAAGTATCCGCTATGATTTTCCGTTTTTCAATGTTTTCATGGTAGTGTTTTAACTGTACCAAACCCAAAGCAGCTTGCATTTCATTCATTTTTGAATTAATGCCAGGCGCCATCACTGTAGTTTCACCTGCATAGCCAAAGTTCTTGAGGTAGTCGATGCGTTTTTTTGTGGCGGCATCGTGGCATACAATGGCGCCGCCCTCCATGGTATTAAACACTTTGGTGGCGTGAAAACTAAGAATGGATATGTCTCCAAAGTTACAAATACCCTGGCCCAGGTGTTTTACTCCAAAACAGTGTGCGGCATCGTAAATTACTTTCAGCCCGTAAATGTCGGCAATTTCCTGTATGCGGTTTACTTTGCAGGGGTTTCCATACACATGCACCGGCAAAATGGCGGTGGTTTTGGGAGTAATGGCCGCTTCAATTTTTGCGGGGTCGAGGTTGCCAAATTCCGGCTCAATGTCCACAAATACCGGTTTAATATTGTTCCACCACAAGCTGTGGGTGGTGGCCACAAAACTGTAAGGTGTAGTAATTACCTCGCCGGTAATGCGCAAAACCTGCAACGCGGTAACCAGTGCCAAAGTCCCATTGGCAAAAAGGGAAATGTAGGGCACGCCCAGAAATTCAGCCAGCTCTTTTTCCAGTTGCTGGTGAAAGGGACCATTGTTGGTGAGTATTTTATTGTCCCATATTTGCTGCAGATAAGGAATAAATTCTTCCAAATCGGGTAACGATGGCTGTGTAACATAGATGGGTTTATTCATTTCTTTCTTATTTCTCTTATCTTTTCAACAATTAATTCTTTTACAAAGATATAATCTCTGAATTTTGTGAGTTCGCAGAACAAAAAGATAAAGGCTGCACCTGTCAATACTTGTGTTGTGAGCAACCAAAGCGGTTTAAAAGGTAATATTTGTCCTAATAGATATACTCCTACACCCATACCAAGTGCTAAGCCAAATGATGGAAAAATATCACGGATTTGTTCTTTAACTGTATATCCGATATATCGTCCACTCCAATAGCTATTAAGGTAATAGGCAATAAGCGTGTTCACCATCATGCCGGCAATCATAATTTTTATTCCATAGAAAACTCCGAGGACAATAGTAGGTACTGCAAGTAATTTTTTTATGATTTCGAGTTTAAGGAAAAGGTCTGATCGTCCGGAAATCTGTAGCATGTTTAAATTTAGACCATGTAGTGGGTACATCATACCTACAAAAGAAAGCATTTGTAAATAAATGATTGAAGGTCTCCATTTTTCACCAATAAGTGTAATAATCATGGGTTCGGCTACTGCTGCCATTCCCAGCATTAGAATAAATGTAATAAACATAATGCTGCGTATAAGTTTTTGGTAATTTGATTTTAATCGTGATTTGTCATCTTGTATACTCGCTAGTACGGGATAGCTAACTCTACTTATGATACCTGTGAGATTTTGCGATGGTATACGTTTAAATTCATCTGCTCTTGTGTAATATCCCAATGTTTGCGCTGAAAAATATTTACCAATAACCAGGAGATAAATATTTCGGTATAATGTGTCAATTAGTCCACTGACTAATAATTTGCTTCCAAAACCAAAGAGTTCTTTAAAGGACGCGATGCTGAATACAAGCGTGGGTTTCCAACGATTCCAAAGCCATAAGAACAACGAGTTTAGTGTTTTTTTGCCTACATGCAATGCAACAAGGCTCCATACACCAAAATCATTGTAAGCCATTACAATTGCAATAATTCCTGATCCAATGCTTGCAATAACTGAAACTTTTGCTTGCAGTTTAAAATCAACGCGTTGTGTAAGTATTGTGCGTTGTATGATTGTAAATGATTCAACCACAATGACAATGCTGAATACTTTAATAATGTTGGAAAGTTGTGGTTCATCAAAGAAATTGCTAATTAAACCGGATGTGAAAAACAAAATGAAATAAAATAGTATGCCAATTCCGAGATTGAAATAGAAAACGGTTGAATAATCTGTGTCAGTACAGTCGTTTTTGCGTATTAAAGCCTGACTAAAACCACTGTTTACAATTGATTGGGAAACGGCAACAAAAATCATCAACATACCAATCAACCCAAACTCATAAGGTGTTAGAATGCGTGCCAGAATAATGCCAACAATAAACTGAATTCCCAAATTGGCAAATTGGTCAATCCCACTCCAAAGGAGCCCGGAAACTGTTTTTTGTTTTAGCGACATGTTTTAAGAAATAGCTTAATATTTGTTCTTAACACGAAAGATTCTTGTTAAATCAGACTTTTCAAGTATTCAAAATACTTGCCTTTCATTTCCTTTATTTGCTCATAGAGTTGTTGCTCGCTAATCCATTGATAACGTAAGGCAATTTCCTCTGGGCAGGCAATTTTTAGGCTAGTACGTTTTTCCACGGCTTTTACAAATTCAGTGGCTTCGCTCATTGCTTCATGGGTTCCGGTATCCAGCCAGGCAAAACCACGGCTGAGTGCTTGCAGTTTAAGCTGCTGCCGGTTGAGATATACTTCGTTAATACTGGTGATTTCTAGTTCGCCGCGTGCTGAAGGTTTTACTTTTTTAGCGATTTCCACCACACTGTTAGGGTAAAAGTATAATCCCACAACTGCATTGTTGCTTTTCGGATGTTGTGGTTTTTCTTCAATGCTGAGCACATTGCCTTGCTTATCGATTTCTGCAATGCCGTATCGTTGCGGGTCGTCCACGTAATACCCAAAAATTACGGCTTTATTTTCAGATTTTACAATGTCCACACTTTGTTTTAGTATTTTTTGTAGACCTGCGCCATAAAAAATATTATCACCCAGTACCAGACATACATCATCATTTCCGATAAATTCTTCGCCTAAAATAAAAGCTTGTGCAAGTCCGTCAGGTGATGGCTGTTCTTTATAGCTGAATGTTACACCAAACTTATTGCCGTCTCCCAATAATTTTTCGAAATTCGGTAAATCTTCAGGTGTAGAAATGATCAGTATTTCCCGTATTCCGGCAAGCAATAGCACTGAAAGCGGGTAGTAAATCATGGGTTTATCGTAGATAGGTAGTAATTGTTTAGAAACCACCTGTGTAATGGGATGTAAACGTGTACCAGCTCCGCCAGCGAGTATAATTCCTTTCATATTGTTTTAATACGTTTGCTTTTAAAATCGTTTATTAACTCATATTCCCACAATACCACTCCACAGCTTCCTCCAGACCTTTTTCAAGGGTATGGGTGGGTTGGTAGTTGAGCAGCGTTTTGGCTTTTTCTATGCTTGCCAGTGAGTGGGGGATATCGCCGGCGCGTGTGGGGCCGTGTTGTATTTCCACATTGGCAATGGCTTTATCGTAGCGGCTGAGGTAGGTTTTCAGCAGGCTTGTCAGTTGGTTGAGGTCGGTGCGGTCACCAACAGCTGTGTTAAATACTTCGCCTATGGCCTTAGGATTATCGGTGGTGGCTGCCAGGTGATTCATCTGTATCACATTGTCAATATAGGTGAAATCACGGGAATAGGTGCCGTCGCCATTAATTACAGGAGATTGCTTCTGTCTGTATGAGTAAATCCACAAATTTCGGAATCACAGCTGCGTATGCTCCGTTGGGATCCTGCCGGCGGCCGTACACGTTAAAATAGCGTAAGCCTATGCATTCCATGCCGTAGTTGAGGCTGAACACATGGGCGTAAAGCTCATTCACGTATTTTGTTACGGCGTATGGTGAAAGCGGTTTCCCGATTATGTTCTCTACTTTTGGCAAATTTTCAGAATAGCCATAAGTTGATGAACTGGCTGCATATACAAAGCGTTTCACTTTATTGTCTCTGGCTGCAATCAACATATTCAAAAAGCCTGAAATGTTAACTTCGTTTGTCGTTGCCGGGTCGTTCAGAGAACGCGGAACAGAACCCAGTGCAGCTTCCTGCAGCACAATGTCCTGCTCTTTTGTGGCCTGTATGCAGGTGTCCAAATCCCGTATATCGCCTTCAATCAGTGTAAAATTTGGGTTCTCCAGAAACGGCTCAATATTGTGCCGGTAGCCGGTGGAAAAATTATCCAGGCAGGTTACCTTGTTGTTGTGTTGCAATAAGTCTTCGCAGAGGTTGGAGCCGATAAAGCCCGCTCCACCTGTTACTAAGACCTTTTTGTTTGTAATTTTATTCATGGATTATTGCTTTGTTTCGATGTATTTACAATGATGTGCTGTCTGCGACAACTGCTGTTGTTGTGTTCAGCGGACGCTATAAATTCACTTCCTGTGTTGGATAATCGCTCAATTGTGTTATTTTTTTGTAACCATTTATTGGATTTTTGCACGCTTCCTGAATGCGATAAATCGCATTCCTGCCGTGCACAATCACTCAATCACTTAATCCCTCTGTCGCTCCATCTCTCTGTCACTCCGTCTCACAATCTCTCCATCTCATTTCACACTGTACATCTCATACACACTTCTAATCCCCTCTTTCAGGCTAATTTTGTGCTGCCAGTTTAGAGAATGGAGCAGGCTAACATCCAGCAGTTTGCGGGGTGTGCCGTCGGGTTTGGAGCTGTCCCACTGTATGGTTGTGTTTGTGTTTACAATAGCACGGATGGTTTCGGCCAGGGCTTTGATGCTGAGGTCTTCTCCGGTGCCAATGTTGATGTGTGTTTCTTGCATGGCATCGTAAAGGCGTTTTGCTTTTACCTGTTCCATGATGTGTACGCAGGCGTCGGCCATATCATCCACGTGGAGAAACTCGCGGTAAGGCGAACCACTGCCCCACAGGGTGAGGGTGGTTTCAGGTTTGCCTGTGAGGCCGAACTCTGCGAGGGTTTTGGTGATTTGTTGTTCCGTGGCGTTTTCGTCAACGCCTTTTACCGGACGTTTTTCCAGGTCGGCGCGTATTGCATCCCAATCCTGATTTTCCAAGCATTTAGCGAGATGAAATTTGCGCATCATGGCCGGAAGTACATGCGATTTTTCCAAATCAAAATTGTCGTTAGGGCCGTATAAATTAGTTGGCATCACGGAGATGAAATTGTCACCGTACTGCTTGTAATAGTTTTCACATAGTTTGATGCCTGCAATTTTCGCTATGGCATAGGGTTCGTTTGTGGGTTCCAGTTCACCGGTGAGGAGATGTTTTTCTTTCATCGGCTGTGGTGCCATGCGGGGATAAATGCAGGAGCTGCCCAGAAACAGGAGCTTTTTGGTTCCATAGGTGTGCGCAGCGTGAATGATGTTGTTTTGTATCATCAGATTTTCGTAAATGAATTGCGCACGGTAGGTGTCGTTGGCTAAAATGCCGCCTACTTTGGCTGCTGCATCAATTACGTAATCGGGTTTTTCGGTTTTGAAAAAGGCTTCTACAGCATCCTGGCGGGTGAGGTCGAGCTCAGACAGGGTTTTGCCAATGATGTTAGTGTAGCCTTTGGATTCCAGTTTGCGCTTTATGGCAGAGCCTACCATTCCTTTATGTCCTGCTATGTATATTTTCGAATTTGTTTCCATGATATTTGATTTTTTTGTTTCACTAAGTTTCACGAAGTGAAGCACAAAGTTTCACTATGTCTTCTTTGTGTTACTTAGTGTTAAACTTTGTGTGACTCTGTGAACCTTTTCTTTATAAGATCAGCCGTTTGATACCGTACTTTAATGATTTAGTGTAGAAATTCAGTAGGAGCCCTAATTTACATTCAGAAAGCCGCATATACGTTAAAGTCTGTGCAATATGAACATCATTTAGTGCTTCGACAACCTTTAATTCAATAACTACCTTGTTTTCAATAAGAAGATCAATTCTGTATCCACATTCAAACTTTCTATCTTTATAAACAAGTGGTAAAGGTTTTTCTAATTCAACCTTCAAGCCTGCATTGCGGATTTCATAAGCTAAACACTCTTGATAAACTCTTTCTAAAAGACCTGGTCCTAATTCAGAATGAACTATAAAAGCAGAGTCTAAAACGATTTTACTAATTTCATTTTCTGTCATTATACTTTATTCATAATAATTTAAAATGTCATACCCGCCGCGTTTGAGATATTCATCTTTTTGCATGAGCTGGAGGTCGGAAGCGACCATTTCTTTTACCAGCGCTTTGATGCTGTATTCGGGTGTCCAGCCGAGTGTTTTTTTTGCTTTTGCTGGATCGCCAAGCAGTTGTTCTACTTCAGTCGGACGGTAATACTGCGGATCTACTTCCACAACTACGCTGCCTGCTTTGAGTTTATATTTACCGCTGCAGCTTTTAACGATGCCCTTTTCTGCTTTATCTCTGCCTGTAAATTCCAGTTCAATGCCGAGTTCTGCAAAGGCCATTTTGGTAAATTCCCGTACGCTAGTTTCCACGCCTGTGGCAATCACGAAATCGTCTGGTTTGTCAACCTGCAGCATCAACCACATGGCTTTTACATAATCTTTGGCGTGACCCCAGTCGCGTTTGGCGTTGAGGTTGCCAAGGTAAAGGGTGTCTTGCAGTCCCAGTGCAATGCGTGCAGCAGCGCGTGTAATTTTACGGGTAACAAAAGTTTCCCCCCGGATGGGAGATTCGTGGTTAAACAAGATGCCGTTGCAGGCAAACATGTCGTATGCTTCGCGGTAGTTTTTGGTTATCCAGAAACCGTACAATTTTGCTACGCCATAAGGTGAGCGTGGATAAAATGGGGTGTTTTCATTTTGTGGGATTTCCTGCACTTTACCGTAAAGTTCGGATGTGGATGCCTGATAAAATCTTGTTTTTTTCGTTAAGCCCAACAAGCGGATGGCGTCAAGAATTCTCAAGGTTCCCAACCCGTCGGAATTTGCCGTATACTCGGGCATTTCAAAGCTCACTTTCACATGACTTTGCGCAGCTAGGTTATAGATTTCATCGGGTTGGATTTCCTGAATGATGCGAATAAGGTTTGTTGAATCCGTCAAATCGCCGTAATGCAGAATAAAATCTCTGTTTTCCAGATGCGGATCCTGATACAGGTGATCGATTCTGTCGGTATTGAACAGGGATGCTCTGCGTTTGATGCCATGCACGATATAACCTTTATTGAGCAATAGCTCAGCCAGATATGCGCCATCCTGCCCGGTAATGCCTGTAATGAGCGCTGTTTTTTTCATAAAATTGGGTTTATGGGATTATCAATTTTTGTCATGCGAAGTTTATAATTTGTACACTTTATCCCCGGCTTCCTTTATCATATTCCTCATATCTACTATCATTTGCGAATGTTCCTGGATAAAATCCACATCAAAAGCAGAGTGATTGGTTGTGAGTACCACCACGTCCGCCTTCGCCAAGGCTTCGGCGGTGAGGGGAATTGATTTAAGAGACGCACCATGGTGCGTTTGTACGACAGGGATGTGAGGATCGTGGTATTGCACGTTGCCGCCTTTATGGGCTGTGATGTCCATGATTTCGAGTGCCGGCGATTCGCGTTCGTCGTTAATATTGGGTTTATAGGCTACCCCCAGGAACAGCACGGTGCTTCCGTTCACCGCCTTTTTGTGCCGGTTCAGTGCCGTGGCTATTTTGATGTACATGTAGTGCGGCATGCGCATGTTGATGTGCCCGGCGGTGTGAATCATCGAAAGGTCGAAATTGTATTTCTTGGCAATGTGCTCCAAATAAAACGGGTCGAGCGGTATGCAGTGGCCACCAATTCCTGGACCTGGGTAAAATGCCTGGAAACCGAAGGGCTTGGTTTTGGCCGCTTCGATGACCTCCCAGATGTTGATGTCCATTTTACCGGCTAACAAGGCAAGTTCGTTGATGAGACTGATATTGATAAGTCTGTACGTATTTTCCAGAATTTTCACCATCTCGGCCACGCGGGGTGAACTCACGGGGTGAATGGTGTCGATGGCTTTGGAATAAAGCTTCGTGCCTATTTCCAGTCCTTCGGGTGTCATGGCGCCGAGCACTTTCGGGGTGTTGCGGGTGTGGAAAGAGGGGTTTCCCGGATCGACGCGTTCAGGGGAGTAAGCGAGGAAGAAGCGGGGTGCGATGTTTTTAGGGGTTGCTTCGCTATCGCTCGCACTGATGTCGTTAAAATGTGGGTTGATTTTGAGGTTTTCCCCGATGATGGGGAGCATGAAGTCTTCGGTGGTGGTCGGGTAGGTGGTGCTTTCGAGACAGATGAAGGTGCCGGGTTTCATATAGCGGCCTATGTCGGTGCAGGCACTTTCGATGTAGCGCATGTCGGGCTTTTTAAAGCGGTCGAGGGGCGTGGGCACCGCAATAATGAGGGCATCGCACTCGGCCATTCGGCTAAAGTCGGTGGTGGCACTGAAGGCCACCTTGTCTACTACTTCGCGCAATACGGCATCGCGGATGTCCTGGATGTAATTATCGCCATGGTTGATTTTTTCTACCTTGGCGGGATTTTTATCAAAACCGAGGGTTTTTACACCGGCTTCCGCAAAACTAACGGCCAGCGGCAGTCCTACATACCCGAGGCCAATGATGCCTACGACTTCAGTGTTATCTTCGATTTTTTTTAACAATTGTTGTGCGGTTGTCATAATAATGAGTTTCTAATATATTAAGGATTAAGGTATTATACTTTAATTGTTTCGGGATGGAACCGGATTAGGGTTCGGTAATGGCGAGCAGTCGTTCCACAAATTCACGGAAAGCGCCTTCGCCTCCGGCTTTTTCTGTAGTCCACGCCACCTTGTCGCGGATGGCTGCGGGAGCAGAAGAAGGGGCTGCTGCCCAGCCAGCCTTTTCTAACAAGGGGAGATCGTTGAGGTCATCCCCGATATAGGCCACTTCCCCGAGGGTAATGTGGAGCGTATGGCACAATGTTTTGGCAACGGCCAGCTTGTCGGTTACCCCTTGAAACAGGTAGTCTATTTTTAATTTTTCGGCGCGTCGTTGTACAATGGCTGTCTCTTCACCGGTGATAATCCCTACGGGGATGTTATGGTGGTGGCAAAGCAGCACGCCTGCACTGTCGTAGGTGTGAAATTTTTTCCATTCATTGCCGGTCTGGTCATAATACATTCCCCCATCAGTCCAGACGCCGTCAATGTCGGTAAGCACAAGTTTTGGGAATTTTTTCATTTTTGAAGATGTTCAGGATAAATAATCTCATTGGCTGGCAGATCGCAGATAAGCCGCTTTCCAGTGATTTTGTCCCGCTCGCTCCATTTGTACCCGCTGCCCGGCGACAGGAGGTGCAGGTCATCTTCTGTTATTAAATGTCCGGTTTTCAGGTTTTTAAGGGTGGCCACCGAGCGTTCGAGCTTTTCTTTGGCGGCTTGTACGGCATCACAAATAAAGATTTCTTTTGTGCCAAGGGCCATCTCCAGGTTTCTGATGTCGCGTACCATGCGCTGAATCCCGTCCATGGCCAATGAACCGGCCTGATCGGTTCCTTTCATTCTGCGGTCGATGGTAATATGTTTTTCAATGATTTTTGCGCCCATGGCCACGGCAGCCACTGGGGTGGCAATGCCTATCGTGTGGTCGGAATAGCCGATGGTGTAAGCGCTGTAGTGTTGCTGCAAATAGGAGATCGAATGCAGATTTACGTTTTTGTATTGTGTGGGATATTCTGAGACACAATGCAACAGGGCAATATTGGAATGGTATTTTGTAATTACGTCGAGGGCCTCATTCAATTCCTTTTTTCCGGCCATGCCCAGCGATAAAATAAGCGGCAGTTTGGTCTCAGCCATTCCTTCGAGCAACGGCAAATTTGTGATGTCGCGTGAGGCGACTTTCAGCTTATCCGGAGTAAATAACTTCAGTAAACTTAATGCACCCGGCGCACACAGGGTCTCAACGAAGTCCAGCCCATAGGATTTGGCATATTGATAGAGCTCAAGATGTGCTTCATCGGATAGTTCGAGGAATTCGCGGTGTTCACCGTAGGTTTTGCCAAAGGCGTTTGGTGAATCGTAAGGCCTGGCCATTTGACTGGCGGAGAGCTCCTGTTTTAAGTCGCGTTTGGTGAGTTTCACGGCATCCATACCTTTGAGCTTTTCACCAAAAAGTTTATCTACAACAGGCCGTGCAACGACCTCGATTAGCAGTTTGGCCAAATCTACTGATCCATTGTGGTTCTGGCCAATTTCACCGATGATATAGGTCTGTTCCATGTTATTTTTTGTTGTTGGAAATTTCTTTTTTCATCCTTTTAATGATTCCAGGGTACTTTTTACTATACGCTATGGCCGCGGAGGCTGTTATCGCCGTTTTGTTGTCGTGTAAACCGGCAAATACTTTTTGTCCGGTAAGAAAATCGTTTTCGGTATCGACGGTGAACCGCATGTTTTTTTCTTGTTCCAGTGAGCGGTCGATGGTTTCATAATGAATGGTGAAGCGCGTGGGATGGGTATAGATGTAATTGGTTACATGCTCGTGGTATTGTGTTTCCTGTGTGGCTTGGGCTGTTTTTTTGAGTGCGGCCAGCGTTACGCCTTCCGCCCAGAAGCCGTAATGGGTTTTTATAGTTGGTGTTTTATCGCTTAAGGCATAACACCAGTAATCGGCGCCCGACACCGTGAAGGCTTTGGCTTGTTGTTTCAGTGCGAATAAATCCAGCAACGGGTTATCAGCACAAACCCGGATTATTTTGTCCAATTGGTAATATTCCCCGGCGTGGATAAAACGGTCGAGGACATCCTGCCCGCTGCCACGGAAAACAGGTATTTCGTGCTGCCGAGCAATGTTTTGAAGGATCTCATCTTCGGGGTTTGTGGTGGTGGCAACTACTACCGGGAGCATAAGGCCTGCATTCTTTATGCGCAGGAGCAGGGTTTCAAAGATTCCTTTTCCATTAAAAAACGGACGTAGCATTTTTTCTTCCAGTCGTGTGGAACCCATACGGGCTTGAATAATAATGCCTGTCATACGCCGGGTATCGTTAAGGGGTTTTGTCCGTTGCCGGGGTTAGATTATGCCTTGTTTTTCCAGAAACGTGATTATTTTTTTTCTGTTTTCTCCGTCTTCGTCGGGTCGACAAACCAGATCGGGGTGTTTGGGGATTTCGTATTGAGAATGGATGCCCGGCAGGTCGTCGATTTTGCCTTCATCGGCCAGTTGGTAAAGTTCGGGACGCGCTTTGCGGCCTTGTTCTACATCGGCATCCATATAGATAATATGAAAACGTTCTTTTCCGATAATCTCAGCAACCTGATCGCGGATGTTTTCGCGGGGTGAGATAAAGCTGCAGAGGGTGATAATGCCCTGGTCATTAAGGATTCGTGCCATGTGCGCTACGCGGCGCAGGTGTTCGGCACGGTCGGCGGGGCTGTGGTCCAGTTCGCGGCTGAGGCCTGAACGGATGGTGCTGCCATCGAGCAACACTACGATTTTACCCCGGTCGAAGAGTTCCCGTTCGAGCTGGTAGGCCAGGTTGTTCTTTCCCGATCCGTGCAACCCGGTGATCCAGAGCGTGATGCCTCGCTGACCGTATTTTTCCCGGCGTTCTGTCTGGAGGATCAGACTTACCCCATTGCCGATTTTTTCCTTGTCGATGTCGGTGATTCGGCTGGGCAGGACGGTACTGTCGAGTTTGTCGATAATCATACCCACTGCACAGGTGAAGTGGGTTACGGGATCGATAAGAATGAAGGCACCATTCTGGTGATTGCGGCTATAGGGGTCGAAAAACAGCGGTGTGGCTGTGGTAATCACTACACGGCCGATTTCGTTGAGCTGAAAGGGGTCGGCGGTAATTTTTTCCAGTGTGTTGATGTTTACCTTATGGCGGATCGCATCGATACGGGCTTTGGTTACGCGGGTATTATGTTTCAGGTAGAAAGAAGTTCGGAGATCCATTTTGTTTTCGTCCATCCATACCAGATTGGCTTCGAAATGACGCTCAATTCGGGGCATGTTGTCGGGATGGATGATCATTTCGCCGCGGGAGATATCAATTTCGTCGTTCAGGGTGAGGGTGATGGCCTGCGGCGGGAAGGCGTAATCCTGATCGCCGTTGCTGCCGATGATGCGGTTTATGGTGGAGGTTTTTCCCGAGGGCAGCGCCATAACCGTGTCGCCCCTGTGTACCACGCCCGAAGCTACCGTACCTGCAAAACCACGAAAATGAATGTCCGGCCGATTGACAACCTGCACCGGAAACCGGAAGTCTTCAAAGTTTCTGTCGCTGGAAACATGCATGGTTTCGAGGTGTTCCAGGAGGCTTTTCCCGTTGTACCAGGGCATATTGTGTGACTTTTCCACCACATTATCCCCTTTCAGCGCCGATACAGGAATGAGTGTAATGTCCGGGATACTCAGTTGTGTCGTGAAGGCTTTATAATCGTCGCATATCCGGGAATAGACTTCCTCGCTGTAATCCATCAGATCCATTTTGTTTACGGCAAGGATAACGTGTTTTATCCCCAGCAGAGAAGCCAGAAAAGTATGCCTTCGTGTTTGTGTTATCACTCCTTTACGGGCATCCACAAGGAGTATGGCCAGACTTGCGGTAGAACCACCGGTGATCATGTTACGCGTATACTGTTCATGCCCGGGGGTATCGGCGATAATAAATTTTCTTTTTGATGTTGCAAAATATCTGTAAGCGACATCAATGGTTATTCCCTGTTCCCGTTCGGCTTTGAGGCCATCAAGGAGTAGTGCATAGTCAATATCTTCACCGGCATGGCCTTCTCGTTTTGAGTCTCTTTCTAAAGCATCCAGTTGGTCTTCATAAAGCTTTTTGCTGTCAAATAGTAATCTTCCGATAAGTGTTGATTTTCCGTCGTCTACACTTCCAGCTGTAAGCAGTCGCAGAAGGTCTTTTTTTTGGTCCTGATCCAGAAATTGTTGTATGTTGAGGTCTTTCATGTTATATACCTTTATGCATTGGTATTGTTTTATTCGTAATTCTTTTTTTTAAAAAAAGTAGTTTGTCCTCGAGGTAGTTTGTCCACGAGGTAGTTTGTCCACGAGGTAGTTTGTCCACGAATTTTCGCTAATTAGGCGGATTAACGCGAATTTGTTTGTATAATTCTTTTATATTGTAATGATTTCGCACCAAAGTTAACCAATAAACCTAACTCTAATCCCGTAGCTTTAAGATAATTGATTACTTGCGCTTCATGTTCCGGAATAAGGGCTTCCATGGCTTTTAGTTCAATGATTATTTTATCATAGCAGATGATATCAGCATAATAGACTTTGTTTAATGGATTATTTTTATAACTAATCTGAAGTTTAGCATTTGAACGGAATGGGATGTTTTGGTTTTTTAATTCTAAAAGAAGTGCTTCGTGATAGACTGCTTCCAGAAAACCATAGCCCATTTCTTTATGAACTTCCATACATGCTCCGATAATTTTGTATGTCTCTTGTTTATAGATTAGATCCATTGATAAAATTATTGAGTTTTAATTGCATTTAATAATTCGTGTGTATTCGTAAAATTCGTGTGAATTTGTGGATAAATAATGCTGTCATCAAGTAGTTTGTTCACGAGGTAGTTTGTTCACGAGGTAGTTTGTCCACGAATTTTCGCTAATTAGGCGGATTAACGCGAATTTGATTGTCTGTGATTTCGTCTGTAGCTGATTGTTTTGGGTATTTCTTATTATGAACTGTTATCTGATATTTAATTGCATTTAATAATTCGTGTGTATTCGTAAAATTCGTGTGAATTTGTAGATAAATAATGCTATCATCAAGTAGTTTGTCCACGAGGTAGTTTGTCCACGAGGTAGTTTGTCCACGAATTTTCGCTAATTAGGCGGATTAACGCGAATTTGTTTGTCTGTGATTTCGTCTGGAGCTGATTGTTTTGGGTATTTTTTATTATGAACTGTTATCTGTTATTTAATTGCATTTAATAATTCGTGTGTATTCGTAAAATTCGTGTGAATTTGTGGATAAATAATGCTGTCATCAAGTAGTTTGTCCTCGAGGTAGTTTGTCCACGAAGTAGTTTGTCCACGAATTTTCGCTAATTAGGCGGATTAACGCGAATTTGATTGTCTGTGATTTCGTCTGTAGCTGATTGTTTTGGGTATTTCTTATTATGAACTGTTATCGGTTAACGATGAATTCGTGGATAA
>Ga0172377_10003740_pt1 | contig 15659 bp, 16 predicted proteins | sample Pumphouse3metaG_FD_119749 | JGI IMG/M metagenome (GOLD analysis project Ga0172377, IMG submission 119749) | Leachate microbial communities from a municipal landfill in Southern Ontario, Canada - Pumphouse #3 metaG | ecosystem: Engineered > Solid waste > Landfill > Unclassified | place: Canada...
CGAGGTCGGTGCCGTCAATGATCTGCGCCAGTTCTTTGGCAGTGCAACCGAGCATGAAAGGCAGTTGCGGCATATTCTCCACCGCTATGTTCACACCGAACTCGTAAGAGGCCTTGTCCAACATCCGCATGGACTGCTGGGCCTGACTCAGTGACCGGTCGCGGATCCTGTTTACGGACAGACTGGTCAGCCCGGGATGCACGGTGATTGTGTTGATCCCCAGGATCTGCGCGGACTGCATTTCGGACATGATTTCCATAACCGAAGCCTCCCGCATGCGGTCGTTTACAGCCGCCAGATTGGTGTCCGCGATGGCAGAGTGAATAGAATAGGTCATGTGATGGCCGTCCATACCGGACAGCAGTTCGCCGTCGATTTTCTGAATCATATCGTTGGCCTCGGAAAAAATCTCCCAGTGGGAAAACTCCTTGGCAATCTCCGCCCACATGTCTGAAAAAGGCTCTGCCCCGAAATCCGGACAGGAAACGCCGATCACGTTCATTTCCTGACCTCCATGCCGTTAACCGTAATTGGCGCTACCCTGTCGATGAGGGTCTCGATGTCTTCGTTGCCGGTGTCCACGCAGACCGCGATGGTACCGAGCGCCGTGCTGTAATCCACAAATGACACCTTGCCGACGGTCGCTACCTGCTTGTTCAGCCGGAAGACCGTCTTCCGAGGCCCTCCGTGGGCTCCCTTGATCATCTGGGCCCGAGTGGTATCGAGAATCTTCTGGCGCCGGATCAGCTCTGCAAAGCACGTCAGGTCCGCTGGACCATTCAGTTCGCCCTCGGCCAGCGTCAGTTGGGCAGTGGGAAAGATGTTCAGGACCGCGGCCCGGACTTTCTCGGGGTCCTCACTAGGATAGACCGGGCAGGAGACCGTCACTTTTGCCATAAGACCGGGAACGCCGCGCGCGTATTAAACGAATTCTTCGGCATGTTCCAGTTCTGAATTGTCAGATGTCTTCATAGAGCAGAAAATCAACAGGTTCATATGTCTGATCCCGTCATGAGACGCGTCTACCTTGTCCAGCAATAAAACCAGTTCGTATAGAAATCGACAGTTTCATTGAACAGCGCAAATTTTCTTTTACTTCTTCAAAAAAAAGAACTACTTTAAAAAAAATCAAAATTTTCACAATCCGAAACTATCTGGCCCCGCGGCCGGCTTTTTCCCCTGAAGGTTCCGCCAGCGCCCAAATACAGTGAGAATTACAGACCCGAACAAGGAGATAGTGATTTATCCGCGCGTTCTATAAGTGAATAGCATGAAGGAGGAAGTGCTTTCGGCAGCCGCACGGCGCAATCTGTTTCTGTCACCGGAGGCGCTCGAGATCATCGATTCCAACGGCTACCCGATAGAGTTCGTGAACACGCTCCTCACCGCTCTGGCCAAGAACACGATGTTCGTGACCAAGAAGGATGTGATCGATTTTCTTAACGGCGATAAGACGATCGCCGAAACACAGAAGACCATCGCCCCCAAGAACAAACGGCAGACGGACATCGCTGTCATCCCAGGCACTGACGTTACCGGTCAGAGTACCTGCGTCGGCAACATCGAAGACTTCGCCGCCTACTTCCGCAGCCGGTACAACCTGCTCAAGAAGATCATCGTCAAACGGCGGGATTTCGGCCCGTCCGTCAGTATCAAGCGGGCTATCGAGCTCGGCCGCGAAATCAATATCGTCGGCATGGTCTATGAGCGCCGGACCACGAAGAACGGTCACATGATCCTCACGGTCGAGGACGAAACCGGCAGCTGCCCGGTCTTCATCTCCAAGGACAGCCCGCTCATCAGCGAGACCTTCGTCGACGACGAGGTCATCGGCATCAGCGGCAAACCTGCCAGCCGCGGCAACCTGTTCATCGCCAACGAAATCTATCACCCAGACATTCCGGCCGGCCACCGTTGGGAACCCAGCGATTCGGTCTCTTCCATAGCCTTTATCTCCGATGTCCACTGCGGCAGCAAGACATTCCTGCGGCCCCAGTGGGAAAAGATGATCACCTGGCTGAGAGCCAATGCCCATCAGATGGACCTGGACTATATCGTCATGCCCGGCGACGTGGTCGACGGCATCGGCACCTACCCCGGCCAGGAGGACGAATTGGAAATCAAGGACATCTACGACCAGTATTCCGCGCTCTCTGATTACCTCAAAGAGATTCCCGACGACAGCCGCATCGTCCTGCATCCGGGCAACCATGATGCCTGCCGGCTTGCCGAACCGCAGCCGGCGCTCAGCGAGATCTTTACCAAGACCTTCGACAGCAGCATTATGATGGTAGGCAATCCCATCAACCTCCGGGTCGAGGGGCGGACAGTCGTCTCCTACCATGGCAAGAGCATCGACGACTGGATCTCCGGGGTCCGGCAGCTCACTTACGAGGATCCGCTGGCTGTTATGAAGGAGATGGCCGTCCGGCGGCATCTGGCACCCATGTACGGCCAACGGAACGCTCTGGCGCCCGAGAAAAAGGACTATCTCGTAATGGATGAAGTGCCGGACATATTTGTCTCCGGCCACGTTCACGGCGCCGGCACCATGGAGTACCGCGGCGTCAAGATGATCAACGCCTCGACCTGGCAGTCGCAGACCGATTACCAGAAAATGCACAACTTCAATCCGGACCCCGGCATTGTTCCGATCGTCCACCTCGGTAACGGCCGTGTCGTCATGAAAAACTTTATGGACTGATGTTTTTCTCTGCCGAAGTTATGAGTGGCGGGGTTTTGAAGCCCCGCCGGAGAAAATGCGGGAAACGGTTTAGATCCAATTCAGTGCGTAGACAGCGATGATGAGGAAGGCACCGAAGATCAGCATACCGTAGGCTACGGCCCAGATCACGATGAACACCCGCCTGAGCTTGACAGGGTCCTCCTTGATCTCTTCAATGCGTTCCTCAATGGACTTCACTCAGCGGCCGCCCCTTTCTTTTTCAGGTGCTTGAGCCGCGTGGTGTTCTCCCGCTCCATCTCTTCGAGACGGAATTTCACGAACCGCTCCGAGTCTTTAAGCTCGGGGATGATCTTGAATTCGAGAGCATTCACACGGCGTTTGGTCCGCTCAATCTCGTCCAGCAGTTTCTTCATGGTGGTCTCCACCTCGGCAGCGCGGACCAGCGTTTCGAGCAGCTTCTCGAACGCGGCCGCAGCATCCTCGATATAGGCAGAGGTCTCGATCACACCATACCCTTTGTTGACGATACTGGTGTGAATCGATTCGGCCTCCACCTTGGGAACCATCATACCCATGATGGATTTGCTGGAGAGTTTGACCGTGGGATAGTTTTGGAGCGCATAGGCGGCGCTCCGTACGGCGATCTCGCCGTCCACGGCCCGCGCGATGGTGATCTTCTTCATCGCGGCTTGGAAGTCCGAGGCAACCCCGGCGCGCATCGCCCGGGCCTTTTCCAGGACCTCGAAGAACTCAATGATGAGGCCGTCCCGCTTCATCTTCATGATCTTGTATCCCGACTGGGACAGCTTGATCTTTTTCTTGAGTTCCAGAAGGACGGAGCGGGTCGGGGTGATATCGTGGGCTGCCATGCAATCACTTCTTCGGCAGGTACTTCTCGATGTACTTCCGGTCGATTCTGGTCAGCTGGTCAATGTCCAGTTCCTTCAGAATATCCCAGGCAATGTCGAGAGTGATCTCGATGGAGCGGTCTTCGTCAATGCCCTGACGGACCACACGGTCCTCGAACAGGTCGGCGAAGTCCAGCAGCTTCCGGTCCTTGGCGTTTAGCGAGTCCTTGCCGACGATGGCCACAAGGCCCCGCAGGTCCTTGCCTTCCGCGTATGACGCATACAGCTGGTCGGACACGGCCTTGTGGTCTTCCCGGGTCTTGCCTTTGCCGATACCGGAGTTCATCAGCCGGCTCAGAGAGCTGGAGACGTTGACCGGCGGGTAGATGCCGTTCCGGTGCAGTTCCCGCGACAGAACGATCTGACCCTCGGTGATGTAGCCGGACAGGTCCGGAATCGGGTGGGTGATATCGTCGCCGGGCATGGTCAGGATCGGAATCTGAGTAATGGAACCCTTCTTCCCTTTAATCCGACCGGCCCGCTCATAGAGCTGTGCCAGGTCAGTGTACATGTACCCGGGGTAACCCCGGCGGCCGGGCACTTCATCACGGGCTGCGCCGACCTGACGCAGAGCCTCGCAGTAGTTGGTGATGTCGGTCATGATGACCAGCACCTGCATGCCGAGTTCGAAAGCCATGTACTCTGCAGTGGTCAGACCGAGACGCGGAGTGACGATCCGCTCGACAGCAGGGTCGTCCGCGAGGTTCAGGAAGACAACGGCGTTCTTGAGAGCGCCGGTCCGCTCGAACTCGGTCATGAATTTCTGCTTCTCTTCATTGGTGATGCCCATGGCGATGAACACGACCGCGAACTCTTCGTTCTCGCCGCGGACCTTGGCCTGCCGGGCGATCTGAAGGGCAATATCGTTGTGAGGGAGACCGGAGGCCGAGAAGATCGGGAGCTTCTGTCCCCTGACAAGGGTATTCATACCGTCGATGGTGGAGATACCGGTCTCGATGAAATCGGCCGGACTGTCCCGGGCCCACGGGTTAATCGCGGCACCGGTAATGTCCAGCTCTTTTTCGGGAATGATCGGGGCACCGCCGTCCAGCGGATCGCCCGCACCGGTCAGGACCCGGCCGAGCATGTCCCGGGAGACCGGCATTTTCATAGTGTCGCCGAGGAACTTGACCGCGGCGCTCCGGTCGATACCGGTGGTACCTTCGAAGATCTGCACGACGACGAACTTGTCGGAAGTGTCGAGGACCTGCCCTCTCTTGACAGTACCGTCAGAGAGACGGACCGAGACCATCTCCTGGTAACCGACCGGCTCGGTCTTCTCAACGAAGACCAGCGGACCGGCAATCTGCGAGATCGTCTTGTATTCTTTGGATACGGTTGCCATACTCAGGCCTCCAGTTTGCTGAACTGCTCATCCATGTCTTTGTCGACGGCAGCCAACTCCTCATCGACCTTCTCTTCATACTTGGCCTGCTGGAACCGCTGCCGGACCGGCAGGTATGCAATCTTCTCGACCTGAACACCGGCTTTCAGGGCTTTGTCAGCTAGGTCGGAGTACTTCTTGATAAGTTTCATCATCATATACTGGCGGCCGAGCGGGCAGTAACAGTCCACGGGGTGGTAGGCGTTCTGCTGCAGGAAGATTTCCCGAATCATCTTAGCGACTTCCAGAGTGATCTTCTGTTCGTCGGGGAGCGAATCGGAACCGACCATTTGGACAATCTCCTGGAGCTCGGACTCCTTCTGCAGGACCTGCATAAACCATTTCTTCAGGGCAGGCCAATCTTCGGCGACATTCTTTTGGAACCAAGGCGAGAGCTGGGCGTCATACATGGTGTATGAAGTCAGCCAGTTGATGGTCGGGAAATGACGCCGTTCCCGGAGCTTGGTGTCCAGCGCCCAGAAGACCCGAACGATACGCAATGTATTCTGAGTAACTGGTTCGGACAAATCGCCGCCAGGCGGCGAAACAGCACCGATGACAGAGATCGAGCCGTCCTGGCCGCAGAGGGACTTGCCGCGGCAGGCCCGCTCGTAAAACTCGGACAGCCGGCCGGACAGGTACGCTGGATAGCCTTCCTCACCGGGCATCTCCTCAAGTCTGGAGGAGATCTCACGCATAGCCTCGGCCCACCGGGAAGTGGAATCGGCCATCAGCGCGACGTTGTAGCCCATATCGCGGTAGTATTCCGCGATGGTCATGCCGGTGTAGACGGACGCCTCACGGGCCGCGACAGGCATGTTGGACGTGTTGGCAATCAGGACGGTCCGCTTCATCAGGGACTCGCCCGTCTTCGGGTCTTTCAGCGCCGGGAACTCGGTCAGAACTTCGGTCATCTCATTGCCGCGTTCGCCACAACCAATGTAGACAACGATTTCTGCATCCGAATATTTGGCCAGTGACTGCTGGGTAACGGTCTTGCCGGTACCGAATGCACCCGGAATTGCTGCCGCACCGCCTTTCGCGAGCGGGAACATCGTGTCGAGGACACGGAGTCCCGTCACGAGCGGGACGTCGGGGCTGTATTTCTCGACGACCGGCCGGGGAACCCGGACCGGCCAGTGCTGCATCATCGGGTACTCTACGCCGTCGACCTTCGCAATCGGGTCGGTAATGGTGAAAGAACCGGACTTGATCTCTTCGACCTTGCCCTTCTTCACATTCGGCGGGAGCATGATCTTATGCAGCATCGGGCCCTCCATCACTGTGCCCAGGACGGCTCCGCCCTGAACCTCGTCGCCGACCTTCACGGTTGGCGTGAACTCCCATTTGGCCTCCCGGTTCAATCCGGGGGCGGTAACACCGCGGTAGATGAAGTCTCCCATCTTTTCGCGGAGGACCGGCAGGGGCCGCTGAATACCGTCGTAAACCGACGTCAGCAGACCGGGGCCCAGCTCCACGGCCAGAGGCATACCGGTGGTTGTGACCGGCTCTCCGGGCTTGACGCCCGAAGTATCCTCGTAGACCTGGATGATAGTGTAGTCGCCGGCGATCTTGATGACTTCGCCCATCAGCTGCTCTTTACCAACATGTACAACATCGTACATCCTGGGAGAGATGCCGGTGGCGGTCACCACAGGACCCGCGACCCTGTAAATTACACCCTCAGTGCTCATTTATTCATCCTCTGTCTTGTACAAATCGACGCCTATTACTTTTTTAACCTTTTCACGGAGGTCGCTCTCGCCACCGCCTACCGGCACGACGACCGGCTGGATCGAGTCCAGGATCTTGGCCTTGTAGTTTTGCGAGAGGTACTGCAGATCGTCCGCGTTGACGGCAAGGACTCCGATGTCGGCGTTGGACATCGCTTCCTGCATTTTCTCCTGATAGTTGTCTTTGTCAGCCACGAAAACGTGACGAACTCCGGCCAGTCTGAAACCGAGCGCAAATTCATCGCTGCCTATTACTGCGATCTCCATCACATCACCAGCAGTGTTTTCATGGTTTCACGGTCCAGCCCGCTTTCTGTTCCGCGCGCGATCATCCGAATATTTCCGACCTCATTCTCCTTGTGGATCATGTAGTCGAAGACCGGAATAACCGACAGCGGATACATATGTGCCACGCTGTTGGCAAGACCTATCTCGTACTGTTTCATTGCTGCAACAATCTCCTGCATGGTCGGATTCGTCGGCAGTACGCCCTTGATGTCGGCGGCCATCTGTATCTGGGCAACCGAGCCTTCGAGGGTTTTCATATCGGGTGCGGTCAACATCTGAAGCATGAGCTTCTCGTCAATCTCTATGCCGCCGGGGACATAGTATTTCATTCCGGCCTCGCCGAGGATCCCCCCCGCCTTGAGTTTCAGGACGGTCTCGAGGTTCAGCACGTCGATCTCGCTCCTGATGTAGTTGCGGAAAATCAGCGACGGCCGGGTGTCGGTACCGAAGAGTTCGAGCAGGTTCTTGTAATAGACCTTCACGAGGTAATCCTCGATGTCGCCCAGCGAATGAGTGTCCTTGTAGCTGTTGAGAATCTCGGTCGGGAAGTGCACGTGGGCCATGGCCGAAAACACCGCCAAGGTGTCTTCGATGGTACCGGCCGCGAGTAACTTGTTGAGACTGTCTTCCTGCAGCTTGCCGGCCGGAACCAGGTCCTCGCGGATCTGATCGGCAGCCAGTCCGTAGGACTTGCCGCGCAGCACGACCTTCAGGTTCCAGAAATCCCATTTCGTCAGATAAGCTAGGACCATGTCGTAGAGCTCCCCGGTAGAGGCGAGCAGGATGCTGCGGAACGCCTTGGCCATATTGGCGTATGTGGCATACTCAAGCAAGTCGAGACCGCTGTGCCGGGTGGCCAGATCGGCTATCTCCCGGGAGTAACCGGCATCACTAATGTAGTGCGAAATCTCCGGCACTGACATCATGAGCATCTTATTGTAGTCCTCTTCCCGGAGAAGCTTCGACTTCTTGGCCTTCACCCTTGCCGAGGTGTATGCGTAATTGCCTTTCTTTCCGGTGCTCCTGAACATTCAGCTCACCCGAACAGGATTGCAGACAACTGCTTTATGTTGCTGTCCCAGACGCTCTGAAGGATCGTGCGGAACTGCATGTCCACCTCAACGGTTCCGTCCGCGCTCTGCAGGATCAGACCCGACTGTACCTGGGAGTCCGGAACGACTTCCGAAACGCCCAGCTGCGCGGCGGTGATCTTCTCCTTCGGAGAAACCAGTGCCTTGGGGTCGGGAATGACCTCTTCGGCGGACTTGACCATTGCTTTGTACCATGCTAATTTCTGCTTGTCCGTAGCACCTTCGAGCGCCGCAAGTGCGGCGTCGAAAGCTTCGGACAGGATCTCTTTTTTCTTGGACAGCACCAACTTCTTGCTCTCAAGCTCAGCACTGGACCGCTCCTGGCGGGCCAGGGTCTTTTTGCCCTCGGCAAGCTTCTTCTCCTCGTTTTTCTTCATCTCGGAGATCTGGTCGTCCGCCTGGGCCTGAATGGCTGCAGTTTCCTTCGCCTGCTCGTCTCTGAGCTTGGCGACGGTCTGCTCGGCGGCGGCCGTGATCTCTTTTGTGACGCTGTCTAGTGCCATGAGTCGGCCTCTAGAACTCACATGACGAAGATGGCCATGATGGCGATGACGAGACCGAAGATGACGATGGTTTCCGGCAGAACCATGAAGACCATGGCTTTACCAAACATCTTGGGGTTCTCAGTGATTGCACCGACGGCGGCGGCACCTACATCTTTCTCGGCCATACCGGTACCCAGACCGGCCAGTCCGACTGCAAGTCCAGCGCCCAGGGCAATCAATCCAGTTCCAACATCTGCTGTCATATTTCTCAAACCTCTTTTGTATTAACTTTAGCTTTTTCGCTGAAAAAAGTTTTGATGCGGTTCTCCTTGAGAGGCGCAAATTCCGTTCCATTACCCTCGTAGAACTTCGTCATCAGTTCGACATACTGCAAACGTAAGGCGTGCAGACCGCCGGACAGGATGGCCAAAGTCCATACGACCAGGTGCAGGAAGGCAAACATGACGATTGCCAGCGCGAGCATGGCGATATTGCTCCAGTCTGCGACGTATATGCCGCCGACCATGACGCGCGGGATGATCATGCCGAAGATAATGTAGTTGAAAGCCAGAGCCATACCGGCCTTGGACATTGCAATAGCTGCCAGACGGGTGTAAGACAGGATATTGCCAATGATTCCGGGCAGGTCCATAATGGCCATGAATCCTTCCGTTTTAGAGTTTATAATCACGCCGACGAACAGCACGATAATGCTGAGGTACAGAACAGGCATCGTTAGGTCCGAACCTATCTTGGTAACTCCCAGCAGTTTGGTCAACGCCCAGCACAGCATAACCATCCCGATGAAGGTGATGATTGCGCCGCCCTTGGCAAAGAACGCGTCCTTCTTACCGCGCTGAATTATGTGATTGACAAGTCCGCAACAGTGTCCGATCATCAGATGGACGATACCGATGTAGACGGCGAGCTTCAGAAGGAACGAGATGTCCTCCAGCTTACCGATACCGGCACCGCCGTCAACAACAGGCAACAGACCGGAAAACCAGGACGGGAATGTGACACCCAGGATCCAATCCCAGGTAACACTGGTTCCGCCGTTGGCCACGTGCGAGAGACTGAACACTCCGTCTTCCATGCCGATAAAGTGCATACCGAGGGCTTCTCCGTAGAAGAAGAAACCGAAGATGAATGCCCAAATACCGCCGAAAAACAATACCGTGGCAATGGAACGCCAGTCTTTGTTGTGAGCAATCTTGAGACCATAAGCTCCAATAATAATAAATGGAATTGCGTAGCCGCAGTCGCCGACCATGTAGCCGAAGAACAGCGGCAGAAATATCATGATCAGGATGGTCGGATCGATCTCCTGATATTTCGGAAGCGAGACCAGACTGGTTGCATACTCGAATTCTTTAGTAATGCGGCCATTGTTCTGTTTAGACGGCGGGGTCCGAAACCGGGGTTCTGCGGCCTCTTCGTCCATCATCTTTCTCGATCTCGTCTCTTCGAACTCGACATAGACATCATTCCCGAGCTTCTGCTCGAGGTCCGCTTTGGTGCGATCGACCTTGTCGGTTGGGACCCATGCGTCGATAATGTACGAGTATTCGCTGACCGCGATCCGGAGGGGCACGCTGCCCTTCTCGACCTCGATCGAAAGTTCCTCATCCGTGCCTTTCAAAAAGGCCGCGTACTTGGACCTGAGCGCCTCCAGCGAGAGGTTGGCGGCATCCAGCTGCTGCTGGTAATGACCGATTTCCTCGTCGATTTCGGCGATTGCTTCGGCAGGCAGAACCTTCTTTGTCTCTTCTGGCACATGGACTTCGGTGAACCCGCAGCCCGTAAGGGCTGTAAGCGCCGTCGCCCTGGCACTCATTCTGACAAAGACCGCGGCCACACCGGTCTTCTTCTCCATAGAGACGAAGCACTCACAGCCGTCAACCGCCTGAAGGGCAGTCGTCGGGTCGGTACTGACCGTGCCGACCAGAACCGCCAGGCTCTTGTAGCCCGAATAAAGGTCCATGGTAATCGGCAGTTTCTGCAGAAGTTCTAAGGTGTTTTTCCTAGAGTTTAATTCAGTGATTTTTTGGTTCAGATCATTACGCTCGTCGACAGCCTTCAGGACCTGGCTTTCGACGTCCTCGACGTTCCCAGCATTGATCTGGGATCTTGTGTCCTCGACGGAAACCCGGGGGGTTTTGGTGTGTTTGACCACACCGAGTTCCTTTTCCATCCCGCGGACCTTCAGCAGCCTCTCCGAGGCCTTAGAGGTGTTGGGACGCGGGGCCCCGATGGACAGCTTATCGTCGCCTGTGGTATGATCGATCACGTGGATACTCTTCTCGCTGTACAGCGCTTCGATAGCGTCGTCCAGACGGGATTTGGTACCCACAATCACAATCCTACTCATAGACTCAGGAAGCAGCATTGATTGCCCTCTCGAACTCTTTTATGAGGAAATCATTGACGTCCTTGATCTTACCATCAGCAGTGGCTCCGATGGAGTCGGCCTCTTTCTCGCCTTTAGCAAGAGTGGCGGCTTTCTCCTTATCCAGAGCGGCCTGCTCCGTCGCGATCGCGGAGTCGGAAGCAACGCGGGTAGCCGCGTTCGCTTCCTGGATCTGTTTGACGGAATCTCTGCGGGCCTGAGCTATGGCGGACTTTTTCTGTGCCTCGGCCTCTGCGACCATGGCGTCCGCTTTCGACTCAGCCTCTTTTATTTCCGAAAGTATGTCAGTTCGGCTCAAGTTACTCTCCCCGACTAATCGCGGAGAAGGGTAGCCAATGACCCTACTTAAGGGTAATTGTAACTGATAATATGTTTAAGGTCAAGAATCCAACAGAATCCGAGATTATAAACGCGAGTAACAACCTTATGCTGGGTCGGTGCCGGGCGGATAGGTCCGGACCGTATCCCCAGCAACCTGCCGGACGATGATATTTGTCTCGGAAAGAAGGGATTTGGAAAGATCGTCCATATACCCTTCGTCATATACAATCTCGACAATTCCCGCATTAATCAAAATCTTAGCACAGAGCGAACAGGGAAAGGTGGTTGTGTAAAGTGTACCGCCTTTAACGCTGATTCCGAAATAAGCGGCCTGAGCGACTGCATTCTGCTCGGCATGAACACCGCGGCACAGTTCGTGCCGTTCACCAGACGGGACATTCAGCAGTTCCCGCAGACAGCCGGTATCCTCGCAATGCTGGGTACCTTTCGGTGCACCATTGTAACCGGTGGACAGTACGTGCCGGTCCTTAACAATGACTACGCCGACTTGGCGCCGAAGACAGGTGGAACGCGTGGACACCAGTTTCGCCATGTCCATAAAATACTCATCTGCTGTCGGCCGCTGCATAACTGCTGTATTGTCTCACGCTACATAAGATTTTATTTAAACGGCGTGCTATCGAAGCACATGAAACAGAGCACCGAGCTCGTTGCCGCCTTGGTTGCCGCCTTTGCGCTGGTCTTCGGCGGGTTCTTCGTGCTTACTGAATATTCTGGAGTTAATCCGCCGTTCACAGTAGTTGAATCTTCGAGTATGCAGCACGACGATGTCTCGGCAATCGGGGTTATTGACACCGGTGACCTGATCCTGCTGAAAGATCTTTCCAACACTACAGTCGTTACTTACATTGAGGGCTATGCTTCGGGTTACAGCACCTTCGGCGAATACGGAAACGTGATCATCTATGAGCGGGGCGACAACGCTCATCCGGTCATCCACCGGGCGATTCTGTGGTTAAACTACAATGCCAATGGGACCTGGTCAGCTTCCACACTAAGTTCGTATGTCGACCAGAACGGCAATAATCTGTGGAGCTGCTCCGAGTCTACTGATTGCCTGCAGCTTTCTGGTACTCTTACGATATATGATATCGGCTACGGTAGCAAAACCTCATCCATTAATCTGGACACTTTGAGTGCCAGTTATCCGCACAGCGGTTACCTGACCATGGGTGATAATGCTGTAACCAATTGTTCTTTCGATCAAACCAGTGGTATCTCACCGAATGGTCTGGTAACGAAGAATATTATTCGTGCTGTGGCCTGGTATGAGTTTCCGTGGTTGGGAGCACTGAAATTATGGATGAATGGTGAGACCACCTATCTCGATCTTTGGGCTCCCAACAGCCTGCCGAATTTGGCACTGACGGTCGTGATGATCTTGGCTCTGCTTGTGGCGATTAATTATACGGTGGAGGAAGCCTATATGATACATGTTCGGAAGAGACGCCGGCAGTTACAACTTTGAACAATTCACAGACCCCCACCCCTTCATTTCCACTGGAACTGCAGAAAAGAAAAAAAGACCGTTTACTCACATGAGCGTGGTCTGTTTGCAGGGTTTGTAATTGCCGAGATTATGAAAGATTTCATCATTATTAATAAGAGTGATAACTTCTTTCGAGACATTGATATCGATTTCTTTGGTACGGCCTTTTCTACCGAAAGACTTGACCCGAGCATTAATGATTCCGAGCATATCAAGTTCAGAAATTAAATCGGCCACCCGCCGCTGGGTAAGGATTGTATAGCCGAGAATACTGCAGATTTCCCGATAAACAGTATATACGTCGCCGGTAGTAATCGTACCGTTATCGTCACCAGGATTTTTGATAATACTCATCAATACGATTTTTGACTGATCTGTCAGAGTTTTGATTATTTCAGTAACTGCATCGAGTTCAATTTTCTGTCTCGCATAATTAACATGGGCATCGTTGATAATTGGATCGCCATTTCTTTCAGCAATGTCAGCTGAAATCCGTAAAAGATCAAGAGCTTTTCTGGCATCACCGGAATCCTGAGCTGAAATACCGGCACAGAGCGGAACAACACTGGGATCAAGAGCACCAGGATAAAAGGCATCTTTGGCGCGTTCATTCATAATATCAATAAGTTGGTCCGGAGTATAAGGTGGAAAAATTATTTTCTCCTCGCCAAGCCGACTGCGGATTTTAGGAGTAAGACATTCCTCGGTAAATTTTGAATTATTGGTAATACCGATAATAGAAACCCTTGATTTCTTCAGCATCTCATTGATTGTAGTAAGATAATAAAAAATGTCGTCGCCGTTCCGTTTGAATGATTTATCAATTTCATCCAGCACTATTACGAAAACTTTGTTTTTATCATCGATAAACTTAGTAAGTTCACTGAAAATCCGTTCCAGACTCCAACCAGTGAACGGAATTTTTTTGTTGGGATCGGTAATAATGTAATTTGAGATGTTATAGAGAATACTGTATGGAGTGTCGATGACTTCACAGTTTATGTATATATACTGACAGTTAATCTCATCGGGATCAGCCTTCTTCAGTTCTTTACCGATATAATTGACAACAGCAGTTTTACCAGTTCCGGTTTTACCGATAATAAGAATATTTGAAGGTTTATCATGTTTAAGTGAAGGAGCGATAATGTCGGCAATGTCAGAGATTTGTTGGTCCCGATGCAGTAATTGTTCGGGTACATAAGTGCTCTGCAGAATACCCCGGTTCCGGATCAGGGTGTTTTTCTTTTCAAGATAGTTTTTGAAAATAGAATCGGCCACTCGACATTCCTCTTTTTCGCGTGGAACCCTTATGTTTTCAGGTTACATATAAGGATTTGGAAAATCGGTTCAAATCGATTTTTATAATGGAACCGTTATCTCTGCAATAATAGGAGTTTTTGGTATGAAAGGAAAAGGCTGGCTTGTTATCGGGGCCTGTATTGCGGCCATTATTGTTCTAATTCTCGGTTTATGGATTATTGGAAAATTCCTCTGAGCTGTTTAATTACAAACATTTTCATTTTTCGCATTGTTGACTGGACAGTTTGAACGTTTATTCGATTTTTTGATTATTTTTTTTTGGTTTATCGTTCTGTTTCTTTATCAGACCGAATATTGTTTTTCCAGTGGAAATGAAGGGGTGGGGGTTGTTAGTAATTAACTGCACTTTATCCGATTCATATCATCAGTTAAATTATGTAATGATATGCCGCCATTTCTGCGGGACAAATACTTTCTGCTTTGCGTGACCGTCGCCTGTCTTATTGTAGTTAATATGATTATTCTAAATAACGAAAACCAATCTGCCGGTCAGATTGGAATTGTATACGGAATTCACATTACTGACAGCGGCTGCACTTTTTATTTGGAAGAGACTTCTGGAAATATAACGTACTGTTTCAGCCGTGATCTGCCAACCGAAGGCCAGCTGTATCGGGCCAACGGCAGTTATTCGGACGATAACTCAATATTCTTTATCAGTACCCTCTGCGAACTTTCTATAGAATAAATGAAATAGCAAAGCAAGGGTAATCCCGCTTAATGTTCGTAGCGGCTGACGATACGGATTCAATGCGGGGCAACTGCACCACATTTCTGGCGACCGAAATCGTTCGAGCGTTAGCTGTCGACGGAGACCTGGATCTAATCGGTCCGCCGCGGTTGGTTCGGCTGAATCCCGCTATTCCCTGGAAGACCCGCGGCAACGGAGCACTGGTCATGCGTTTTGGTCGGGGTCGGGGTCCGCAGACCTTTATCGGTAAGATCAACAAACAGGAGGTCTGGTGTTACGAACGGCAGACTGCCTGGGAACCAGATCCTGAACAGTTGCTAAAGATTATTCGGCCGCTGGTAGAACGTTATCACGACCCAGTGGATTCCGACCCCGGTATTGTGATCACAGCCAAACGTCCGGCTCAGCGGTTTTATTGGTATGGGGTCCGGCGGATTATACCGCGGATCGCGGTAGAAACCGAACTGAAACGTCTCAGTGCAACGGTATTCGAACTGGGCTGCGGCCGCGGAATTATCGGCTGTACCTGTGCCGCCGCCTGGCGGCCAAAAGATTCGACTTATGAACTGCTGGCCTACCGTCCAGCTACCCGCTGGGGCACCCCGCGTCGTTTCAGTCCGGATTCCGTTGCCCGGGCCGAACACGAGATTGTTACCTCATTCAACAGTTGGGAAGACCGGGACCGGAAAGTTGCAATGGTTCCCGGCACTCCGTGTCCGGTGATGTATGGCTTCCGCGGTGATGTCATTGCCGATCTCATTCGCGGCCACAGTATTATCAAGACCGAGCCGCAGAGCCGCTGGCTGGTCTTCCGGACAAACCAGGGTAC
>Ga0172377_10003741_pt1 | contig 15659 bp, 12 predicted proteins | sample Pumphouse3metaG_FD_119749 | JGI IMG/M metagenome (GOLD analysis project Ga0172377, IMG submission 119749) | Leachate microbial communities from a municipal landfill in Southern Ontario, Canada - Pumphouse #3 metaG | ecosystem: Engineered > Solid waste > Landfill > Unclassified | place: Canada...
CTTCGGGGTCATTTTCTATGCTTTTTTTCGTGATTGCTCATTTCCACGAATTTTCTGCACTTGTTTTCATTTTAAGGCTTGACTTTTATTAGCAGGTTTCAATATTTGTTATTCGCTTCACGCGGCACTAATAACATTATACCAAGGTTTCCCAGATATGTCAACACTTATCGCGGAATAAAATAGTACTAATGATTGAAAGATTAATCTTTCAATCATTTTATCATTATAAATTCAAAGCGCCGCAAATTTATCGGCGGTTTCGGCTTGCCGAAATTGCGGTTTTTCAGACCGTAAAGACAATAATTTGTCAATTTATAATTTATTTTAAATCTTTTTAAAGCTTATAGTGCGGTTTTTTTATTGACAAACAGTCTTTTACGGTTTACAATCATACCGCGTATAAAAGTTATTTAACCGAAAGGCTGTTACAAATAAAATGACGCTTTTTAAAAAGCTTTACACACGCTCCGGGGCGGTTGATTTTATTATCGCGGGGCTTGGGAACCCCGGCGCCAAATATGAAAAAACCCGTCATAACGCCGGGTTTGGCGCTGCCGATTATATTAGCGGGCGGACGGGGATTAAGCTTGAGAGGCTCAAACACATGTCAAAGTCCGGCAAAGGCGACTTTGACGGCAAAAATGTGCTGATAATAAAGCCGCAGACATATATGAACGCTTCCGGCGAGGCTTTGGCGGACGCGCTTGCCTTTTACAAGCTCGACCCCTCAAGGGCGCTTGTGATTTTTGACGACGTTTCGCTTGACTTGGGGCGGATACGCATCCGCAAGAGCGGGAGCGACGGTGGTCACAAGGGGATTCAGTCGATTATAGAGCGCCTTGGAACCGAGGATTTTCCGCGGATAAAAATTGGCGTGGGGAGCCTTCCGCCGTCGTGGGACAATCTCGCCGACTGGGTGCTTTCAAAAATGAGCGTTGCCGAGCACAACGTTATCGCGGAAAAATACGACTCGATTTACGCCGCCGCTTCGCTTATAATAAACGGGGAGATTGATAAAGCCATGGGAATGTATAACTAATGACTAACAACAGGGCGCAAGGCGCAATGAGGTAAACCCCGCGATATGAAAGTTTTAGAAAACGCCTTTTTTTCGGACAGCGAATTTATTCGCGCGGCGGAAAGCTGTAATAACAACCACTACCCCGTTCTCATAAACGGGGTATGCGACGTCGCGCGGCATGTTTTTTGCGGGGCTCTCGCCAAAAAGCTGAATAAAAAAGCCTTAATTATCGTCCATGACGAAAAACAGGCGTATAAAATTAAAAACCTGCTTGAAGAGGCGGGGTATTCGTCTCTTATGTTCCCCTCAAGGGATTTTTTATTTGAGGAAATTGACGCCCACTCGCGTGAATATGAGCAGGAAAGGCTGTTGACTCTCATAAGACTGCGCGGCGGCGAGTTTGATTTCGCGCTTGCCGTCCCGGACGCGATTATGCAGTACACATTGCCGCCCGCCAAACTGATGTCGCTTGTGTTGAAAATTACCGTAGGGCAAAAGCTTTCAATTGAAAGCCTTGTCGGCTCGTTGTTGCGGCTGGGATATTCGCAATCCGATACGGTAGAGGGCAAGGGGCAGTTTTCGCGGAGGGGCGGGATAGTCGACGTTTTTTCACCCGGAGGCGATTTTCCCTGCAGGGTGGATTTCTTTGGGGATTTCCCCGACTCAATGGGGCTTTTTGATACAATAACCCAGCGGAAAGTGCAAAAGGTTATAAGTTACGACTGTTTGCCGGTGACAGAGCTCCTCGCTGGGGAAAACGAATTAAAGCTTGTAAAAGACGCGGTTTTGTCACTAAGCGAAAAGCCCGGCATAAGGGAAAAAGTCAAGGAAGAACTTTCGCGTTCGGCTGACGAGCTTGATTCGGGCGTTCTGCCGGGGGCGGCTGATCGCTTCTTCACCGCGATAATCGGCGGGAAAGCGACTGTCTTCGACTATCTCGGCGAACATATAACTTTTATTATAGAAAGCCGAAGGGTGCTTGAGAGGGCGCGGGTGTTCGCTTGGGAAACCCATGAAACCCTCTTGCCGCTTGTGGAGGCGGGGAAGACAACCTTTGCTTTGGCGGATGTTCACCTTTCCGAGGAAGACTTTGCCGCCCACATTTCAAAAAACGGAGTGGCGCTTGACTATTTTATTGAGTCTTCAAAGCTTGACTTTAAGTCCCGCTTTTCGCTTACGACCAAAAGCTTGGGAAGAATTTCCGGCGGGGCAAGCTCCCTTGCCGAAGAGCTCGGCGGCTGGCTCGCGGCGGGGAGGGAAACGGTTTATTTTGCCTCCGGAGAGCGGGAAGCGCAAAACCTAAGCGAAGTGTTGGCCGACAAAAACATTCATTTCGCAAGTCTCGCGGAAAAGCCCCAAAAAGGTTTGGTCAACATTGGCGTGACTAATGGGAACTATCTTCCCGGCGGGTTTGAGAACCCGGGCGCGGGGGTTGTGTTTTTAACTTCCGCTGCGGAAAACGCGGGTCAAATGGGGGACGGAACGCCGTTCCGCAGAAAGAGAAGTTCGGGAATAATTAAAAAGGCGGAGAAAATCGCCTCTTATTCCGACCTCACCGAGGGCGACTATGTGGTTCACGCTAATCACGGCATCGGCGTTTACGCCGGGCTTGAGCGGATAACATTCGAGAGCGCGCAAAAGGATTATATAAAAATTCTCTACGCCGGCGGCGACGCGCTGTTTGTCCCCTGCGGTCAGCTTGACCTTGTAAGTAAATATATAGGCAACGAAAAAGCCGTAAAAGTAAACAAAATGGGTTCTTCCGAATGGGCGCGGGCAAAAGCCAAGGCAAAGAGCGCCGCCAAAGATATCGCGAAAGAACTTATAAGGCTGTACTCGGCGAGAAAATCCACTCCGGGGTTTACTTTCCCGGCCGACGACGGATATCAGGACGAATTTGAGTCCCATTTCGAGTACGAGGAAACCGAAGACCAGCTTGTCGCCGCGAGCGAGATTAAGACCGATATGGAAAAACCCTCCCCCATGGATCGCCTTCTCTGCGGGGACGTGGGGTTTGGCAAAACGGAAGTGGCGCTGAGGGCGATATTCAAATGCGTCTCGGCGGGAAAGCAGGCGGCGCTGCTTGTTCCCACAACTATTTTAGCTCTCCAACACTATAGGACGCTAACTTCCCGTTTTCGGCTCTTTCCCGTGGAAATAGAGAGCATTTCACGTTTTAAAACAAAAAAAGAATGCGACGGCGTTGTGTCAAAACTTAAAAACGGCAAGGTCGACGTTGTCGTGGGAACACACAAACTGCTCCAGAAAAACATTGATTTTAAAGATTTGGGTCTTCTTGTGGTTGACGAGGAGCAGAGGTTTGGAGTAAGGCATAAGGAAAGGTTAAAGGAACTCGCGAAAAACGTGGACGTACTCACCCTGACCGCCACGCCTATCCCCCGCACGCTAAACATGGCGCTGACGGGAATCCGCGATATGTCGGTGCTTGAGGAAGCCCCGCGTGACAGGGCGCCCGTGCAGTCTTTTGTGCTTGAATACGACGAGGATGTCATTGACGAGGCTATCCGCAGGGAACTTCGGCGCGGAGGGCAGGCGTTTTACCTTTATAATTCCATTGATTCGATTTACCGGGTCGCCTCTCATTTAAAAAAGCGGTTTCCCGACGCTGCAGTGGCGATAGGTCACGGGCAAATGTCAAAAGACGAGCTCTCGGGCGTTTGGCAGGCAATGGTGGACGGCGAGATTGACATATTGGTTTGCACCACGATAATTGAGACGGGGGTCGATATCCCCAACGCCAACACGCTGATTATTGAGGACGCCGATAGGTTCGGGCTTTCCCAGCTCCACCAAATACGCGGGAGAGTGGGGCGTTCGCCGAGGAAAGCGTACGCTTATTTCACCTATAAAAAAGGCGCGGTGATCACGGAACTCGCCGCCAAAAGGCTTGAGGCGGTAAAAGAGTTCACTCAGTTTGGCTCGGGGTTTAAAATCGCCATGCGTGACCTTGAGATAAGAGGGGCGGGAAACCTTTTAGGTTCTGAACAGTCGGGGCATCTCGACGCTATCGGTTATGACTTATATGTTAAAATACTTGAGGAAGCGGTAAACGAGGAAAAGGGAATTGTAAAATCGGTTAAAAAAGAATGCGTCATTGAAGTCGCCGTCGACGCGTATATCCCCGCCGACTATGTGTCGTCGCCAAAGACACGAATAGACTTTTACCGCAAAATCGCGCTTATCGACAACAAAGACGATGCCGAAGACTTAATTGACGAAATAACCGACCGGTTCGGGAAATTGCCGCCGGCGGTGAAAAACCTTGTTGATATTTCGCTTTGCCGCAACGCGGCGTCTCAAATCGCCATTGAAAAGATAACCCAGACAGGCAGCCTTATTTCATTCTTCACCAAGCGGTTCGACGTCGAGCTTTTGTCAACGCTGACTTCAAACCCGAAGCTCAAAGGCAGGCTTTATCTCTCACCCTATGGAAAGCCGCATTTTTCGGTAAAAGTCAAATCCGGCGAGGAATCGGTAAGAATTATCGGGGAAACCCTTACGGCTTATGCCGAAGTTTTAACAAATTAGTTATAGATTGTAAAGCGAAGCGGATGTATAATACATTAATAAATATATTTGTAAACTTAAAATTTATTTATTGGCAAGGGGGTCTATATGAAACGCTCGCGCAAAGCGGGGTTTCCCGCGCGTGTTTTTATTCTTAGCTTTAGTTTTATTTTAGCGGCCGCGTTTTTACTGTTCTCCTGCGGCAAAAGCAATGAAACCCCGGTGATGAACTATAACGGCAAAACTGTTTCGACCGGATTGTTCGCCTATATGCTGTCGTCCCAAAAAGCCTATGTAAAAGACACTTTTTCGCGCAACACGGCGGACCACTTCGCCAAAACAGGGGAATATCTCTATGGGACAAACGATTTTGAGGAATTTTTATCCAAAACTTTTATCAACAAAAGCGGCGACACCGTCACGTATGCCGAAAACGCTTTTTTAACGGTTTTAAACACCGCTAAAATGTTTGTGGTCGCGGACAAGCTTTGCGGGGATTACAATCTTAAAATCGTCGACGGCCAAACGCTTGAGGATATTGAGGAAATAATAAGCGGAGACATTGAAGCCGCCGGCGGAAAAGTCTATCTTGAGGATATACTGACCGAATACGGCGCGGATATTGAAACCGAAAGGGAATACCTTTTGCTCCAAGCGAAAGTTGATTTGCTGTACGATTATCTTTACGGGAAAAACGGTTCTCAGCGGATAGCGGATTCGGTTATCTCGGATATTTTTTACGAACAGTATAAAAAAATCGACTTTTTATTTTATTCTTTTTATTCTGATTCGGAAGTCGGAGACCCCTCCCCCGATTCCCCCCAAAGGAAAGAAGAGAAAATAAACGCCGCCAAGGATTTTCTCGCCGAGGTTACCTCGGGCGAAACGTCTTTTGAAGACTATAAAACCCATGACGGCTTTGCCGTCTATGACAAGGGGCTTTGCTTTACCGAGGGAATGCTTGAAGAAAACTTCGCGAACGCCGTCTCAACGATTTCCTCCCCGCGCGGGGTTGTGTTTTACCAAAGCGACGACGGAGTGTATCTGATAAGACTTCTCACCCCTGACGACAATGATTTTTTGGCTTATTACGACGATATTTATAAACCGCTCTCAAAAAATGCTTTTTATGATTTTTTGGAAAGCTATTACCCCGAGGTTTCACTCAGTCAGGAAACCCTTGACAAGTATAATTTTGTAACGATAAAACCGCTTGAGGTTTCATGATAAAAAATATATATCACTTTTTAATCAAAGCTTTCGGCGCTTACTGCCGGGGAAGGATTTTAAACAAATGAAAACTTTCAAAAAAACGCTTTGCCTGCTCTGCGTTATAGCGCTGATTTTACCTTTTTCCGCCTGCTCCAAAAAAAGCGAGGCGATAATGTCTTTCCGCGGCAGCGAGCTTAGCACAAATATGTTTTCATATATGTTAGCGGCGCCGGAAGTGTATATGCTGCTTTTTACAAACACTTATCTGCCCTATGTATATCAAACCACATACGCGGCTTACGGTATCGGTTACAGCGATTTTCAGCAGTATGTTCAGAGCTCGGAAGAAATGTACCGGCAATTATTCAATGATTTTTACTCAAGTTTCGGGACAGCGGTAAAAGACGCGGACGGCAATCAAACAACCCTTGCGGTTGAATATTTTGACTCTATTTTACCCTATTTAAAGCGCACTTTCGTTATATCCGCGCTTTGCGAGGACTATGGGCTGACATTAACCGATAAAAACGTAAAAAGCCAGATAACGGCCGAAATAGACGGTTATATCGACGCAGCGGGGAACAAGGATTTTCTTGAAATTTATCTGTTTGACAAATACGGCGCCACCCTTGATATCGCGCGCGAGTACGCCCAAAAATACAGCCTTTACTATACGATGAACAGCGAGTACGGCTTTGACGAGACAGGCGGGCAAACCTATTGGAACAGCGGTTTTGTTTATTTGAACAACCTGCTTTACCTTCACCTCTACGGCGAAAACGGCATTAAAAGGCCGCCGGAATCGGAGGTAAAAACCCGTTACCTCACCGATTTCAGAATTGTCGATGAGATTTTCTATAACGCTTATAAAACCGAAAACTCGGTGTCGAAACTCAGGCTTGAAGATTTTATAAGCGAGGATATAACAAGTTATTTTAATGAAAACTATGTCAAGCTGACATATGTTTTACTCAACGTAAAGGGGCTGAGCGAAGAAAATGCTTCGCAGATTTTTGCGACGGCCGAGGAAATACTGAGCAAAATCCAAAGCGGAGAGCTTGAAATCGATGACGACGAAAAAATAAAGGATTTGTATTCCGGCGCCAAGACGGGTATGTTCTGCTTTGAGCCGGGCGACGGAAGCGTAGAGGAGGCAGTTGAGGACGCGCTGTCAAATTTAAAGGACGGCGAGTTTGGCGTGGTGAGTGCCGCAGACAGCATATATGTCATAAGGCGCGACAGCAAAACCGAGGAAGACCTCGCTGCGGTTAAAGACGGTATTATTTCAACCCTCGCGCGGAGTTATTTTGACGAAAATTACAATAAAGCGAACTATATATTTTTATCATATTATGACATTTACGGAGAAAAGCTTGCGCAGGAAAAAATTGACGAAATTGACTCTCTCGGCGAAGAGATAGCGCAAAAGTTAAAGAACGGCGAAATTAGCTTTGACAACGTGGAAGACGAATATAAAACTTCGGTTTACAGCGTTTCGGCGGCAAGCGCGGTGTTCGGGCCGGGCGAGATTACCGATGAGCTGAACGATGTAATGTCAACTTTGCAAAAAGGGGACTTCAGCACCGCCGTGGGCGAAGATGGGTTTTACGTTTTGGGGCGAATAGAAAAAGAAGACGCTGATTTTTCCGATTCCGTGGTGAGGCTTGGAATGACGATGGCTTTTTTAAGGGAATTGGCAAATGACTTCCTCGGTAAGTACAACAGCGGGGAAATTGACTTTGACAAAGCGCCTGAAAACGACGATTACGCCGAATATATGGTGCTCGACAACATTGATTTCAGTAAATACGCCGCGGAAATAGAAAGTTATTTCGGCATTAAGGATATCGGCGAGGCAAAGCTCCTTGAACAGAGCAGCGGGATTTATATTATCCATCTGACCGAAGTGACCGAGTCCGACTTTGAAAAGTATAAAGATAAAATTATGGCGCAGAATTTTTATGAAAGTTTTTGCGATTATATAGAAAGCCTGTATGATGAAATAACCATTGACAATGACGAGCTGGAGCGTTACCGGGAGGCTTTCGCGAATAACTCTCCGCTTACAATACCTTCATATGACAAATATGTAAGCGAGTCTTAAGAAAAATTTTAGTTAAATTCAAATAACAATACAGAGAAAGGTTAAAACCCCTCATGACACCAAAAGCAAAGGAAGTTTACGAAAATATACTGCGCGACGCGGTTTCGGTTTATTCAAAGGAAGGGCTTTATGAAAGGATGTCTTCCGGCGCGCGGCTTAAAATAAAGTTAGGCGCCGACCCCTCGCGCCCCGACCTTCACTTGGGCCATTCGGTGGTGCTTAGAAAATTAAAAATGCTCCAAGAACTGGGGCATGAGATAATTTTTATTATCGGCGACTTCACCGGTATGATAGGCGACCCCTCGGGGCGAACCAAAACGCGCCCGCCCCTGACTTTTGAGGAGACAAGGGAAAACGCCCGGACATACCTTAAGCAGGTGACAAAAATCCTTGACAAAGATAAAACCACCATCGCGTTTAACTCGGAGTGGCTCTCAAAGCTTATGTTCGCCGATGTGCTCTCGCTGGCGGGGAAGTACACCGTGGCGCGGATACTTGAGCGGAACGATTTCGCTCACCGCCTCGCGGAAAACAAACCCATCGGAATGCATGAAATTTTTTATCCGCTAATGCAGGGGTATGACTCTGTCGCCATAGAGGCGGATATTGAAGTAGGCGGGAGCGACCAGACCTTTAATTTGCTTGTCGCGCGGGAACTTCAGCGGTGTTACGGTCAGCCGCCGCAGGAGGTTATAACCTTCCCCCTGCTGCCGGGGCTTGACGGGGTTGAAAAAATGTCCAAATCATTGGACAATTACATTGGTTTCGACGAAGACGCCGATATTATGTTTGAAAAATGCATGAAAGTGCCGGATAATCTGCTCGCCGATTATTTCAGCCTTACCACTGATATCGAAAAATCCGAATACTCTTCGCTTATGGAAAAAGATATAAGAAAAGCGCATTTTCTTTACGCCGGAACTATCGTTGAGTTTTATCACGACAAAATATCCGCGGAAAGCGCTAAGGAGAGATATCTCCGCGTGGCGGGGGGGAGCGCGCCGGAAAGCCTTGACATTCTTTGCTTTGCCCCCGGCACCGCTGTCACCGAGATGCTTGTGGAGTCGGGTTTCGCCGCCACAAAATCAGAGGGCGTCCGCCTTATAAAAGGCGGCGGGGTTAAAATAGACGGCGAAACGCTAAGCGATTTTAAAGCCGTGATAGATAAAAACGGCGAGTTTATTTTATCAAAGGGTAAAAACAAATTCGTAAAGATAAAAGTTAAATAAGCCTTTTAGCTGTTTTACGCGATCTCAAGGTCGCCGGACGGCTTGTTTAAATTTACTGTTTTGTTCTTCCACTTGCCCGACAGATAAAACGCCAGCGAAATGGCGGTCGCCGCGAGCGACGCGATAGGCGCTCCCGCGCCGATACCCTTCATCCCAAAGCCAAAGGTAATGCCGAGCAGGTAGCAGAAGGGTATTCTGAACAGCAGCGACGACGAAACGCCCGATATAAGCGCGAAAGTCGTGTGCCCCGTGCCGATAAACAACCCGTTAAAGCAAAACTGAAGCGGCACGATAAGGTAATCCCATGAAAGCGTTTTTAAATAATCCTTACCGAGACTAATAAAATTTTCGTCGCCGCTGAACATTTTTAAAATTTGCGTGGGGAACAAAAGCGTTATGACGAAAATTATAAATGTAAACGAAACGGCGATACCCGTCCCCACCTTATGAGTTTTCTTAACCCTGTCGATGTTGCCGGCGCCGAAGTTCTGGGCGACCATGGCGGATATTGAGGCTGAAATCCCCAGCGCGGGGAGAATGGCAAAGCCGTTGTACTTGCCGACCACCCCGACCGCGCCGCCTCCTCCGCGGGCGACGATATTGGCGATTGAAGTCAAAAACACAAAAGAGGTCGAAACGCAGATATTGTTGAGCATTGTGGGAAACCCTATGCTAAGCATTAATCTCAGTTTATCGGCCTTTATTTTAAATGATGAAAACTTAAAATCAAATACAAAGTTGTTTTTTACAAGATAGGCGGCGGAAAGTATAACGGCGATTGCCTGGGAAATAACCGTGGCTATGGCGGCGCCGAACCCTCCCCAGCCGAACACGCCGATGAAAAGCAAATCCAGCGCCACGTTTGTCCCTGCGGCGATCGCCACAAAAATCATCGGGTGCTTTGAGTCCCCCATTCCTCTCAGCACGCTCGCGAGCGCGTTGTAGGCGAAGACAAACAATGTGCCCGACATAACGGTTATAAAGTAAACGGCTCCGTCACGGACGCTCTCCGCGTCCACCCGCATAAGTCCGAGCAGCGGCTTGGCTATAAAAGGGGCGACGGCGGTTAGGAAAAGCGCTATAACGGCGAGAACCGTAAAGGACGTGGCTATTGTGTCCTTAAGCTCATTCTTGCTGCCGCTCCCCAAATACTGGCCTATCAGCACCGTGCCGCCCACCGAAAGGCCGATAACGGCGTTGGTGAATAGCATTGTGAGCTGAGTGGCGTTGGAAACTCCGTTGAGAGTGGCGACCGAGGTAAAATTGCCGACTATAATCATATCGGCCACGCTGTAAAGGGACTGAATAAAGTTTGACATCACAAACGGCAGCGCGAACAACACAAGTTTTTTGGCGACGCTGCCGGTTGTCAGGTCTTTTTCAAATTTTGACATAATTCACCTTTTGTTATATTTACATATATTATACCTCTAACTCTCTAAAAAGAAAAGGGCAAAATTAAACATTTTTATTTCTTTTGGGCGGGTAAAACTGTAGCCAATAAATAAAGGGTCAATATTTTCCTTGACACATAAAGAAATATATGGTAGAATGCACGAGCGAAAGTTTGTTTCGCGGTTGAATTTGTTAAGAATTGCCTAAAATTTTGTTTTCCGCGTAAGACAGCGTTTTCAGCAAGTTAATACCGCCGATAACAATAAAAAAACGGAGTTAAAAATGCGAAAGCTCATAACATTTCCTTTTTTAGTGGCGTTCCTTATAGTCTGCGTTTCGCTAAACGCGCTGTTTAACCCGGGCGCCGTGTGTTCAGTTGATGAAAACCCAAAGGCGAGCCCGTACATAGGCGCACTGAAAAAATCGGCGAATATCCCTCTCGGGGATATCTTAACCGACGATTTGTATAAAATTGAGTTTATCGAGAAAAGCGAAAACCCGGCGGCAAATAAAATTCCCGGGCTCTCGCAGAACAACAAACTGTCAGGTTCCGCGTCCTACGCGGATTTTATGAACTCTAAAATCGACCTTTCCAAAATGAACGTGGATGTTCAGACGTCAATTCTTACCGATATGCTGAACAACTACGTTTACGCGGAAAATCAAATCACCTTGATCTCCGGCACGGGAGACGGGCTTAAAGGAAATACCGCGCCGCTTGAGGACCTAATAAACACAAAGGGCAAGGATGTCTCATTTTTAGCCATCCGCCTGCGGGACGGCGCCAGCGCCGGGTACAACGTTGACAAGTTTTTTCAGTCCTGCTCGACTATAAAAATACCCCTGACGCTTTACGCGGCAAACCTTATACAGCAGGGGAGCCTTTCTTTTGACGACGTGTTTACCTATAGCGAGGGGTCTTATATAGACGGCTCGGGGGTTATTAAAAACTATCCTTTCGGCACAAGATTCCGGCTGAAAACGCTCCTTACATACGCCATTAAAGATTCCGATAACATTGCTTATCAAATGCTTTGCTATAATCTCGGCGTTTCCAACTTATATAATTATTTAGAAAAGCTTGGCGCCTCGGTACGGACGGAAGACCTTGAGTCGTTTAGGTTTTGGCCGGATTCTAACGCGCGCTCTTCCGCTCTCTGGTGGAGCCAAGTATACAGCTTTAAAAATTCCGGCGAAGTCGGCAAATGGTATTGGGATCTTATCGGCAGTTCGCCGTCACGCATTTATACCGCGCTTGCCCATTCCAAACCCTGCTATACTAAAAGCGGCTCTTCGACATATACCCTCCACGAGGCGGGGATTGTCATGGGCGACGACCCGTATCTGGTGGTTATTTATACAAAATCCTCCACAGAGGCCGCCAACACAGAATACTTTTTCTATAATGTCGCAAGGGAAGTGGACAAGCTTATAAACAGTTAACGGAGATTGTTCTATGAAAACAGGCCTTCCTTTGATTACGGTTATCGTCCCTTGTTACAACGAGGAAGAGGCAATCCCTTTCTTTTACCGCGAGATGTCAACGGTAGCTGAAAAGCTTAAAGACTTCGGGCTTGAAATGCTGTTTGTGGACGACGGCTCAAGCGACAACACGCTGGGGCTGCTGAGGATTCTCGCCGCTGAAGACAAAAGGGTGAGATATATCTCGTTTTCCCGCAATTTCGGCAAAGAGGCCGCCATGTACGCGGGGCTTCAAAACTCCAAAGGCGATTATGTCGCCATTATGGACGCCGACCTTCAGGACCCGCCATCGCTGCTGCCGGAAATGCTTTCATATATTATTGACGCGGGATATGACGGGGTGGCGACAAAACGTTCCGACCGCCGCGGAGAGCCTGTTATAAGGACATTCTTCGCCAAGCTGTTTTACAGGATTATTAATAAAATATCAAAGGTTCAAATGGTGCCGGGCGCCCGCGACTACACGCTTATGACCCGAAGAATGGTTGACGCGGTGCTGAAGCTCCCCGAATATAACAGATACACAAAGGGGATCTTCAACTGGATCGGCTTTAAGGTCAAGTGGATATCCTATGAAAATATCAGCAGGGTAGCGGGCAAAACCAAGTGGTCTTTCTGGAAGCTCTTTAAGTATTCCATCGAATGTATCGTGGCGTTTTCAACCGCTCCTTTGGCGCTTGCATCGTTTTTTGGCTTTTTCTTTTTCCTGCTCTCATTGGCGGGGATTATTTTTATTGTGGCAAGGGATTTGGCGGGGATTCAGTCAGCCGCCGGCTGGCCGTCGCTTATTTGCATAATTTTATTTATAAGCGGAGTTCAGCTCTTTTGTATCGGTATACTCGGCTCTTATCTTTCCAAAACTTATTTAGAGACAAAAGGCCGACCCTTCTACCTCACCGCCGAAACCGAGGATTCGGGGAAAAATCCGGGCAAATAGCTTTATTATCCGTAACACAGAAAGGAAAATATATAATGAAGTTAGGAATAATAACAAGCCCCGACGCCAAAGGGATTAAAAACGTAAGCGCGCTTGGGCTGAAATACGCTGAGTTTGATATTAACGGCGACGAGGTTGACAGGGTGATTTCCGACAATTCGCTGCTCGAATCGCTGAAAGAACACGGCGTCAATGTAAGCGCGGTCGGAAGATGGGGGCGGAATCGCCTTAAAGATAACCTTAAGGTAAACGAAAAAGAGCGGACTGATGAGTATAAACTTATTGATTTCTGCAAAAAAATATCCTGCCCGGTTTATATCTGCGGGGTAAATTATGTTGAGGGTTTTTCCTACTACGAGAATATTTCCGCCTCGATAGCGTATTTGAAATCCCTTATCGACTACGCCGGCGAAAGCGTTAAAATCTGCACATATAACTGCCATTGGAACAGTTATATCGATAAAAAAGCCGAGTGGGATATAGTTCACGGGCATTTAAAAGAACTGGGAATAAAATACGACCCCTCCCACGCGATAAACGCGGGAAGGGATTATCTGTCTGAAATCGCCGCCTACGGCGGCAGGGTTTATCACATTCACCTAAAAGGCACAATCAACATTGACGGGCGGCATATAGACGACCCGCCCGCGGGGCTTGACACGGTTAATTGGCCGGCATTTTTGTCGGTATTCCGTAAGCATGGGTATGACGGTATGCTTTCGATAGAGCCGCATTCGTCCACTTGGCAGGGCGAACTCGGCAAAAAAGGCGTGGAGTACACGATTAAATATTTTAAGTCGTTATTGTTTGAGTCTTAACGGTTATGGCGCTTTTTAAAAGAGACAAACCCCCGAAAGACCCTCACACGCCGGAATTTATGCGCTATATGGCAAAAAAGCTTGACGGCCGCAAGGTTCGTTTCGCGCTTGAGCGTGAGGGCGGCACCGATAAAATCATTGGCAAGGACGGTTTTATCTCCGTCTATGAGGGGTTTTTGTCGGTAATTTGCGGGGAGAAAACCCTGTTTAAGGCAAAAGTCGACACAATAATCAGCTTTTATGAATTTTTAAGTCTTGAGGGCGCGATTATAACCGCCTTTGACGTGATTTTAGAAAAAGAGCGTACGATTATGGCGTATTATAAGTATTTTCACAACTAAAAAACTTACTTCGCTAATTTTTCATATCGGCGAACACCCATCTTTCCATTAAGAGCTCGTTGACATGCCGAATATATTTCGGCCCCTTGACAAGCGACCAAATGGCGCCGAGCGTTTCTCTTTCTTTTTCCTTATCTTTATCCGCTCCGCCGCAGTTAAGGCCGAAAGCCTCCGAAAGCTGTTCGCAGAGTTGGAAGGTTTCCGATACCGCGTAAACCTTGGCTTTTATAACGGCGGAATCGGTAGTCACCCGGCAAATCGTGCCGCTTAGCCAGTTTAAACTTAAATTTTGTTTTTTGTTCCCCCCCACCGAATGAGCCGCCCATACCGCGATACTCTCGGCGCAGTTGACAGACCCCAAGCAAAAAAGACTGTAACCCTCGAACAGTAAGCACACAATTTCCACCAATACGTACTGACACATGATAACAGCCCCCCGCAACGCTTTTACCCCTTTGTTCAATATTATTCCGGTACGGTTAAAAAAATTACCCCTAAAACTCCGCGAAAAAACCCGGTTAATAATTTTACCGGGCTTTTTATAAAAAATATTTATTTGAATTTAACCGAGCGCCACGTCAAGTATCATCATTATAACAAAACCCGCCGCCACCCCGAGCGTTCCGACATTTGAGTGTTCCCCCACTTGAGACTCGGGGATAAGTTCCTCAACCACCACATAAATCATCGCGCCCGCGGCGAAAGACAATATGTAAGGGAGTATGGGAATCACAAGAGACGTCAGTAGAATTGTAATTATCGCGCCAAGCGGTTCAACGATTCCCGATATCGCCCCGTATGAAAACGCCGTCCGCCTTTTCATTCCGCCGGCGGCGAGCGGCATTGAGATTATCGCCCCTTCGGGGAAGTTTTGAATGGCGATTCCGATAGCGAGCGCGAACGCGCCGGCGGCGCTTATTCCCGCCTCATTGGCGCGGAACCCCGCGAAAACCACGCCGACGGCCATTCCCTCCGGGATATTATGCAGCGTCACCGCGAGAAAAAGCATCGCGTTTTTGCCGAGACTTGACTTTTTGCCCTCCGGCACTTCGGAATCCAAATGCAGGTGGGGTATAAAAGTGTCAAGAAAGAGCAAAAACAATATCCCGACCAAAAACCCCACGGAAGCGGGAAGCCAGCTTATACCCCCACGAAGCCTTGTCATTTCAATGGCGGGAATAATAAGAGACCACACCGACGCGGCGATCATAACACCGGAGGCGAACCCCAAAAGCGCTTTCTGAAGTAAAACTTTCATTTCTGTTTTTATAAGAAACACCATCGCGGAACCAAGAATCGTTCCCGCCAGCGGTATTAAAATACCCACTATTATTTTTACATTATCGCTCATATACCCTCCATAGCGGCTGTTTTTTTGGTTAAAGGTGTTAATTCAGCATATTTTAGCACAAATATATATTTTTTTCAAGAATACTTTTTCGTCTATGCGCAAAGTTGATATTTAATGGCACTGTAAAGTTAAAATGAAAAACCAGTCACAATGATTAAGCAACGAGCAAGTAACTCCGTTTTTGTTTTTTGGTAAGATTAAGCCCAGCGACCTGAGCGGGAGTGGAGCCGTTAAGAGC
>Ga0172377_10003743_pt1 | contig 15654 bp, 13 predicted proteins | sample Pumphouse3metaG_FD_119749 | JGI IMG/M metagenome (GOLD analysis project Ga0172377, IMG submission 119749) | Leachate microbial communities from a municipal landfill in Southern Ontario, Canada - Pumphouse #3 metaG | ecosystem: Engineered > Solid waste > Landfill > Unclassified | place: Canada...
CTTTGAACGGATATCTCCATAATCCATACCGCCACTGAACATCAATGTGGTATTTCGTTTCGGTACCCAACGCATGAATGTGCTGATATTTGTCCAACGGTTACGGATGTCGTTACTGTAGGTTGTATTCAGCAAATTCTTACTGTCAAGGAAGGTGTATTCTCCGATCTGATTATTACAGAAATTCTCACTTGCTGTCAAGTTGAAAAGGAACTTCGGTGTATATAGGTTGGCCACGAATCCGATGTTATGTGATTTCTCAACTTTCAGATTCGGATTACCGTATGTAAGGGCAGTAGGATTGGATTTGTCAATGTATGGATTCAGATATGTGATACCCGGGCGCAGAATGTGCATGGCATAATTGAGTCCGAAATTAACAGCAGGATTCAGATTATAGGTAAAACTAGCCGATGGAACCAGATTACCATAATTTTTCTTGTAATCTGAACCCTTACCGAGTTCGTAACTGATGCTTTCCCATGTATGTTCGTAACGTAAACCGTCGCGGGTACTGAACTTGCCGAAAGTGCCATTGTATTCAGCGTATGCAGCACCTATGGACTGTTTGTCCTGGTAAATCAGACTGTTACTTGCATTATAGGTCTCAACCCCGTTCAGGATGTCATAGAATTTCGAGTTTGAACGGTTGAGATGATGAATATATTTTGTGCCCAGGCTCAGTGTCTGTCCTTTTGCTAAAGGAGTCACATAATCCAGTTGGACAGTATGCTCTGTGCTGTGGGGGTGGTCATCGGTGAAGCGGTCACTGATATTGAAGAATGGAATATCAGAATAATTCTTGTCATAATAGCTATAGTTTCTCTGTCGATGAGGCTCAGTAGAGAATTGATAGGTGAGGGCAATACTGCTTGTCCGGTCTTTGTTGAGGAAACGGGAATAGTCTGCACTGGCATTCAGAGAGAAATTGTCCATATTCAGAATATTCTGATTGCTATAAGAAAATCCTTTGCCATAAGCTCCTCCTGAGAAAGTAGTGGTGGGATGTCCTTCATTATGAATACGGTATTTCATCAGATTTAAAGAAGCATGCATACTGCTCATAGAATCAAGTTGCAGCCCCATTCCGATATTTCCCATCGTGATAGGTGTATTATTCTTACCTTTCTGGTAGTAATGCATGTCAGAGCCATCTGACTGTGTCCGGTCAAACTGAACCTCAGTTCCATTCTGTTTACCATACTTGTATATACCCATGGCATTATAACTGAATTTGCCTTGCTGCCCACTGATAGATGCTGATCCACGATAACCTCGTGTACCTGCCATGGCACTCACGCTTCCGTTATATCCATTTATATTTGCTGCTGAACTGCCCCCATTGTGGTTGATATTGATGTTCAGAATACAGGAAGTCCCTTCTGCATCATACTTGGCACCAGGATTGGTGATTACCTCAATGTTCTTGACCATAGAGGCTGGCATAGCCTTGAATATCTGGGAAGCATTGGAGTTGAACATCGGATTCGGTTTACCGTCTACATAGATCTTATAGCTCGAACCACCATTGACAGAGATGTTGTCTTGTCCATCGACGGTCACCATCGGGACCTTTCTGAGCATATCAAGAACTGTCTGGGATTTCGAGTCTACGTCTTCCTGGACGTTATAAGTCATTTTATCAGTCTCCATCTTTACAAGAGGCTTCTGTGCGACCACTTCAACTCCTTTCAATACCTTTGAATCATCAGCTGTGAAAACTGTCCCCAAATTGATATTGGACTCACCATTCAGGGTAAACTCACGGCGGATTTCCTTCTTTCCCATAGAATTGAAGGTGATGACATACTTGCCTTTACCGGATATGGCTTGTCTGATTTCACCATTAACACCCGTCACCGACATGGCTACCGGCTTACCAAGTTGATTTTCCTTATAAACTCGGACAGTAGCATGGGGTTCAGTTGTATTGTGAATAGAATCCTTGAGTACGCCTGTTACTATGGTTTTCTGTGCCATCATAGTAATGGAGAACAGGATGGCAAGAAAAAGTAAATTAATTCGTTTCATCTCTTATTATTAAATTTTGTATCTGCAAAAATACATAATTTTTTTGGATCTTTGATAAATAGGGATTAAAAAATCAGTATATCATTATACCTTACTTATTATCAAGAAGAAAGGTTTCTATAGATTAATAAAAATATACAAAAAGGGGTCATATTTTGTGAGTTTCATAATATTTAACCTTGAAAAAATAAAAAAATAAATTTATATCAAAAATAATCAGTATATTTGGCACCCTAATTGACTAAAAACAACAAACTAGCAATAACAGATTAATACTAAAATTTTCCATGACACAAATAAAAGAAACTGTAGATATTCCTTCATTTTTGCAGAAAAAAACGGGGGTTGATGTTTATCAGTGCTATCAGTGTGGAAAGTGCACTGCAGGATGTGTGCTTGCTGAGGATATGGATTATCCTCCATCTTATATCCTTCGTTTTCTGCAAACCGGACTGGAGACAGATTACAAAAAGGTCCTTTCTTCTAATACGATTTGGATGTGTTTAAACTGTGAAAACTGTATTGGCCGTTGTCCGAAAGAAGTTGATATTCCGGTTTTGATGGATTTCTTGAGACAAGAATCAAGAAAGAAAGGGCTTGTTTCTCCTAAAGCACGTCAGATCATTGCTTTTCATCAATCTTTTCTTGATAGTGTAAAGCATACGGGCCGGTTGTATGAAGCGGGACTTGTGGCAGATTATAAATTGAGGACAAAACGTCATTTGTGGCAAGATATGAAGCTCGTGCCAAAAATGCTTAAGCGAGGAAAGTTGAGTTTTCTTCCGGAAGTCGTAAAAGACAGGAAGAAAATTTCTGATATTTTCAATCATACTATTGACAAAAAACTCAAATAAATCGGATATGGAAATTGGATTTTATCCGGGGTGTTCTTTAAAAGGGACATCACGCGAATACAATGAGTCTGTGTTGGCTTTGGCAAAGGCTTTTGGCATTGAAATCAAGGAGATTGAAGATTGGAACTGTTGTGGTGCTACAGCTGCCCATTCTATGGATAGGAAATTGTCACTTGCTCTCCCCGCACGTGTTCTTGCTCTCGCAGAGAAACAAGGATTTCATGAAATTGTAGTACCTTGTGCTTCCTGTTATAATCGCTTGGCTGTAACGCAGTATAAATTGTCTGAAGATGCCGGATTGAAAAAGGATATTACAGACTCTATAAAAATGCCTTGTAGTGGAAAGGTCAAAATCTTAAATGTGATACAATTCCTTGACTCTTATATTAAAGATAAGATTCAGAAAAGAACGGTTCATCCTTTTAAGTATGATGTGGCTTGCTATTATGGTTGCCTTTTGGTCCGCCCCCATCAGATTCTCCAGTTTGACAGGACAGAAGATCCGCAAAGTATGGATGAACTGATGAGGATGGTTGGAGCTAATGCCATCGAATGGGGATATAAGACAGAATGTTGTGGTGCTGGATTATCTGTTTCACGTACAGATCTGGTAGCCAAACTGTCCGGGAACATCGTGAAGGACGCCGAAGACCGGGGGGCGAAGGCTATTATTGTAGCATGTCCTATGTGTCATTCTAATCTGGATATGCGCCGCCCCCAAATTGATGAATACCTGAGAGAGAAAACTACAATTCCTGTGTTATATATTACTCAGGCCATCGGATTGGCTATCGGGCTGTCACCTGAAGAACTGGGACTAAAACGTCATTTTGTAGAAACGTCTTCTATTTATTAAATCTGAAAGTTATGTCAAGAATTGGAGTTTTTATCTGTCATTGTGGTGAAAATATTGGTGCCACGGTGGATTGTTCTCGGGTTGCAGAAGAAGCCCGAAAGATAGAGGGCGTGGAATTTGCTACAGACTATAAATATATGTGTTCGGAACCTGGGCAGAATTTGATTAAAAATGCTATTCGTGAACATCGTCTGGATGGAGTAGTAGTGGGATCTTGCTCGCCAAGAATGCATGAGCTTACATTCCGGCGTGCGTGCAGTGAAGCCGGACTGAATCCTTATATGTGTGAGATTGCTAACTTAAGGGAGCATTGTTCCTGGGTTCACGAGAAGAATGAGGCTACCACAAGAAAGGCTATAGAATTAGTAACCGGACTGGTGGAAAAGGTGAAGAGAAATAGTCCGCTTACTCCTATAAAAGTTCCTGTTATCAAAAAAGCACTGGTTATAGGTGGTGGAATAGCAGGCATTCAGGCTGCCCTCGACATCGCCAACTGCGGACAAAAAGTAATCCTCGTGGAAAAAAGCCCATCAATCGGTGGACACATGTCGCAGTTGTCGGAAACTTTCCCTACGCTGGACTGTTCTCAATGTATTCTTACACCACGTATGGTTGAGGTCGCACAAAATCCGAATATCACACTTTATACTTATGCTGAACTGGAAAAACTTGAGGGGTCAATTGGCAACTTCAAGGCTGTCATCAGACTGAAGGCCAAGAGCGTAAACTATGATAAGTGTACTGGATGCGGATTGTGTACTACCAAATGCCCCAGTAAGAAAATACCGAGTGAATTCAACGAAAAACTAGGTAATCGTACAGCTATCTATATCCCTTTTCCTCAAGCTGTTCCCAATAAACCTGTGATAGACCGGGAACATTGCCTGTATTATCAGAAAGGGGTTTGTAAAAACTGTTCGCGAGTATGTCCTACAGGAGCCATTGAATATGACAAGCCTGACGAATTCATTACGGAGGCTGTTGGTGCCATCGTGGTAACAACAGGATTTGATGTATTAAAGACTGATTTCTTTCCTGAGTATGGTTATGGAAAATATAAAGACGTCATTAACGGACTTCAGTTCGAGCGTCTCGCCTCTGCATCAGGTCCTACTCTAGGAGAAATACGCCGTCCTTCTGATGGAAAAGTTCCTGAGAATATTGTTTTTATAGCTTGTTGTGGTTCTCGTGATCCTGCTAAAGGAATACCTTACTGCTCTAAGATCTGCTGTATGTATACGGCTAAACATGCCATGCTTTATAAACATAAAGTACCTGGTGGCACAGCTTCAGTATTCTATATGGATATCCGTGCAGCAGGTAAAAACTATGAGGAGTTCGTTCGCCGTGCCATAGAGGAAGACCATGTCAACTATATACGTGGCCGTGTGGCTCGCATCTATGAAAAGAATGGAAAACTCATTGTGAAGGGAACTGATACCCTTTTGTCAGCACGTCCTGTAGAAATAGAAGCTGATATGGTCGTGTTGGCTACAGCTGGAGTCGCTGGTAAGGGCGCAGAAGAACTTGCACAGAAAATGCATATTTCTTATGACCCTTATCATTTCTTTTCAGAAGCTCATCCTAAGTTGCGCCCGGTGGAAACAAATACTGCTGGGATATTTCTCGCTGGCGCATGTCAGGCTCCGAAAGATATACCCGAAACGGTGGCAACGGCATCGGGTGCCGCAGCAAAGGTTGTGGCCCTTTTGTCTCAGAAAGAATTAGTTCGTGAACCTGTTATAGCGGTAGTCAATCGCTGTGCTCCACCTATATTCAGTACCTGTGTGGGATGCTTTCTATGTCAGTCAGCATGTCCTTATCAGGCTATTGAAAAAGAAGAAATCAAGGATCGCAGGACAGGAAAAGTGATTAAGACTGTGGCAAAGATTAATCCTGGATTGTGTCAGGGATGCGGAACTTGTGTGTCTTTCTGCCGGTCCAAATCTATTGATCTGCAGGGATATACTAATGAAGAAATGTATTCAGAGGTAATGGCTCTGTTGAATCATTAATATGAGGACATTCTCTTTTATCATTTTTATGAATCATGAAGGATATGGAAAATAAAGATAATAACTTTGAACCCCGCATTGTAGCTTTTGTCTGTAATTGGTGTACCTATGCCGGTGCTGACCTTGCTGGGACCAGTCGTATCAAGTATGCTCCGAATGTGAGAATCGTACGCTTCCCTTGTACGGGCAGAATAGATTTTATGCTTCTGCTTAAGGCCTTTGGCAGTGGCGCTGATGGCATTATCGTCTCAGGATGTCATCCGAATGACTGCCATTATACTAGTGGAAACTTTCATGCACGTCGTCGCTGGATAGTTTTCAGGAATCTTCTTGATTTCCTGGGTATTGATGTTAACAGAATTACGTTTTCCTGGGTATCTGCAGCAGAAGGAGCCAAATGGGCAGACATCGTAAATGAAACTGTGGACAAAATCAGAAAGTTGGGACCTTATACAGAATACCGTAGGGCAAAAGATTATACAGAGGAGGCTAAACAATATGAGTAACTTGGAAGAAACTGCTCGTTCTCTTTTTAAAGAAGAGAAAGTAAATTTGATTATCGGATTCGAGGAAGGTTCAAGGCATCCACGTCCCTTCTTCTGCACATCGACAGATGATATTCCCAAACTGATACTTGACAAACGTTGTCATAACAATACGGCTGTATACCTGACTAAAAAAGATTTACTAGGCACAGGTCTTGTGGGAATAGTTGCAACGTTAAGGGTCTTAAAAAGTGCCCTCCAATTAAGTTTGGAAAATCAGATCAATGAAGGTCAATTCATCTTTATAGCCGGTGAAGATGCATCTGATGTACAGGTGTTAAAAGATAAAGCTTCCATTCAGAGCTATGTAGATGCTCATCCCGAAATACCTGACTCAAAAGTAGAAGAGAGGCTCCATCATATTGAATCAATGTCTCGTGAAGACCGTTGGGCATTCTGGAAGAACGAACTTTCTAAATGTATTCGCTGTTATGCCTGTCGGGCTGCTTGCCCGTTATGCTATTGCGAACGCTGTGTAGCAGAGGTAAACTGCCCGCAATGGATAGATCCTTGGGCTGCTCCTTTGAGTAATATGGAATGGCAGGTTAATCGTGCTATGCACATGGCAGGACGATGTACGGGTTGTGGTGCCTGTTATGAGGCGTGTCCGTTGGATCTGCCGATTAATCTGTTGACTAAAGAACTGTCCTCTGAAATCTCAGAAGATTTTGGGAAGGGTATATCCGGTAATGTTTTATCCTCTTTCAACCCTGCTGACAAGGAAAATTTTTTCAAGTAAATAGATATGAAAAGATATATTATCGAAAAATCAAAAGTCAATGAGTGGCTCAAACAGATCATCAAGTCTACCGAACGGGTTCTTGCTCCTGTAAAGGATGGTGAGAAAGTTTACTTCCGTCCAATCACTTCGCCACAAGAAACTGACTATGATTCTGTGACTACTACTGAATCTGCAAAGGAAACTGTGTTCCCTCGTACGGAAACTCTTTTTCGATTTAAAACTGAAGGTAAGGATACTACACTCTCCGAAGTTTCTGCTGAAAGTTATCCGCAAACCGTATTATGGCGTGCACGTCCTTGTGATGCTGTCGGGTTCCTGCCACTTGATGCGATCTTTAACTGGGACTATAAAGATAATATCTATAATCTCCGGCGTGCAAAACTTACAATTGTATCATTCTCTTGTAACACGTCTGATTCATGTTGTTTCTGCACATCGGTCGGCGGTGGACCAGGGAATACAGAGGGGACTGATATATTGGTTACGTTGCTTAATGATGAGAGGGCTTTAGCTGAGGTCGTGACAGAAAAAGGTGAGAAATTGATATCACTTTGTCCAACCTTATTCAAGGCCGTTGAAAGTGATGAGGACAAATCTTCTGCTTTAGCGAAGATTTCTTCCAGATTTACCAGTGAGCAGGTACAGGAACATCTTAAGAATGCTTTTGATAGTAGTATATGGAAACAACAGTCTGCCCGTTGTATCGGATGCGGAGCTTGTGCCTTTGTCTGTCCGACTTGTGCTTGTTTTGACATACAAGATGACAAGTGTGGGAGAGACGGAAAAAGAATACGCTGTTGGGATTCGTGCGGATTCTCCCTTTTTACCAAGCATACATCAGGTTATAATCCCAGGCCAGAACAAAGTATGCGTTGGAGACAACGGCTTTTGCATAAGTTCTCCTATATGCCGGACCGTATAAAAGTCTTGGGATGTACGGGTTGTGGTCGTTGTTCCAGAGCTTGTCCTGTTGACATGAACATTGCCGAACATTTATATTCAATAGCTAATTACAATCATGAAAAATAATATATACTTGCCTTATGTCATGACTATAGACCGGATTATTGAAGAAGCTCCGGGGGTTAGGACTTTTCGTTTGAAATTCAAAGATAAGGAAGAAGAGAATGCCTTTTCCTTTAGAGCAGGACAATTTGCTGAATATTCTGCTTTTGGAGAAGGAGAATGTACCTTTTGTATAGCCTCATCTCCTACACGAAAGGAATATATTGAATGTACTTTCCGTAAGGCAGGGCGTGTTACCTCAGGACTGGAACGCTTGGAAGAAGGAGCGACTATGGGATTTCGTGGACCTTTCGGCAATTTTTTCCCTATTGAGGAATGGAAAGGCAAGAACTTGCTGTTTGTAGCGGGGGGAATCGCTTTGCCACCGATGCGATGTGTCATCTGGAATATTTTGGACCGTAGAGATGAATTTGGAGATATTACGATCGTTTATGGAGCAAAGTCGGAAAATGATCTGGTCTATAAACAGGAATTGAAGGAATGGGGAGAACGATCTGATGTTCGTCTTGTTACTACTGTGGATCCAGGGGGAGAAACTCCTTCGTGGAAAGGTGAAGTGGGCTTTGTCCCTTCTATACTTGAGAAGACGGCTCCTTCAAGTGCTAATTCCATCGCGGTAGTCTGTGGACCACCTGTAATGATTAAATTCTCGTTCCCTGTATTGGAGAAACTGGGATTTGCTGATGATTGCATATACACCACCCTGGAGAATCGTATGAAATGTGGTGTTGGCAAATGTGGCCGTTGTAATATCGGAAAATATTATGTGTGCAAAGATGGTCCTGTATTTACAAAAAAACAGTTGAATGATCTGCCTTCTGAATATTAGAAGACAGAGAATTTGAAAGTTATCAATAGAATCTATTGGATAATTAGAAAAGTTTCTTTTTATCTGGATAAAGAAAAAGGCGGACTTAAAATGAGTCCGCCTTTTTGATATTTCTGAGTATTCTTTCCAGAAGAATTTTGTGTAATCTTAGCATACCTTGTGAGCACCATCGCTGATCACGACAGGGATAACTTCCGGTTCATGCCCGTACTTTTGATTGAATTTCTTCTTGGCATCGGCAATAAACTTGTCGTAGATTTCATCCTTGACTAGATTGATGGTACAGCCACCGAATCCGCCGCCCATGATACGACTGCCTGTGACACCGTCTTGCTTTGCAATGTCATTGAGGAAATCGAGTTCTTCACAAGATACTTCATATTCTTTGCTCAAACCAGCGTGAGTTTCGAACATCTTTTGTCCTACTGTTTCGTAATCTCCCTTATTAAGAGCTTCACTGACAGCCAGTACACGGTCTTTCTCTCCCAGAACAAAATGAGCGCGTTTGTAATCTTCTTCTCCGACTTCCTGGCGTACTTCATCGAGTTCGTCCCAGGTACAGTCGCGGAGAGTTTCAATCTTCTGATCCGTATGCTTTGCGGCAATGTGTTTGACTACATTCTCACAACTGTTTCGGCGATCATTATAAGGAGAGCCTTTCAGTTCATGCTTGACTTTTGAGTTCAAGAGAACCAATTTGTAACCTTTAGGGTCGAAAGGCAGATAAGTAAATTCTCTGCTACGGCAGTCAAGACGCATCAGTTGTCCATTCTTTCCGAAGACGGAAGCAAACTGGTCCATGATACCACAGTTGACGCCGATGTATTTATGTTCGGTAGCCTGACCAGCAAGGGCCATATCCCATTTGGAAACTTTGTTGTCTCCGAAAAGATCATTCAGTGCACAAGCAAAACAACTTTCCAGTGCAGCAGAGGAAGACATGCCTGCTCCCAGAGGAACATCACCATAGAAAGCAGCATTGAAGCCTTTTACCGGAACACCCAGAGCCTTCATCTCACGAATGATGCCATAGATATACCTTGCCCACGTAGCGTGTGGTCCTTTAGGATCATCAATATTAAATTCTACACGGTCTTTTAAATCTATGGAATAGAGAATAACGGTTTGTAGGCCATTGGGGCGAACTTCAGCCATAATCCCCTTATCTACTGCACCGGGCATGACAAATCCTCCGTTATAATCAGTATGTTCACCGATGAGGTTGATACGCCCCGGGGCCATATAGACATTTCCAACCTTATTGTCAAAATGCTTGAGGAAGCGAGTTCTTACTTTTTCTATATCCATAATAATTGTGTTAATGATGATAAGATGTTTATAATCTATAAACAGAAAGGCGTAGACTTTTGAATCTACGCCTTAGGATTTATACCTTAATCTACAGGGATGTCTTTGTTCACATTCTTGGAACCGATAAGTGCATAGAAGCAGAGGTAGGCAAGTGCTATGAATGGAACAACATAGGAAATCATGTAGTTGACATGATCAGCAATGAAGTTCTGAATCAGAGGCAGAACGCCGCCGCCGACAACCATCATCATGAATATTCCGGATGCTTTTGCAGTGTATTTGCCCAATCCTTCTGTGGACAGATTGAATACGCTTGGCCACATAACAGAGGTACAAAGACCACAAAGGACCAGGAACAGAGCACAGATAGGTACTGTAACCATCTGGAATGATGAACCGGTGAATACAGGCATGCTTACTGTTGAGGATTTACCCAGAACTATTGCCAGACAGATGAAAATCATTCCCAAAATGGTTGTGATAGACAGAAGTTGCCGGCTGGATACCTTGTTGGCTATGAAACTTGCCAGGAATCGGCCTACCAGCATCAAGAACCAGTATGTACCGGCTATGAAACCACCGATGGCAGCAGCATTAAGAAGTCCGTATCCTCCACCCTTCATAGAGGTGTCACTGATGTAGAAGTTTAATGTACCGGGAATGCCGACTTCAACTCCTACGTAAACGAAGATTCCCAGAACACCTAAGTCAAAGTGACGGAAACTCCAGGGGCTGTGTTCAAAAACAGTATTGGCATTTGTCTTACCCATTTCCGGATCCTGAATAGGGATGAATACCAGAATGATGAAAGCAGCCAGGAATACGGTCATGGCAATATACATGACCATATTGACATCAACCATTTTCGTGTTAGCCGTGACAGTCCCGATAAGTGAGCCTACCAGCATAGGGGTTAATGTTCCGGACAAAGAGTTCAGTGTTCCGCCAATCATGTTCAACTGGTTGCCGCGGTTACCGCCACCACCCAGCAGGTTCAGCATAGGGTTGACCACCGTATTCAGCATGCAGACACTGAAACCTGAGATGAAAGCACCTAACAGGTAAACTCCGAAGCCGGAAATTCCCGGATTGAATTCTCCGCTGAGAAATTGGACGAGTACTCCTAAGAAACCAAGAGCAATACCTACGAGAGCGGTTTTCTTGTAACCGATTTTAGTAAGCATAGCGCCGGCAGGAATACCCATAAACAGATAAGCAAGGAAGTTCATTGCGTTTCCGAGCATACCAATCATGTTGCTACCTTCAAATACATTTTTCCAAATGACTCCGATAGGTGCAGCCAGATTCGTTACAAACGAAATCATGGCATAAAGAAACATCATCGTGATAATAGCGATGATGCTGCCTTGTTGTTTATTAGTATTTTCCATTTATAATTTTGTTGATAATCTTTCTTTTATGAATATGAAAGTTGATTTTCCTTGATTATTTTTCAATACCGAACTTATAGATAGTCTTCTGTCTATATTCCTCATCTGGATTCAGTTCTACAGATGGAAAGTATGGATGATTAGGTGTATCAGGGAAATGTTGGGCTTCAAAACTGATGGCTGAACGACGTGGAAAAGTTGCTCCGTTCTGACCTTTATAGCCATCTGCCCAGTTGTCTGTATAAAACTGCATGCCGGGTTCCGTCGTATAAACTTCCATAGTCCTGCCGCTTACCGGCTCTGTGACTTTGGCTGCGAAACTCAACTCGCCTTCTTCTTTCTTGTTCAGTACATAGCAATGATCATATCCTGCGCCATTCTTGATCTGCTCGTCGTCAGCGTTGATGTCTTGCCCGATGGTCTTAGGAGTGCGGAAATCAAATGGAGTGTCTTTTACAAATCTGATCTCTCCTGTAGGGATAGATGTCTTATCAATAGGGATGTAATAATCTGCATTGATCTGACAGATGATGTTGTCAACGGTTGGTGTCGGATTTGCGATACCTGCAAGTGAATAAAAACCGTGATGGGTAAGATTGATAATCGTTTTTTTGTTTGTTTTAGCTAAGTATTTAATGATTAGTTCATTGTCGTCCGTGAAGGTATAAGCTACCCAAATGTCTACTTCACCTCGAAAGCCCTCTTCGCCATAGGAACTGTTATATTTCAATACTGCTGCCTGTTGATTGATTCGCTGTACGTCCCATACCCTTGCGTGAAAACCAGTCGGACCGCCATGTAAAGAGTTTGGACTATTATTGATAGCTAACTGGTATTCTTTGCCATGCAGGGTAAACTTACCTTTGCATATACGGTTACCATAACGGCCGATGAGGGTACTTAAAAAAGGTTCCGGAGAGTGGATTACATCTTCTATATTGTCATGGCCTTGAATGACATTCCCTAGTTTGCCATTCTTATCTGGTACCATGATTGCCACCAGAGCACCTCCGTAATTCGTGAAAGCAACCTCGTTACCTTGCTTATTTCGCAAAATAAAGAGGTCAGTATTCTTCCCTTGGACCATGGCCTGGAAATTCTCTTTTTTCAAGCCACAGATATTTTTCGTTTCTGTTGTGCTCATAATATCGTTAAGTTTTTAGTTACAATTGTATATGCAAAGTAACTAAAAAATCGCGTAAATGACAAATTATATTGATGGAAAATCCCGAGAATCAGCGTTAAAAGTCTTTAACAATGTTCACTTGTGGAATTTTTTACTTAAATGCAGTAAGGGCTATTATAGTTTTTAGGTTCTAATCGTGAACGGAAAGCGGCGTATTAATCTTGTCTATCTGCTTCATTGAAAAACCAAGGTGTTGCATGAGATTGAAGCAACGCCTTGGAAAAACTTTTTTATCATCTTGTTTCTTGATGTTATTATGTTCCGATCATGCTTTATCCGATGGAAACTCTTTCAGGAGGTCAGCTACCACATAACTTGAGCCGCCTATGAAGATAAAATCTTCTTTACCGGCTTCTTCCATAGCTTTTCTGTAAGCCTCTGCTACCGTAGGGAAAACTCTGCCTTGAAGTTGGTATTTCTTTGCTGTTTCAACAACTTTTTCTACAGGAAAAGCTCGCTTGCAACTGGGTTGCGTCCAATAGTAGATTCCATCTTTGGGAAGCATTCCCATAACGGTACTGATATCCTTATCATTGACCATGCCGAAGACGATACGTCGATGCTTGCAGTCCTGTGTTGCAATCTGTTTGCTGAGATATTGCCATCCGCCTACATTGTGGCCGGTATCACAGATAACGAGTGGAACTTTGTTCAATCTCTCCCAGCGGCCTCTGAGACCTGTCATTTCGCAGACACTGGCAAAGCCTTTTGCCACGCTGTCCGGATTGCGGATGATATTTCTGTTGATGAGTTGGATGGCTGCAGTCAGAATGGTATTTGCGTTTCGATCTTGATAGATTCCACCAAGTTCACTTTTGATTTCCCCGAAGTATCGCGTTTCGTAAATTCTCCCTCCGTCCGGGCTTGCTTTTGAAGATAATACGGCTGGTATGTCTTCTGCATAAACATCTTGAGTTTGCATTTCCTGAGCTTTGGACTCAAAGACGATTCGTGTTTCTGGTACAGTTTCTCCAATAACTACAGGAATACCATTTTTGATGATTCCTGCTTTTTCTCCTGCAATTTCAGTTAAAGTATTACCTAGAAATTGGGTGTGATCGAAACTGATATTGGTAATGACCGAAAGGATAGGGGTAATGATATTCGTGCAGTCCAGACGCCCTCCCAATCCAACTTCTATGACTGCAATATCTACCTTCTGATCGGCAAAATATTTGAAGGCCATTGCTGTCGTGAGTTCGAAAAATGAAGGATGGAGAGGTTCAAAGAAACTTCGGTTCTGTTCTACAAAATCCACGACATATTTCTCACTGACCGGTTTGCCGTTGATCCGGATTCTCTCCCGAAAGTCTACGAGGTGGGGAGAGGTATAAAGACCCACTTTATATCCATCCGCCTGAAGAATGGCAGCTAAGGTATGAGAGCATGACCCTTTTCCATTAGTCCCGGCTATATGAATAGTCAAAAACCGGGTATGGGGATGATTGAGGTGCAGATCTAAAGCTAAAGAATTATCCAATCCGGCTTTGTAAGCCGGTGCGCCCACTTTTTCAAAAACAGGGGTGCTGTTGAAAAGATACTGTACGGTTTCCTTATAGTTCATAGCACAAATAAGAACAGATTATCTGCTGTCCATGTAATAAAAAGCGTGACTATCCTGTCTGGAAGCCACGTCTTTTCTTGATTGTATTAACTGAATAAATTTTTGATATGTTCGAAAACGGATTTTTTATCCACGTTGGAAGATTTGAAGTTGTCACTATTCCTGAATACTTCCACGGCCTCTTTTTCTTCTTTGGCAAGAGTCTTAGGGATATAGACACTCGTGTTGACAATAATGTCCCCCAGACCATGACCATAACCTTGGACTGCCGGCAGTCCTTTGCCGCGCAGCCGTACCTGTTTTCCGGGTTGTGTGCCGGGATCAATCTTTAGTGATATATTGGCACCGTTGATAGTCGGGATGTCTACATTGCCTCCCAATATAGCTGTAGGAAGATCCAAAAGCAGATTGTAGTAAAGATCCTGGCCGTTACGGACAAAAGTGTTGTCCTGTTCTTCTTTGATAATGACCTGAATGTTACCATTGACGCCGTTATGGCGTCCTGCGTTTCCTTTACCGGGGACGTTGACCACCATTCCGTCGGCTACACCGGCAGGAATATTGATTTCCACAACTTCTTCACCGCTGACGACACCTTCACCATTGCATTTCTTACATTTGTTCCTGATGACTGTTCCTTCTCCATGGCATGTAGGACAGGTAGTCTGTGTCTGCATCAGTCCGAAGATAGAGTGCACGGTTTTTATGGCATAGCCGGTTCCATGACAGGTGGGGCAGGTCTCCGGCTTTGAACCTCCTTCACTGCCTGAGCCATGGCAACTTGGGCAAGTTACGTATTTTCTCACTTTGAACTTCTTCGTAACGCCTGCAGCAATTTCCTGAAGTGTGAGGTGAACCGTCAGACGGAGGTCAGAACCCCTGAACTGCGGTTGCTGTCTGCTTCCTCCACCGCCAAAGCCACTAGCTCCGAAACCTCCGAAACCATGACCTCCGAAGATATCACCGAACATGGAGAAGATATCATCCATGTTCATACCTCCACTGAAGCCACCGAAGTCACCTTGCGGGCCATTGAACCCGAACTGGTCATACTGATGACGCTTATTCTCGTCGTGCAGGACACTATATGCTTCGGCCGCTTCCTTGAATTTCTCTTCAGCCTCCTTGTTTCCCGGATTGCGATCCGGGTGATATTTTATAGCTAGTTTTCTATATGCGTTTTTGATTTCATCCTCCGAAGCATTCTTGTCGACACCGAGTACTTCGTAGTAATCTCTTTTTTCTGCCATGATGTAGTCAAATTATTTTGCAATTGCATTGAAGCCTTTATATGAAAGGCTGGA
>Ga0172377_10003745_pt1 | contig 15650 bp, 14 predicted proteins | sample Pumphouse3metaG_FD_119749 | JGI IMG/M metagenome (GOLD analysis project Ga0172377, IMG submission 119749) | Leachate microbial communities from a municipal landfill in Southern Ontario, Canada - Pumphouse #3 metaG | ecosystem: Engineered > Solid waste > Landfill > Unclassified | place: Canada...
AAACGTAAAATGGTTTGAGGTGAAATTTCTCAAAATCCGTACTTGAGTTTTTCAAAACACAAAAGTTTGAGCTCAAGATGATTGAAAATATAACGAAAATTAAAAATTATGGGATGTTAGTGATATAAAACTATAATAATAGCCCGTTCTGCGTCAGTGCGCCAGGCCTTTTACCCCGCGTGAATCTTTTCCGGAAATTAGTTAATTAAAACTGTTGACAAATGTTAAAACAAAGTTATATTTAAACTTTGTAATCTAAATTAACAAAGTCCCAAAACCCAAGGGGGCCGGTATGAATAAACCTCAAGTCAAGCAGAAAAGCCGTCAACAGATATTGTGGCTGATTAAAGAGCATGAGCAGATTTCGCGTGCGGATCTGTCCAAGCTTACCGGGTTGACCCGTCCGACAGTATCCTCGATTATCGCCGATTTTGTGGACAAAGAGCTGGTTGTCGAATCCGGCAAGGGAGAATCCTGCGGCGGAAAACGTCCGATTATGCTCAAATTAAATCCGGATGCCTGCTTTGCCATCGGCATCGACCTGGGGGACGATTACCTGATTCGGGGAGTGCTTTGCGACTTGTGCGGAAATATCGTTGCGCGTGAAGATCTCGAATATGAAAATGAATTTGAAACCATACTTCAGGTGCTTGAAGATCTTATCGCGATTCTGGCGTCCAAGGTTCCGCGCGAAAAAATCAAGGGGGTCGGAATCGCCGTTTCCGGAATAGTGGATACGGAAAGTAATGAAATCGTCAACAGTTCCACTCTGGATATAGAAAAAAAACAATTGGCCAGGCGCCTGGCGCAGCGCTGCCGCTTCAGCGTGTTTCTTGAAAACCGTCCGAACGCGGCCGCATTGGCCGAAACCCAGTTCGGGGCCGGCAAGGACTTCCGCAATCTCGTTTACATCACCAGCGGCCGGGGAGTCGGCGCCGGGATCGTTATTAACGGCAAAATTTTCCGGGGGAGTTTCGGCACCGCCGGGGAAATCGGCGAAATCAGGCTGCCGATACCGAAAGAAGGCGGCGGTTTTGAACGGTACTGTCTTGAAGACCTCACCCGCGCCCGGGCGATTTGTGAACAGGCGGGAAAAATAAAAAACCGTCCGATGCGTTACAGTGAAGTTATGGAAGCCTACCGGAACGGTGATTCAGAAATATGCGCCATTCTCGACCAGAGCGCCGAACATATGGCCTACGCGGCGCAGATAATTGCCGACATCCTGAACCCGGAAGCCATTATTCTCGGCGGCCGGGCGGTGGAATTGGGCGACGAATATCTGCGAACCTTCAGGACGTATTTCGAGCGCGGCCTGGCGAAAGCCCTGATCGGCGGCCTGACTGTGGTAAGCTATTCTCAATACGGGCATCTCGGCGTTGCGGTCGGCGGTGCGGTTGTGGTTCTCGATCTCGTCATGGACCAGAAAATATGATGAACGTCGAATATCAAACGTCTAATTTTAATTTTTCAACTTTCAATTTTTAATTCTGGAGGTTTTTAATGGCTCAAAAGCAAAAAGCTCTTGATCTGACTATTATCGGGGCGGGCATGATCGTAACCGACGTGCTGCTGCCTTCGGCGCTGCAGTTGCAGCGTAACGGGGTTATCGGCGAAATAACCGTCTGCGACATGCGCGAAAGCGCTCTCAAAGCCCTGAAGGGAAATGAGGATATCCTTGAGGCGTTTCCCGGACAAAGTTTCAAAACCTGCCCTGAAATCGGCTCCGGCGATTCCAATGACCCGGAACTCTATAAAAAAGTCCTTGCGGCAAAAGAACCTTATGGGCTGGTTATCGTCGCGCTGCCGGACCAGTTGCATTATCCGGTGCTGAAAGGAGTACTTCCCTTTAATCAGCATATTCTTTGTGTAAAACCCCTCGTTTTGAAATATGACCAGGCCCTGGAGATAGAAAAAGAAGCCAGAGAACGCGGAGTTTTCATCGGAGTAGAATATCACAAGCGTTTTGACCGCCGGGCGCTGATCGCGCGCAAACATTACCGAAAGGGCGACCTTGGAGATTTTGCGCTCGGAGAATCCAAACTGATCGAACCGTATTTTTACCGGCATTCGAATTTCCAGAACTGGTTTACCTGTGAAAATACCGATCCGTTTGTCTACGTCGGCTGCCATTATGTCGATCTGGTATGTTTCATTACCGGGCTCAAGCCGGTGGAAGTATCCGTTTCCGGACGCAAAGGCCTTTTCCCGAACGGCAAAGAGGGCTACCTGTGGTCGAACGGCCGGGTGGTTTTCGAGAACGGCGGGATACTCTCCGTCAATAACGGTCTCGGCTACCCGGACGACAGCGCCGGCGGCAACGACCAGGGACTGGTAATGTATTTTGACGGCAACGACTGCGGCGGCCTGCTGGCGCATGACGACCACAACCGCGGCGTCGAGTACGGTTTCGCCCAAAATGTCACCAAGCGGTTCCAATATATCAACCCGGACTTTTTCCGCACTGTTCCATGGGAAGGCGAAGGCCTGAAACCGATCGGCTACGGTTTTGATTCCGTTGCCGCAACGCTCGTCACCGCTTCCGCGATTGAGGCGCAAGTGGACGAGAACCCGGAAAAGGCTATGGAAATCCGCCGTGCCGCGATTGCCGAGGCCAACGCGAAAGGCCTGATCGCCACGCCGGAGAATTCCTCCTACAACGAGCTGGTCCAGGAAGCCGCGCGCATGTCCATTCTGAATGGCGGCGATATTGCGGTAATTGATTACAGCAGCGAAAAACCGACTGTAAAATTGAAAAAATAATTGGTTATGACAGAATTATTTTTGACAAAATCATTTTCATGTAATGTAGCTCAAGCGTCTCGCTTGAGCGTAACACAACCGGGACGGTTGTGCTACATTGAATTAACCCTTAACCTTTTTTGAAGGAGTTTAAAATGGCTGAATATAATTTAACGCCGGTAGATGTTCCGAAAGTTGAAACCCAATACCGTTCGATCAAAACCGCGATTCCGGTACCGGAATCCCTGGCGATCTTCGAAGAACTGAAAAAATCGGAACCCCGTTCGATGCAGGGCCAGCCCCCGATTATCTGGCATAAGGCCGATAATTTCACCGTCGCGGACAAGTGGGGCAACCGCTGGCTCGACTGGTCCAGCTGCGTACTGATCACCAACATCGGACACGGACATCCGAAAATCGTCAAAGCCCTGAAAGGAATTATTGACCAGGGATTACTCTCTACATACGTGTTTATTCATGAAGGACGCGCGAAACTGACCAAAATGCTTCAGGGACTGGCTCCGAAAGGCAAGGAATATTCCGTTTTCCTCCTGTCCTCCGGCTCGGAAGCAACCGAAAACTGTATTAAAATGGCTAAAACCTACGCCATTAAGAAATACGGCCCGAAACGAAAATATTTTGTTTCGTTCAATAACGCGTTTCACGGCCGGACGCTTGCTTCACAGCTTGCCGGCGGCATGCCGAAACTGAAAGAATGGATCGTTGACGGCGACCGGACTTTCGTTCAGGTTCCGTTTCCGGACGGCTATAAAAATGAAGATACTTCTTTTGACCTGTTCCTTAAAACTCTCGCCGAAAAAGGCATTGCTCCCGATGAAATCGCCGGGGTCATGAGCGAATCCTACCAGGGCGTCGGTCCCGATTTTCTGCCGGTTGAATATGCGCAGAAGCTTGAGAAATTCTGTAAGGATAACGACATTGTCCTGATCATGGACGAAGTTCAGGCCGGTTTCGGGCGCAGCGGAAAAATGTTCACGTTCGAACATTACGGCATTACTCCCGACCTCATCGCCTGCGGCAAGGGCATCAGTTCGTCCCTGCCGATTTCCGCGGTTATCGGACGCAAGGATATAATGGATATTTACGCCCCGGGTTCAATGACCAGCACCCATTCCGGATCGCCGCTCTGTGTCGCCGCCGCGATTGCCAACCTTGAAGTTATCGAAGAGGAAAAACTGGTTGAAAATTCCGCCAAGATGGGCGAAATCCTCTGCCGGGAACTGGAACGCATCCAGAAAAAATACCCGGAACGCCTGGGATGTTTCCACGGCAAAGGCCTTGTCGCCGGAATCCAGTGCGTACTGCCCGGAACCAAAACCCCGGATTCCGCGCTTGCGCTGGAAATCAATATAAAATGTCTTCAGAAGGGCTTGCTGATGTTCGCTCCGGTCGGAATCGGCGGCGAATGCCTGAAAATCGCTCCGCCCTTGAGCATTACCGAAGACGCTCTCAGGGAATCTATTCAAGTCTTCGAAGAAGCCTGTAACGAAGTCCTTGGATAATTCATAGTAGTCGGAATTTCGACTATAGCTTCTCTCTTTTGCCGCCCTTGACGTGAGGGCGGCTTTTTTTTGAGCCTGGACTTGTTTTACAAATGACACAGTGTGTGTCATTGCAAAAACATGCCACTTTCGTTTATTATTAACGACTTAACCACCAAGACGCATGTTTTTCCGGCTTGTTATGTTTTTAAAATGACACACTTTGTTTGAGCGGGAACTTCCTTGCTGCGGCGTTATAATTCATTTGTTATCAAGGTGTTATTTTGTTTTTTTGCGTTTCTGGCACGTCCGGTGCTCTTATACATTGCAGTTTTTAAGCTGTCCATTTGAAAGCTTAATCAAAAAGGAAACCGCAATGTCACAGTTCAATTTTTTGCGCCTGGTAAAGCCTTACCGTTATCTGGTGTTCGGCTCGGTTGTTTCGCTGTTCGCTTTTTCAACCCTTGGGCTGGCCCTGCCGTGGATGTTGAAAATCGCCATCGACAGGGTAATACCGAATGCCGACTACGGCTTGTTTCTATTGTTGTGTTTCGGCATGCTGCTGATATTTTCGGCGAGGGCGATTTTCTTTTATATTTCTAATTATTTAATGACCTATACGTCCATGCGGGCGCTGCTTGATATTCGCCAGAAGCTGTTCAAGCACCTGCAAAGTTTATCGCTCCGTTTTTACGAAGAATACCGGACCGGCAAACTTATTTCCAATGTTATTAACGACGTTGCGCAGATGCAGCAGTTGATAACGATTTTTACATCAATTATAAATCAGTCCTTTATAATTCTGGCGATTGCCGCGGTTCTTCTGTTCCTTAATTTTAAAATGGCGCTTGCTGTGTTGGCCGTTCTTCCCGTTTACTTTGTCAATTTTTATTATTTCAGGAGAATTATGCGCAATAACTTTCTGGTTCTCCAGGAAAAAATGTCTGAAATATCCGCTAATCTGGGAGAGACTATCAACGGCATAAAAGTTGTCAAGACGTTTTCAAAGGAGCGTACGGAATGCCGCGAATTTTTTTCCAGCCTGCGGCCGACCCTGGATCTGAACGTCAAGCTTGGGGCCCAGTCCGTGACCTGCTGGTCGCTGACCGACTATCTGAATCTGCTGGTTTACCTGCTGACTATCGGGCTTGGGATGACCATGGTGCGTTCTTCAAATATGACGCTTGGCGAATTTGTGGCTTTCTATACTTACGTGGGAATGTTTGTCGCCCCCATAAGCGCGTTGTCCATTTACGCCATTGATATTTCCCGCGGTATGACCGGCGCCAGGCGCATCAACAATCTGCTTAACGTTATCCCGGAAATAAAAGAGCCGGCCAAGCCGCTTAAGATAGACAGAATGGAAGGCCGCATTATCTTTAAAAACGTCTCATTTAAATATAAGGACGTACCGGTAATAAAGAATTTTTCCCTGGATATAAAACCCGGACAGAAAGTTGCTCTTGTCGGCCCCAGCGGCTCCGGCAAATCAACGATAACCAATCTGCTGTTGAGATTCTACGACATCCGGGAAGGCGAACTAACCATTGACGGCATTCCCATAAACCGCTATTCGAGCGCCGCCTACCGGGAACATATCGGCGTAGTACTGCAAGACCCGTTTTTGTTCAGCGGTTCTATCCGGGACAATATCGCCTATGCCAAGAAGGACGCGACCAAAAACGAGGTCGAAAGAGCCGCCGCCATGGCGAACGTCGACGAATTCGTCGCGGAAATGGAGAACGGTTATGACACGGTTATCGGCGAAAACGGAGCAAGCCTTTCCGGCGGCCAGAAGCAGCGGCTGGCGATTGCCCGCGCCATTCTGAAAAACCCAAGCGTGCTGATTCTGGATGAGGCGACTTCAGCCCTGGACACGGTTTCGGAGTTTCTGGTGCAAACCGCGCTTGACAACCTGATGCATGAGAAAACCACGATTATTATCGCGCATCGTTTATCCACTATCAAAAACGCGGATTTAATCGTGGTTATGGATTCCGGGGAAATCGTCCAGGTGGGATCACACGCCGAGCTTATGCGCCATCCGGGGGTTTACCAGGAATTATATAACGCTCAACAAAAAGTGAATTCATAAACAAGGGGATTATTATGCATTCAAACTATAATTTCCGCAAAACAATAAAAATATTCCGCTATATGATCGGTGTTCTTTTCCTTTTTGTGATCATAATTGCGGCGATATTGATTTTCGGCTATATGGAAAATACGGTTTCGGGAAGGGGGGTGTTTGAGGGATTTCTGGAATACCAGTTAAAATCATCGGTTCAGAGCAGGATTCTGGAAGTCATCAAAAACGAGGGGGAACAAGTAAAAAAAGGCGAGCCCCTGCTGCGTCTCGATGACCGGGAGCTCTGTGAAAAAATCGAACTGCTGAAAAACCAGATCGAGGAACTCAAATCCGAAATCGCGGTCGCGAAAGCGGAACTCGCCATAAAAGAGCAGGATCCCCTCCCGGAAGAATACCGTCACACCCGGATTACCCTCCAAACCGCGGAACAACGTTGTAAAAAAAGCGCCCTGGAACAGCAAATGTTTCAGAAACTTTACAAAAACCGGGTTGTTTCCCTGCTCCAGCTTCAGGAAAAACAACTGACCCATTTGGCCAACCTTACCGAACTTAAAGCCGCGCGTAAAGACCATATGGTTATTCAAAACGGCCTTGCCGAAAAAATCATTGCCAAGGCCGCGAACGAACTGGCGCTTCTCCGAACCAGGCTGGCAAGCAAACAAAGCCAACTAAAACTCCTGTCAAAACACCTCTCAGATTTTGTTTTTTCCGCTCCGGAAGACGGCATTATCCGCTATATCCCACCTAAGCCGGGCGCGTATGTGGAACCTGGCGACGTGCTGGTCCGGATCGCGACAACTGACAAAAAGAAGTTTACCGTATATATTGATGAAAAACAGATCTTCCGGATACAGGAAGGGCAGCCGGTTCGCATCTCCAGCAGCCAGTACAACTATCTGGAATACGGTTATTTTGAGGGAAAGGTTTTCCATATCGGCGGCATGCCTGAAGTTCGTGCCGGACAAAACTATTACCCGGTAAGGGTTCTTGTCACCAGGGAGCCGCAGGCTTTGCGCCTGGGTACCACCAGTGAAGCATAAATCGCCACCGGCAAGGCAAGAATTATTTTCTGCCTGTCAGGGTGGAACAAATAATTACCATTGCATTTTTTTGAGCCATGTCGCGCAAAGCTCCGGCCAGACGCGCAATTCCGGAACATCGTCATCTACGCCTAAGCCCAAACCATGTCTTCCTTCCGGGAAAACATGCAGCTCGAACGGGATTTTGTATTTGCGCAGTCCCAGGCTCCAGAATAAGCTGTTTTCCACCGGAACCGCTGAATCTTCCCCGGTGTGCCAGAGGAATGTCGGCGGCGTTTCCGCGCTGATGCGTTTTTCCAGAGAATACTTTTCCCGCAATTCAAAGCCTGAATCGGCTCCAAGGAGATTGTCGAAAGAGCCGGAATGCCCGTGTTCTCCCGACGAAATAACCGGGTAGCACAAAATCAGGGCGTTGGGTTTCTGCGGATATTTGTCGGTTTCATCACCAACCGCGAATTGAATTTCATTAAACAAAGTCCCGGAGCTCGCGGCCAGATGGCCGCCGGCGGAAAACCCGCATACCGCGATTTTATCGGGTTTGACATTCCATTCGTCGGCTTTTGAGCGCACCAGCTTTATTGCCCGGAAAATGTCCTGCTGCGGAGCCGGGAAACGATCCGGGGAAACCCGGTACTGGACAACAAAGGCATGGAACCCGGATTCATTGAAACACAGCGCGATATCCTTGCCCTCGTGCGGCGCCCGCCCGGCATAGCCGCCGCCCGGACAAATAACCACGGCGCCTTTCGGTTTGTCAGTATCAAGAGTGTAAATATCAAGAGTTGGAACAAAATCCTTGTTTTCCGATTTTCCGGCCGGATAGTCTTTCGGCCATAAATTTATCGTTTTCATAAATAAGTCCTGATTTTTGTAAAAACGCTCACTTGAATGAACTTAACCGGCTTCGCTGGGAATTTTCAGTAGTCACGAGTGCGGCCTCGCACCGTGACCGATAAAGTTTATATCCGCCTTTAGAGCTCTCTGTGTCGGAGCAAGGCTGCTCCCGACACTACTTAAAACCGTTTTTCTTTATCCTGTCAAAAGGACAAATTCCTTACGATTAAATTATTTGTTTCTGAAAAAATTGCAAGACGGCAAACAACACTTATATTGTTTTTTATATTGTCTGACGAACCGCAATCAATAAACGGAGACCGAAATGAAAACCGCATGGGAACTGGCGCTGGAACGCAGCGGCGGCGCTTTAAATGAACTGGACGACAGGCAGAAAGAAGCCGTTGGGGAAATAGACAGAGTTTGTAAAGCCAAACTTGCCGAAATGGAATTGGCTTACGCCGACAAATTGAAAAAAATCACAAACCATGCCGACATCGAGCAACTCAAAGACGATATGGCGGTAGAGCGCGCCTCCATCGTTTCGAAAGCCGAACGCGACAAGGAAAAAATCCGGAACGGCAAATAATTGTGAACCACTAATCTTCACTAATTTGACACTGATTTTTTGCGGCAAAGCCGCAAGAACTTTTTTAATTAGTGTCAGTGCGGATAAGTGGTTAAAATAACAAATTCCTTAAGATCAAATTGACAAAAATATGTTGCCAAGTTACTTTTAAGCGATATTTAAAACGGAGAGTTCTTTATGAGCAAGTTAAAAGTTGCCGCGACAGGCTGTTCGCTTGCCGATTATTTATATAACGGAATTGATTTTGCCGGTGACGCGTTTAAGAAATATTCGTCGTGCAAGGAAGGTGACGGCGGTTTAAATCCGGGCCATCTGGTTTTTGTTGACGACCTGGAAAAATTTTCCGGCAAAGAATTTGGAATTATTCTGTATGAACTGACCGGTGGTAAAAAGTTTGACGGTTTTAATGTCGGCGGCCCGGCGATTGTCGCGGCTATTAATGCCGCCCAGCTTTTAAGCGGAACCGGCGCGGAAGTGGATTTTTACGGGGCTTTGGGACAGGACGATACCGCGGACCGCATTCTGGAAATATTAAGCAAAACCCCGGTGAATATCTCCAACTACGGGAAACATCCGGGTTCTTCCCCGTATACCAGGGTGCTTTCCGATCCGGATTACCATGACGGCAAAGGCGAACGGACTTTTATCAATAACATCGGCGCCTGCCGGGATTATGTTCCTGCCATGATCGGAGACGAATTCTACAACGCCGATGTTCTGTTTTTCGGGGCGACAGCCCTTGTTCCCGGCGTTCACGATCATCTGACATCCATGTTGAAACGCGGCAAGGAAAGCAACAGTATCAATATCGTTACCACGGTTTTTGATTTTCGCAACGAAAAGAAAAATCCCGGTAAACGCTGGCCGCTGGGCGAAAGCGACGAATCCTTCCGGCTTATGGACCTGCTGATCGTCGATTGGGATGAAGCCTTGAAAATAAGCGGCGAAAAAGACTTTGAAAACGCCGCGCAATTTTTCATGGATATGGGCGTAAAATCTTTCATTGTCACCCATGGCGCCCACGATTTCTTTGTCTGGTCAAACGGTGAGTTTTTCAAAGAATGCCCGCTGACGGCTTTCCCGATCTGCGCGGCGGTGGATGCGGAATTGAAGGCGCATCCGGAAAATCGCGGCGACACCACCGGCTGCGGCGACAACTTCGCGGGCGGAGCCCTGACTTCCGTGGTTAAACAGCTTCTCGCCGGCAGACAAGCCGGAGAGCTGGAAATTTTGGATGCCTGCGCCTGGGCCTGCGCATCCGGCGGCTTTGCCTGTTTTACCCTGGGCGGCACTTATCTTGAAAACGTTCCGGGAGAAAAACTGGGCAAGGTAAAGCCGTTTTACGAAGCGTATCTTGAACAGGTTAAGGCTGATTGATACAATTTACAGGCAGCAGAGAATTACCGGAACCAGCATTTCGCAGAGCTCCTCACACGCTCCGACCGTATCACCGGTGGCACCGCCGATTTGCCGGCGCGTATAAAACGACCATAAGATAACGAATATGACTACGGCTCCGGCGATAATCAAACCCCGGTTCCCGAAAAGCAGCCAGCCGATCCCGGCCATAAACGCAACCGTCCATATCAGGCAGAGCGGGGATTTATGGCGGAACGTTATTTCGCCCAGCCCTTCCTTCCGGGCGTACTTCGAGATTAAAATGTAGAAAGTCATGCCGCAACGCCCGGCAACCGCGCTGAACAACGCGGCAAAAGGAATCTCCGACATATTCAGCGAAAAAAAACCGGCGGCTTTCAAACCCAATACGGCGATAAGCGCGATTACCCCCATCGAACCGATCCGGCTGTCCCGCATGATTTCCAGCATTTGCTCCCGCGGCCGACTGCTGAAAAAACCATCGGCGGTATCCGCCAGCCCGTCAAGGTGGAAACCTTTTGACATTCCCGCCGACAGCATCACGATGATTCCGGCGGTGATCGCAGGCGGCGCAAAAAGTATCAAGCCTTTTGCCGCGCCATAGGCGATTAGACCGGCCAACATTCCGACAAGCGGAAAAAAACCTTTGCTGTGCGCGATATCTTCTTCCGTCGGTTTATAGCCGGGAACCGGAATTACGGTCAACAGGGTCAACGCCCCGAAAAACCTCGTGAAAAAAGTTTTTATAAGTCCGTTCATTTTATCCCCGTATTGCTGACCCCGGCTTTGCTGAAGGTCGCCATATTTTTCATAACCGCCGCGGCCGCGTCGACAATATGCATTGCCAGGGCTGCCCCGGTACCTTCCCCCAGCCTAAGATTAAGGTCGAGAAGAGGCTTTTTGCCGAGGATATCCAGCATCGGGCGATGGCCTTTTTCCATACTGCCGTGCGCCGCAATCATATATTCCTTGGAGAGCGGGCAGATCGAATTGGCGATAAGGGCTCCGGCGGTGGAAATAAAACCGTCCACCATTACCGGTTTTTTCAGCGCCGCGGCCCCGAGTATTAGTCCGGCAATGCCGCCGATCTCGAAACCGCCGACTTTAGAGAGCACGTCAATACCGTCACCGGGATCGGGCCGGTTAAGTTCGATGCCTTTTCGGATCGCCGCCGCTTTTTGCGGCAGTTTTTCGACCGGCAGTCCCGCGCCGCGGTCAACGACGGCGGCAACATCATCAGTTCCGGTCAGCACCGCGATAATCGCCGAACTCGGCGAAGTGTTGCAGATACCCATTTCCCCGGTGCCGAAAATATCGGTGTGCGGACTTAAACGGTAAGCTATTTCTATGCCCGCTTCAATTGACGCGACAGCCTGTTCGCGGGTCATTGCCGGGCCCTTGGCGAAATTTTTTGTCCCGTAAGCGATTTTTTTATCAATTACCTTGCCGCTTGCCACCAAATCCTTGAGGGAATTATTGACGCCCATGTCAACAACAGTGACGTGAGCTCCGGCATTATGGGCGAGAACGTTGATCCCGGCCCCGCGTCCGATAAAATTATAGATCATCTGCACGGTAATAGCCTGCGGCTGTTCGGAAACGCCTTCCTCGATAATGCCATGGTCTCCGGCCATCAAGACGATATTTTTCTGTTTTACCGCCGGAGACAGCGAACGGGTTATGCCTGCCAAATCAACGGCGAGATCAAGCACCATTCCCAACGCCCAGCGCGGCATGGTCAGGTTGAGAATATGTTCTTCCGCCATTTGGCGGTATTCCGAAGATTGCGGTTCGATTTTACTGACGGTTTGTTCAAGCAGTTGCATCAGGAATAGTCCTTGTCCGGTTTGGGTTCATCTTTCAAAATCAACGGAATGCCGCAGGAAACCAGGACGACGCGATTGGCGAATTTCGCTATGCTCTGTGAACAGCGCCCGGAGAGGTCGCGGAACTTCCTTGCCGCCGGGTTGTCGGGAACGATACCCATGCCGACTTCATTGATGACGAAAATAATGTTCCCGTCGAATCCGGCGCAGATCTTTTTCAACTGCGCGCATTTGGCGCTTATATCGTCCTCGCTTATTTCCCGTCCTTTTTTATCCGCTTCGTAAAGCAGGTTGTTGATCCACAAAGTCAGGCAGTCCACCAGGATAGTATCGTAACCGGAGGCTTTTTCGATAGCCGCGGCTAAATTAATTTCCTCTTCGATGGTATCCCAACCGGCATTTTTGCGCTGGAGCTTGTGGCGTTCTACGCGTGCGGCCATTTCATCGTCAAATACCGGAGCGGTGGCAATATACGCCCGCGGGCCGGGAAAACCCGCCGCCAACGCTTCGGAATAAGAACTTTTGCCGCTCCTTGCCCCGCCGCTTATAAGTATCACATTCGCCATTGTCTCTACCTCTTTTTATTTGGGAACAGTCGCGAGTGCAGCCTTGCACCGCGACCTTCGGGGTTATTTCACCATGCTACGTTTCTGTCGCGGTGCGGGCCGCACCTGCGACTACTTTAATTTCCGGTTTTATATTTATTCCTTTCAGGACCCCGCAGCCGTTTTCGAAAAGATCAAGAATTGCAACGGAACCGCGATCAGCTTTGAACGCCAGCATTTTATCCTTGTCTATGCCTAAGACATTGCAGATAAACGCGAGAATGACTCCGCCGTGCGCAAATACCATAATCCGGGAACCGTAAGATTCCAACAACGTCCTTTTAAAATCATCTATCCCTCTATGAAATTCTTCCGGATTGCTGCCGTTCGGGAAACAAAAACCGCTTGAAGGCCTGGTCCAGTCATGAACTTCGGCAGGGTATTCCGTGTTTATTTCCGTAAATGATTTTCCTTCCCAGTCGCCGAAATCTATTTCCCGGAGCCGATTGTCATAACGGACTTTTTTGAGTTTTTCCGTCGGCAGGGCGGTTTCCAGCGTCTGCCGCGCCCGGAGCAGCGGGCTGGCAAAAATATGATCACAATCAATATTAAGAATATATTTCCCGATAGCTTCGGCTTCCCTGAAGCCTTTTGCGGAAAGCGGCACGTCCGTCGCCCCGATATAACGACCGTTGTATTCCGGTTCTATGGAACCGTGCCTGATGAGGATTATTTCTTTCATAAGTTACCGCCGTATTTACTTTTACAGATACGGGAGTATCTGTGGAATGCCGTTTTCAACGGCAACTTCAACATCACAGCCGTAAGCCTGTTTTATCAGGTGCGGCTCTATTACTTCGGAAGCGGCTCCGCCCGCAATGACTTTACCTCGGTATAATAAAGTCAGGCTGTCGCAGTAACGCGCCATTAATTCTATGTCATGGGAGATAACCATGATCGCAATGCCGCGCTCCTGCAAGGTCTTCAGTATCCGCATTAATTTTATTTTGTGACCGAGGTCAAGCGCGGCAGTCGGTTCGTCGAGCAGGAGCAGTTCCGGCTCCTGCGCCAGGGCCGAAGCGATAATGGTTCTCTGGCGCTCACCGCCGCTGAGCTGGTTAAAACGGCAGCCGCGCAAATCCTCCAGATCCATGTCGGATACAGCCTGTTCCACTATTTCATGGTCATGGCGGCGAAGCGGAGAGAAAAGCGGCAGACGCGACGTCCGGCCCATTTCGACGATTTGTCTCACGGTATAGGGCATCGGCGTCATAACGAATTGCGGGACAACAGCCAGAAGACCGGCCCGTTTTCGGCTGTCCAGAGTGGATATCCGTTGATTTTTCAGGAGCACCTGTCCGGAAATCGGTTTTAGGAAACCGCTGAGAAGTTTCAGGATGGTCGTTTTGCCGGAGCCGTTGGGGCCGATCAGACCCAGAAACCCGCCTTGCTCGACACTTAAATTGAGATTTTCCAATAAAGGCTTTTCGGGATTATAAGCGAATCCTAGATTGACGGCCTGAATTACTTTATCCATTGGCGCGGCTCCTTTTGTTCAGGAGCCAGATAAAAACCGGCCCGCCGATCATTGCGGTTATCACCCCTACCGGGACTTCCTGGACAACCATGACCGAACGCGCCAGCGTATCGCACAGAACCAGAAAAATTCCGCCGTAGAACAGGTTCAGCACAAATAATTTGCGGTGATCAGCCCCGAAAATCTGCCGCATTACGTGCGGCACAATCAGCCCGACAAAGCCGATTATTCCGGACAGGGCAACCGCGGTCGCGGTTATCAGCGAAGCCGTTCCCAGCAAAATAAGGGCGGTTCTTACCGGCATCACGCCCATATTATAGGCCATTTCCTCGCCGAGCGCGATCACGTTCGCGTGCCGCCCGTAAGCGGCCAGTATCAGCGTGCCCCCCAGTGTTACCGCTGAAGTTACGGTCAGCAGAAACATGTCGGTGACTTGCATATTGCCCAACATCCACCAGGTGATGCTGTTGAGTTCATGGTTATGGACGCTGCTGATTATGAACATCAGCCAACTGGAACAGAGCGTACTGATGATAAGCCCGCTCAGGAGAATGTTTTCGGAATAAGTGCCGCCGAAACAACTGCGGGTCAGCGATAATACCAGTATCAAAGCGAGCAGCGCGAAAACAAAAGCAAAAACCGGCACCGCGAAGGCGCTTACGGCCGCCAGACCGAGAATCGTCGCGACCGCGACGCCGAGACTGGCGCCGCCGCTGATGCCAAGGATATACGGTTCCGCCAGCGGATTTTTCAGCACGGCTTGATAGGCAGTTCCCGAAACAGCCAGGCCGCCGCCGATGATGAAAGCCGTGGCGCAGCGGATGAGACGCAGATGCACCAGGCTTGATTCCATGCCGTCAAGGGCAAATAATCTCAGGGGGTTTATCCAGAAAGTACCGGCGGCTAATGAAAAAACAGCTATCCCGGCAAGCAAAAAAGGCAACAAAACCCAACCGAGAAACTCTTTGTCGGATATTTTCATTTTTCCTGAATCCCTGATAAACGTTTTCTGATGAAAAAAATAATATACGGCATGAGCGGGTTTTTGCAAAAGTCCTTGGCGAGAACTTTATTCAGGGCTTTTGGTTTGCCTCGACCTTTTTGAAAATTTTTTGCAGCGCCCTGATCCCGTCAAAGCTGCGCGGCCCCATCCGGCAGACCAGATCGGAATCAACGCTGTAAAAGCGTTTGTTTTTAACCGCCTCAAGTCCTTCCCAGCCCGGACGATTGATCAGTTCTTCCGCGCGTCTTTCCGGTATTTTACACAAAACCAGCACATCCGGGGGATGAGCCAGAACCCACTCCAGGGAACAGTTGAAATAAGCCTTTGAATGCGAGGCGGTGATACTTTTGCCTCCGGCAAGTTCGACCAAATCGGTTATGAATGAATTTTTGCCGACGGTCATTAAAGGAAGATCCCAGATTACGAATAAGACCTTGGGGCGATCCCTTTCCGGGGTCTTTTTCGCTTCCCGTTTAAATGTTTCCAGTTGAACTTTGTAGGTGCAACAAAGGTTTTCGGCCTTTTCCGGACAGTGCAGAATATCACCGAGTACTTTCAGATTCTTG
>Ga0172377_10003747_pt1 | contig 15648 bp, 16 predicted proteins | sample Pumphouse3metaG_FD_119749 | JGI IMG/M metagenome (GOLD analysis project Ga0172377, IMG submission 119749) | Leachate microbial communities from a municipal landfill in Southern Ontario, Canada - Pumphouse #3 metaG | ecosystem: Engineered > Solid waste > Landfill > Unclassified | place: Canada...
AAAACCTTCCGTTATTTTCCCGGATATCACGTTATACTTTTTTAATCTGAACCGCCAAGTAGGCCGGCTTTCGATGAAAGCGGCAATGAGCAAACATTATACGGCCTGACAACGTTTAATGTCACCGGTCTCATCGAGACACGGCGCTACTTGAGGCCGTCAAATTAGTATAGCTTGAAAAACCGGAAAATCAATCCGCTCATTTCTCTTTTGCCTGAAGGCAACCGTTTCAACAGCTTGGAAACTTGTCTTTGCCTTTCCGGTCTCCGGAATTTTCGTCGCTGGAAAGCCTGCGTAGACACAAAATTATCGCAACCGTACAAAATGAAGTCAACGCTGAAATCATAACAGGCATATCCGGGCTTGCGTCGAAAATACAGCGACCGCTTTCCTCGTCCACATCCAGGTAAAGCATAAAGGCAAAAAGTATAAGGGTCGCAATTACAGGAGTCAATAATAACCCGATTTTAGGCTTTTCCCTCAGCAACATGATAATAAACGCCCCCACTGCCGGAATAATGAAAAAATATAGCAGAATTGTTTCGAACAAGGCTCCTTCCATTGTAATTCCCTCCTTTTTTTGGGTTCTGTCAAAAAATTGACTATTTTTCTGTTTATTTCTTTTATTGATTTCTTTAAAACTCCGTCCTTTGGGCGGGGTCATAGTTTTTTGGTTTTACCATTTCCATGCTTTAGTACCGCGCAAACGCACGATCACGTAACAACTGCCGTCGTTCCTTTTGGATTCGGAACGGAATATTTCCCTTACCGGAAGCGGTTTCCCGTTTTTTCGCAGGTAAATTTCCCTGGCTAGCTTTAAACCTTTTTCCCTGAAAATAAAATATACCGCCCCTTTGCCTGATGACCGCGAACCCACCAATTCATTAAGTTGCCGGATTCTCTGTTCCGGAGATTCGCATATTTCCCCGACCGCCTGAACAGCAAAACCCGAATGAAAACGCAGACGCCTGGTTTCGCCGGAAAAATCATAGACGCTTAACTTCGATGCCCCGGATTTATGAACGATAGCGTTAAGCGTATTGCTGATCTCCAAAATGTAAGCCTTGGAATGGCGCGGCTTTAAAGCTTTTCCGATACAAATGCATACGATAACGAAAAATACTGTATTGACGAGCCTGACATTAAGTTTACCGGGGAAAACCCACAAGTAAGCTGCAAACGGAATACCGGGAATCAACAGAACGATATAATACCGGCTCGCTGTGGAACCAACTAAAGCCAAACGCAGTACGACCATAACCAGCATCGTTGTGAACAAAAAAAACGCTTTACGGTTTTCGGGCAGTTTCCTGTGCCTGAAAATGAAAATTGCCATACCGCAGACAACCAGCAGCAGAAAAGGGAAAAATAATATTTTCACCATACTTCCAAATGAATGAAAAATTTCCATATCCCCTCGATCACAATAAAACAAAATTAAAAATGCGCCTGAACAGATTCCACCCGTAATAAACAACAGGTACGCCGATTATAAACAATGACAGAACGAACATTAAAACGACCGAAACAAAAAACAGTGACAAGGCTTTCAGGCCGGGTAAAAGCTCCTGTTTGTCTTTTAAGGCCGGGAAAAGCTCGAATACCCCGACGATAAACACAAATTCCAAACTCTCATACCTGAATAAAGCGGCCAAACCGATAAGCGCCCCCGCTCCGCTCCAAAGCCGGACGGAATTGTTTTGTATCGCTGACAGCATAAATGCCGTACCGGCCGCGACCAGCGCTAAACCCCAGCCTTCACGCAAACAGGACGCGCTTAAGCGTATTGCGTAAGGATGAACCGCCGCCAGAAGCGCGGCAGCCAGAGCACATTGGCGGCTGCCGAATAAAATCAGCGTCAAATAAAACATCCCGATAATGAAAAAAACGCCCGACAGGATATTCAACGTTCTTCCCGCTGCCGGCAAACTCCCGAATAAAGGTTTTAAAAACTTCATCAGAAATAAAAGCATCGGAGGAATATATTCGTTCCCGCATGCCGTCTTGAAATCCGTTTTTTCCCACTTTTCAGCCAAAGTCAGATACAGAACTTCATCACGCTGAAGGTAAGTGGTTTCCAGCGCCCTTGCCAGACGTAACCCCGCCCCCAGTAAAATAACTGCGACAAGGCATATACTTATTCCACTTTTTTTTGACAAAATCATTTTTGACAGAATCATTTTTTTTAAAATTTATGTTTCCCTTAAGGGAACCTCTAAAAATTGCATTTTTATGTAGCGTAAGCGTCTTGAGCAAAGACACACAGCCTGCGCAGAGTGTGCTACATTGAATTATTAGAGATACCCTTAAATCTTGAATAATTCCCGGCGAAGTTCTTTACGGCTCACGTTTACTTTTTATGCGAAACCCGGTACAAACTTTCGAGCGCAAGCCGGTTTTTCTTTTGCAGGAGTGACAAATAAAGTTCGGTCGTCTTTATGGAAGCGTGTCCCATCTGTTCTTTCAGAAACCTTATATCCACCCCGGCGTCAAGCGAAAAAGTCGCGTAAGTATGTCGCAGGCTGTGAATGGAATACGCTGCCCGCAATCCGGCTTCCGCGGCACACTTTTTAAACGCTTTTTCCAGCGACCGGGTTGTAAGCCGCCGGCCTTTGCCGGAAACCAGCAGATAATCCTCCGGCAAAATGCCAAAACCCAGTTTTTCCCTGAGCCGCAGATATTCGAAACAAATTTTCTTGAATTCCGAATTGATCCAGACGTCACGCCGTTTGCGTCCCTTCCCTTCCCTTACAATCAATGAAGAATGTTCCCCCTGAATAATCAGATCCTTTACTTTTAAACCCGCCATTTCCATTACCCTTAGACCTGAAAAAAGCCCTAATTCCACCATAAACCAGTTCCGAACCAAGTTTATCTTTTTTCCCTTTATTCCCTGGTGCTTGAATGCCAGACATACTGCTTTAAGCTTACGACATTCTTCCATCCATAAGACTTTTTCTTCAACCGGTTTCCAGTGGGAGCTCTTTGGGGATGGTTCAGAAAACTCCTCTTTTCTGAACTGTTTTGAGTTAGATGTAGAATAGATAGAAGGAACTCGGATATAAAGTTTTTCCGAGTTTAAGGAAGCAACGTGCTTAAATTCTTGACAATGTGTTTTCATAATATGAATAAAACTATTGTCAACTAAGCACAAAAACAAAGGGTAACTTAAAGAATGATTTACAAAAAAATATGCGAGAAAAAAGACACTGTAGTAAGTTCAGAAAAGAGGAGTTTTCTGAACCTGATATATCTAAAATAGTAAATTAAAGCCGTATTGTCAAGCAGTAAAAATAAAAAAATCCGTTTTTCGTATTCGGCTCGTAATCGGGACGCGACCGACAAAGTCATCTCATACGAGGTAGGGACGGATCTCCGAGCCGTCCGTTTCCTCAAACTCGGCCGTTTCGGAGAAACAGCCCTACCTGTTTTCAGATTTTTCGGACTTTTGGCGGGGGCGTCAATCGGGAGTTGAATCCCAGAGGGATGACTTTACAGGGTGCGGCTACATCTGTTTCTCAACATGCAAAGCTTCCCGGTGTAGCCACGGCTGTCCCTGGCCGTGCGGGGGTAAAGGTACGGACAACAGAAGATTTTGCAGAACAATTTTTGAAATGGTAAAACCGAAGAACTATGACCCCGCCCAAAGGACGGGGTTTTAAAGACTCAAATAAAGGTCACTAATTTCCACTGACCGGACACTTCGGCTCGCGGGAACAGAATTTATCCGTTAATTCCTGTGTCTGCATATCATTTAGTTCTATGCTGTCCTCTCCTAAATGCCCCTGGCAGATGAAAGTCGTTTTGGCGGCGTTTTCCAGTATTTCCATACGGTCAAAGGCTTGTAGCAAAGTTTTACCCAAAGCTATGATGCCGTGATTACGCATGACGATGCAGTCGGCTTTTTCCGCGGCGTCGCCGATGATCCGCGCCAGTTCCGCGCTCCCCTGGCAGGCATAAGGGGCATAAACGATCTCCCCGACAACAACCATGGCTTCCGCCAGATATCGCGTCGAAATGCGGCGTTTCGAGGCGGCAAACGCGCCGGCATACACCGGATGAGCGTGGACTACGGCCTGAACGTCGGGGCGTCTTTTGTAGATTTCCACATGCATCTGCGATTCGATAGTGGGTTTGAATTTTTTCCCGACAATATTACAATCCATGTCCAGGACGCCGGTCTGTTCGGCCGTCATTCTGGCCTTGTCGGTAGCTGAAGGGGTAATCAATACTTTATCGCCGCAACGGGCCGAAATATTACCGCCGGAAGTAGTAGTAAGTCCGCATTGATACAAGCGGCACATAAAATAGGCTATTTCCGCGCTTAAAGATTTTATTTTGTCCATTTTCCGGTTTCTCTTTGATTTATATTGTTCCCATAATATATTTTACAACAAGATAATAACAACAGTTAACGGAGATATTTTCATGAAACTCGGCATTATCGGCGGTAGCGGGCTTAACCAGATAGAGGAAATCGAAAACGTCTCAACCCAAAAAGTAGATACTCCTTTCGGCGCTCCTTCGGATGAATTCACCTGCGGCACGCTCCACGGCCGGGAAATCATCTTTCTTCCCAGGCACGGCAAAGGCCACCATATAGCGCCGGGAGAACTCAAGCACCGCGCCAATATCTTCGCCATGAAAAAACTTGGAGTTACCCATATCCTGAGCATTTCCGCCGTCGGCAGTTTAAAAAACGAAATGAAACCGCGCGACGTCGTTATTGTCGACCAGTATTTCGACCGTACCAAAAATAATACGGAACACACGTTTTTCGGCAACGGCATTGTCGCGCATATCGCGTTCGCGCATCCGGTCTGTCCGCAAATGGCTGAACTCGCCGCCAATGCCGCTGAATTGGCGATTGCGGACTCAACCGACACTTCGCGCCAAGTCCATCGGGGCGGGACTTACGTAAATATGGAAGGCCCGGCGTTTTCCACCCGCGCCGAATCGAACTTTTACCGTGCTTCCGGCATGTCGGTAATCGGAATGACCAACCTGCCGGAAGCAAAGCTGGCGCGCGAAGCGGAAATTTGTTATACGACCGTTGCCATGGTTACGGATTACGACTGCTGGCATCCCGAAACCGATCACGTCACCGTTGATATGGTCATCGGGCATTTAATGGCTAATGTCGGTCTGGCGAAAGATATTATCCGCCTGGTCATAGACGGCCTGGGCAGCCTTGAAGCGTCATGTTCCTGTACTCAAGCGTTACAGAATGCCATTATTACCGATCCGCGGGTAATATCCCAAAAAACCAAAACCGAACTCAAGCCGCTGATCGGTAAATACGTAAGTTAAAAGTTTCCAAGCGTTGCTTAAATATCAGAGTTTGAGCACGCACGGCCCCAGGGGCGTAGAGAACTCTTTCTTGTATACAAAACATTTAAAACAGAATTTCTCGGCATCAAATATGTCTAAAATCAAGTATTCAATAGTCATTCCTACTTTAAATGAACGGGATAATATCATCGTTCTGCTCTCCCGGCTGGAAAAACTGTTTACCGACAAACCCGGCCTTTGGGAAGCAATCGTCGTGGATGAAAATTCCCCGGACGGCACTTATGAACAGGTTTGCGAGTTCGCGCGGGACAAAAATTTCATTCGCTGCGAAAAAAATCCTTCGACGCCGGGTTTGAGCCCAAGCATCGTTTACGGTTTTGACATCGCCCAAGGTGATTTCCTCTGCTGCATGGACGGCGACTTGCAGCATGACGAAAACGTGCTTCCCGAACTTTTCGCCGCCGCAGAAGAATACGATCTGGTTATCGGTTCCCGTTACATCGAAAACAGCGGCTTTGCCGAAAAATGGAACCCGATAAGGAAACTCGGCAGTAAAGCGGTTACTTTGCTGACGCGGCTATTTTTAAAAATAGCCGTCAAGGATCCGATGTCGGGATTTTTCGTTATTCGCCGCAAGGCTTACGAAGGCGTGCGTTCCCGCCTCAATCCGCAGGGCTTCAAAATAATGCTCGAACTCCTCTATATGCTGAAGACGGCGGAAAAAGATTATTCCGTAAAGGAAGTCGGGATATTTTTCCGCAACCGGGTCAAAGGCGAAAGTAAAATGAGTTTGAAAGTGGTAATTGAACTGGTGAAAATGCTTTTTGACTTACGGCGCCGCGCCTGATTTCTTCGCCGTCTGCAATTCCCGCTGTTCCCGCATCCATCTTTCGTGAATTTCCACTGCCCGGTTCCTTTCTCCGCCAGCATCCAGCGCTTTGAGTAAAGTCACCTTCAGATAGCGGGTCGACATATCGCCGGGAGGCATTTTGTCGATCAGTTTTACCGCGTCACCATAGCGTTTATTCCGGATAAGCACCAGTACGGCGGAACGCTTTTCGCTCATCGGGCGCAGCTCCCGTGAATCGCGAAAGGTCAGCGTGAACAGGACCAGGAAAAGCAGGAGAGGCCCGCCGCCCCGGAGATATTTCTTCCGGGAAAATTCCCGGATAATAATAATTACCGCAACACTGCCCAGGCAGCAAAGAAGCGGAACGCTCGGTATGCGGAAGCGGTAAAACATGGTAAACGGCAACATGGAGGCAGCGTAAGCCGCAATCAGAAGCCCCGGAAAAACGAGCGCTTTGTCCCTGAAACGGAAACATAATATCGCCAGTGATATTGACGTGAAGAAATTGAACGGGATAATGAAAATATTAAGGAATTCAATTATTTCGCGGTGGGCGTAAAATGAGAGACTGTTGGGTATTTCGTAGGAGGCCAGGTAATTCAGCGCCTGCGCCGGAAGATTGGCGGCAATCGATCCGGCCGTCCGGGCAGCGTTTCCGGCGGCGCTTGAGTGGTACGCCCCCATTACATTCTGCCAGTGTCCGGGAACAAGCGACACTGAATGGAACATGGCCGTATTGTAAATGAGAATTGGAATTAAAATCACAGCGATTCCGGCGGCGTAGTATAAAACGAATGATTTTTTAATATATTTCCTTACCGTGGGATAGAGGAGCATCACCAGCGGAGCCGCCGCGACCGGGATAAAATTCTCCCGGCCGAGGATGCACATTCCCATGAAGATCCCGGCAATAAGATATTCCGCGTTTTTCCGTTTTATAAACGCCGAAACGAGATAATTGGCAAAAAGCACAAAACACAGTGCCAGAGGCACCGCCCGAAGAAAGCTTAACGAAATAAGCGCCGCCGGGCCGTAGAAACAGTAAAACAAAGCGGCAAGCTGGCTGCACGGAGTCCCAAAACGCAAACGTTTACAGAGCTTATAAATGAAGACCGGGACGAGCGCGCACACCGCGGCCTGAAGCGCGCGCATGGCGACGAGGTTTCCAATTGACAGCAGATTGAGGAGATAAAGGAAAACCGTATACAGATACGAATACATGTAACCGGCTCCGGGAAGTTTCCCGTCAGCCAGGTCTTCGGCGGCTTTCAACATCGAGAGCTGATCCGTACCGGGTACAGGGCGGGGAAGCAGACCGTAAGTCCTGGCGTAAACGAGGGTCAGTAACAGGCAGAACAGAGAAAAACCATATATCAGCCAGGGAAAATTCCTGTTTATGAACCTTGAAGTTTTTGCAGACATAATTTTAAGCCGTCCTTGTTTATTGCCGCCGGAATCAATATACATATTTTTTTAAATAAGGCAAACATGCTTTGCTATATTGCCCGCGGTTTCAAAAAACTGGTTTTAGTAGCGCCGCGTCTCGATGAGACCGGCGACACACAACGTTAACAGGCTATATAACGTTGCTCTTTGCCGCTTTCATTGAAAGCCGGCCTGCTTGAGAGTCCCGGCATAGCCGATTAACATCTATTGTGAGAAATGTCCTCTTTTGCCGTTGGACAAAACGATTAATCAGCCCTATAGTAAACCCCAAAAGAATATTTATAATTACAGGAATATTTTTATGCCAAAAGCGCTGATTTTTCTGGCGGACGGAATGGCCGATCTGCCGCTAAAGGAACTCAACAACAAAACGCCGCTGGAAGCGGCTTTCACTCCCGCGATGGATTCCATCGCCGCCAGGGGCGGTTGCGGTACGTTTCTAACCTTGCCCGAAGGACTGCCGACTTCCTCGGACGTGGCGAATATGTCGGTACTGGGTCTCTACCCCGAAAAGAATTATCCCGGGCGCGGCCCGATTGAGGCGGTCAGCCAGGGAATTGAACTTGCCCCGGATGACGTCGCGTGGCGTTGCAACCTGGTGACAATTTCCAAAGATATATTAAAAGACTACTCCGCCGGACATATCGAAGACAAAGTGTCAAGACAGATAATGCTTGACCTGCAAGCTGAATTCGGCAATGATAAGCTGAGTTTTTATCCAGGAGTCAGCTACCGCAACCTGCTGGTTCTGCACGGTTCCGAATTTTCAGATAAAGTCGATTATCACAAACCGGATTCTTCGCAGGGAAAACATATTCGTGAGTTAGCCTGGACCGCCCTTGACGACAGCCCAGAAGCAAAACACACTGTCGCTTTTCTCAATGACCTGTTTGTGAAAACCGCCGGGTTCCTGGCGAAACATCCATTGAATGCCGGGAAAACTTCCCCCGCGAGCCATATATGGCCGTGGAGTCCCGGCAGGCGGCCCGCCATAGGAACTTTCGCGGAACGCTATCAAGGCAGGACGGGGGCGGTTATCAGCGCGGTGGACGTTATAAAAGGCATCGGGAAATGTATCGGTATGGACGTTATAGACGTTCCCGGCGCGACTGGTTATATCGACACGAATTACGCGGGCAAAGCCGCCGCCGCGATTGAGGCGCTCAAGAACCATGATTTCGTTTATCTGCATGTGGAGGCCATTGACGAGTGTTCCCATGAAGGTAATCTCGAACTGAAAATGCGCGCGATTGAGGATTTCGATTCTAAAATAGTCGCCCCCGTACTGAAGGCGTTAAAAAATGAAGGTGTAATTTTCGCGGCGCTCCCCGACCATCCGGTGCCGATTGAACTGCGCAAACATACCAGGGTTCCGGTTCCGGTCGCGGTTTGCGGGCCCGGCATTGAACCTGACGAAGTCAAAACTTTCAGTGAACGTAAGGCCCCGAAAGGCAGGCTCGGAGCAATGAAAGGCGACGAACTCATGAAACTTATTTTAGGAATGTAGCTCGCTTGAGTAATTTTTAGGCAAATATAGTTTTATTGACACAACCGGGATGGCTATGCTATACTGTTTTAGGTTGAATTATTAACTTTTTATTTGTTCGGGAAACGGTGTAGCCGCCCCTGTCTCCAGGGGCGCAGTTGAGGGACGCACGGCTAGAGACAGCCGTGGCTACACCTTGAAAATTTAGTCAAAAAATTTTAACATATGACGTTAATTGTTAAATTTTCATACTAATAAAGTATACATTGTGAAAAAAACAAAGAAACGGGCATGAATGACTCAAAACAGCGTATCCGGATTAATTTGATTGCCTTGTTTGTGGTAATTTGCGGTTTTATTCCCGGCGTGCGGGACGCCTTGTTCCGCGATCTATGGTTTGATGAAGCCCTGACCGCCGGGGAATTCATGCAGTTGCCGTTCGGCGCTATTTACCGCAACTATGTCATTCCCAACAACCAGATAATTTATACCATCTGCCTGAAACTGTGGAATGAACTGTACCCCGGCAACTTTTCCGTCGACATGTACTGGCGTTTATTCAGCGTCCTGTGCGCGACGCTTACGGTCGCCGTAATCTGTTCCCGGTGGCGTAAACGTTACGGGCTGTTTGCGCCTGTCCTGGTGATTTTTGCTTTCTGCTGTTCGCTGCCTTTTGAAATTTACGCTACCGCGGTGCGCGGCTATATGCTGAGCATGCTCTGGATAGTGTTGGCCCTGGAAGCCGCCCGTACCTGGATTTTTAAACCGGATTGGCGGAACGGAACGGCATATTTTGTCTTTTCCCTGCTGGCGCTGGGGACGATTCCCTCAAATTTATTGGCGCTGGGGGCAATCGTTATTTTCCTGTTTCCGTATTTCGGCTTCAAAAAAATATTCAAATGGAAATTTATTTATCTGGCAACGGCTCCGCTGTTGGCAACGGCTTTATTTTATTTGCCGCTGAGTAAAAAAGTGGCGGGAATCCTGAAACTGCATGAGGGCTGGGACAGCGGTTTCGCTGTATTGGGTATGGTCTACTCAAGCTTCGCAATTGCTTTTCTGCCTATTCTGGTCGCGGCGCTTGCCGGAGCGGTAATTTATTTCAGGAAAAAGAAAAATGCGCAATTCCTCTGGGTTTTGCTTATCCTGTTGATTCCGTTTCCGGCGGCCTTTCTGCGTTCGCCGGCTCCGTTTCCGCGGGTATTTGTCACTTTGTGGCCGTTATGGATGCTTTTGCTTTGCGCCGGATTGAGACACTTTACGGCATTCTGCCGGTTACATAATAAACACGTATTTACCGCCGGGTTGCTGTTGGCGGCAAGCATCGGCTGGGGGATGTTCTGCCATAACTACAGCTCGTCTTTAAACAGGGTATTTCACGGCGGCGGACACCTGGACGATTTTTTCACGCCTTATTACATGGCTGATGATTACAAACCATGGGCGCTGATCCAAAGGGTCAAAAAACTTTCGGGGGAAAATGAAATTCCTGTTTACGCAACTTTTAACGCGGAACCCTGCGTACTGCTGCTGTATGGAAATATGGCGGGGATAAATCCGCGACGCTGGCTTTTCGACGGGCCGCGCGGAAAAGTTCCGTACCTGCCGCCCGGTTGCTGGATACTGCTCAAAAGTTATGAACTGGAACGCGGGGAATTGGAAAATATAAAAAAACGTTTTAATCTTAAAACGGTAAGGCCATTGTTCCGAAGCGGCGTTTATTCAGCATTTCAGGCGGTCAATTAAATATAATAAGCAGCACGACAGTTGTTATTACGGCAACTACGCCGATAACCGTAAGGATTATAGTTTTTTTACGTTTCTTTGCGGCGCGAATCTTATCGGTTTTGCCTTGAGCCAGTTGACCGAGGAGAGTATTCATTCCTGAAAAAGTTCTTTTCATAGTATTCCGCATTTTGGACAAACGACGATTTTTCATTTCATCGGGAATATCGTCCAATATGTTTTTGACCCTGGTCTTGGTTAACTCTCTGTTTCCCATATTACTCCTTATCGCAGAAAATAACATTCAAAATTTTCTGACGCTTATTTATATAAAATTATAGCATTGTCAATGAAAAATTCCAAATGCCTTAAGTATTTTTTTAGTCTAAACTATAAAAAACAGCACGCTCGATCAGTTACTTGATCTGGGCGTTTTTCAGGTCCGGGATCATGCCGATGTCGCTTCTCGATATCGCCACCGTATTGGTGGAATCCTCTTTCTTCTTATTCTGTTTTCCGCTATTGGCCCGTCTTCGCCTTTCAATATCTTCGGGAAGGGCCAGTATTTCAAAAAGCGTACCGCATTCGGTGCAGTCCACTACTCCGCCGCAGTACTCAACAGGAACCAGGAACTGCATTTTGCATTCCGGGCATTCTATAGTTATCTCTTCGCTCATCTAAAAATCCGCTTGTCATTAAAACTTTTCTTGCAAATATTTCTGCAATTCCGTATCAGCGCTTTTTACCTTAGCAGTCTGTTCCGCCCTGAACTGTTTGAGTTTCCCAGCCAGTTCCGGATCAGCAAGCGCTAAAATAGATACTGCGTAAAGCGCCGCGTTTTTGCCGCCCGCTTTGCCGCAGCTAACCGCCGCTACCGGTATGCCCGGCGGCATCTGAACCGTCGCCAGTAAAGCGTCCATACCGCCAAAAGGTTCTGAGGCCATCGGCAATCCGATTACCGGGAGAGTCGTGTGGGCCGCGACAGCTCCGGCGAGGTGGGCCGCCATTCCGGCAACACAAATGATTACCTTGAATCCGCGGTTTTCCGCGGTTTCAACGAATTTACAGGCTTCAGCCGGGGTGCGGTGCGCGGACATTACGTGCGCCTCAAATTCAACGCCGAAATCCTTGAATACTTTAAAAGCGTTTTCAACCACCGGCAAGTCGCTCTGACTGCCCATCAAAATGGCTGCTAAGGGTTTTCTGCTCATAATATTCTCCGGTTATAGCATAAACATTGTGCATCCAAACTTAAATCGAAGCAAATGAGGCTACAGACATACTATTTCAGGCTGAATTTTTAACTTTTCCCTGATATTTGTACGGCTCCAAGTAGCGCCGTGTCTCGATGAGACCGGCGACATGAAACGTTAAAAGGCCGTACAGTGTCGCTTATTGCCGCTTTCATCGAAAGCCGGCCTACAGACAAGTCAACCGGCTTAAATTCCGCTGAAAAGAATTTTATTTTTCTTCTTCTTTTTCTTCGTCACCGGAAACGGCATCGGCGGACGCGGCGATATCCGCGAAAATATCAACTTCAGTGTTTTCACCGCCTTCGGTATAATACAATTTACCTTCGGCAATTTCCAGGAGCGCAATGTCAAGGTGATTTTCAGAGTCACATTTGAGCATCGGACGCGCACCCCAGGCAAGCTGCCTGGCGCGTTTGCCGGCAACAATCGAAAGTATTTTCGGATCAGTTATAACTTTCTTTGCACGTTCAAGATATGAATTGTTCACATTAAGTCTCCTGACTAAATTTTTTCATCAAAAGGCATAATTTACACCTTTTGATGAAAATGTCAACTTAATAATCGATAATTTCGCGGTGTTTGTCTATCGTCGTCAAATCGCCGCTCATAACGCGCATGAAGCGTTCTTCGAACTGTGATTCCGAGTCAAGAATATAACGTTCAGCGAGAACTTCGCGTTCGTCGTCCTTCAAGGCATCGCGCAGCATCAGCAGGCCGACGAAAACCATGGTTTCCATTTCGACGAGGCAGCGTGCGACAAGACTCTGGTATTCAGAATCCTTTTTCTCCGCCACATAAGCAACCGCTTTAAGCTGTTTTTCATACATCGTCGCGATTTTCTTTTTCAGACGCTGGAGAGCGCCTTCACAGGGCAAATCCATGAGTTCCGTGATGCGTTCATCGTTATGGCGCTGCATTACTCCGCCGATGGCGGCTACTACTTGAAGCTGAGTGGTGCCTTCGTAGATATTGGTAATGCGGGCGTCGCGATAGAAGCGTTCCGCCGGGAAGTCTTTCATGAATCCGGTTCCGCCATGGATCTGGATAGCGTCGTAAGCAACCTGGTTGGCGACTTCGGTAGCCATGGCTTTGCACATCGGCGTCAGCACGGCCGCCACGCGGCTCCAGTATTTAGCCTTCTGGCGTATTTCCGGGGTAACGTCTTCGCCATGTTCCGCCAGATGGGTATAACCGCCGCGCAAATCAACCGCGCGGGTGGTTTCATAAAGAAGCGCGCGAGTAGCGAGTATCTTGGTTTTCATTCGGGTCAGCATGTCGTAAATTGCCGGGAACTGGTCAATGGATTGTTTGAACTGCTTGCGTTCTTCAGCGTATTTCCGGGCTTCAAAGAAGGCGGCTTCGGCAATCCCCAGGGCCTGGGCGCTGATCGCGACGCGGGCGCCGTTCATCAGACTCATGACATATTTGGTCAAACCGCGGCGGCGTTGTCCGCAGAGTTCCGCGGGAACGTCATTGTATTGCAGTTCAGCGGTGGCGACGCCGTGAATGCCAAGTTTGTTCTCAATGCGGCGGACTACCAGTTGCGAGCAGGCTTCACAGATGAACATCGAAAGTCCGCGGCCGTCAACCGTGCCTTCCTCCGAACGCGCCAGAACGAGATGCACTTTGGCGCAGCCGTTGGTGATAAAGCGTTTCATACCGTTCAAACGCCACTGGCCGTTTTCATCCTGATGGGCGCGGAGGCGGACGGACTGGAGGTCGGAACCGGAATCCGGTTCGGTCAAATCCATTGAACCGTCAACTTCGCCGCGGGCGAAAAGCGGCAGGTATTTGTCTTTCTGTTCGTCGCTGCCGAATTCGCTGATGGTCTCAGCGATATCCTGAAGGCCGAAAAGATTTTGCAGTGAAGCGTCGGCGCGGGAAACCATTTCCGTCATCATGGTATAGACAGAACAAGGAAAATTCAAACCGCCGTACTTGTGACCGAGCATTGCGCCGGAAACGCCGGCATCGTTCAGGTCTTTGATATTCTGAACGGTCAACGGATAATAAGTTACGACGCCGTTTTCGAAATGCGGGCCGTTTTCATCGACTTCAGTCGAGCGCGGAGCGATATTCTCGCCGCAGATTTCCCCGACGACTTCGAGGACGCGCTTGAAGTTATCCTGAGCGTCCGCGTAGTTCTGCGGAGCAACGTCGAATTCTTTGGCGAGTTCATAGTTGTTCTCGCGCAGCGCGACCGCTTCCGCCAAATCCAGATTAGCCAGCGCAAACTGGAGGTCTTTATTTTCAGTAAAAAAGTTAGCCATGGTAAAAATACCTCCTCTTAGGCTTTCGCTTTAAATGCCGCGATCATTTTCGGGATAACCTGATTCAAATCACCGACAATGCCGTAATGCGCGATCGAAAGGATCGGCGCGTCCGGGTCGGTGTTGATCGCGATAATTTTCTTGGAATCATCCATACCGGCGCAATGCTGCACGGAACCGCTGATACCGCAGGCAATATACAGTTTCGGGCGAACAGTAACCCCGGTCTGACCTACCTGGTGGTCATGATCAATCCAGCCGGCGTCAACCGCAGCGCGGGAAGCGCCGACCTCGGCTCCGAGCGTTTCGGCCAAGTCGTAGATGAGTTTGAAATTTTCCTGGGAACCGACGCCATAACCGCCGGAAACAATAATCTGGGCAGCGCCGAGATTAATCGATTTGTCCTGGCGGACGCGCTCGATAACCTTGATAACCGTATCAGCGGCATCGAGTTCCACATCGACCTTGACCAGTTTGCCTTTCCGGGAAGTATCCGGTTCGTCCATCTTCATTACGCCTTCGCGGACAGTAACCATCTGGGGATCGTCCCAGGTGTTCACGATAGTGGCGATAATGTTTCCGCCGAAAGCCGGACGGATCTGCATCAGTTTGTCGGTATATGATTTTTTGTTGACTTTGTCATCAAAGTCGTCAATTTTCAGGTCGGTACAATCAGCGGTAAGGCCGGCGAGCTTTTCGGAAGCCACGCGCGGAGCCAGTTCACGGCCCTTGTAAGTCGCGCCGAACATAAGGATATTCGGTTTGTGCTCCCTGATCAGCGACATAATAACTTTGGCGAACGGCAGGACGGTGAACGGTTCGAGGCGTTTGTCTTCCGCCATGAACACGGTATCGCAGCCGTATGAATAAAGCGTATCAACACAGCCTTCCAGCTTGTCGCCAAGCAGGACAGCTTCAGTTTTTACTCCGAGCTTGTCAGCGAGTTCACGGCCCTTGCAGACCAACTCCAGGCTGACGTCGGCGATTTTGCCGCCTTCCTGCTCGATAAAAACCCAGACATTTCCGATTTTTTTCGTCATGATATTACCCTAATGTATGATCTTCAATAAGTTCGTGGATGAGGTCGTGAATTCCAGCGTCGGTGGGCGGAACTGATTTCGCGTCGCCGCCGGTAAGGATAACGCTCTGGATATTTTTAACCTTGGTGGGAGAACCCGCCAGGCCGATGCGGTCTTTATCAGCGCCGGACTCTTCCGCCGACCATTCGTGGATCAGGAGGTTTTTAGCGCGCAGGTTTTCGGTTTCCTCGGCAAGGAATTCAGCATCGGTGTAATTGGCGTTCGCATGGTCGTTGGCCAGTTCAGA
>Ga0172377_10003748_pt1 | contig 15644 bp, 13 predicted proteins | sample Pumphouse3metaG_FD_119749 | JGI IMG/M metagenome (GOLD analysis project Ga0172377, IMG submission 119749) | Leachate microbial communities from a municipal landfill in Southern Ontario, Canada - Pumphouse #3 metaG | ecosystem: Engineered > Solid waste > Landfill > Unclassified | place: Canada...
ATTTTTAAAAGCAAAACAGTCCTTCATTCTAGAAAAATGCCGTTTTTTATTAAAATATTATGGCAATTTCAATATAAATTGATCTAAAGCCTGCTATTTATATTACTTTTCATAACTTTGTTCAGAAAATATTTATGTCTTACAACCATGACCATCAAAAACATGAAAGAAATCACAATAAGGATCATTCTCTAACTCTAATATAAAAGTTATGAAACAAAACCAATTAATTTCAATGCTCATGTTTGCGGCGCTTTCTTCGACAACGCTGCAAGCACGTGACATTTATGTGTACAACGGTTCAAATATCAAACCGGTTGGCACGTCACAAAATGTACAAAGAATTGCTTTTAACAGTAATGGTATGAGTGTAACAACTGAAAATGGTACGGTATCGACGTTCCTAATTACTAATTTTGATTATTTTACATTCTTCCAACGCTCGACGACGAGCGTCAAACAATCCCAATCAAGTTTTTACAATATTTCTTTTGACGGGACAAATGTAAATGTGAAATGTCCTAACAATATCGACAATGTTACTATTTTCAATGCATCGGGGACAACAGTAGCTACATTTTCGCCTAAAACGAAGTACACCTCATACAACCTTGCATCATTTCCTTCTGGTGTTTACCTTATTAAGGTAGTAACCAACGATAACGTATTTTCTCAGAAAATTATCAAATAAGAGTTACTATGAAAAAATATTGGATCTTAAGCATTCTTGTAGCATTCGTTATGTTTTTTACATTAGGAACAAGTACTTTTGCTGCAACACAACATGTATATGTTTATAAAGGTAGCGAAATTGTTTACCGAACAACAGCTGACAACCTTGATAGCGTGGCTTTGGAACAGAACAAAACCATTATTAGCCTTTATAGTAAAAATGGGACTCGCCTTTACAGCGCAGCCTATTCAGAAATTGACAGTATTACTTATGTTACCCTGCCCCAAGCGGATTTACTTGATGTTCAATTCAATGCAGATGGCACCGCAACAGATATTTCGCCAATGGCAAACACAATCCAAGCCATCTCTGGAGCAGGACTTAAAACCTATTTCAATAATGGTTATCAACACTATGTGGCTCGATTTGACAACACATGGGCAGGTACTCCAACTGGATATTATAAGATTGACTATTCTCAAAATCAAAAATTTCAAGATTTACTTGCACAAGGACACTCCATGGAAGCTGTCGTAATGGCAGATTATGGAGAAACAATTCCAAATGCCGAAGCTAAATTTTTTAGTTCCCACGAAGGTGGTGGCACAGGCTTCCTCGTATCTACAATCTCCGGGAATCGGCAAAATGAATGGACTTTTCTGCCTAACGTTACAACTACAGGATCAAGTACATGGCGATGGGCTACAAGCGGCATCGTTCCACAGGCAAAAGTTTACTATCACCTCGTAGGTGTTTGGAACAAAATCACAGAAAAAGCAGAAATATACATAAACGGCAAACTTATGAACTCCGTTGACGCTCCTGGAAATTTCAAATTTCCGACCTCTAACTGCTATTGGTTTGCACTCGGATGCGATCCCAGTGCTAATGGTGGTGCACAAGGATGGATTGGTGATATTGTTGTTGCTCGTATTTACAGCGAGGCACTTTCGCAAAATGAAGTGGCAGCACTCTACAAGGATGTTTCAGATATCAATGCAGAAAAACCAGCAGATTATATTACAAACGTCACACTACAATCCGGATACAATGTTGACGAGGGTAGCACCATCGAAATTGGAGGGACAGGATTCCAAGATGGAGATAAAATTATTATCCGTAGTACAAACCAAGATGCTACCCAATATACCATTGAAGGTACAATAACTGATCAAGGTATCAGCGTAAAACTGCCACAAACTTTAACTACCGGGACCTTTCGCATTGCAGTTAGTCGCAATTCACAAGAACAAGATTTAGGCGTTTCCACTATTAAGATTAACGACAAATCTGAAAAACCAATTGCAGATATGCTCGATGTAAAATTTAATGAAGACGGTACTGCTACAGACATCTCTCCAATGGCTAACCCTATCGAAACAATTTCCGGTCTCGGTCTGAGTACCTACTACAACAAAACCTATCAGCGATATGTCGCTCGTTTTGAAAACACATGGGCAGGTACTCCAACTGGTTATTACAAAATGGACTATGCTACAAATCAGAACTTTAAGAATCTCCTTTCAAATGGTCATACTATAGAAGCTGTTGTAATGGCAAACTTTACCGGAGACATTCCAAATAAAGAATGTAAGCCGTTTAGTTCGATGCAAGCCGGTGGTACTGGTTTTATGATTACAACTGTTGGCGGCACACACCAAAATGAATGGTGTTTTCTCCCAAACATTACAGAAACAGGAAATAGTACTTGGCGCTGGGCAACCAGTACCATTACGCCAGAATCTAAAACTTATTATCATCTCGTTGGCGTTTGGAACAAAACAACAGGAAAAGCAGAAATTTATGTAGATGGGCAATTAATGAACACCGTCGATGCGCCGGGAAACTTTAAATTCCCAAGTGATGGTGCAAATTGGTTTGGTATTGGTTGTGATCCTACAACTACAGGAGGAGAAGCTGCTTGGTGCGGTGACGTAGTCTTAGCTCGTATATACAGCACTCCGCTTAATGACAATCAAATTTCCGCTCTTTGGAGTGATGTAAAAAAATACGAAGACAACCCTATTCCCGACATGATTACCGATATTGACATGGAATCAGGGTTCCAAGTTGAAAAAGGTTCTTTAATTCAGATTGATGGTAAAGGATTTCAAACAGGCGATAAAATTGAGTTCTATAGTACTCCAAGTAATCAACTGGTATCAACATTTAATACGACCCTCAACAATACTGGACTCTACATAGAAATAGTTAAATCCATTGCTAATGGAACTTATCGTATTTATCTAGACCGCAACGGCGAAAAACAATATCTGGGTTTTACCACCATTACATATATTGACAAAACAGTAGCTCCTGTAGCAGACATGCTTGATGTCGTTTTCAATTACGACGGTACAGCTAAAGACGTTTCAGCCATGGCCAATACCATTCAAACCGTTGGAGCTAATAATGTAAGTACCTACTATAATTCCACTTACAAACGTTTTGTTGGTCACTTTAACAATAACTGGGCAAGTACTGCCTCCGGCTACTTCAAAATGGACTACACAAACAATCAGACTTTTCGGAATCTACTATCTAATGGGCAGACACTTGAAGCCCTCGTTATGGCGGACTACGATGGAAGCATTCCAAATCAAGAATGCAAGCCATTTAGTTCCATGCAGGCTGGTGGTACAGGATTTTTAGTTACTACCATTTCAGGAGATCGTCAAAATGAATTGTGTTTTCTACCCAACACGTCCACAAACGGATCAAGTACTTGGCGTTGGGCTACCAGTGGTGTTGTACCATTGTCAAAAGTTTATTATCATATTGTTGGTGTATGGAATCAAGCCGAACAAAGGGCTTACATCTATGTAAATGGTGAATTAAAAGGTTCTGTAGATGCTCCGGGTAACTTTAATTTTCCAGCCGCAGGTTCTACTTGGTTTGCACTCGGAGCAGATCCTGACGGAGCTTCCAATGCTACAGCGGCATGGAATGGAGATATTGTTTTGGCCCGCATTTATAGTAGTGCTCTTGATGAAGATCAAGTTGGAAAACTTTGGACAGAAATCAAGGATCTGCAAGATAATGCAGTACCAGATATGATTACCGAGGTCAGTATTGATGGAGGATATCAAGTAAAACCCGCTTCCAACTTTGATATTAAAGGAAAAGGGTTTCAGAACGGCGATAAAATTGTTATTTATGACCCAAGTAAAGATAATAGTATTGTAGCGACTCTTACACCAACTACAATAACAGATTCTGGTGTCAGTATAATTCTGCCTTCCAACTTGAACAACGGCACCTATACTATTTATGTAAATCGTAACGGACAAGAACAATATCTGGCTACAAATGCATTCCAGTTTGTTGAAACTTTGCCCACTGGATCTAAAGTTATCGCACACCGCGGTTATTGGTCCATACTTCAAAATAAAACCCAAAATTCTATAGAATCTCTTCAAAAAGCTATGGATATGGGATTTTACGGTTCTGAAACTGATGTCTGGATTACCACAGACGGTCACCTCATGATCAATCATGATCCTTCTTTTGACGGAGTAACTATTGAAACTGCTTCTTTTGACGATTGCTACGCCTTAAAACTTTCAAATGGCGAGACCATGCCTCAACTTGACGATTTTCTAGATCTTCTGAGTTCATCGACAAGTAACACAAAACTCATCATTGAAATTAAAACCCACACTTCCAGTGAACGAGGTTTAGCTGCAGCAGAAGCTGTGATCAATAAAGTAAAAGAATACGAGGTACAAGACCGCGTAGAATATATTGCCTTTAGTCTCAATATTTGTAAGAAACTTGTCGAATTAGACCCAACAGCTAAAGTTTCTTATCTAAATGGCGACATGACTCCCCAACAACTTCATGATTTAGGCATTTCAGGGCTGGACTATACCGCAGCACAATTTCAAGCAAATCCCAGCTGGATTACCGACGCTCACAATCTAGGTATGACAGCAAATGTTTGGACTCTGGACTCAAGGTCTGATATTATCCAATTTAATAATCTTGGAGCAGATTTCATCACAACAAACAATCCTGAAACTGCAGACGAAGTCAAGAAGCACTATGAAGATGCGCAGAAACAGTAAAACGAACTCGTTTCTTTTAAACTAATGATACAGCAGGAGAAAGTGAAATCTATCTTTCTCCTGCTTTTTTATATAATCAAACGTATTGACCAACAATCATTCAAACAAATTGGGATCAGAAAAATTCCTATATAGAAATATTTTTAATATCCTTATGGTCTGGTACTAATTTCTAGTTAGCATTTCTACTTTTACAAAGAAAAACAGAAATCAATGCGGCACCTACAAGAATCCACAAGTATCTTACTATCATTCAACAGGCGTTTTACAACTTCTCTTCCCACGAACTCAGACGTGCATGCTGTTATTTTAAGGTACACGTGTGAACCTTATAAGCATTTTGACAAGGTTCTTATTTGAATTCTAATAACCTGCACACAAAGTACGACTTTGTAAAAAATATGTTTGTCACATTTCTGACAAATGCCCTCACAGTTTTTTCGAATCCCAACTTTCGATCACACAGAAAGAAACTTGAAATTCAATTAACATCATCATGAAATTCCTACCAGGAATTTTAAAAAACACGTGGCACGTGTCACTTTTCGATATAACTATTTTTAAATGAGCAGATTAAGTTAGTGCCACGTCAGTGCCACCAGTGCCACGTAAACTCTTAAATATTGTAAATATGCAAGGCCAAATGCTCGTATAATACTGTAAATGTGTAGTTTGCATTTTAACTGTTTAAAAGGCCATTTCTTCATTTTTGGGCCCTTTTTGAGCAAAAGTGCCAATAGTATATGAAATGAACCTCAAAAAAAGGGCATTTTTCGACCGTTTTGGACGATTATGTCGACCTTGTAACTGTGTTTTTGATCTTTTTAAGACTACAAAAACGGTAAATTAACAATTGATGAACGTCATTTCAATCTTCAAAATTGCCATTGAAAAGTGTTTTTCTTACAATAAAAAGAACAATAATTTTGACGCTGAAAAAATAGGAGAAAACTACTCAATGATTACAAATGAGCTGAAATCGTATAACACATTTTAGCCTTAGGTGATGTTGTTGAAACTGTTAACGTATAAGTCACAGTCGTCGAAGTCTTTGTCTGAGTAACACTGATTTTCCCTTTTTTACTAGTAATATCTGCATACGTAAGCTTCTCCGATTGAGACATCCACGCATAATCTAATCCAACAGAATGAAGACTATGCGAATTTCCTATCAATACTAAAGGCGAATTGTTACCCTTATCGATCAATAAACTATTTGGAAGAAGAGCATATTTCGTATCATTCAATGTAATCTGCTCTATACCAAAAAGAGAATTGTCCATTACAAAAGGCGCTTCTTCGTTTCCATTTTCACTACAGGAAGGAAGAAATAGTAAAGTAATAATAAGTAATAGTAATTTCTTCATTGACCGATTTTATAAAATTTTCATCAAAGATACGTAGAAAATTTGGAACAGAAAAATACAGGTTTTTTTAATATCGGTATAATAACAAGCTTGAAATACAATCTGTGAATTAATCATTCCTTTTCAATTTTTTAGGTTATTCCTCACTATTGTTAGAGAAAAACAAACCATGAAACAAAAAAAATCCCCTTTTGAGGAAAAGGGGATAAAATTTAATTTGCGTCTTTTTTAGTGTTCACAAAGCTCTGTAAGAATACCCACAGTGCTTTTGGGATGGAGGAAAGCAATATGCAACTGCTCAGCACCCTGACGAGGAGCTTTATCTATTAGGCGAATACCAGCAGACTCTGCTTCTGCCAAAGCATTAGCAACGCCGTCCTCAATACAGAACGCCATGTGATGCATACCCTGACCATGTTTCTCAATATATTTGGCAATAGTACTTTCAGGAGATGTTGGTTCCAGTAATTCCAACTTCACCTCTCCACACTTTAAAAAAGCGGTTTTAACTTTTTGGTCAGCTACTTCTTCAATGTTATAGCATTTGAGACCTAATACGTTTTCAAAATAAGGAAGCACTTTTTCGATACTTTCTACAGCAATGCCAATGTGCTCAATATGCGAAATCTTCATTTTTGTTTGTGTTTTAAATATTTCTTACAAAGGAATATAAAAAATACGGAACAAACAAATTTCAGACATCATTTTATATTTATAACGGCCTCCAATAGTTTAAAACTCGAGCAAAAAGCGTATATTTAGCAAACGTCCTGTAAGATAGTTTGGAATGGCATACCGATTATTTGTTATATCGGTAATCCAATAATAAGAATTCACATTATTAATGCCTAATACATTAAATACATCAACCCCCAGCCAAGCATTTCTCACCATACCGGAAAATCCAGAACGAGAATGATGATCTTCATTATTTAGCAAGCGATAACTCATCCCGATATCCACTCTGCGATAAGCTGGAGCTCTGAATGGGCGTTGATCCATTTGACCATGAGGAACTCCAAAAGGCAATCCATCCGCAAAAGCTGCTTTCAGCGTCATTTTCCAACGAGTCGTATTAGGAAAGAAGTCCGTAAAAAATAGCGAAACATTATAGCGTTGATCCGTTGGTGTGGGAATGGTATGCCCTAAAATCTTCTCTTTTGTGGACATCAATGACAACGTTATCCATGAATCTGCTCCCGGTACAAATTCACCAAACAATTTAAAGTCCATTCCAGCAGCATATCCCTTACTAATATTTTTGCCATAATAAACAACCCGGATATTGTCGACATCATAAGGAATAAGATTGTCAAGCTTTTTGTAATACATTTCAGACATAAAACGAAACGGGCGTGAAAGCATACGAAACTGATAATCACCACCAAGTACGAAATGAATAGATCGCTGACTTTTTATATTTTTGTTCAATTCCACCCGCGTATTTCCATTACTTGTTACAGTATCACGCAACTCCTTATAAAAAGGTGATTGATAATAAACACCGGACGCAAAACGAAAAGTAAAATTTTCATTAAACGAAGGAATCCATGCCAATGAAATTCGAGGACTGAACAGAATTTCATCATTCCAGTTCCAATAAGTTAACCGAGCCCCATAATTCAATGTAAAAAGTCCTGAAGTATAATGGAAACGATAAGTATCTTGTAAATAATACTCTAAACGATTCGTATTAAGTGCCGTTTTCGCCCTTAGATTATAAATAAGATTGAGTGCCGTAAGACTATGTGGTATGGAGTAATTGGAAGAGTCTCGCATTTCCCACTCCGTGGCATTTTCTTTTACTCTTTCAATATTATACGTAAAAGCAGTTTGCAAATTATGATTGCCAACTTGCTTATGGAATTTTAGTTGCATGTTCATTACGCGTGCTGTCAAAAAATTTCGTGCATGTTCCATATAAGTACCAACTCCAAGTTGTTCTTGTGAAGTCGTTTCATTGAGCCAATATTGTCCCTGAATATCGTATGTTTCCTGTTCTTTACTTTCATAATAGGCCGAAAGTAAAGAAAGGTCCGTTTTTGCATCAAAGTTGTGCTTCAGATTGAGTGCCCCGTAAAGCGTTTTAAACAAGTCTTTCTCTTGCCCATCAAAATAGACTCGAAAAGTCTTGGCATCTTCCATTGTTCCAAATTTGGTTTCACGATCTTCAGGCTTAAAATTATAATGATTGTTAGAAAAATAGCCTATAAAATCTATGGTCCAGTGTTCATTGGGCCTCCAACTGGAATAATTTTGGTAATCCAGAAATCGGGGATCATATTCTCCTTGCGTATCCAAACTACCTAAAAGAAGTCGTGTGGTTTTATAGCGAAGACCATTCATCATAGAGAATTTTTTATTCCCAAAACCGGCATAAGCATCTGTGCCAAGCAAACTCGCACCGATTGAAGCTTCAAAACGTTCCGGTCTCTTATAAGTTATATCTAAGACAGACGACATTTTATCTCCATATTGAGCAGGGAACCCTCCTGCTGAAAAACTAATATCACTAACCATATTTGAATTAATAATACTCAGGCCCTCCTGTTGTCCTGAACGCGCAAGCATTGGGCGATAAACCTCCTGTCCATTGAGATAAACTACGTTTTCATCAAAACTTCCTCCACGAACATTATACTGCGAACTGAGTTCATTATGAGTACTGACACCCATTTGCGTTGTTACTAAATCCTCTACTGCATTTCCTGTGGTAGATGGCATTAATTTCACACTTCCTGCAGAAATGCGCTGCATAGCGTCTGTCTGTCGTTTATAGGCTTTTACAGTTGCCTCATCAAGATGGATGCCAAGAGAAGGTAATTTCATATTCACCATAACAGAATCTGCCACATTTTGGACTGAGTGTTTACGCGTACGATAACCTATCATGTTATATACAAGAACCACACTATCTTTCACATTGCACCATAGATGATATTGTCCTTTCAAATTGCTTACGGCAACAGAAGTACTCCCCAAAACACGTACCATAGCCAACTCAATAGGGTTATCGTGCTCATCGGTGATAGTACCGTATATTTTCACTCGTGCAGCCTCTGTTTGTATACTGCAAAAAGCCAACAACAGAAGAAGCTGAACAAGTCTGGAAACTACTTTCTTTTTAATCATATCTCTTTTACCAACGTAAAAAAACTCTGAAAATTATATTTCTATACAAGTTAATCTAACTTGCGTTTAAATCTTTCGATTTGAAATGTTTAAATTTGCAATCAAAATTATGAAAACTACACTGATTATAGTCGGTCAAACCCGCAACAAGCATTTAAGCAGCCTTCTTGCAGACTACAAGGAGCGTATCTTGCATTATATTCCTTTCGACATTGAAATTTTGCCAGAACCCCGTGCTTCACGAAGTCTTTCAGAAGAACAACAAAAGAATCAGGAAGGTTTGCAAATTCTGGCCCACCTGCAGACTTCAGATTTTGTAGTTCTTCTTGATGAGCGCGGACAGGAAATGCGGTCTGTGGAATATGCAAATCATCTCTCTAAACTCTTGCAAGGAAGCCACCGACGGATTGTTTACATTATTGGTGGTCCATATGGTTTTTCAAAAGAAGTATATCAGCGATGTTCGGAACAATTTTCACTTTCCAAAATGACGTTTTCACACGAAATGATTCGTTTGCTTTTTTTGGAGCAACTTTATCGTGCCCTCACCATTCTTCATGGACAACCCTATCACCACGAATAGACATTCTTGCATATTAAAAGCAAACAGCCTGTTTTTTTGTAAAAAACAGGCTGTTTACTTTCTCATAATCTTTTATTTGATTACCGCATACGCCATTTCTCATTTTGCCAAATTAATGGCAAAATCATAATTTCAGTACTGTCATTGGTATACGTTATTTTCAGGAAGGTATTTGCACTCTTCCCATTTTTATTCAATTCCGTACGGACACAGTTCACAGACTTTAAACCTCCCTGCTCTTCTTTTTTGGCAGCCACCATTTGTTTAAAAAGAATAATCATATTCTTTTTATAGGCATCGGACGCACTATCACAAGAAGCCATTCCAGAAAGAAACTCATCATATTTTTCATTAGCCATGCACTGTACATAATGAATAGCGGCAGCTCCAGGCTGCTCACGTTGAGCTATTTTACTGCGCTGACAGGACATCGTCCCTACAAGCAGCAGCATTAAAAAACAAGGAAAAAATCTTTTCATCACTTTTGACGAATAAACACATGCATCGGCGTACCACAGAAATCCCACTGCGCCCGTATTTTATTTTCCAGGAAACGGTAATAGGCTTCCTTGACATACTGTGGCAAATTAGCATAAAAAATAAATGTTGGGATTTGTGTATCCGGTGCTTGCATACAATATTTTATTTTGATATACTTTCCTTTAATTGATGGAGGTGGATAAGCCTCAATCAAAGGAAGAAGATACTCATTCAGTTTAGATGTAGAGATACGTTTTTTCCTGTTTACATAAACCGACTTAGCCATTTCCAATACCTTATATATATGTTGGTTTGTCACAGCTGAACCAAAAACAATGGGGAAATCCACAAATGGAGCTAAACGCCCTCGGACTCCCGATTCAAAGGTTTTAATAATTTCATTTGTCTTATTCTCCACAAGATCCCACTTATTAATAAAAACCACAAGACTTTTGAAATTACGCTGTATCAGTTGGAATATATTCATGTCCTGTGCTTCTATACCGCGTTGAGAATCTAGCAACAAAATACACACATCGCAATTTTCAATAGCACGAATAGAGCGCATTACCGAATAATACTCAATATCTTCGTTTACTTTATTTTTCTTTCGGATTCCGGCCGTATCTACCAAATAAAAATCAAAACCAAATTTTGTATAACGGGTATATATAGAATCCCGCGTTGTACCTGCAATATTCGTCACAATATGACGATCTTCGCCAATAAAGGCATTTATCAGACTACTTTTTCCTACATTGGGTCTACCCACAACAGCAAAACGAGGGATTTGTTCCTCTTCTACTTCGTCTTTATCCTCCTTAAATTGCTTCACAACCTCATCCAGTAAATCTCCTGTACCACTACCGGTAACCGAAGAAATACAAAATGGTTCGCCCAATCCAAAAGAATAGAATTCGGCGGCATTATAACGTAACTCGTTATTGTCTGTTTTATTCGCCACTACAATAACTGGTTTTCCGGAACGACGTAAAATAGAAGCCACCGCATTGTCCCAGTCCGTCGCACCGTTTGTCACATCCACTAAGAATAGGATAACGTCACATTCTTCTGCTGCGATCATGACTTGTTTGCGAATTTCCTCCTCAAAGATGTCATCCGTATTTATAACCCAGCCCCCGGTATCAACGATAGAAAATTCTTTTCCGCACCATTCTACTTTTCCATATTGTCGATCACGTGTCGTACCAGCTTCGTCACTCACAATGGCATGACGTGTCTTCGTCAATCGATTGAAAAGCGTCGACTTTCCAACATTCGGACGTCCTACTATTGCTACTAAATTTTCCATTTCAATTTTTTATTAATTCAAATTATAACCAAACAAGCTTAGTTCTTTGTCTGAACTACGCCAATCCTTATCAACTTTTACTATCATGTGAAGAAATACTTTCTTATCCAGAAATTTCTCCAAAGATTTACGGGCCTCCATAGATATTTTCTTTAACGCCACACCCTGGTGCCCTATAATGATGCCTTTCTGACTGTCGCGCTCCACATAAAGAACTACATCTATTTTTACAAGTGTCTTCTCATCTTTGTAACTCTCCACAACCACCTCTACGGAATAAGGAATTTCTTTATCATAATAGAGTAAAATCTTTTCGCGGATAATTTCAGAAACAAAAAATTTCACTGGTTTATCCGTTAATTGATCTTTATCAAAATATGGCGGATTCTCTGGAAGAAGTTCCTGGACTCGTTTTAAGACTTGGTCCACATTGAATTTTGCTGTCGCTGAAATGGGATAAATTTCTGCTCCCGGCAACAGAGCATGCCATTTTTCAACCAATTTTATCAGTTCTTCTTGCGTAGTAAGGTCTATCTTGTTTATTAGTACCAATTTCGGCACATCAAGAACTTTTACTTCTTCCAAAAAGTCATTATTTTTAGAACAGTCTTCCACTACATCAGTCACATAGATCAACACATCTACATCTGTCAGTGCCATTTCACTGAAAGCACGCATTGAACTCTGTAATTTATAATTAGGCTTTAATACACCCGGAGTATCGGAAAACACGATCTGGCAATCGTCTTTGTTCAGAATACCCATAATGCGATGACGCGTAGTTTGTGATTTAAAAGTAGCTATCGACAACCGCTCTCCTACGAAAAGATTCATAAGAGTAGATTTACCTACATTGGGATTCCCAACAATATTTACAAAACCGGATTTAAATGCCATATTTAGAAAATTGATAAAAAACGCATCTGATCGATATCAAGGAGATGCGTTTTTATTAATTGGTTTTAATTATTTTTCTTACTTATCTCCGTCGTATGCCCATGTCAAATAAGCTGCACCGGAAACGAAACCAGCGCCAAAGGCTGTTAGAATCAATTTATCACCTTTCTTCAGTTTCTTCTCATAATCCCAGAGAGCTAAAGGCAGCGTCCCCGAACTGGTGTTTCCATAACGCTGAATATTGAGCATGACTTTCTCCATCGGCATTTCGAGTCTGTTAGCCACAGCCTGAATAATTCTCACATTAGCCTGATGAGGAACAACCCATGCCAAATTATCCTTGTTCAAATTATTTCTGGCCGCAATCTGTGCAGTTAAATCACTCATGGCGGTTACAGCATATTTAAAAACCGTACGCCCCTCTTGATGAATATAATGCATCTTATGATCTATGGTGAAATAAGATGGAGGACAAACAGAACCGCCTGCTTTCAAACAAAGGAAAGGAAGACCTTTTCCATCGGTGCGGAGCAGGGAATCCTGCCAACCCAGTGATTCGTCTTCTGTAGGCTCTACCATCACAGCACCGGCTCCGTCTCCAAAGATAGGACATGTGGCACGATCACTATAATCTACCACAGATGACATCTTATCTGAACCAATCACGATGATTCGTTTATAACGTCCGCTTTCGATCATAGCTGCAGCAACATCCATTGAATAAAGGAATCCGCAACATGCAGCCTGAATATCGTAAGCAAAGGCATTCTTCAAGCCCAAATGGCCTAAAACAATAGATGCCGTTGACGGAAAATGATAGTCGGCCGTAGATGTCGTAACAATTACGCAGTCGATCGTATCGGGATCGTAATCCAACTTCTGCATCAATTGTTTTGCTGCCTTGCGCGCCATGTAACCGGCACCAAGACCTTCTTCATTTAATATTCGACGTTCCTTAACGCCGATTCTTGTCATAATCCATTCATCGTTGGTATCCACCATTCTTGACAATTCTTCATTGTTCAGCACATATTCTGGTACATAGCCTCCGATGCCTGTGATTATTGCATGAATCTTACCCATTTTCAGAAGTCTTTAGAATTATTCTGCAGCCACTTCTTTCTCAACTGCCAATTTACCTCTGTAATATCCGCAAGCTGGGCATACCGTATGGTAAACATGCCATTCCCCACAATTCGGGCATTTTGCCATTGTAGGAGCTACGGCCTTATCATGAGTTCTCCTTTTTAATGTTCTGCTTTTTGATTGTCTTCTTTTAGGATGTGCCATTTTCTTTATTTATTTAATTGTTTTGCTATGAATGTTCCAGTTCTCAATGAACCAGATATTTATTTAGTTTCTCTATCATCTCTTTATCACAGTCTCCTTCTGGATGTGCCGGATGCAGTGGAACAGAGAGAACGGTATAATCGTAAATCAGTGGGTCCAAATCCAATTGTCCCACTTCCTGATCTACAAGAACGCCTTGCCCATTATCTTCATTATGCGCTCCGAAATTCACCTTCACGTCCTTCTCTACCACAATGGGACACTTTAAATCGGCCAAACACCGATCACACGGTACGATGACATAACCATTCATCACCAAGCGTAATGTAAAACTGTCTTCACCTGCATTTTTCTTAACCTCAGCACAAACGTCAAGCTCTCCCCTACTTATCAGGGAATGTTCTTGCTGCCTGAAAAAATCAGAATCTATGCTATACCGACACGTTTCTTTTATCCCTTTTATGGCTTTCAAGTTTATCTTGTGTGGCATCTTTTCCATCTTTGGCCTGCAAAGTTATTAATTTTAATTGATATACACAACTACATTTTACGGAAATCATTTCCTTAATTCAATGCGAAAAACAGTTCCTTTCCCAATTTCCGAATTCTTGACAAAAATTCGTCCATTATGATATTTCTCAACAATTCTCCTCGCCAAAGACAATCCCAAACCCCATCCTCGCTGCTTTGTAGTATATCCGGGAGCAAATACGGATCTAAATCTGTTTTTGGGAATACCCTTACCTGTATCTGAAACTTCTATAATCACCATGGTGGTTATTTCATGCATGGTGATCACAATTCTTCCACGACCACACATTGCATCAATAGCATTTTTGCACAAATTTTCTATTACCCATTCAAAAAGTGGAGCACAAATTTTCATAATAACAGGAGTCGCTGGAAAATTACACACCATCAATACTTTATCTGAGCTCCGCAGAGATATATAATTTACAACATGCCAGAGTATTTCATTTAAATTTTCTTCTGTTGCCTCCGGTTTTGAGCCTACTTTCGAAAATCTTTCTGCAATCAAATTTAAACGATCTATATCTTTACCCATCTCTCCTATCATGGGATCTTCAGGATAGTTTTCCTTCATTATCTCTATCCAAGCCATCAACGAACTAATCGGCGTACCCAATTGATGAGCCGTTTCCTTCGTCAATCCAACCCACACGCGGTTTTGTTCAGCTCGCTTCAGGCTCAGTAATGCAAATATCATTATCATAATGAAAACACCAGCAACACCTAATTGAACATACGGATATATGGACAAACGCTTTAACAAGACAGAATCATCATAAAGAATTTCTAGATAATCACCTTTGGCAGAATCATCTTTTTGTGAGTAACTCATTCTAATGCTGTATCCATTTTCTCGCATTTCTTCCACTTTTTCATAAAGTACATGAACCGAATCGATCTTATCCTGAAATTTTAATTTGATGTTACGATATTCTGTCACATGTCCTTTCTTATTCAATACAATCACAGGAATTGTATTATTGTTGTTTATAACTTTCAGCACCAAACTCAAATCCGTATTTTCATCTGCATTATTTAATGAACGCATCGCCTCAGCCCAAACGCTCATCTTTGACTGCGCATCTCTTTCAAGATCGCATACCAAATAATGCGAAAAAACCAATGATATTGTTGCTATGACCACTGCGGCCAGAATAAGCACATACTTTATTTGCTTATTTTTATCTATCCACTGCATCTTACCCTTTTAGGTTGCTACAAAAATAACGAAAACTTTCTAGGATTATTACTTTTCACTATTCAAAGCTCAATAAATTTTATTTTCAACTCGCATCGAACAAAATATGATCTA
>Ga0172377_10003751_pt1 | contig 15640 bp, 9 predicted proteins | sample Pumphouse3metaG_FD_119749 | JGI IMG/M metagenome (GOLD analysis project Ga0172377, IMG submission 119749) | Leachate microbial communities from a municipal landfill in Southern Ontario, Canada - Pumphouse #3 metaG | ecosystem: Engineered > Solid waste > Landfill > Unclassified | place: Canada...
AGCCAAGGCAGCCCTTCTTCTTAGCCACTAGCTATCCCCCTTACCTGAATTATTTTCGCAAAAATGTTCTAAGTTCTGCATAGATAAAAACCGATCGTAAAAAACCATAAAAAAAGCCTGGTTGCAAAATGCAGAAATTGATTAAAACCAAGCTTTTACTGTACAAAAATCAACAGGTACCAACTTTTAATCGCCAACCAGGCTTCTGGTAAATATAAACATTGCGTTTTAACACGTAGGACTCGCAATTTTTTGCTTCCAAGAGGATAGCATAACAAAACACTTCAAAGCAAGTCAAAAATCGTTAATCCTGATTGTTTATCTTGCCGAAACAATCAGGATTTATTTTTATCAAAATCATCCAGGTCAAGAGTATCGATAAAATCGCGGAAAGCTCCCAGCCTCTTCATCTCTTCCTCGCTTACCTTGCCGCCTTTGCCTTCCCCTTCGAGACTTTCAGTACCATCAAGGATCAAATCATCGGTTTCCTTGTCCCGATCAAGAGATATCCCGGCCTTTTCAAGAACACTTTCGTCAACAAAAATGGGAGCGTCAACTCTTATCGCAAGAGCCAGCGCATCGCTCGGGCGAGAATCTATCTCATACTGGTGGCCTTTAAGATTCATGGTTATTTTTGCAAAAAAGATATCATTTTCAAGCGAATTGACAACTATGGAATCAACGGAAGCTTCCATTGCATCGATCACCTTTTGTAAAAGATCGTGAGTCATGGGACGAGGCACTGCTTCGTTTTTGAGTTTTACCAGTATCGCCCTGGCTTCAGCCTGACCAATAAATATAGGCAGATACCTTTTACTCATCTTCTCCCTGAGCAATACAACATACTGATATTCCGGCTTGCGGTTCATCAGCCCTATTCGAACACTATCAATAGTAACCTCAACCATTTTGGTACCTCCTCGGCATCTTAGCCGCTGCTCGCTTAAGCAAAGAAATTTTACTCTGGCCTAATTGCACTGTCAAATAACTGCCGAATGTCTGCCCGGCGGTTCGGATTACACCATTTCTATGATGGAGAATATATTGCCCCTAAATCCTGGTGGCGTAAAAAAGCAGAAGCTCGTGATTATCCCCACAGGAAAAAACCCTGCCATAATCAACGGTTGTTCGGCCAGCAGTCGCCGGACATGCCCAACCTTACAGGTGACACTCGAAAGAAATAAGGGGTGGAACAGCCTTGAAAACTACCCACTTTATTCAAGAGGCTCACTATTGTTATAATGATAGAACTTTAAAACCCCTAAGGAGTGAGTTTGATATGGAAAAGGCCGTTGTGTGGTTCAAAGAAGTCGGCAAGGGCGACATCGCCGTGGTTGGCGGTAAAGGTGCCAACCTTGGAGAGATGACTCAGGCTAGTATCCCGGTGCCACCGGGTTTTATAGTCACCTCACAGGCCTATTATTCTTTTATGGAAGAGTCCAGGCTAACCTCCAAGATACAAGCCCTGTTAAAAAACCTGGACGCTGATAATTCCCGCCAGTTACAGGAAACCAGTAAAAAGATAAAACAGCTTATTTCTTCTGCAATTATGCCCGAAGAAATAAAGACCTCTATCAAGAAGGCCTACAGTGAGCTTGGCCAGGGCCTGGTAGCAGTAAGGTCATCCGCAACCGCGGAAGATCTGCCGGAAGCCTCTTTCGCAGGCCAACAGAGCACTTATTTAAACATCGAGGGGGAGGAAAATGTCATCCAGGCAGTTCAAAACTGCTGGGCATCCCTTTTTGAATCACGCGCGATCTATTACCGGGAACAACAGGGATATGAGCACCTAAAAGTCGGGATTGCTGTTCCGGTACAAAGAATGGTCAACTCCCGCACTTCAGGGGTAATGTTCACTGTTGAGCCAGTTACCAGCGATACTCAAAAGATGGTGATTGAAGCTATCTACGGCCTTGGTGAAGGCCTGGTATCCGGGGAGGTAAGCCCAGACCTTTATATAATAGACAAACAGCAAATGAAAACCATCTCCAAAAAGATCAGCCGGCAGGAACAACAGCTTACCCGAAATCCTGCACCTGGAGAAAAGGAACCCAATATCTGGCTGCAGTTGCCAGCAAGAATTCAGAAGCAGCAAAAGCTTACTGATGCTGAAATTCTCCAGCTGGCTGAAATGGGCAGGCATATAGAAGCCCACTATGGCCAACCACAGGACATCGAATGGGCAAGAGAGAATAATACATTTTATATCGTCCAGTCCCGACCGGTAACCGCACTAAAGGAAAGCATGGAGGAAGAAGCCGAGATAGATGCTCCAGTCCTTCTCACCGGAGATGCTGCCTCACCCGGGCTGGCTTCCGGGCCGGTTCGCATAATTCTTGACCCCACCCAGATCGACCAGGTGGGAGAAGGCGACATTCTGGTTGCTGAAATGACTACCCCTGATTTTGTACCGGCCATGAAAAGAGCAGCTGCTATTGTCACTGACCGCGGAGGCCGCACTGCCCATGCTGCCATCGTCAGCCGCGAGCTGGGAATCCCCTGCGTCGTAGGTGCCAGTCAGGCAACCGGCAAACTGGCCAATGACATGGTAATAACTGTTGATGGCAGCCACGGAAAAGTTTATGAAGGCAAGGTTGGCACAGATACAGCATCTTCGTTTGCGGCCAATGTGTTGAGGGAAGCCATAGAAACAAAAACCAGGGTATATGTTAACCTGGCTCAGTCAGAACTGGCAGAAATGGTGGCCTCAAGAAACGTAGATGGTGTTGGTCTGCTCAGGGCAGAATTTATGATCGCCCAGATCGGTGAACATCCCAAATATATGCTAAAACACAAACGCGGATATGAATTTGTTGAAAAGCTCTACAACAACATTTTAATGTTTGCCAAAGCTTTTTATCCCAGGCCGGTCGTATACCGCACTACTGATTTTAAAACCAATGAATACCGCGACCTTATCGGTGGACGCGAGTTTGAAGAAGTAGAAGAAAACCCAATGCTTGGGTACAGGGGGGCATCACGCTACATTACAGATGTTGAGTCTTTCAAACTGGAAATTGAAGCCATAAGAAGGGTTCGCAAAGATTATCCCAATCTATGGGTGATGATACCCTTTGTAAGAACGATTGGCGAACTCCAGGCAACCAAAGACCTGCTCGAATCTGAAGGGCTCAAACGTTCCAAGGACTTCCGTTTATGGATGATGGTGGAAGTCCCCTCCAACATATTCCTGATTGATAAATTCTTAAGCGTCGGCATAGATGGTATCTCCATCGGGTCAAACGACCTTACCCAGCTCATTCTCGGCATCGATCGTGACTCTGACCGGCTGGCAAAAACCTTTGACGAACGCAACGAAGCGGTTCTCATGGCACTGGAAAGAGCCATAACCATCTCCAAAGAAATGGGGGTAACTTCTTCTATCTGCGGACAGGCTCCGTCAGTCTATCCCGAACTCACTGAAAAACTGGTTAGCTGGGGAATTACTTCTGTTTCAGTAAGCCCAGACATGATAGGCACCACTCGGGAGATAATTGCCAGGGCTGAAGCAAAGCTGAAAAAATAATGCCAAACAGGTGCCAAGTCCGACTTCGAACCGAAGAGAGAGAACTGGCGCTCCTGTCACCACATGCATGTAAAAGCCGGTTGAGTCGCGGGAGGGAAAAACCCGAGAAGCCCTGCGATATACGCACTGAATTCCAGCGTGATCGTGATCGCATAATCCACTGCAAAGCCTTCCGCAGGCTGAAGCATAAAACTCAGGTTTTTATCGCCCCAACAGGGGACCATTACGTTACCCGGCTTACCCACACGCTGGAAGTAACTCAAATAGCCCGTACTATTGCTCGTGCACTGAATCTTAACGAGGACCTGGTGGAGGCGATCGGACTGGGGCATGATCTGGGGCACACTCCTTTTGGCCATGCCGGAGAAGAAGTGTTAAACCAGCTGTACAAACCTGGTTTCAGGCATAATCAACAAAGTCTCAGGGTAGTTGACGTTCTTGAAAATGAGGGTAAAGGGCTCAATCTTACCTGGGAAGTAAGAGATGGCATATTAAACCACTCTAAATCGATGGAGGAAATCCTGGGAGAAGGATGGGGCGAAACCGGCTCTCTTGAAGCAGATGTTGTTAAGCTGTCCGACCTGGTTGCCTATATTAACCACGATGTAGAAGATGCGATACGGGCTAAAATGATAGCCCCTTCCGATCTGCCAGCCTCTTCCAAAAAGATAATGGGGCATACCCACCGTGAAAGAATCAACAATATGGTAGGCGATATAATATTTACCTCCTGGTCGGTTACCGGTGAAACAGAAGGGTCGGAAAACCAGATCAGCATGAGCCCTGAAATGAAAGAGGCCGCCAGCGACCTCAAAAACTTCCTCTTTTACCGAGTTTATAAAACCGGATCAGTAATTGTTGAAACCGAACCAGCCAGGCAAACTGTAATGAACCTGTTTGATCACCTTTGCTCCCATACTGAACTTCTTCCTGCAGACTACCTTGCGGCAAGCTGCGCTGATACCACCAGGGCGGTAGTTGACTACATCGCCGGCATGACAGATCAATACGCTACCCGCCTGGCTGCAAGTTTGGGCTTTTAACCCTGTATTCCATTTTATGTAAACTCCCTAATATAGTATAATAGGCCTGTTTATGAGCGCTATTGAAGAAATCAAACAAAAACTGGATATCGTCGAAATAGCCGGACAGTACACCCAGCTCGTCAAATCGGGGAAAAATTTTAAGGGTGTATGCCCATTCCACCAGGAAAAGCACGGCTCTTTTTTTGTTTTTCCCGATCGGCAAAGCTGGCACTGTTTTGGGGCTTGCTCTACCGGCGGCGATCTGTTTTCCCTGGTGATGAAGAAGGAAGGTCTGGATTTTGGTGATGCCCTCAAAATGCTGGCATCCAGGGCTGGCGTTACCTTGCCAACAACGGGCAGGCAACAGGAAGACAGAAACAAATACAGCCGCCTCTACGAAGCCAATGATGCTGCCAGGGATTATTACTACGAGCAATTAAAAAATGCCCCCGGGGCAGAAAAGGCACGCAATTATGTAAAACAGCGCGGTATAAATGCCAAGTCGCTGGCGGATTTCAAACTTGGCTACAGCCCTACTGGCCGGGAAAGCCTTAAAAACCACCTTATCGAACGCGGGTTTACAGTACAGGAATTGCTTGAGGCAGGACTGTTGATCGAGGTTGAATCTGGCACGATTGACCGTTTCCACAACCGCCTGATGTTTCCTATAACCAACCATAAAGGACAAACTGCTGGTTTTGGCGGGCGTGAAATGGACGGCTCTCAGCCCAAGTATTTGAATTCCCCAGAAACACCTGTATTTGACAAAAGTGGACTGCTTTACGGATTTGACATTGCCCGTGAAGAAGCAAGAAAACGGGATATGATAGTAATGGTAGAAGGTTATATGGATGCCATAATTTCTCACCAGTACGGATTTACACATACCGTTGCCGCAATGGGTACATCCATCGGCGAGCGCCAGATAGATACCATAAAAAAGGTAACCAGGAACCTTGTCCTGGCCATGGATGCGGATGAAGCTGGCGAAAAAGCGATGCTAAGGATAATCGAGCATGAAAATACTCTGAATAATGAAATCAGGGTTGTGAGCATACCAGCCGGCCAGGATCCGGACGAGGTTATCAATAACTCACCCGAAACCTGGAAGCAACTGCTTGAAACCGCCGATCCACTGCTTGATTTTGCTTTTTCAACCGCAGCCAGAGATGTTAATATTACCAGCGCTGCCGGCAAATCACAGCTGGCTGAAAAGCTTATGCCAACCATAGCCCAAATTCAAAATCCCGTGCGCCAGGCACATTATTTACAAAAACTCGCAAGTATGATTAATGTGGATCTCCAAAGGCTTGAGTCTTCCCTAAAAGAGGTCGGCTCCAGTAAGGTATACGGGGCTCATAAACCGCCTGCCAGAGAAATAAAACAGGGGAAGAACCTGTTCTCCAGCCCTCGCGAGGAATTCTGTCTTGCAATGCTGATACAATATCCCCGGCTGGGTCAGAAAGCAACCGGTTTAAAAAAAGAATATTTCGCCAATTCTGAGAATGCAGAGATTTTCTCAGTAATAACCGAAGGTGATGACCTGGAAACGGTAAGGGAAAAACTTGACAGCGCCTCTCTTGAACACTACGAACGCCTGGCAAGCCGGCATATCGAACCAAGCGGTCTTGACAACAAGCTCAGGGAATGCGCCCTGCTCCTTAAAGAAAGCTACCTGAGGCACCTTCTGAAAAACCAGGAGGCGATACTTGGCTCGGCTGATCTTACCGCAGAGGAAAGGGATTCTCTGCTCAAACAGGGCAATCAGGTCAGCCAGGAATTAAAGGAACTATTTTACGAAAAATCCAGCACCCTGGAAAGAATGAAAAGGGAGAATGGCACTGATGGCATCAGATAAAAAGAAGAAGAAGGGTTTTGATATCAAGGAAGAAAACATCGTTATCCAGGCAGTTACTGAAGAAACTGATGAAGAGCCTTCAGACGAAGACGCACCCTCCGATGAAAATCTTATTGAAGACGAACTGAATCCGGATTCCGATCTCGAAGAAGACGTCGAGGGGGAAGAAGCGGAGCTGATACTGCCGCTTGATCAGATCGAAGAACACGGAGTTGTTGATGACCCGGTACGTATGTACCTGCACGAAATCGGCAGAGTTCCTTTGCTAAGCGCTGATGATGAGAAAGTACTGGCCAAAAAAATGGAAGCCGGCAAACGCATCCGTGAAATCCGCGAAGGATACATAGATAAATACGGGGTCGCGCCTACTCCTATTCAACTGGTATTAAACATGTTGGTTGACCTTGGAAAAGCTCGCGAGACTGTTTACCTGCTTCAGGCGGAACTGGGCCTTGAGAAGAATGCCGACTTTAAGAAAGCTGTTACCGAGCCGGTAATTCAGAAAAACCTCATAGATGAGATTGACCAGCAGTTCACCCAGAATATAGCCACTAATACCGGAAAAAGCCCGGCTGAGGTGGAACAGGAACTAATCAACATCTCCCTTAACATCAGACTGCTCCCGGAAGAGGTTATGGCAGCGATCCCGGATGGCACCACACTTGAGGAAATAGGAGAGTTGACCAACAACCAGGTTTTTATTGATTCGGTTGAAGTAAAGGATGCCAAACTCAAGCATTACCTGAGAACCCTTGAGGTTGAAGCTGAAAAGGCTGAAAAACACCTTACAGAAGCCAACCTCAGGCTGGTAGTTAGCGTTGCCAAGAAGCATATCGGGCGGGGCATGCCACTGCTTGACCTTCTTCAGGAAGGAAATATCGGTCTAATCAGAGCAGTAGAGAAATTCGACTACCACCGCGGATTCAAGTTTTCTACCTATGCTACCTGGTGGATACGCCAGGCAATTACTCGCGCTATTGCCGACCAGGCTCGTACCATCCGGATCCATGTTCATATGGTAGAAACGATTCATAAGCTTTTATCAGTCAGCCGACAACTTTCACAGGAGTACGGACGAGAACCGACACCCAAGGAAATAGGTGCCGAGATGGAACTTCCACCGGACAAGGTCAGAGAAATAATCAAGGTCAGCCAACTTCCGGTTTCCCTGGAAGCACCTATCGGGGAAGAAGAAGATAGCCACCTCGGAGATTTTATAGAAGACCAGAATATAGTCCCGCCTCCGGATGCTGCATCCCGGCAGCTGCTTAAAGAACAGATTGGAGAAGTGCTTTCCAGCCTTACCCATCGGGAACGCCGGGTTCTACAACTGAGGTTCGGACTGGAAGACGGCCGATCTCGAACACTGGAGGAGGTCGGCAAAGAATTTAACGTCACTCGCGAACGCATACGACAAATCGAGGCCAAAGCCCTTCGCAAACTGCGTCATCCCAGCCGAAGCCGCAAACTGAAGGACTACCTGGAATAGAAAATGATTCCGGTACGGCTCAAACTGCGCAATTTTATGTCCTACCGGGGGGACCTGCCGGCGTTTTCTTTCTCAGGCATTCATACCGCCTGCATATCAGGTGACAATGGAGCCGGAAAGTCTTCTCTGATTGATGCTATAACCTGGGCGTTGTGGGGAAAAACCCGGGCTGACAGCGATGATGATCTGATATCCACCGGGGCTGACGAGGTTGAGGTTGAGTTTGATTTCAGCGCCTCAGGTAATCTTTATCGTATTATACGCAAACGCTCCAAAGCCAAAAAAGCCGGCTCGGCGGGGCTCTCCGGGCTCGACTTCCAGATTTTTTCCGGTGAGGAGTTTCAGTCAATAACCGGGGACACCATAACAAAAACCCAGGAAGCGGTAAAAAGCCTGCTGCGCATGGACTACGACACTTTCATCAACAGCGCCTATCTGCGCCAGGGGCATGCTGATGAATTCAGCCGGCAGACTCCAGCGAAGAGAAAAGAAGTCCTGGGAAGTATTTTAAAGCTGGATATTTATGAAGAGCTGGCCGAAACCGCCAAACAAAAGGCCCGTGAACGGCAAGCCGAAAAAGAGACCCTTGAGCGGACAACGACCGAGATAAAAACCGCACTTTCTTCACGCGGGGAATTGCTAACTCAGCATGAAGACGCGAAAGAAAATTTTAAAACTGCTGAGGATGCCTACCAGCAAAAACAAGCCGACTGCAGCAAACTGCGTGAGCAGCTGCATTCACTTCAAAACCAGAGTGAACAACTCAACCGCTTCAAGGCTGATTCCGGTGAACGGGAAAAACAGCTAAAAGGGTGGCAGAAGAGCGCAGATACAACCCGTGAATTGATCGATAGATACGAAAAACTGTTACAACAAGCACAGGAAATCAGGGAAGGGTTTAAACGTTATACAGCAGCCTCGCAAGAATTTGAAAGAATGAGCCTGCAGTTAAACCATCTGAATCAACTCGCAGACACGAAAAGCCGTCTGGAAAAGTCTGTGCAGTCGGAGAGAGCCAGGCTTAACAGTCAGATTGAAGTATCAAAAAGAAATGTAACCGAGCTGGAGAACAGGGCTGGCCAGATGAGCAAGCTGGAATCTACCTTGGCTAAAGCCGGGGATGAAATGACGGCTTTAAAAAGGCAGCAGGATGAACTCTCGGATGTTGAAAACCGCGTAAAGTCACTGGAGGAACAACTCAAAGAGATGCGTTTCCAGGCTGCCGGAGCAACGGAGCGAATAGGCGAGATTGAAGAAAGGATTAAACTGGTCAGCCAAAACACCGAACCGCACTGCCCATTGTGCGAAAAACCTCTCAATGATGAAGAGCGGGGTTTTATCATAGAAAAATATACGCACGAAAAGAAACACCTTGCCGTTCAAATCGAAAACGCTTCCAAGAAGCAAGCCGAAATAATCAAAACGCTGAATTACGAGATGGCAGGCCTGAAAAGCAGGCAAACCGCACTGCAGAAAAAAATCATACAAAACCAGAGCAATATAAGCGTCTTGAGCCACCAGATCAATGAATGCCGCAAGGCATCGGAAGAACTGGAAGTTGAAAGAAAAACCCTGCAGACACTCGAGGCATCGCTCAATTCAAGCGAATACGCAAAAAACGAGCAAGCGCAACTGTCAGAGATCAACCGGCAGATTGCCAGCATTGATTATAATGAAGAAGCCTACATTGCCTCCAGAAAAACCATCGATGAAACCGGGTCTTACAGAGAGCAACAAATTAAACTGGCAGAAGCTGAAAGCCAGATAAACAAGGAAAAGGAAAATCTGGCCAGCGCGGAGGACACTATCCTGGTTCTTCAGAACAGGCTGAAAGCGGATTCGGCAGAAATACACAAGCTGGAAGAAGAGGTAAAAAATCTGCCGGAGGTCAAATTACAACTGCAGAAGGCAGAAGCCGAACAAAAACAGGTTGAGGAAACACTTAAAAACAGGCGCGACCTGGTATACAGATTAAAAGCCAGGCTGGAGGCTCTGGCAGAACTTGAAAACAAGCTGGCTGATGAAGAATCAAGGCTAAAAACAGTCGCCAGTGAAGAAAGCACGCTTAAAAACCTTGCTCAGGCTTTTGGGAAAAAAGGCATCCAGGGAATGCTGATTGAGATGGCTATACCTGAAATAGAGACCGAAGCCAACCGCATCCTTGGCAGAATGACAGATAACCGAATGGCCTTGAAGCTGGAATCGCAAAAACTGAAAAAAACCGGCGGAACAGCCGAAACGCTCGATATCAACATATCAGACGAAGTCGGCACCAGGGACTATGAGATGTACAGCGGGGGAGAAGCTTTCCGTATTGATTTCGCCTTGAGAATCGCTCTCTCCAAACTGCTGGCCAACCGTAGCGGCGCTCCTTTACCAACCCTGATTATCGATGAAGGCTTTGGTACTCAGGACAGTATCGGGCTTGAGAAAGTTAAGGAAGCAATCAATGCTATACAGGACGACTTTGAAATCATACTGGTAATTACCCATATCGATGAACTTAAAAACGCCTTCAACAACCGCATTGAAGTAACCAAAACACCAGAAGGTTCTATGGTAAGCATTATTTAAAGCAAGAAAACTTCCCGGTTAAAGGCCGAGGTCATCCGAAATGGCCTGCATGGACTTTAACCCTAGCTCAATAAACTCATCCAGTTCAAGCCCAAGAGTTGAACAGGTTTCGATTTGTTCACGGTTTACCCCGGAGGCAAAGCCTTTTTCCTTGTACTTCTTTTTGACGGATTTAAGTTCCACACTGGAGAGCTTTTTATCCGGCCGCACCAGTGCTGTGGTGGTAATCAAACCAGTCAGCGCATCTGAACAGAACAGCGCTTTGTCCAGATTTGTTTCAGTTTCCAGGCCATGAGCTTCGTTGTGACGCAATACCGCGTTTACCGCCTCTTCGCAAACACCCATCTCCTGTATCATCCGGGCACCTATTTTCGAATGATTCTCCATATCACCATTACAGATTTCCATATCAATGTCATGGAGCAGGCCGGTCATACCCCACAAAGCTTCGTCTTCTCCCAGTCGAACCGCCAGTGCCTTCATAATCGCTTCAGTGGCAAGCATGTGTTTTACGAGATTTTGATTACCAACCTTTTCCTGCACAATCTTTAAAGCTTCCAGTCTGTCCAATTAAAACCCCCTTAGCCTATCTATTCTCAAACCGTTTCAGCCACAGTTTTCTCAATTCCCAATGTCTTTCGAAGGAAACTGCCGGTGACTGAAGCGGGATTGGCTGCTACATCTTCAGGTGTTCCCTCAGACACAAGCTGACCACCCTTGTCCCCGGCACCAGGCCCCAGGTCTATTATCCAGTCCGAGTTTTTTATCACATCCAGATGATGTTCAATAATCAGCACTGTATTGCCAGCATCAGTGAGCCGCTGGAGCACCCCCAACAGAAGAGATACGTCCTCAAATGCCAGCCCGGTCGTAGGCTCGTCCAGCATATACAGGGTGTGCCCCAGCGGTCTTCTGGCAAGTTCTGTAGCCAGCTTAACCCGTTGGGCTTCGCCTCCGGAAAGCGTAGTTGCCGGCTGACCCAGGCGAATGTAACCCAGGCCAACATCCTGCAGTGTCTCGAGCTTACGCCGTATACGGGGGAAGTTTTCGAAAAACTCCAGCGCCTCGGTGACTGTCATGTTGAGAACTTCGGCAATGTTTTTACCCTTGAACTTCACACCCAGTACTTCACGGGTGTAGCGTTTTCCACGACAAACATCACAGGGCACAGTTACATCGGGCAAAAACTGCATTTCGATTTTTGTGTAACCGTCCCCGGTACAGGCTTCACAGCAGCCCCCTTTTACATTAAAGGAAAAACGACCCGGCCCGTATCCCCTCACCTTGGCCTCGGGAGAAGTAGCAAAAAGCTCGCGAATTATGGTAAATGTACCGGTATAAGTGGCAGGGTTGCTTCTCGGCGTTCTGCCGATCGGAGTCTGATCAATATGTATCAGCTTATCAACATATTCAATACCTTCGACATCTCTGCACAACCCGGGTTTCTCGCGGGAGCGATACAGTTTTTGAGCAAGCTTTTTGTAAAGCACTTCGTGCATTAATGTACTCTTCCCCGAGCCCGATACTCCGGTTACACTCACAAAACAGCCAAGTGGAATCTTTACATCAATATCTTTCAGGTTATTCTCACGCGCTCCGCGAATAGTAATAAAATGGCCATTACCCATGCGGCGTACATCTGGCATCGGGATGACCTTTTCCCCACTCAGATACTTACCGGTCAGGGAATGGGGTGAGCGCTTGATCTCCTCCAGATCGCCACAGGCAACCAGCTTCCCTCCATGCTCCCCGGCTCCCGGACCCATATCGATTATATAATCAGCAGTGCGCATCATGGCTTCATCATGCTCAACTACCAGCACAGTATTGCCCAGGTCGCGCAGGCGTGTAAGCGTTGATATCAGCCTTTCATCATCAGCAGGGTGAAGCCCGACAGTCGGCTCATCGCAAACATACAGCACGCCCATCAGACCGCTGCCGACCTGGGTTGCCAGACGTATTCGCTGGCCTTCCCCTCCGGAGAGGGTAGACGAAACCCGGTCAAGAGTCAGGTAATCCAGACCAACATTTACCAGAAAATTCAGCCTGGATTCTATCTCCTTGAGGATTTCTCTGGCAATAGTTTTTTCCCTTGAGCTCAACGCACCCTGTTCACCCCTCAACTCCTGCACCCAGTTCATGAGCGCACTTACCTGTATAGAAGTAGCCTGGGCAATATTAATTCCTGCAACTCTGACCGCAAGTGCTTCCGGTTTAAGCCTTTTACCTTCACAATCCGGGCATGGCAGGTTTACCATGTAACGCTCCATAAACTGGCGTGACTGCTCCGATTCAGTATCACGATAAAGGCGCTGCATGCGGGGAATAACGCCTTCAAATCCGTTATAATACTCCCTCATTTTTCCAAATTGATTCCGATAACGCTTTGGCTCTTCACCTTCCCCATAAAGAATCAGGTCTATCTGTTCACTGGTAAGATCTTTTACCGGGTCGTGTGTGGTAAAACCGTAACGCGCAACAACATCGTTTAACTGGTGAAGATACCAGTTTTGGGTCTGATAGGGATGAATGGCGCCTTCTGCCAGAGATAGCGCCTTGTCCGGCATTACCATATCAGGATCGATCTCCTGTTTAAATCCCAACCCGGTACAAGCTGGACACGCTCCATGAGGGCTGTTAAAACTGAAGGTTCTCGGTTCTATTTCACCAAGGCTGGTCCCACACTGGGCACAGCTGTAATGCTCAGAAAAAAGCAGTTCTTCTCCACCCACTACAGATACCAGTATTACCCCGCCACCAAGTTTGAGTGCGGTTTCAACCGAGCCTGCCATGCGGGAGGAGATCCTCTCCCTGCCGATAGCAAGGCGGTCAACAACTACTTCGATGGTATGTTTTTTATTCTTGTCCAGGGGGATGTCTTCAGACAGATCCAGTGTTTTTCCGTCCACCCTTACCCGGGAATAACCAGAGAGGCGCAAATCGGCCAGCAGTTGTACATATTCACCCTTGCGGCCTTTCACCAGTGGCGCCATCAAAGCTATCTTCGCACCTTCAGGTAAACGTGAAAGAGAATCTACAATCTGCTCCACCGTCTGGGCGGTTATTTCCCTCCCGCACTGTGGACAATATGGATGTCCAGTCCTGGCAAACAGCAAGCGCAGATAGTCATAGATTTCTGTAACTGTCCCCACTGTAGATCTGGGGTTGTGGCTTACGCCTTTCTGATCGATAGATATCGCCGGGCTAAGCCCTTCAATATAATCTACATCGGGCTTTTCCATCCGCCCGAGGAATTGCCGGGCATAGGCTGAAAGGGATTCCATATAGCGCCGTTGCCCCTCTGCATAAATAGTATCGAAAGCAAGCGAGCTTTTACCCGAACCTGATACTCCGGTTATAACAACCAGCTTATCCCGCGGGATAGTTACATCAACATTTTTTAAATTGTGCTCACGGGCACCTTTAACTGTGATAAACTGCTGTGGCAAAGAAGAGTCTCCTTCCAAACTTTTATTTTACCCCAGCCAACTACCTTTAACAAACCGCCATGAATACAAGCTGGCGGGTTTTACTATGGCCAGCAGCACCATCTTAGGCTATAATGCAACATGAATATGGATGACGCCAAGCAGTTAAAAATGCGCATTCCCCAACTTATCGAGCAGCATAAAGATGAGTTGCAGTCTCTATGCCTGAAGATTCACTCCTGTCCAGAAACAGGACTGAATGAATTCAAAGCGGCGGAGTGGATAACCGCCTACTTGGAACGAAATGGCTTTATTGTACAGAGAGGAATCGGCAGCCTCCCCACAGCTTTTATTGCCAGTTACGGCGAAGGGAAACCTCATATCGCGCTGCTGGCAGAATATGACGCCCTCCCCGAGCTTGGCCATGCCTGTGGGCACAACATTATTGCATCCGCAGCAGCCGGTTCAGCTATTGCTTCCAGGGTAGCCGTAGACAGTTTTGGCGGAAAAATAACGGTTGTCGGCTCCCCTTCAGAGGAATTCCACTGCGGTAAGGAACTGCTGATCCGCGAAGGGGTTTTTGAAGATATAGACCTTGCCATGATGATACACCCGGGTTGCGTCAATGCAAGCATTATTTCCACCCTGGCTTGTATAAACCTCGAAGCGGAGTTCACTGGCCTGGAAGCTCATGCGTCTGCCAACCCGGAGGAAGGAGTTAACGCACTTGAGGCAATCATCCTCAGTTTTAACGCCATCAACTCTCTTCGTCAACATATCCCTGAATCAGCTCGAATACACGGCATAATCACGGACGGCGGGCAGGCTGCCAATATAGTTCCTGCTCACGCCTCTGCCATGTTTATGGTTAGAGCAAATACCATGGAATACCTTGAAAGTCTACAGCAAAGTGTGGAGGACTGTTTTAAAGGAGCGTCTCTGTCTACCGGCGCCAAACTGCGGTGCCGCTGGGCTAAAGTGTGCTGCAAGCCCATGAAAACCAACCGAAAGCTGGCAAGTCTGTTTAACCAGAACATGGTGTTGGCCGGCAGGGAAATGGAAACCCGGACTGTGGATTTCGCTTCCACTGATATGGGCAATATCAGCCAGGCAATACCTTCCATCCACCCGATAGTAGCCATAGCCCCGATTGGCACTTCTCTCCATTCAGTTGATTTTCTAAAAGCTGCTGCTTCTGAAGCCGGAATCAGGGGCATGCTGGATGGGGCATCAGCAATGGCTTGCACAATAACAGATGTCCTGAGCAACCAGGGCATAATCAACGAGATTAAGAAAGAATTCCAAAGCAGACAATGATTGAAAAATGCCCAGTTTATTATATAGGGGTCGATATCGGCTCTGTCAGTACCAAACTTGTTGTCCTCAATGAGAGTAAAAGCATAGTATCCGGACTCTGCCTGCCAACTGCCGGTAACCCTTCCAGAGCACTGGAAACCGGACTCTTAAAAATCCAGTCCGACATTGAGTCGTCAAGAGAAATCGGGGCAGTTTGTGTAACCGGCAGCGGGCGCAAACTAGCCGGAGAATTGTTAGGGGCAGATATCGTAAAAAACGAGATAACCTGCCAGGCGGTCAGCGCCATAAGCCTGGAACCAAAAGTGCAAACGATTATTGAAATAGGCGGGCAGGATTCAAAATTGATCGTGATTCGCAATAGGCTGGTAGTGGATTTTGGAATGAACACGGTTTGCGCTGCCGGTACCGGTAGCTTCCTTGATC
>Ga0172377_10003754_pt1 | contig 15636 bp, 24 predicted proteins | sample Pumphouse3metaG_FD_119749 | JGI IMG/M metagenome (GOLD analysis project Ga0172377, IMG submission 119749) | Leachate microbial communities from a municipal landfill in Southern Ontario, Canada - Pumphouse #3 metaG | ecosystem: Engineered > Solid waste > Landfill > Unclassified | place: Canada...
AGCGGATCTAAGTACACAGCTTTTTTTGTTGAGACATCAGAGCTTTATGGCGAGGATGATGAGGTAGAGGAAGATGACCCATATTATATGATGCCTATGTATGAAGCGTATATAGCAGATGAAGATGGGGAACAAATACCTGAATCGATGACAGGAAGATATTGTGACCCTGTATCTGTAGTAAAAGAGATATTGATTCAATCTAGTTTATATAAAATGGCGGTTTAAAATGTCTTGGTTAGAAGATTTTAATCAAGATATATTCAATTCGTTTGATTTAACGGATACTCTCTTGCATCATGAAAGTTTTGGGCTTTTACGAGTCACAGGACATTATGGTTGTAATAGAGAGATGTTATTCGTCGAATCTATAGATAATGGTGAAGAGGATATCTCTATTCACACCGGTATTATAGACATGGGCGAAGACGGAGATATAGAAATCATCACACTAATCAAAAAACCTATTGATCAAGAAAATGACACGGTGCTATACATAGGCGCTCCAACTGGACAAAAGGCAAAAGAAGCCAAGAAGTTAGGTTGGGGAGCAATGCTTACACCTGATATGTTTCGCAATTCTGCACATAATGAACTATTCGCTATGGATAATGGCGTATTTGCGGAGTTTAAAAAGAACCCGGCAAAAGAGTTTGAAGGTAAGAAATTCATTCATTATCTCGATCGGTTGTTGGAAAAAAATGCTTATCCGGATTTTGTAGTTATTCCCGATAAGATAGGTGCTGATCCGTTGGATAGCCTCGCTTTATCTTTATCGTGGGTCGAAAGGCTACGAAAGTATCCATTCCCGCTGTACTTCGTTGTGCAAGATGGCATGACACCAGAAATGTTAGATGAGTATAATATACCCAATCTTGTTGATGGGATATTTGTTGGTGGAAAACCTACGTTTAATGGTTTTGGTGAAGCATCTAGTGATGAGGTGGAGTGGAAATTACAAACAGGCGAGATGTGGGTAAAATATGCGCATAAGCACAGAATACGTACTCATATTGGGAGGGTGTCTTCAATTCGACGTTATCAATGGGCGCGATCTATTGGAGCTGACAGTTGTGATACATCTCAACCGGTTTTTAGCAATGCCATGTGGAATGGTTTTATACGCGCCAAAAAGCAAGCGGTATTTAATCTAGCCGCTTAATTTACAACCCCTCGGGGTTGTTTTAATTTTCTCGTTTAAGCAGGAACAATTGTGAATAATTTTACAAGGTACTGCTTTCATCCTCCTAGTGGGACAGAACGGGCGTTGAAGTTTTATGTTTCAACTGCGGTACCGACAAAAAAAGCCTTCTGTGCTCAATCAAAAATCCCCATAAAATTACCAATCAAAGAAAAGTATGCTAAAATAAGGGATATTTTGTATTTCTTATTTCAGCATGCTTTCTTGAGTATGATGAGGTAAGATATTATTACAGTCGCCATGATTGTAATGTAGGGGCTTTAACTTCTAGTTTAACCCTTGAGCACCTATGTGTGCCATACGCCTAAAGCGTAAAAGAACCTCAACGCCTGTTGAGATTCAAACAGATGAAACATAGATGCCCGGTGGGTATAAATACTCACCGGATGGGTATTTATGTCCTAATAGTTTTACTCCATACGGAGTTTTCACACGCAAAGACGTGGGAATCTCCGTATGGGGACTCCTGTGTCTTTTTAAGAGCACGGAGGATAAGAACTATGGAAGCAATAGGATTGTTTGCTTTAAAAGCAACGGCAATAATTATTCTTCTAATTTTTCTTTTATTGCTCTCTGAATTAGGTATTTTAAAATACCTATACGAGGAGATTTACACACATCCTAAACTTCGAAAATTTCAAAAGTTTATCGGTGATTTCTTTGCAGATACGCTACAAGTTGCAGGAATGTCTGTGGTTGCCTCGGTTGTATTTGTAGCATTAACTACAAATGGAGAGTTTTTTTATGGAACTTTCGCTTGGGGTATTCTTTCTGCTATAATTGGAAAATATTTAAAAGAAAAATAAGGAGCTTGATATGGAAACCTATGAAATAATAGCAATAATAGCACTATTTATAGGTATTGGTCTATCTATTGGCAAATATCAACACACACTTACAAAAAACTAAATCCTCCCTCCCTTAAACAATTCACTGTTAATTTTCAACACCGATTGAGTTCGGAGGGGTTTTTATTGCCAATTTAGTTGCTCATAAGAGCCAACCCCGCAAGGGATAAGACGCACCATGTCAGATCCCCAAAGGGATTGGTGTGTCTTTTTTTACTCTCGTAAAGGAGACATTATGACTTATGAGAACACATTGACGTTCATAGAGAACGAGCAAACAGGTATTGCGAAGGGATACGATTTTAGCTTCCTGCAAAGCTTTTATAGCAGAGAGAGGCTAGAAACTCAAGTTGCTTTTGACTTGGCTAATTTTAAAACGATAGAAGAGAATCTATTGGCAAAAACTGAGCAAAAAGAAGGCGAGTGGGTCGAGTATGCTGAGAATAAGTATACAAGAATCTCAAGAATAGGAGAGACTGTACAAATCTCTAATCAAGTAGGCATTTATGTCTGGGAAAATGGAGCGCAAGCGAGCGGATGCACCTGGGATCCTGATTTGGATCATCTAGGTACACTTTACAAAAGCGATTTGATTGCCACTACAGAAACAAGGAAAGGACGTTGTTGGACTTTCAGCGGCAATCAATCCGGTCCTGGTCGTGGGGTTTACTTTGAAATTAATTTTAGGGTATGGAAACTTGCTCGCGGAGGTGTTCAATGATCACTCCAGACCTTGCATATGTAGAAAATCTGACCATACCAAAAGACCTTAAATATAAAGTGGTTTTTTTGGAGTCTAAAGACGACGGAAAGCTTTGGTACAGAAAATGGATCATTAATCCAAAGCACACTGTAACGGATCACTCTGGAAATAAGTTTTATGCTCTTAAACGCACCGGTTCGTTTATGCATGAGGACGATATGGCTGTAAAGTTGATCAATCCGCACAAAACAGTTGTGGTACTACTTGCAGAATCGTGTAAAAGAAGTGTGGATGAAGTATTCATTCCTCAAATTGGTTGGAAAAAACCTTATGAGGCAAACGAGATACTAAAAAGCTTATCATAAAAAGTTGCTCATATTGAGCTTACCCACAAGGGGCACTTATCCCTTTGGGGGTAGGTGTGTCTCTTTTAACCAAGGAGAAGAATATGATAAATGTAGTAATTGTGCATGATTTGCACAAAGAAAAGGCTTATGTCTGTGTAGATGTTAATAAAGCATTAAAAAGTGATAGCAAGGGTGTTCAGCTCGCAATAGAGATGCAAGATACCATTCAAATGGGCAAAACTATTTTCGAGTACAGCCCTCAACTTGCAAGATTTATAGAAAACAACGGTCGCACTTGGCGGTCACGTCTTCTTAATGCTTGGTTTGATGGAAATTACCCATACACAACAAGCAAAAATGACATCCCATATTTACAAAGATTACGCAACAACGTAATAAGCGTAAAACTCTAAGGAGTAAGTTATGTCAGCCATAATGCTTAAAAGCAATAAGCAAAAATGGATCCGGTCATAAATGGTATCAATAACTCATTGATAAAGATAAGAGAGAATTTATCAACACGGACGTAAGAGAGTTTGTATTTAGAACTCATAAATATTCACTAGCTGCTCATGATAATGAGATGAAATGTGAACTTATATTTACTGAGGATGATACAAGAGAACCATATACAATTCGAATTGCGTTAGAAGACGATGAAGTGGAAATTGAATTTTATGATTTCTATGGTCGTGATTGTGATGGCTCTATTGATTATAGATAGAGAACACTCGTTTCATTTGAAACGCAAGATATCAACGAAGTTGTGTGGAAAAAAGACTAGCAACCCTTCGGGGTTGCCTTTTAAATTTGAATGAATTTTTCTTCTAAATCTTCAAATGAGACACTTGCGGCTGAAATTATTTCATTTGCTTTTTCTTTGTATAAAATCATAGATCTCTTTCCGATCGCTTCTGAAGCAACAATTTCTTGAGTGTCAATCTCTAAGAATGTTTTCATATCTTTGCATTCAATAAGCGCGAATAAACAGCTTTCTAGCTCTTCTTTTTTTTCTGCATCAAAACTTGCCATCATAAAAGTGTTAATTTCGTCATCTTTTAGTGTTTCAAGTAATACTTTCGGAAAAATTTTAGTATCCCCCCACATAGAGATTTCTTTAAGAGCGGAGGAGATAACAGTCTCTGCAAAATTATTACTAGCAGTATCCTCATGTAAAGACCCATCTTCAAGATGATCTATTTCGAATTCACAAAATGTTCCAGTTTTTTTATTGTAATAAATTATGTTCATGTTCTACCTTTTTAATTATTGCGCAAATTTTATATGTGTCCGAAAGTATTTGAGTTTCTTTTGGTTTTCCTATTATAACCATACTATTGTCATCCTTAATAAGAGAATGAATTACGAATGTATCTTGAAATGGTTTAAGATCGTTGTTGTCGTCATCTCTCATTCTTTTAAGATGAATTGCATACTCAATTTGAACTTTATCCCATTTTGGTCTTACAAATCGATTGTTCTGCAAAAAAAACAGTTTGGCGGCATCCTTGATCTTTTTTTTGAGTTTTATTGTGTCTCTTCTTCCAAGGGCATTTATCCTGTTACGAGAAAGATGGCGACCGCTTAAAGAAACTTCAATAGAGTTCGGAGTAATATATCTTGCATTATAGACATAATGGATCTTATCTATAGTGTTTACTTCATTATCCGCTTCCATCTGCAAAAGCATTTTGTATTGCTCTACACTTAAATAATCAATGTTTTTTAGCCCGTAACGTTTTTTAAATTTTGCAATTGTTTGATTGCTTACTTTCATAAATAGCCTTACCTCCCTCTTGTTTGAATTGTAATCTCTGAATCAAAAAAAACAAAGTCTTTATTTTGAAAGTAAAAAATAAATGGAATTTTCAGGGCATGTCTCATGCGCTAGATTTTTATACTTCTCTGCTTTTTCGTTGGACACGTTGTAGCCGAAATATCCATGTTTATATGCTTCATATGAATGAAAATATCCGAGGCATTGTTGGTTTTGTGCCATGTCATTTAAATACAAAGCTATTAGTTTGTTGTATTCGCGCAAACCAAAACCAAAGTTTTCTTGCATCTTGGCAAGCAGGTACTTGTCCGGTTCTTCACTTTTGTAATCGATTTGTTTATATAGAAGTTTAAAAGCTTCAAGGGAAGCCTCTTTATTTTTATATTCGATCGCTTTATTGAACCACTCGATTGCTTTTTTGTAGTCTTTTTTCACAATTTTTACTTCGATCATCCCCTCGCATCTTTCATATGGGCATGATGGCAGTTCTCTAGTTTCTTCGTGTGCGCCTCTTCCTCCTGATGTATACTCAAGAGCTATTTTATATTCGTAGTCCCCCTCACTTGCGATCAATAAAAGAGGGGTGAGCCAAAGTAAAATCTTTTTCATTTTCTACTCGCTTTATATGCTCTTTCTGCTATATGAAGCAATAAAATTCCTATAAACATAAATGAAGATAAAAAATGTGCATGCATAACTATTTCTTTGTATGCGACAAGCGCTTCAATAAACTGTCTTGCCCATAAAATGACACCGGTTATAAACTGAAAAGTTATGGTTAGGGCAAATATGCCTATATAGAACTTCATGGCATTGTCATAAAAACTCCAGCGGTTTTTTATGATAATAGTAAGATAAACAAAAACCGATGCATAAAAAGCAAAGCCAATATACGCATGAAAGTCCCACATCTCGCGTCTGAGCATTCTTGCAACGTGAAGCATATCCGCGGGGAGTAATTCAATGTCGCTCATCGTTGCCCCGATGATCATATTGTCAATGATCGCTTCTTTTGAAAAGAATGTGCTTGGCACAATGCCGCTAAAAACCAAGACAGTGAACAATACTGCCAAAATCACATGAAAAAGTTTCATATTGTGTTCCTATTGTAGAGATATAAAAAAACAAAAACACTTACAACCGAAGAGATGATATGCAGTAGTAAGATGATTTTGTTTTCAAAAAAGAAAATAAAAAGACCACTAAAAAACATAGTAAAAACTATTACTAAGAAGCATTTCTTTTTTAAAAACAAAAGAGAAAAAGCAATATATATAAGAGAGATCAGCAGACCTGCGAAAAGATGAAACTTCCAGAGTTTCATGCGTAATAAAACAGCACTAAAAGCGATATCATAGCCGTGGTAGTGCACCATTTTAGATTTTGCAAAAACAATCAGATTGAAGTATTCAACAAAGAGGACTACCCCCAAAAGGAGTAGTTGAAGGGAAAAAAGAATCGTAAAGATTTTTTTATTTTTTAAGGTCATGGTGCCCGACTTTATGCCCAACTGCATTGAGAATTGTTGGAGTGCCTTGAATGCCATACTCTTCTGCAAGTTTCATGCCCTCGTCGATCATTGTGTTAAATGTATTGATTTGCTCTGTTGTATATGTTGCTTTGGTATAAGCATCCGACCCATCGATGATAGACTTCATCGCTTTAGCTTTCTCGGTATCATTTTTTTTGTTTAGAACGTAATAAGACATGCTACGCGCATTTTGATGGAAATCCAACGGGAAGAGGATTACGTAGAGGGTAACGTCAGGTTTTAGCTCCACGAGTTCTTTTTCGAGATTGATACAATAAGGGCATTCCGGATCAGTAAAAAGGAAATATTCTTTTTTGCCTTTGCCTCTTTTAAACGCTGCAATTTTTTTCAGCGGATTTGTATCGATGTCCAACATGAGTTCTTGACCGCTTGTTGCATCAAAAGCTTTTCCAAAAGTGATAGTTTTGAAATCTTTGGTGACAAATCCAGAGAAAGTCGAACGCTGCCCCTTGTTTGCTACACCTCTAATTTGATAGAGGTCTCCGATCTCTTTAGACTGAACTATGTCAGCATTGACAGATTTAAACATAGGGAGGTCTTCGATTTTTTTCTCGATCTCGCCGGCGGCATAAGCGAACCCTGAAGTGGCTGCAAAAAGTAAAGACGTTCCTACAAGTAGCATTTTTTTCATATTTTTTTTCCTTTTTAGATGGGTTGTTTTTGTTGTTCGCTATAGAGCGCTTTTTGTGTTACGTCTGCTATCAGTGCGATGTCTTTTGCCATAGCTTCAAACATATAAGCATCTGTTTGAAAATATCTTTTCTCATTTCCTGATTGCATGTTTATAAAGTAGTTTCCATCTTGCGTAAGATTGAAACTAAGTGTTTTTGTTCCTCCTTGAGACGAATTTGTTTTTTTAAAGTTTGTACTCCCTTTCTCGACAAGATTTTGCATCGCAAAAGCAATCGCGCGCAAAGTAGTAGAAGACACCTTCATGGAGATTTTAGAGTCTTGCTGAAACTCTTTATAGAACTCCAAATAGACCGTATCCGCAAAAGCGTTTTTGATGGTCTCTATGTGCGCGGAGACTACAAATAGGTTTTTAGAATTATATGTCTTTCTTGCGATAAGCATCTTGCATCTCCTCTAGTTCTTCAGAGCTCAATTTCAAAAGCGCATCGAGTTCCGCTTGCAAAGCCTCTTTCGAAATTGTCGCCGATGGGCTTGGCATGTAGTAGATGTCGCCGTATTGCGCATCAATTGCATCTTCAATAAACTTCTGATCGCTCTCGTGGATACGTTTTTCCTGCGGTTCGTACCAAATTGCCGTAGGGGTGTCGATCGAAAGGTGCCCGGACCTCCTTTTTAGCGATTCTTTTTGCGCTTCCGGTAGATCGCTGACGGGGTAGAGGTAATAGGTGAGTTCGTTGTAAAAACGTTTTTTCTTTAAACCGCTCACGCGCATTTTTAAAGCGTTTTTATACTTTTTTAAAAGGATGTTATGTGCTTGCGCCGCTCTGATTTTTTGATGTGCTTGCGCTTGAATCTCTGCACGCAATTTATCATTATCCTCTATGCCGTCCAAGGCTTTGTGCATTGCCGCCAAAATCCTTTTTCTTTCAAAATGAAGACGTGTATCGATCTCTTTGAAAACTTTTTCTTGATCATCGATCTGCGTATGTTTGCTCTCAACTTTTACACTAAAAAGCCGCGCCGGCACATGGGGATTGATAAATCGCACAAACCCCCAAAGTGCAGATTTTTTTTCGCTTGTGGCCAAGATGATTTCGGCTTCTTTCTCAAGAATAATCAACGCGTCTCTCTCATCTTTTGTAAGTAAAAAAAGCGTATTCCCATCAGGCGTATTGTTAGAGCGCTCATCCGCAGGTGGATACACGATCCGTTTTGCTCCGGATAAAATCTCAACAACTTTTTCTTTGATTCTTGTGTCGTTTGTCATATCCTCCCTTTCTAAATTAGAATTGCCATAATATTACCATATATATAATACATTGTCAATAATACCCACATAAACTAATCCCCCACCAACCACGCTGACCAGACATGGCAACTCTCTCGCCCCAAAAACACAGGATAAAATTTCACAAATTTGACAAATTTTTCGACGCAAACCCCCACCTTAAACCCTTTTTTTGAGAATTTTTGGAATTTTCGGAACCTTGGGAATTTTTTCGCGAGCACGGGAGGAGGGGAAAAGAGGGAGGGTCGATAAAGTTTGTGGGGCGGTGGGTAGGGGGTTAGTTGTGTATTAGTTTGTGGGGGTAAATTTGCTTTTTAGTATTTTTTTTGTTATACTTTTCAGAATTATTACCATATAATTACCTTATTAAAAAGAACGGGGAAACGTGATGGCTGAATTTGTTGAGCGAAGAAAATCAAATTTGACACCTGAGAAAAAGCTCAAAAAGAGTTTGAACTTATTGTTGATAACGATAAGTTTCGGGCTTCTTTTTATTGGATCGATCGGGTTTGTAAATGTGACATCGATGAAGTCGAATCTTGATGATGTTTATGAGAACTCTTTGGTGCCTGTGGCAAATATTACCAAGATGGCGTCGCTGTATTATAATGAACTGCAAGAGCCTCTTTTTAGTTATTTTTTAGGACTTAGCGAAAAAGAAAACACGATAGAGAAGATGCAAAAAGGTCTTGTGTCTATTAGAAATATTTGGGCGCAGTATGCGGCCAACATCAGAAGCTTTTCGAAAGATGAAGTGGAGCGTATGTCACTTGAGATCGATGTGACAAACAAGTATTATGAACGCGCCATAGTCCATCTCTCTTCTAATCAAAAAGCACAAGAGATATCCGTAGAGATCATCGCAAAAAATACGGAGATCGTTAAAGCTTTGATTGAGAAAATCGTTACATCCGAAGTTGAATATGCTTCAGCGAACAGACAGACGCAACTGGAAACATACAATAAGTTAGTGCTGCAACTCACCTGTATTTTTCTCGTTGCTTTTTCGCTTGTGATCTATATAGTGTCTAAAATTTTCAAAGGGATAAAACAGCAGCAAGAGGAGCTTGAGAGAGCAACGGCAAAACTCCAAGAAGTAAATATGAAGCTTGAGGATGCATCGTTTACGGACGCATTGACCGAACTTAAAAACAGAAGGTACTTTAACATAGTTCTGGATAAAGAATACAGACAAGCGATTCGTGATCAAAGCGGTTTCACCTTTATGATGCTTGATATAGATTTCTTCAAGCAATATAACGATACTTATGGACATATCAAGGGGGATGAAACTCTTAAATCGGTCGCACTCGCTCTACGCGATACACTAAAAAGACCGGGCGATTATTGTTTCCGCCTCGGCGGCGAAGAGTTCGGTGTTATTCTCTGCCACTCTGACGTTAATCAGGCTAAAGTGGTTGCGAAACGAATCAACGAAAATATTGAGTCGATTAAGATCCCGCATATTAAAAGCACAGCAAGCAAATACGTAACTATTTCGATCGGGATCACACATATCATTCCAACCGAGGAGATGGATATGGAGGATGTTATTACTAAAGCAGATGAGTACCTATATAATACTAAAGAGATGGGAAGAAACGGTTTTACTATCGGCGGTATTGACGGAAAAATCATTGATGAGAAGGGGAGACAATGAATAAAGTAATGATGGGAAAGAAAAATTTTTATATGCACACGCAACGTACTCAAATTGAGGTCAATAAAAAGATTTTGGAGGTTCTTAACGAATTGGTAGAGTTTGCTCCTCGGGCAAAACAAAACGGATCATTGATTATTGTGTATACGCTTCAAGATATTTTGGAGCTTGTGGAAGATTTTACAAAAACCGGTGAATCGGCGGTAGCTATTAATATCGGAGATGCATTCTTCACGTTGATTTTTTTAAAAAATGATTCTGCCGCTGCGCATGATTTTATGAAAAATTTTCAGCACTATTGGCTTCAAGATATTTCAAGTGTTTATCATTTTGATGATCTCCCTGAGAGTAAACATCATCTCTACAGCTTCATTAATAGTTTCTTGTTTGAGATTAATGAAAAACGCTATTACATCAAGAAGTGATCATGCTAGAGTTTAACGCCGAAGCAATACTTAATTCCGGGATGTCAGATTCCGAGGCACACAGCATTATATCGGTGATTAGAGCTGCATCATCAAGCGAAAACGCATCCGAGAAAGAAAAAATAGCTTTTTCTTTATTGCAGTCTTTGTCCGGCGAAAGAGAGGTTAACCTCTCTATGCTTTTGCGTCATTTTGACATAGAGACAATCATGCTATGCATGAGGTTATCTATAAAAATTGATATTAGAGAGCTTTACAATCTCGCTCCCTGCCAATGGGCACAGCGGAATGAAACAAATGTTTTATGCGAAAAGAATACTCTGTAGTGAATTTTCGCAATATTAAAAATTTTAAAAGGAAAAGTATGAAGAAATCGGATTTCATTGCTATGGTGCAATCCCGCGGTAAGTATGCAACAGATGCTGAAGCGCAAAAAGCGGTAAAAGCTGTAACGGAAGCTCTTATTCAGGCGATGACGGTTAAAGAAGACGTTTCGCTGCTAGGCTTTGGAACTTTTACCACTGCCTTGCAAAAAGGTAAGACCGGAACCGTTCCCGGAACAGACAAAAAGTACACGACTCAGGACAAAATCATTCCAAAATTCAAACCTGGAAAACAGCTTAAAGATATGGTAGCAAAAGGAAAACAACTATGAAAAAAACTTCTAAATTACTCTCAATGGCAGTTATCGCTTCTGTCGCTTTTTTGACAACAGGATGTACTTATAAATACTCTGCAGGTGCTTCAACGGTCGACATCAGCAAAACTGATATGGCTAAAGTTGAAACTTTAAAAAGCGGCGAAGCTTGTGTTTCTCATATTCTGTTTTTTATTCCGACGTCACTTGATGCAACTGCACAAACAGCTGCTAAAAATGGCGGTATCAATCAGATCGCTTATCAAGAAGTAAGCCACACGGACGCGCTAATTTTCAGAAGCTCGTGCGTTAAAGTCTACGGAAACTAAAGTTTTAAAATCGGGGATTCCCCACCCCGATTTCTCTCTAATTCATTTCTTTTTTTTTGATTCAGTTTGTATAATCTACCTACAGAAAGGATGACTATGAATTTTTTAAAAAAGCACAGCAATACTATTCAAGATATTGCTCTTGTAGTAAGCGGGGCAGCCGCAATTTACTTATACGACCTTCCTACGTTTGACGTATTGTCCGTAGCAGATTTGCTCCAATTTATTTTAGTGACAGCGTTTGTATCAGTGCTCGTTTTTTCATTAAAACTACACAATATCAATACTTTTAAAGAGTGAGACATGGATAAAAAAGAAAGAAAATCGTACAATAAAAAACTCATGTATGAACTCTCCCTTTTGCTCCCTTCTTTTGCGTATATGTCGCACTGCCTAGGAAGAGCATCTAACACTACTATAATTCAAAAAGAGGAAGAGTTAACCATTGAATCCACGCGGCAGATCGTCAAATATCTAGGCGCTGCACTCTTGCCTTATAGGGAGCTGCACATGAAGGCTGTAGAGAAAAACAACGCGATCCTTAAAAAGATAGATACAAAAGATATCAGCACCTTCTTATTCGGCGTTTCTCTTTTAGGTGTTCATATAGAAATTAAAAAACCGATCATAGAATCAATACTGTTACAGGAACATATTCTTGACATTCAGGATCAGGTGTCTTCAATCCTTGAAGATAAAAAGGTTGAAAAAACATATCAAGTGGCAACCGACTTTAATGCCGCATTATTAAAGAATATTGACCCAAAAGGGCAGATCAAAGAAAGATCTTCAATCTAACTATTTAAGGCCCTTTGGGTTATATTGATCAACATGAATCATCTCTGGCAAAAGAACAATTGATACGGAATCAAAATCAAAATCCATCACCATAAAGAGCTCTTCAATTTCGTTATTTGCTTTAAGTTCATTATATGTTCTCTCAAGCTCTTTTTCCTCTTGAGTTGAAGGATTACTGACCAAATTGCACAGGTACAATACTTTTTCTTTCTTATTATGTAAACAGTTTCCAAAAAAATAAATATCATCAACTACAATACCATTTTCGTCCACAATTTGACCAACAATCTCACCCTCATGGGTAAAAAAATTCATTTTCATCTCAAACCTTTTCTTTTATTTTACTGTAGTGATGCGAACATCTCTTTTCGCATGCTAACTTGGTAAGTTTATGTTCGCACTCTTTACTCAAATAAAGAATCGTCGTATCTTCTCACCGGAGCACAAGAGGGAGTACCGCTATCTTTGTGCTCACAGGTATAGTCGTTATTGTGAGTAAACTCCTCTGCCACTACGTACTTTCCATCGAAAAAGAGCTTAAAACGTCCACAGTCATAATTGATAGGGCAGGAACAATTACAGCATGCGATACTTTCATCAGACATTTACTTTATCCCAATAATAAAGATCGGTTTTCATGCTTCCCTCGTTGTATGATCTGGATGGGAAAGTTATTTCCCAAAAGTTCCATCCATTATTTGTTTCGCTATAACATCAATTTCAGCGTCACTTATGCCGCCTTTTTGCAACGCAACAAAGAAGGCAAATGTTTCTTTGCTTGCAAGATCTTTTGCATATTCCACTGAAGCAAGATCGTCACATTGCATGTTTTTATAATATTACCATAATATTTATTTAAGCTTGGGGGGGTAAAATATCTGCAATATTTATATTACTTATCTCTTGCGGAGCCATTTGGTGCTGGTTTTGTATCGAGCCTTCAGCCATCGGCTCCCACAACGTCAATGTCATTCCCATGTGGAATCACATTGAGTAAGTAATCTCCTTCGGGAGGTTCTATTTTAATTCTTCAATCGCTTTCTCTTTTGCTTTCTCACCAACACTACTATAGATCATTGTTGTAGATATGTCGCTATGCCCAAGCAGCTCTTGAAGCAATTTTATGTTTCCGTTCTTTTCTGCAAAACTCGATCCAAATTCATGCCTAAAAATATGCAAGCCTTTTTCTACCTCATCGATCGCAATAAACATTTTTACTACTGCCTGGTAAAGATTAATTCTGCTCATCTTTTTACCATTAGAATTCAAAGATAGATACTGATCTGCAGATTTAACATATCCGAAAAAATAATCATAATGCCTTTTAAACAGTTCCTTCTTGATATAGGTAGTTCTGTTTTTATTACCTTTTCCCCCATATATCAATACCTTGTAAACCGCTTTTCCTTCATCCACGATATCCTTCATTCGAATAGACAAAGCTTCCGATGCTCTACAACCGGCACCATACATAAGCAATACCATAGCCGTGTTTCTATATGCTATGTGTTTTGATCTCTTTGTAGGCTTTTGTAGTACATTCTTAGGGTCGGCTATGTATTCGTCAATGAAAACAAATAGCTTCTTTAACACTACCTCATCGATCCCTTTTTTCTTGTGAACGCTCCCTTTTGGTTTTTTATAAAGCTTCATATTCTTTAATATCTCTTCAAAAATTTCATCTTTTGTTTCATCAAACACAAAAGCAAAAAACTTATGCACTACGGCTCTGCGGTGCATCATTGTCGTAACAGCTGCCTTGGGAATGGAAGCTACAAATTTTTTTAGATACTCATTATCCATCTTGGAGAAGGGGATCTCTTTCTCATAATAGAAGTTTTCAAATTCATCGAGAGCGTAATTGATTCTTGCTATTTCTGTATGGGCTATATCAGATAAGTACCGATCTCGAACAAGAATAAAATCGGAGGTTCCGGACGCTTGTGCGTATTTAATGAAATGCACCAAATAAGATAACCGTTCTTTTATGCTCCCGTATTCTTTATTGGTTTTGTAGTTCTCCATCCAATATAAAAAATCGTTCACATCATGGTGTGTCAATTGGGAAACTTTTTTTAGATCCTTGAGATAAATAGTACAATATTCCATTAAAGCCTTGAGAACATCATTGTAGCTTACGATTGTATTTTCAGAAGCTTCCTCTTTTTTCAACTTGCCAAAAAATTCGTCAAACCAAAATGCCAAATCCTCAATGATCGTTTTAGAATCATTGACTTTCATTTCGATATGACGATTTTCAATAGAGAGAATATCATCAATATTGAGCATTTTGCCTCCTTTGATATAAAAGTAACATAATACTATATTATGTTACTTTTTTAAAAGCCTTTTTGTAAATTTATTCGAGTATTTATACCTTGTTCGTGCTTTTTTGAAATGTGTGATTTTTCATAAGATTCAATTAAGTGGGGGGGGTAAAATATCCGCATTATTTGTATTATTCATCTAGCGCTCTGCCAGATGAATTTTATGAGATGGTATCCCCATCTCACAGTTTTTCCCTTATGGGATTCAACCTGCACGACAACCGTGAAGGTGTAGTAATCCCATAGGGATTGCTATGCCTAATTTCACACGGTAGTCGTTTTGTTCTGAGGAGGACAAAATGCTATTAATGAAAACACAAAACAAAAAAATTTTCGGACTAATGACGAAAATCGTCAAGGTCAATAAACATGTTTTGGCAATCGCAAAATTCGACTACATCAAATTTGGTCCGATCACTATAGTGGTCGACATTTTTGAGAAAAAAAGAGAAGTACAAGCCTATCTCTTTTAATACAACCCTTCGGGGTTGTCTTCTTTCATCTGATCCCCTATATTAAACTCCGCCACTACAACAAAAACATACAAAAATTAAGTAGTTTTTCTATATAATAACAATTCTAACAGATAGTTGTTTAGGTCTGCTAGATTAGAGTTATTTTACGTATTGTTGTATAGGGTTGATATTATTTAAATTAATCTGATTTCAAGGCTATTTAGTGGATCGGGTGGACGGAGCCCAAGAAGTCGGAGTTCTTTTTAATATGTGGACGTTAATTCTGAAACTATTGATTGTGATTGCTGAGATTATAGAAAAACTTATCAGTTAATCTATAATCTGAATTTGCAGGTTTAAATAAATGTTGCCTTCGCCTGGCTACTCTACCTATCACTAGGTCTAGTAAGTGAAGTAATCAAGAGTAGGTTTTTAACTAACGCCAATTAGTTTTAAACCGTAGTTGATAATGACCTCTGATTAACTATACAATAATTGTACCACAAAAATTTTAAATCTTTCTGTATTTAAATCGCCACTATTTTTTGAATAGCTGCAGCATGCTTATTTCTAAGGAGTAGAGCTCTCTTGCTTTATTGACATATTGCGCCAATCGTACAAGAAGTGTTAGTTTTGCGAACTGCTCATCCGATATC
>Ga0172377_10003756_pt1 | contig 15630 bp, 13 predicted proteins | sample Pumphouse3metaG_FD_119749 | JGI IMG/M metagenome (GOLD analysis project Ga0172377, IMG submission 119749) | Leachate microbial communities from a municipal landfill in Southern Ontario, Canada - Pumphouse #3 metaG | ecosystem: Engineered > Solid waste > Landfill > Unclassified | place: Canada...
CTCACGCAACTCGGCTCGGTATTCTTCAAGAGTATCGCTACTCTCACTTACGTCTTTGACAAAGTCGTCATCAACTTCCGGTAATTCCGTGTAGGTTGCAGCCTTTACTTTAACTTCAAAGACTACTTCCTGACCTGCCAGATCTTCTGCCTGATATTCTTCAGGGAAGGTCAATGAGAGGTCGAACTCGTCGCCGACGTTTTTGCCGACAATGCCTTCTTCAAAACCGGGAATAAAGGTGTTGCTTCCCAGTTCGAGATCGTAATCTTCTGCAGTACCGCCCTCGAAAGGAACATCATCTTTCTTGCCGACATAGTCGATAGTAACAGTGTCACCGTTCTCAAGTGCACGCTCAGCTACCGGAACTTGTCTGGCAACCTTTTCCTGCGCTTCTTTAATTTTGGCATCAATTTCTTCTTCGCTAAGTTCGACTTCCGGACGATATGCTTCAATACCTTTGTATTCGCCCAATTTGACTTCCGGCTTCAACGCAAATCTGACTTCCAGAACGAGCCCTTCGTCTCCGCTGATGCTGACAAGATTTACTCTCGGCTCTGAAAATGGTTGCAAATCATGCTCTTTCAAAGCTTCTTCATAAGCGCCGGGGAAGGCATGATCGATCGCATCGTCATACAAGATTCCTTCACCATAATGGTTTACTACGATCGGATAGGGGGCTTTACCTTTGCGAAAACCCGGAACTTGGAAGTAACGCTTACTTCTGTGGTAGGCGCTTTCCAGTGACTTCTTAAATTCCTCTGCGGGAACCTCAATATTTAGATAAGCAACTCTGTCTTCTTTTTGTTCAAATGTCGACGGCATTGGTCGTCCTCCTCTATATTTTGACTATATTAATACTTTACAAGCTTAAGCATTTTAACACAATAATGCTTTGACTTCTTCTCTTGGTGCCTTAGTTACTAGAGGACATTTATCTGAACTGAAAAACAACTTTATTAAGCGCCTAAGTATCGCTGTTTGCTACTTTGCAGACGTTACATAAGTTTCCTTCGTTGAAGCGAAAAGCCGAGCATGTTAATATGTACCTGCCTGAGATGGATGGCGCTCTCATTTTTGGACCACCGTTTCTTAAAGGGGAGTCCGAGTTGACGTGGAATGTGAATATGCCTGCTTGCAGGAAATTCTAAGACCACCGCAGGGCACCCACCTGGTTATAAATAGCTGGGTATCAAAAAGGGAGTCCGCCATTTCAGGTATTTTTTGCTGTTTACAAATTGTTGGGCACAAAGCCCGCAGTATTATTAATAAAGAATCAGGGAGGCTCTATGCGTATTTACAACACCGCCAATCGTAAAAAGGAAGATTTGGTACCGCTGGAAGAAGGACATTTTAAAATTTATGCCTGTGGACCTACTGTTTACGATTTGATGCATCTGGGAAATGCGCGCCCCATTATCACCTTCGACACACTGCGTCGTTATCTTAAATATAAAGGTTACAAAGTGACCTACGTGCAAAATTTCACCGACATTGACGATAAGATGATTGCCCGTGCTAGACAGCAAGGGATCAGCGTCAAAGAATTGGCTGATAAAATGATCGCAGAATATTTTCATGATGCCGATAGTCTCAATGTGGTGCGGGCTGATGTTCATCCCCGTGCAACAGATTCAATCCCCGGAATCATCGACCTTATTTCGACTCTCGAAGAGAAAGGTCATGCTTATGTGGCTGACGACGGAGTCTATTTTGAAGTCGCTTCTTTTGAAGATTACGGCAAGCTGTCCCACCATAAGCTGGAAGATCTGGAAGAAGGCGCCAGCGAACGAGTAAGCGATGTTGAAGGCAAACGCAGCGCTCTTGATTTCGTCCTCTGGAAATTCAAAAAGGAAGGCGAACCTTCTTGGGATAGCCCCTGGGGCGAAGGCCGACCGGGCTGGCACATTGAATGTTCCGCCATGAGTCAAGAAAATCTAGGTAGCACCATCGATATTCACAGCGGTGGTGTCGATCTGGTTTTCCCACATCACGAGAACGAGATCGCTCAAAGCGAGGCCGCCAGCGGTGAACCTTTTGTCCGCTATTGGATGCATAACGGTTTCGTCAACGTAAATCAGATTAAGATGTCAAAATCCAAGGGTAATTTTTTCCTACTGCGCAATCTGGCGGAACTTTATCCCTATGAAATAATCCGCTATTACATTCTGCAGTCGCACTATCGCATGCCGATAAACTTCTCACTCACTGATGAAGAAGGCGAGGACAGCCCGCTTGATGCTGCTGTCACCAGCTATCGCCGGATTCGCACTTCACTGCAGACGCTCGAGTTTGCAGCTGAAACTGCGCCGGAAGAAGGCGACAAAGAGACCGATCAGGCTTTGGAGGAAGCTATTGCAACAGGTAGACGTGAATGGACCGAAGCCATGGACGATGACCTCAACACTGCTGATGCTATCGCTGCCATCTTTGATTTGGTCCGGGCTGCGAATACCGCAGCGGCCAGTGAACAGGCCTCTTCTGCACTGCTCTTAGATGCCCGTGAAACGATCATCGAGCTCTGCCATATTCTGGGTCTGAAACCGGACGAGCAGGAAGAGCTCGTTATCCCTGCCGAAGTGAAAGAATTAGTGGAGAAGCGCACGCAGGCTAAGCAGGATCGTGATTTTGAAAAAGCCGACCGCATCAGAGATGAGATCGCCGAACTCGGCTTCAGGCTGGAAGACACGCCTCAGGGAGTGCACATCCACTTGCTGGAAGACTAGTTGGAGTTTTTCATTGAAAAAAACTAAAAGACTTGCAGGAAAATATGAAGTCAAAGATAAAAAGGCTTTAGGAAGCTGCATACCTACATTCCACATCGACGAACCCAGCTACAGTCCCATCGACAAACTGCAGCTTTTTGACTATCCAATTTCAACTCTAGCTTGGATCGGCGATGCAGTCTACGAGTTGGAAATCCGTATGGCTTTGGCTAAACAAAGCGAGGCACCCGCAGGTGCACTTAACCAAAGGGCAATCGGGATGGTCAGCGCCAAAGGGCAGGCAGAACTCTTGGGAGTATTGCTAGAAGAAGATGATCCCGCTCAGTTAAGCACAGGTGAAAGGGGACTTTTGCAAAGGGCACGCAACTACCACAGCAAAAGCATCTCCAAAGGAGCGGAACAGGCTGATTATCGTTCCGCAACTGCTTTGGAAGCGTTAATTGGAGCACATATACTGGCCGGGAACACGGACCGTGTTGCTGAGCTCATTCGCTGCGGTTTGCAGGATAACGCTTAATTCGAACGTAAGACTTTAAACCGAAGTATGGTTTTTTCAGAAAGGTAATATCCCCGTGACGCGAGAGAATAATCGCAGTAAGCAGAAGAGACAGTCTGAAATTCAACTGCCCCCGGGAGAGCAGATTGAAGGGCGCAATCCCTTAGAGGAAGCCCTGCGAGCCGGTCGCAAGATCAGGCAGCTTTATATCTTGAATAAGGCGACAAAGACTTCTCAGACTGATCCTTTAAGCTTATTGGCCCAGCAAACTGAAGCCACCGGAGCTAACGTTTCCTATGTTGATAGGGCAACGCTGGATTCGATTGCGATCTCAAACGCCCACCAAGGCGTTATTGCAATGGTTGAAGAATACGAGTACGCAGATCTGGATGAGGTGCTGCGAGCTGAAGAAAAAGCCGGTACTTCGCCTTTTCTCATATTGTTAGACAATCTTCAAGATGCTCATAATCTGGGTGCAATTTTGCGTATCGCTGATGGCGCCGGGGTCAGTGCTGTAGTAATCCCCAAGCATCGTTCCGTCTCTCTCAATGCTGTTGTGGCCAAAACCTCTGCCGGTGCGATTGAATATGTTCCAGTCTGTCAGGAAACCAATCTGACTCAGACAGTACTGCGGCTCAAAGATGAGGGTTTTTGGGTTTTTGGCACGAGCGATGCTGCGCAGGACAAGTATTATGATGTTGACTGGAAAGGCAAGGTTGCTCTGGTCATCGGTAGTGAAGGCAAAGGAATCGGAGAAAAACTCCTACAACACTGCGATTTTCAGATTACGATTCCGCAACACGGTAAGATAAATTCTCTCAACGCTTCCGTCGCTTGCGGCATCATTACTTTTGAGGCAATGCGACAGCGAGGTTCCTGATGGCTGATAAGATTCAAGAACGCGATCTGAAGCTCTGGCGTCTCAGCAAGGCTGATGATGAAGATGCCACTGCTGAATTATTGCGTCTTTACAAAGGTCTGGTGCGCAGTGTTGCCCAGCCCTTTTTTCTTCAGGGGGGCGAAAAGGACGATCTACTTCAGGAAGGGATGATCGGGCTTTTACAAGCTATTCAGCAATATGATCCTGCTCAAAACACGAAATTCCGCAGCTTTGCGCGCCTAGTCATACAGCGGTCAATGTTGGATGCTGTGCGCTCCGCTTCACGTAGGCGACATGAACCGTTGAACCGCTCAATTTCTCTGGAAACCGAGGTCACTGACTCTGAATCGGATTCTCAGCTTGTTCTGGCTGACACTTTGGAGGACGACGCTCCACCTCCGGATCAGGAACTAATCTCTATGGAGCAGCTTGAAGGCTTCCTCGCTTTCATGCAAAATAATCTTAGCGAACTGGAACTGGACGTTGTTGCCGGTTTGCGCCTGGGCCTCACTTATCAGGAGATAGCCGAAAGGTTGGGACGCAGCACCAAGAGTGTAGATAATGCCATTCAGCGGCTGCGCGCGAAAATTAAGGATTACAGAAAGGAAGAAGGCCATGACAGCTCCCACTAGAGCACGCTATCTTAAACGAAGTCGCTGGATCAGCTTGGCGTTTCTTCTGGTCTTTACTGTGTCAGTATTCTTGCTCAGTGGCTGCAGCCTGCTGGATTTTGTCGCCTCGGACAGGCCTGTCGTAGAGGAAGAAGAGGAACTATTCATAAAGCCTGAAAATGGCGAATACTTAAATGAAGTCGAAAGTGTCCGCACTTTAGTTCTAGCGATAAATAACACTGACAAAATCGAGTCTATCTGGCAGCACATCCCCACACGGCAGCGCAATGAAATCAGCTTATCTTCATTTGCCAGCTATGTACGGATCCTAAATCAGGTCTTACAAAACAATGTGGTTTCTTTTTCAGAAGCAAGCAGCGATGAAACCGAAGCCTTACGTATAAATATTTCGCGCTCCATACCGGGGCTGACCGCTGAAGCTGATAGAAGCTCGTTCTGGTACTTGAACTCGCAGGGCAGCAATAATCAGCAAGAGAGATTTGTTATCAGCGTTAACCATACTCCGGAAGGAGTACCCTATTTTTCCGCAGACTGGGTAGCTAAACAATCTTTCCTCTACGACTATATACGTCTTTACTTTAGCGCACTGGAAGAAGAGAACTCGGCGGCTTTATTTGATCTGCTGCATCAGCAGCAGAATCCGAATCTGAGTAGCTACGAGCAAGCGATTCGGAGTCGCGTGTCGGGCCTGCTGACTTTTTATGAAGAATTCAGCGATATGCAGTTGCGTTCATACCGCATAGCTGAACTAATGCCCGGTAACGCACGGGTGATACAGTCCAATCTACCTAGCGGCAGTGGAAGTCGCACCGTTGCTTTCCGGGAGAACAATTCGGTAATTAGCGTGAGCGAGAGAATCCCGCAAAACCTTGATCTTGAAGATACAGAGGTTCATCTCAACGAATTTTTCAGTTTCAGACTAGAAAGCATTGGACGTAGATTGTCATCTTCAAGTTCGATCCCCACCCTGGGTATCCCCTTGGATATCAGGTATCTGAATGAAGATGAAGAGGAAGATGAAGATCTGCCCGAAGTCACACAAGGCAGAGAGGTAAATTTCCGGGTCACTTGGCCGGGCATTCAGATTGATGCCTTCGGCTCCTTCGATACAGAGATGCTGACCTTTGACGGAATTATCAAGCAGATCGATCTCTTCTACAGTGACTATGAAACGGGCAGCGGACTTAGTGTGGGTGATCCGATTAATTACCTCTACATCAAGTATCCCTTTGCCCGAGAAAATGATTATCTGATACGCGGCGAGGATGACGGAATCGGTCTTACCCTTGCCGTGCAGGTGGAATCTGATCATATCGCCAGACTTTCTATCTTGTCAGATGAGGCTGCATTGCCATAAGGAGCCTATGCCTGAACTTCCTGAAGTAGAAACTATTCGCCAAAGTCTCTCTCCTCTTTTGCTCTCGTGCGAAGTCAAAGAGATAGAAATGTTCTGCCCTGAGGTCGTAATCCAATATGGAGACGCCCCTGTCCTGAACACGTTCATTTTCGACCTACGTCGGCGCGGGAAATATCTGCTGCTGGACTTGAGTAAGGATCGAAGCGTATCTCAGCATGTGTCCACAATTATGGTCCACTTTCGTATGACGGGTAAGCTGCTCTATAAAGATAGCTTCGAAGAGGCAGCGAAGCATACTCACGTTCGCTTCCACTTGTCGGATGAGTCCGGTGAAAAGCGGTATCTGGACTTCAATGACGTGCGCCGTTTCGGTCGGGTGTGGTTGCTCCCTCCCGGTGGAGAAAAATTGGATCCCGGGTTTTCGCGACTGGGCCCCGAGCCGTTGAGTGCGGAATGGACGGCGGCAAACTTCTTTAGCCAAATTAAGCGACGTCCGCGTAGCACTGTAAAAGCGCTTCTCCTTAATCAGGAGGTTGTTGCCGGTGTAGGTAATATCTATTGCGATGAGGCTCTATTCCGGGCGGGCATACATCCTGCTAGTCGTAACGAATCTTTATCTGAGTCGGATGCCCTGAGACTGCAGGAAGCTGTGCGTGAAGTCATCGCCGAAGGCATCGGACATAAGGGCACTAGCTTCAGCGATTATGTGGATGGGCTTGGTAATAGCGGCCATTTCCAATTACAGCTGAAAGTCTTCCAACGAGAAGGTGAAGCTTGCCATGTCTGCGGTTCTGAGATCGAGAAGATCCGTGTCGCGGGCCGCGGCACTCACTTCTGCCCCGTCTGTCAGCCTCTCGAAAAAAAAGATTGACAAAATGAATCTTGCAGGCTACTATATTAAAGCTGCATGTACCTGTAGCTCAATTGGATAGAGCGTCTGACTACGGATCAGAAGGTTCCGGATTCAAGTTCTGGCAGGTACGCCATAAAGAAAGCCCCTGAAACGACAAGGTTTCGGGGGTTTTTGTTTTTAAAGACTTTCTACATCCACCGCTCTAACATCCACATAGGTCAATGCTTCGGTAGTAGTAGCGCTATGATTCACAGTCACGCCGTCAAGACTGAGCTGTAGCAGTTCTTGTCGCAGCCATTCTCTCTCTTCTTCGCTGGGGAAATCCTTGAAAATCCAATCGCCGTAGCGTATCAGGAGATCCGCGATGGGCTCATCGCGGATATCTACAATTTCAAAAATATGCGTCTGCGGTTCATAACCCCAAGCTTCAAGGAGTTCCGCCAGTACGTGTGCGTGTTCATTGCCGAAAGCTTTCTCGTAACCATGAACCTTGGCGTAGAGTTTCTGAAACAATGGTTCAATTCGCTGCAAGTGATTAGAGAAGAAGAAGCCTGCGCGGGAAGCTGTCAGCATTTTCTTCACGTTGGCTACTGAGTTGAGAGCGGGAGTCTTGAGTGCCATGACCAGATCAAATTGTTTGATCCAGCCTCGTTCAGCCAGGTCGATTTCCTCCCAGGAGGAACGGACGAGCTCGTACTTATTCTGGGGCCAAGAAGCGGTTGTTAAACTTTGCTCGGCTTTTTCCAACATCTTGTCGGCGATTTCTACCCCGACAACTTTCTCTGCACCGGCCTCTAGAGCTAGCAAAAGATAGCGCCCCGATCCGCAACCTACATCTAGCATGTGAGCATCCTGCAGTGTCATGAACTGATCTAGGTAGGAGAAACTGTTTATCTGTTTCTCGTCCGGCAGTGCCGGGAAGCCGGCCGCGCGTCTATTCCAGCGCTCGCGCAGTTCCACGAGATCGCTCTCTTTCTCTTCAACCTTTTTCTTCAGCTCATCAATGTTCATCCACAATACCTATACAATGTTTTTATAAAATTCGGTCACAATCATACCTGTATGCTTAGTCTATAATACCTTTAACAGCTAAGGAGGCAAAGGAATGAATAGTGATACCATCTCTCGTCTCGATGATTGGCGCTTTCGAAATAAAGGCCGCCTACTACTTGTTATTGCGACTCTCTTCTGGATGGGGCTTTATACATATCCTTCTCTCCTGACTCCGTATCTTGAAGATGTTGGCGCCAGCTTAACTCAGGCGGGTCTTATTCTGGGTGGCTATGGTTTCACGCAAATGATTCTTAGGTTGCCGCTTGGTATTTGGTCTGATTTTTTGCAAAAAAAGAAGGTTTTCGTAATCGCAGGGTTGGCTTCCGCACTCATCAGTGTCCTAGGTCTGATGTTGACGCAGGAAATCTTTTTGATTTTCATCTTCCGAGCCTTAGGCGGAGTGGCTGCGGCTTTCTGGGTGCAGATGTCCGCACTATATATGAATTATAATGTTGAAAACAGCACGGCAGCGGTCAGCCATCTGGGCCTTGTCAATAGTGGAGGAACGATTATCGCTACTTTCATCGGTGGTCAGGTAATTGCGCGCTTGGGCTATCAGAGTGGTTTCGGGCTCGGAGCTATCTTCGCAGGAATGGGGCTTGTGCTTTGCTTTTTCTTGCCTGAAGATAAATTGGCGCCGAACGAGGAAGTGGCAACTGCAAAGTCTGTGCTCGAAGGATTAAAGCTCAGTATCAAAAACCAAGGATTGATCTGGGGTTCCATCTTCGCTGCGGTCTCACAGTTTCTTACCTACTCCAGTGCACAGGGCTTCGTACCGCAATATGCGTCCAACCACGGCGTGTCGGCCTCGCAAATAAGTATCATGGTCACAATTAACACTATCGCTCGTTTTATTGCAATTGTTTTGGTGAGTAGGATTTTGCTGCGCTATTTTCGGCCAAAACAGATACTTCTTGTAAGTATGTTGATCAACGCCTTTTTGCTCTTTGCTATACCTTTGGCACAGAGCTATATGTCCTTAGTTATTATTATGTTTCTTCTAGGTCTGGTTTCTGCCACTCAGATGACATATTTCATGGATGCTGCAACCAGTCACATGCCTGCTGAACGCAGGTCTACTGCAGTCGGTTTCTATCAAGCAGCATACGGAATCGGTATGGTAGCCGGGCCTACACTTACAGGAGCCATCGCTGATGTATCTACTCTCTCCTCAGCCTTTCTTGTCGCCGGATTCATCGGCTTGCTGGCAGTTGGGCTGATGGCTTGGAAGCTGCCGGATCGGGCAGCGATTCAGAGCTGAGAAAACAACTTGCAGAGGGACAATCTACCTCGCTCGTCGGTTGCAGAGTTCTAATATCCGTACAATCCTTTTGCCGCTTTCGAAAAGGAGCGGGCCAACATTTTCTAGCGCTTTTTCTAAGCTCATCGGTCCATTTACAATCGGAAGAACGAGGTCAATTCCTTCTGTATAAACAGAATCAAGGTTGAGCTCACAGCTGCCGACAACTGCGATTAGCGGAATTCCAAGCTTTTTTGCTCGTCGAGCAATTCCGATAGCAGTCTTTCCGGAGAGGCTGGAATTATCCATTTTGCCTTCACCTGTGATCAGGAGATCAGCTCCTTCGGCGTGCTCATCAAAACTCAGCAAATCGAGTACTGTGTTAATTCCGTTTTTTGCTTCAGCGCCCAGAAATGCAAATAGGGCTGCGCCCATCCCGCCGGCAGCACCGGCACCTGATAGATCTACAACTTTCCGACCGCTGCTTTGCTCCAAAATCTGTCCATAGCGCAGCAAGATCCGGTCTAGGTCTGCGAGCTGATCCGCCCTAGCGCCTTTTTGTCTTGCATACACATAGGCTGCACCGTCGGGTCCGCTTAAGGGATTTGTGACGTCGCAGACTGCGTAGAACTTAAGCTTTTTCAAACGTGAATCAAGGCCGGATAGATCTAGACTGTGCAGCTCGGCCAGCCCCGCCGCACCGGGCCCTATATTAGTGCCCGCTTCCGTCAGAGCTCTGACACCTAATGCTTGCGCCATACCGATGCCCCCGTCGTTGGTGGCACTGCCGCCCAGCCCGATATAAATTTCTGTGGCACCCTTGGAGACAGCATCAAGAATCATTTCTCCAGTGCCATAGGTGGAAGCTTTATACGGATCCAATTCGTCCGTGGAGAGCAGAACCAGACCCGAAGCCGCTGCCATATCAATGACGGCTAAGTTGCCCCGGAGAGTATAGTCAGCTGTAATCTCCCGCCCCAGAGGATCGTGTACGTTCACGCTGACACGTTTCGCTCCCAAGGCTTCCACTAAAACCTCACTGGTGCCCTCGCCGCCATCTGCCACGGGCAATCTCAACACTTCCAGGTCAGGTCTGAGAGATTTCATACCCGCAGAAATGGAATCCGCCACCTCTAACGAGCTGGCGCTCCCTTTAAAGGAATCACTGGCTATAAGTATCTTCACAAAAATATCCTTCCTCTTCTACAACAGCATCGAGCTGCCGTTACTCAGCTCTAATAATTTCAGCAAAAAGCTCTAAACCTTCTCTCAGCTCTTCTTTACTAGCACCTGCGAAACCGATAATAACATAATTGCGCATGGCAGCTTCTTCCCGACTGCCCTTCTGACAGAAATCAGCGACAGAGTTGATGGCTATACCTGCCTGGCGCAGAGCCTGCAGCTTTGCTTCCGTCACCGGTTCTTCCACCCTAATTACCAGGGAAGTACCGGATTGATAATTAAAAACCTCAAAACCAAGCTCAGCCAAGAGTCTGAGCAGAACTTCGTGCTTTCCTGCATATAATGTGCGCATACGGTTGACATGGCGCTCGAAAGATCCGTTTCTGATGAATTCACAAAGGGCTCGTTGGACAAAGCCTGAAACCGGACATTCGCTACTGTAGTGGGTCTCGTATCTTTCCAAAAGCTCCTGCGGCAAAATCATGAAACTGATGCGCAAGGCCGGGGATATCGATTTGGAAAAACCACTCATATATATAACACGATCGCTCGAATCGAGGCTTTTTAGAGACGGGACCTTACTGCTGCGGTACTGGAACTCAAAATCATAATCGTCCTCTATGATATAGCGATCCGCAGCTTTCGCCGCCCAGTTCAATATTTCAATGCGGGCATCAACAGGCATCAGCGCGCCAAACGGAAATTGATGCGAAGGTGTCAAATGAAGTACCGACACTGCCTCCGGCAATGCTTCCACATCGACGGAGTAGATCACCTGGCGACTCTTAGCGTCGTAATGTAAATGGTTCACACTGAGATATTTGCTGGAAGCATGTAGGTAGGAGGTTTTGCCGACCATGTAGCCCGGATTTTCGAAAGCAAAGACAGATTCCTCCGGCAAAATATTCTCCACTTGCGCGATCAACTGGCTAATCCCGGTTGAGATTATGATGCGTTGCGGATCAACATCGATACCGCGTGCGGAACCTAGGTATCGGGCAATCTCTTCTCGCAATTCGTACAGCCCTTTGGGAGGTGTGTGAGCTAAGATCTCCGCCTCCTCGCTAATGGTCCTGCGAAAAACCCGACGCCAATCTTCGTAAGGGAAATGAGCTGCATCCACACCTGATATGGAAAAATTGTATTTATAATCTTCGTCCTTTTCCTCAGGAAGAACTTCTTCGGCTCGCGGCAATATCAGGAGATTATCAATCGGTTTCACATAATAGCCGGAGCGTTCTTTGGCATCGATATAGCCTTCCAGCAGCAATTGCTGATAAGCCTGATTGACAGTGTTAACACCGACACCAAGTTCATCTGCCAAGGAACGAATCCCGGGCAACTTACTACCCTCTGCCAGATGCTGTTGACGAATGTGCTCAGCGAGCTGCTCATAAATCTGTTTATATAAAATTTTTTCCGGATCCAATTCAATGTACAGCATGCAAACTCTTCACCTCGAACCTATTCTATAACAAAAAAAATGTGGCGGTCGACTGACCACCACATTTTTTAGGACAGGTAATGCTTATTGATTACTCCTCTTTGCGTTTGAGCTGATATCTCCTGATTGGAATTAAGACTAGTGTTCCGCCAACGAGCAATAGGATAAAGCCTAACGGTAACAAGGGTTGAGATTCTCCCGTCTTTGGCAGCTCTTGGGTAGATGTACTTGGGACCGTGGGTTGGATCGAGACTGTGGGAACTGTTGTCGGATCCGTTGTAACTGTAGGATCCGTGTCTGTTGGACTTGTCGGTTCTGTTGTTGGTTCTGTTGTTTCTGTAGGAACTGTCGTTTCTGACGGTTCTGTTGGTTCTGTGGGTTCAATGACTGAGCTTAGTTCTTGCAGGCGATAGTCGACTACAGGGTTGATCACCCCTTCAGCTAGAATATATGCGGCTAAAGCTTCTGAAAGAAGTCCATGTTCAGACAAGATCTTAGCTGAGCCAAACATAGTGTAGCCGTCTCCACCAGCAGCCATAAAGTCATTCGTAACTAATGTGTATATAGCAGAAGGATCGAGCGGAACATCGCCTATTGTTACTGTCTTAACCCTGCTGCCAGGTGGTTGCGTCTTGTCGTAGACAACACGCATACCGGCAATCTGTGGAAAGCCGCCATTCTGTTCTAAATTACCGTCCTCATCCAGTTCGGCCCTTAAGCCATGTTCTAGTGCTGCAATTATGTCGCTGCCGCTGACTTCTATTTTCACAAGGTAATTTGTGAAGGGGAAGGTGGTAAGCACGTGACCCATTGTAATCTCACCTTGAGGAATACTGGCACGGATTCCACCCCCATTGGTTAAGGCAACGTCAGCCCCTGTCTCTAGCAGCATAATATCCGCAATCAGATTACCTAAATTGGTCTCGCCCGTCCTAACATTCTGACGCTCTCCGTCCAGGTCAACAAGAGTTTCGCCTAAGACTTGGTTTAACAAGCCTTCGTTAGCTGCATCAAGACTCGCAATCTTATCTGCAATCGTAGAATCAGCTTCCAGCGAACTAGCTGTCTCGTAAGTAATCAGTTGAGCCGTCTTGCCGTTTATCGCTTTTGCTGCGTTAAACTCCACATCTATGCGACCGATATTCTTTAGATGATTTCCAGCGGTGGCGATTAGGACACCATTTACCACTTCTCCATTAGGCAGCGTATCGTGACTATGACCATCGATGATGATATCAATTCCACCTACCGCTTCTGCCAACGGCCTTGAAGCGTACAGACCAAGGTGAACCAGAGCGATGATAATATCCGCTCCTTGACCTTCTAGGTCAGCTACTTGCTCTTGAGCTGTTGCTACCGGATCTAAAAACTCATAGCCTTCTGTATTTAGGGGATTCGAAGCAGTCTTTGTTTCGGGAGTCGCTAAACCGAATATTCCGATTTTGATTCCCTGCTTTTCAATGATCTTGTTTTTTTCAAAGGGGAAAGTTCCGTCAGCTGTCTTTTTGAAATTGGCGATCAAGATCGGGTAATTACCGTCACTGCTCAACGCGATCAATCTATCGGTGCCATAATTAAAGTCATGGTTGCCCGCAGTGGCAACGTCTACACCAACATCTTGGAGCATTTCCCTCATAGTAGCACCTTCGGACAAGGTCGCAAAGGTGGTACCATGCAAAGTATCACCTGCATCTAGAATTAGATCCGGATCAACCCCATCGGCATAGGTTTTAAACTTTGCCAGTCCTAGCTGGCCGGAGCCCGCATCTTCCTTCACATTGGCATGCAAGTCATTAAAATGAAGAAAAGTGAGTGTTGTTTCTGTTTCTGCAAAAGCTGTTACTGCAAACGAAAATACCATAACAACAGAAAGCAGAAATGCTAATAGTCTCCTACGGTGTTTCATGATGTCCTCTTTCTACACAACGTCTGTGAAGCTAAATTTTTTTGATGTCTTTTTGGGTTGTGAAATGATCACAAAATTGATCATTTGGCGACTGTGACTCACTGATTTGCACGATTAATAATAGTTTTCTACAAGAAGTAATTGTATTCTACCAAATATTGTATAAATTGCAACATAAATGTTTGCTTATGGCTTCTTATTTAGGATAAACATTAACTGTACCCTTTTCATAAGCCATTTCTGCTTCTTTTAATAGCAACAGATTTCTCTTAGAATAAATGTACAAAACTCACGAGAGGGAATATATATATGGATATTTATGAAAAATTATATGGCGGCGTCATCATGGACGTCACCAATGTAGAAGAAGCAAAAATCGCTGAAGCTGCAGGCGCAATCGCAGTAATGGCCTTGGAGCGCGTGCCGGCGGACATCCGCAAAGACGGCGGTGTCGCCCGCACTTCAGACCCGGCTATGATCGAAGAAATCGTGAAAGCGGTAGAAATCCCAGTGATGGCCAAAGTGCGCATCGGCCATTTCGTTGAGGCGCAAATTCTGGAGGCTATTGGAGTTGATTTCATCGACGAGTCCGAGGTGTTAACCCCGGCAGACCACACATTTCATATAGATAAGAAAAAATTTAAGACACCTTTTGTCTGCGGAGCTCGCAACTTGGGAGAGGCCTTGCGCCGCATCGCTGAAGGAGCCAGCATGATCCGCACCAAAGGTGAGGCGGGCACCGGCGATATCAGTCAAGCAGTCAACCATTTGCGTACTATAATGGCTGACATTGCACGGGTAGCCGCCACAAGGGAAGACGAATTACACGTTTTATCCAAAGATATGCAGGTCGATTTTGAGCTAGTGAAATATGTACACGATCACAAAAAGCTGCCTGTTCTGAACTTTTCAGCTGGCGGCGTAGCCACTCCTGCCGACGCTGCCCTGATGCGTCAGCTGGGAGCAGAAGGTGTCTTCGTCGGTTCCGGTGTCTTCAAGGCCGACAATCCTGAGCAGCGCGCCCGCGCCATCGTTCAAGCAGTAGCGAAATATGACGATGCTTATGTTCTGCTCGAAGTTTCGCGCAACTTAGGCGAAGCCATGGTCGGCATCAATATGGATGAACTGGAGAAAAACTTCAGCGATCGCTAGTATCTAAATCATAAAAAAGAGCGGCCAAATTCTTGGCCGCTCCCAATTTTTATTGCTCTTCGGATCCAGTTAAACGGATCCGTATTAATTTTATACCTTATGCTTCGAGCGCTGCATTAAGCTTTTGAACCAGCACGTCCACGTCTACACTGTGAACCATGGCAGCCTGCTCTAATGTTTCCGCCTGAGAAGCCGGGCAACCTAAACAGTGCATGCCAACTCCCATCAAAACAGGAGCCAGTCCGGGATCTACGCGCAAAATGTCGCTAATCATCATATCTTTTGTAATTTTTGCCATTATTGAATCCTTTCATTTCTACGATCTTAAATAATGTCCTCGAAAGTATTAGATAAATAAACTATTCTTTACTCCGCTAAACAGTATCAACTACAATCTAACAGAAAAGTGTGTCATTTATCACACTGCAACTTATCTTAAACTAAGAAAGATGATTTGTTAAGACAATTATTCCGCACCCGGCCGAGGGCCCGGTTCGGATCCAGTGACCAGTTCGCCTTCGTAATCAACAACACCACCTGCATTAATGGCAACGATATAGCCCAGATCCTGCGCTTGCTTAAGTGCAGCAGAGGATCGATTCCCTGTGCGGCAGTACAAAAGTATTACCGTTTCGCGATCGGGAATTTCAGCAGGAAGGCGCTCGGCAAAGTCTTCAGAAGGCATCAATATCGCTCCGCTGAGATGTCCTTC
>Ga0172377_10003758_pt1 | contig 15629 bp, 8 predicted proteins | sample Pumphouse3metaG_FD_119749 | JGI IMG/M metagenome (GOLD analysis project Ga0172377, IMG submission 119749) | Leachate microbial communities from a municipal landfill in Southern Ontario, Canada - Pumphouse #3 metaG | ecosystem: Engineered > Solid waste > Landfill > Unclassified | place: Canada...
ACAAAGATTGAACGTCTATTTAGTAAAATAAAAATAGAACAATTGGGTAGAGGATGCTTTATAAGTAAAAGTCCAGATGCTTCCGATATTCAATATGCTAAAGACGGTTGGAGTCGTTGTAGTGATTTATTGTTCCGAGGAGATTATGATGTAGTCGTTTTAGATGAATTGGCTGTGGCAGTCCATTTAGGTTTAATCTCTATTGATGAAGTTATAGCAGGTTTAAAGAGAAGACACTCTAAAGTAGAAGTTGTGATTACAGGACGTTATGCAGCTCAAGAATTAATAGATATTGCTGATTTAGTAACCGACATGCATGAAGTTAAGCATTATTATACACAAGGTGTATTATCGCGTAATGGTATTGATAAGTAGTTTTTTACTACCAAAAGTCTAACCTGTGTAAGGTCTTAGTCAAGTAGGGGGGATGCCCTAGTCAAGCAGTTCACATGCCCTAGACCTTTAAGTTATCTGTATTAAAAGCATATTATTTATATGAGCTTACGTCTTTATATAACTACTTTATCTGTTTGAAAACCAAATAATAAAAACTCCATACTATAGCTAGTGGTGAGTTAAAAACAATAACTAGGCATAAGAATGTAAACCACTCATCCAGTAATTTACTCCAAAGTAAGTCATAAGAACAGCTAGAAACGCTATTACTGTAAGTAAATTAAACGCCCATTCTTTTTTATTCATTTTAAATAATTGGGTATGAGTAACTAATGTATATACTAAAATAGTAATTAATGCCCATGTTTCTTTAGGGTCCCAACCCCAATATCTTCCCCAGGACTCGTTAGCCCAGACAGCACCAGCAAAAGTTCCTAAAGTTAAAAGAGCTAATCCAATGTAAACGGAAAGCTCATTAATAATAGATAGTATTTCTATGCGTTGTAATAGGAAAGAAGATTTATGAATACTTCTGGTATTAATAAAATAAAGAATAGTGTTTGTTAATCCTAAAAAACAACTAATTCCTAGAAATCCATAAGCAGAAACTATAATGGCAACATGAATGGAAAGCCAATGCGATTTGAGTACGGGTATTAAAGTACCTATGGCCGGATTTAGCCAATTAAATGAGGCTACTAATAAGGTGATACCTCCGAATAAGAGAGTAAGGCCATAAGTTATGTCACTGAATTTTCTCAGTAATAAACCAGAACCAATGGTAATCCAGGCAATATATATCATGGTTTCATAGGAGTTGCTCCAAGGTGAATAACCTGCAATATATCCCCTAAGTATAAGACCGAATGTATGTAAGATAAAAAATAGACAAGTAATGACAACAAAAGAGTTGAATATAAACTTATTCTGTATTCTTTTTTGAGTGAATAATGCAATAAAAGAGTATAATAAAACGAATGAAGCTAGTATTAAATAGGCTAACTTACATACATTAAAAGGATCAAGTTTATTGTATAGTAGTTCAGCTTTAATCTTGTTAAAGTCAATAGTGAAAAGACTATTTTCTTTTTGGTATTGGGCAATAGCTTCGAGTGTGGTATTTGCTTGATACCAGTTGTTTTCTTTATAAGCTATGTCAAGAGCCTGTTTATAGTTGTTGAATAATGTGTGTATTTCTTCTTCTATTTTTTTAGAATCATGAGGTAAAATTTCACTAGGAGCATGCCAACTTTTATTATCATCCTTTCTGTTAGGGAAAATAGTTAGTCTTTCTTGTGTAATGAGTTGATTGAAAATGTAAATTTGTTCGTTTAATTTTAAGAACTCTTTATCAAAGGCACTATATTCATTAGTGGATTTTCTTTGAATGCGTTCTAAATGCATAGTTAATCTATATTCACCTTTTGTTGTAAAAAAATCAATGTAAGCCGCCTTTTTGTGCAAATCAAATTCCTGTGCTAGCGCTTTACTTTCTATTGTAAATAACTTTTTATGCATCCACAGATCGGGAAATAGAGTAACTTCCAGTAAAAACTGAACGGGAGAAACTCCTTCAACAGAAGTTGATTTAAATAGTTTACGAGTAACTTCAGAGGCAAAGGTTTGTATAGGCATCATTCTTCCATCGTTTGAAAGCATAGGAAGTGCTGCAAAATAGTCTAAGTGTTCCTTTAATGTTGCTGATTTTTGAATTTCTATTGTTTTTTGTGTGTTTCCATAGGTAGATTGGGTAGTCAAATTAACACAAAAAACAAAGAGCAGTAGGGGGGTAATATGTTTTGTTTTGTGCTTTAACAATCTAATTAGCGATCTGAATTTTGAATGTTTGTGGAAAAAAAACAGAAGAAAACCAATTAAAAGTATGCTATATCCAGTGTAAGTAACTTTTCTGCCTAAAGTATCTTTACTAACAGAAATAATAGTTCCTTTTTCATCATCGTCGTATGAAGATTGGAAAAGTCTGTATCCTTGATAATCAATAATTTTATTCATTTCAAGAAGTTCTTGTTGCTTTTTTTGTGAGTGTTTATCTTCTATGATTAAGTAGCTCTGGTAAGAAGAGGGAGTGTTTGATCCTGGATAGTTAGTTAATACAAACTTTTCTAAATGTAAAGTAAAAGGAAGTTCTTTGTAGTATTCAGCTTTGTTTGTTCGTATTAAAAATTGATCAGTATTTTTACTTTCTCTTATATGAATGCTCCCTTCTACAGAAAACAAATGAGTTATACTAGCACCGATAAGAATAATAACCAATGCAAAATGGATGCATAAAAAAGCAATCTTTTTTTGTTTTAGATAGGATGTGTTTTTTAATAAAAAGAAAAAGTTAATGACCAGTAGAATTAGAATAAATGTAGTAAGAGGAGAGTAGTAAATTGCAATTTTAGCCATATCTAAACTTACATAGTGGTTTACTAGTGTCCCTAATATCAATAGTATAGTATAAATTGATAGTAAAACGATTGATGTTTTTTTAGAAGAGAAAAAACTTTTGAATCCCATAACAATAGGTATTATATCATATGTGTTTTTATATCAAAGAATAGGCAGTAATCTATAAATAAGAATACTGCCTACTACAATTATTCGGTTTACTAATGAAAAATTATGCTAGTTCCCACTGCTCACGTAATAGTTTTATAGCTTCAGGAACTACAATATTTCTATCACCTTGACATCCACATTCAAAGCTGATGTATTTATTGTAGTTAAGCATTTTTAATCCTGTAAATCCATTAATATAGTTGTCTGCTTCACCATCTTCACCTGGCATACTTCTTCTTTTTCTACTAGCAATATGTACATGTTGTAGATACTCATTACCTGCAGATATGAAAGCACCCATATCGGAGGTTTCTTCAGCAGTCATGTGCCAAAAATCGCCCATACATTTTACACCTGGATTATTGATATCTCTACAAATAGATGCAGCATCTGCTACTTGTCTCATATAAAATGCTTCATTTCTATTTAAAGGTTCAAAAATAACAGTTGTTCCATGTTTTGTAGCAAAAGAACCCAACTTGTCAAACTCTTGGCACAAGAAATCTCGTGTTTCTTGTGTGTGAGGCATAACTGGTTGTTGGTGGTTAAAAGCAGGTACTATAATAACACCTACTGATTCTAACTGACCTGCGGCAATTAATATTTCGTGCATAGTATCTATGCATTTTTGTCTTACCTCGGGTTCAGTAGAAAGAATAAATCCATCAAAGCCAGCACAGATAGCACTCACTTTTATATTTCGCCCATTCAGAGCAGTCTGTATTTCTTCTACACGATCTTTAAGACCCCATCCTCCAGGTTCAAATCCAACGACTCCATGCTCTTCCATGAAGTCGAATTTTTCATTTAAATTTTCACCTGGAGCGATTCCCTCTTGAAAAGAAAGCTTTAATTCAGCTGAGCTATTTTCTTTTTCTATACTCTTAGGGCTATTGCTACAGGCTATAAAAGGAATACTTCCTGCTGTTAAAACTGTAGCACCAGCCAAAGTTGTTTTGAGAAAACCTCGCCTATTTAATTTCATAATATTGTTTTTTATTGACCTGATCCAGGTACAGGAACAACAAATTTGCTTATATCCATTTTACCTAGATTTAAATCTGCAGGTGTATAATCAAGTGTTGAACTGCTCATATTATCCCAAGTCGTTGTTTCTCCGCTGTAAGCAGATTCTCTACCCATTAATGCAGCCATGTTAGAAATTGCAGTTTCCGAAGCTTGTTCAATGAGCGTGTTACTACGAATGTGATTAATAAGATTCACGTGTTCTAGTGTATATGGATTAGTTTGTTTGAAGTTTTTGTTTTCCTCATCCATATCATATTGCCATAATATATTACCTTTAAGGTCTTTAATGGTATGTCCATTATTTGATGACCAAGAACCTTTAGTTCCTTGTATAAACTCGCTAACGTTGGTAGAACAACCATCAATTTGACGACACATACTGTGTAGATGAACTCCATTTTCCATTTCAAAGTCGATGCTGAAGTTATCATATTGGTCTCCAGTAACTCTACGCTGACGTGAACCAAATCCTGTTGCACTAACAGGTCTTAATCCGCTAAACCATGTAAATACATCAATATTATGAACGTGTTGTTCTATAATATGATCACCAGATAACCATTTCCAGTTAACCCAGTCTCTAATCATCCATTCTGCTTCGCTCCATCCTGGTTGACGGTCTCTGTACCAAAGCATACCTTGGTTCCAATAAACAGTACCACCAGTTATTTCTCCAATCATGCCATCCATAATACGTTTGTACGACTCTACGTACTTACGTTCATGATGTCTTTGAGTACCTGTAACAACGCAAAGATTCTTTGCTTGTGCTTGTTTAGCAGCTGCTACTACTTTTCTATAACCAACAGCATCAACAAACAAAGGCTTTTCTAAGAAACAATGTTTTCCTTTTTCTATAGCATATTTAAAGTGATCGGGTCTAAAGAAAGGAGGAGCTGTAGCAATAACTACATCTACGCCACTATCAATTAGTTGCTTATAAGCATCTAAACCTACAAAGCGCTTGTCTTCAGGAATAGTAATACCTCTGTCATTTTGCAATTGATTGGCAAGACCATCTACGCGATCTTGGAAAACATCAGCTAATGCTACAATAGTAACATCATTAGCTGCATTTAACCAATCTTGTGCAGCACCTGAACCTCTACCACCGCAGCCAATAACTCCTGCAGTAAGTTTTTTACCGTCTTTAGCTACATCCATTAAGTCAGGAATGTAATAACTTCCAGGTTCTTTTAATGGAGTAAATCCAGATGATGTTTTATCTCCTCCACTACAAGATGTCAAAAGTGAAGAAACTTGAGATAATCCTGCAACTCCGATACCGGCTAGTGCTGATTGCTTGAAGAATGATCTTCTACTAATGTTGTGTTTTTCTTTCATACTTACTGTTTTATTTTTAGCTATATACTTGTTTAATTATTTAATTTCTTCATTGATATCGCAAACTACTCTAAAACCAACCGCTTTAATATCTGAATACCACCAGATACTCTTTGGTTGTTGTGGGTCTGTTTTTAACCAGTCGTCATGTTGAGTGTGTGTGCGTGCTGCACAACGCAACTCTGAGGCATCTGACCCATAGAAACCACCACGTAAAACCCATTCTTCTCCTTCTGTCGAAATTGGGTCTGTTACTTGTTGTGGGGTTTTGGAGTAAGCTTCTGGATCATATTTATCTGCGCAATACTCCATTACGTTTCCTAGCATGTTTTTTAATCCAAAAGGATTTGCTTTTACTGTTGATGGTTCTTCAGTTCTATTTCTACTATTATTTTCATAGATAGCATATTCTGAAATGACATTAGTAGAAGCTGAGATGAATTTTCTCCAGAAACCTATATTTGAGAATGATTTTGGATTTCCTTCAAAGAAATAAGGAGTTTCTGTACCTCCTCTAGCAGCATACTCCCACTCAGCTTCAGTAGGAAGTCTATAATTTTTTCCTGTTTTTTTTGAAAGCCATAAGCAAAAAGTTTCTGCAGCATAGTGAGTCATTGTAATCGCAGGACGATCACCAACACCCCAACCTTGATCTGGGAAACCAAAAGGTGGAGTAGGACCAGAAATAGCATCTACATCAGGATCACTGCTATTTATATCATAAACATGTTGAGGGGGTGTTCTCCCTTCGCTCATTGTGTGTGCATAAAATTCCCAGAATAAATCCCATGTTGTTTCAGCTTCTGCCATAAAGAAGGGGGTAATGGTAACCTCTCTAACTGGACCTTCATCATTTTGACGAAAAGCTTCTTTAGTATCACTTCCCATCTTGAAAGAGCCTCCTTCAATAGCAATCATATTAAACGATAGGGGGGTACCCGGTATTTGTTCTGTGAAATTCTCAAAGCTTTTTATTTGGGTAGCTTCTGTATAGAATAAACTACTATCAACAACAGCTTTACCATTATCTCTTCCTGGAATGCTAGTCATTGCACCATGTTTGTAGTTTGGGTCATAGTGCCCTACGTCTAAATGACAACTGATGCATTGTAAATCCAATTTATCTTTGTTCTCATCGTAATATAGATGAGCCGTAATTCCATCATCTGTAATTCCTTCAGGAAATAAGTTGTGATGACATACTTCGCATGATTTATTGGGAATATAGGTAACGGCGTACTCTAATTCAGATTTTGCATCCCAATCAATGTCTGCAGTATCCTTAGTAAGATAACCCCAAAGATCTTTAACACCTAATTTAATTTTAGCAGTATAATGATCCCAAGTATCAGTACTAGGAGGTAGGTGACATTCAATACAATGTGTTTTTGTTCCACTTTTATTATTCATGTGGACTGATAGTTTCCAACTCTCTTCTGCATGAGGGTGAACATGACAAATAGTACACGATTCATCGGTTGATAGGTATACTGATAGTTGGTAAAAAGAAAAGAATATTGATAATCCAATCAATATTCCTAGGCTTAATAAAAAGAAGCCTTTTTTGTAAAAAGGTTTCTTGCTCGTTCGTCTTTTATTACGACGCTCAGTGTAGTTCATTATTATTTACAATTTGAGGGCAGAACATCTAAATAGAACAAATATACAATAACAAAATGAATTAAATAGTCCATTTTGTTATTGTATTTGTTAAAGGAATTAAAACGAAAGAAAAAGATCTTTTATAATTGACCAGAAGCCTTTAAGTATTTTGTTTCATTAAGCTTTAAGCTAGCTTTAGCAGAAATAAACTCTGACCATGCTTTTTGCCATAGGGTTTGAGCTTCAAGATAGTCCGCTAAATTTTCTAATCCTACTTCGAAATGTTCTTTACTTATTTTTAAGTTTTCTTCTGCTTGGTCTAAAGAGTTTGTTGTCATTTCTACTTCTAGTTTAGACTCATCTAATTGATTATGAGCTTGAGTAACTTCTAGTGTCATTTTTTCTACTGCATCTAAGCGTTGAAGTTCTGCAATTTGTCGTTCTGTTTTCTTTGAGCGAACTTTATTAGCACCTTCTCCCCATTGAAATAGAGGAACGTTTAACGATACAATTGCAGAGAAAGACCCTCCGTGAAGAAGTTTATCACCATTTAGCTTAGCTCCATCATAATAGTTCCATCCAGCAGATACTCCTAAGTTTGGTAAGAATTGGCTGCGTGCTAATTGAATATCTTTGCTTTTAAGTTCTACTTGTTTAGATAAAAGTTGATATTCTGGACGTGGGGTTACATCAAATAAATCTTCAACGTAATTAGTTTCTGTTGTAGGAATTTCGTTCGAGGTTCGAATATCTTCAGTTAGTGGAAGACCTATTGTGTGAGCTAAATTCATTCTGGCTAGTATAATACCATTTTCTGCACGGCGTAATTGTAATTTAGCTTCGTTTACCTTTACTTGTACCTTTAGCAGGTCGTTTTTAGACTTTAACCCTACCTCGTAAGCGTTTTCCACATTACGATATAGTTCGGTAACTACATCAACATATTTTTCAGCAGCAGTACAAAGCTCTTGTGTTTTTACGAGTGCCCAATATGCCTCATCAGCTAAAAGAATAACCTCTACACGCGATAGTTCTTGATTTAGATAAGCCATATCTTTGCCTATCTTAGACATGGCATAACTAGCCCTAATTTTTCCACCCATATAAAGGGGCTGTGTTAGTTGAAAACCAGCCATCCATGTATTCTTTAGTGTAAACTCTAGTGGAATTTCAGGTAGATATGCATACATTCCAAAAACTGGATTAGTGGGAGTTGAACCTGCACCTAAATTAGGTGTAAAACCACCTTGTCCATCTGGAATAAATGTAGGTAAATAGGCATCACCAATGCTTTGTTTCATTTTCTGGCTACTATAGAGATAGTTACCTTGAGCTGATAGTTTAGGAAAGAAGTTAGAGCGGTAAACACGCACATCGCTTTTAGATTTCTCTATTTGCTTATCAGCTATTGTTTTTTGTCGATTATGTTCTAAAGCCATGTCTCTACATTGCTCAAGAGTATATATCTCTTGAGCAGATAGAAAGAATGGAAAAAGAAATAGTAATATAATATATATAAGTCTCATAAGGTTCTATTTTTCTTGTGGTATTTGAATTGAAATTCTAAAAATGATAGAGTAGAGTACAGGAATAAATAAAAGGATAATCATTGTACCTACAAATAAACCTCCCATAATGGTTACAGCCAATGAGCCAAACATATCATCGGTTAATAGAGGAATCATACCTAGAATAGTTGTTAAAGAGGCCATTGCAACAGCTCTAAAACGTGAAGCAGAACTATTCAGCAATGCTGTAGTAGGTTCAACTCCTTGTTTAATTTGAAGCGTTACTTCGTCCATTAACACAATCCCATTTTTTACCATCATACCTATAATACCTAGTGCTCCAACAATAGCCACAAAGCCAAAGGTCTTTCCAGATATTAAAACACTAAATACCACACCAATGGCAATAAGAGGTAAGCAACATAATATAACTAGAGGCTTTTTATAATCTTTGAACAGCATAATTAATATAGCAATCATCAAAACAATAGCTAAAGGATAATTTCTGAATAGATTATCCATACTTTCTGTACTCGCTTTGTTTTCCCCAAACCATTTGAGTGAATAACCTGGAGGTAATTCAATACCTTCTATTTGTTCTAATATGGCTTGTCTAGCTTCTTCAGCACCAACTCCTGGAACAGGATCGCACTGAGCACGAATTACACGTTGTCCATTATATCTAACCACCACTGGGTCTTCCCACTCAATGTTTATTCCTTTAACAGCCTGATTTAAAGGAACAGTTTGTACTGATGCAGCCAGAACATCTTCTTCTGATATTGAACCCGTAATAATCCCTTGAATAGTCTTTTTATTAAGTTGACGTAGATTGGGTACTATGCTAAACACAGGAGAATTTTCTAAACCCTCTATGGGATTACCTTTATTGTCTACACTCTTTAAATAAATGGTTTGTCTTTTTTCTCCACAGTAAAACACATCAGCAGGAATTCCACCCGTAGCTGTTAACATTGAAACACCAACATCTTGTCTGCTAAGTCCAATATTACGAGCAATAGGTTGATCAAAGTTTGCTGTAATCACAGGAGTTTCTGGTTCCCAACTATTCTTAACCAAATAGGTTTTTGGGCAACTATCCATTATTGCTTCAGCTTTAGTACATAACTCCTTAAGTACTGCTGGGTCTGGACCAGAAAATTGAGCTTCAATAGGATATTTCATGTACATTAAATTGTACCGCTTCAGACGAACGTATGCATGTGGATAATTTTCAGACAGATAGTTTTGTATCTCTTCCATCGATTCCACCAAAACCTTTGGATTTTTGAAATCTATAATTAACTCTCCATAAGACAAAGAGGGATCAGCTATACTTCTTACCAAATTATAACGAGCAGGAGTACCTCCAATTGACATGGTAACGTGAGTTACCTCATCACGTTGCATAAGGTAGTTTTCTATTTCCTTTAAATCCTCAACTACTTTTGTGTTATTAACTCCTTCGTCTAACTTATATTCCATATAAAGCTGGTCGTATGTCATATCAGGGAAAAAACCTTGAGGTAGGAATCGATAACAGAATAAACTAGCACCTACTAATAGTAATGCAATGCAAACTGTTGCCACTCGGTTTTTTAAGCACCAAGTTAAGACGGTACGTAGTGCTTTATGAAATTTCGATCCATATCTTTCTTCATCACTTATTGGTTTAACTTTTTTGAATAGGCTGTTAGCCATGATAGGAACATGTGTTAGGGCAAGTATCCAACTTAATAGAAGAGATACGGCTAGAACAATGAATAAATCTCTAACATAAACCCCTGCGTTATCTGGTGACAGAAAGATAGGGAAGAAAGCTAATATAGCAATAAGAGTAGCTCCTAATAAAGCCATTCCAGTCTGTTTACCAATAGAGGTTAAAGCTTCTGATCGTTTAACACCTCTTTGCAGGTTTACTAAAATTCCGTCAATAATAACAATTGCATTATCGACTAGCATACCCATTGCTAAAATAAATGCAGCAAGAGAAACACGTTGTAGAGTTCCCCCAAAAAGATTCAGAATGAGAAATGATCCAAATACAATGGTAACTAAACTAGTTCCAATAATTATACCACTGCGGAATCCCATGGTAAACATTAATACGATAACCACAATGATAACCGATTCTATAAGGTTTAATAGAAAGGCTCCTAGTGAATCCACAACACGGTCGGGTTGGAAAAATATCTTATGAAATTCAATTCCAGCAGGAATACGGGTTTCTTGTAGTTCTTTAATTTTATTTTCAACCTTAGAACCTAGCTTAGTAATATCAGTGCCTTTTTCTGCTGAGATAGCTAAGCCAAAAGCACGTTTACCATCGTAGGTCATTTGATTCATTGTAGGGTCTTCGTAACCGACTTCAATATTAGCTATATCACGTAAATACAGTTGGTCATCTTCATGGCCTTGAATTAGTAAATTACTAATATCGTCAACCGTTTTGTATTTATCATTTACGGTTACCCGTAAACGGTAATCACCCGTTTCATAATAACCCGAATAAATGGTCTGATTTTGATCAGTTAATGTAGAAAGAACCTCAATGGGATGAACTCCAAGGTTTGCCATTTTTTCCTCTAGCATTTCTACATTAATACACTCTTCGCGTTCACCATAAAGCTGTATGTTACCAATGCCTTTGATAGACTGTATTTCTCTTTTAATCATCTCCGTGTATTTGGAGAGTTCTTTATCTCCAAATCCATCGGTTGTTATAGCATATAACATACCATACATGTCACCAAAGTCATCTTTTACAATAGAAGGTCTAGCACCTTGTGGGAGCGAAGCTTGAACATCATTTACTTTTCTTCTTAATAAATCCCAGTATTGCTCTACTTCATCATCAGGAACTTCAGATATTAACTCCACTGTAATCATAGATACATCATTCATAGAACGACTCGTAACAGCGTCTAAGTGATCCATACTACGAATACTTTTTTCAAGTAAGTCAGAGACCTCCAGTTCAACTTCATAAGCAGAAGCACCAGGGTAAGCGGTAATAACCATGGCTTGCTTTACTTTGATTTCAGGGTCTTCTAGTTTACTCATATCAAAGAAAGCTAATGCCCCACCGATGAGTAATATGGCGATTAAAAAGTGCACTAAAGGCTTATTGTTTAGTGCTTGTTTTCCTAAATCAATCATAATAAACCTCCTTTATTAGTAGATGATATGGAATCTAATACTTTAACTGTTTGGTTTTCTTGAAGTGAGTTAACACCCGCAGAAACTACTATTTCTCCAGCTTTTAATCCATTAGCAATAGTTACGTCTCCGTTTCTTTTAATTTCTACTATTTCTACTTTACGTCCATTGATTTGCTGGTTGTTTGGGTTATATACCCACACAGAACTTTCTCCATTAATTTCTTTAATTGCCGAAAGTGGAACAACAGTAAGTTCGGATTCTTCAGTTTTTCGTTTAATGTAAATGGTAGCAGTCATTCCAGGTGTAGGTAGCGTTAAATTGGGTTGATTAACAAAACCTAAGCGAACAGTGTATAATTGATTTAAGTTTGCTTTTTGGTTAATAGAAATTAATTTTAATGGATATGTAATATCAGGTTCTCTATTTACTGTGCAATAAAAATCCTCAAATTCATCTCTTCTTAAAAAGTCTGTAGCTGGAATATTTATTGTAGCTTCTAACGCATTTTGGTTGAACATAGAGAGTATTGGAAATCCAGCAGATACCGTTTCATTGGCATTAAAGTATTTTTTCTGGATAAATCCATTAAAAGGAGCTACTATGCGTGTATCCGATAGAGCTTTTTTATGAGCCTCTAATTTGGCGGATATTTGTTCTAATCCAAAAACAGCTTTTTCATAATCACTTTTTGAAACACTTCCTTTTTCATAAAGCGTGATTATTCTTTCAGCATCCCCTTTTATTCTATTGTATTCGGCTTGAGTAGCACTCAATTGAATTTTATAGTCAGTAGGGTCAAGATTAGCTAAAAGTTGCCCCTTTTTTACTTTACTTCCTGCATCAACATAAATTTGCTGAATAGTTCCGCTAACCTGGAATGCTATATCAATATCATCACTAGCTTTTATTTTTCCAGGATACGATATAAGTAAACTATTACTACGTGACTTTACCGTATCTACCTTGACAATAACAGTACGGTCTGTTTTGTTTTGTTCTTTTGATGAACATCCTAAGAACAATAAACCTAAAATAAAACAAGATGTTATTAATCCCTTTTTCATAAAGTTTTTGTTATTTATTGATAGAATTACACAATCTATTTAGTTAGACAACTATATTAAACAGTATATATTCATCATTTACTGCCATAATATTTTAGTTGTTTGCAAAACTAATAAAAGATTAGCTATATTCATATTATTAATCTTTTAATTTAGTTTACTATCAATATAGGGATTATAATGTGAGTTTTTTATTATTTAGCTCATTATTTTTTCACCCTTTATTGATTGATTATTAGCAGTTTATATTCTACTGTTTTAGGTGGTTGTCTTGCTTATCTAATAAGGTCATAGTGTGAGGTCACTTTATAGAATTATTATTCTGTTTACATTTGTATGATAATTTCACATTTCCTTTGTATAGGAAAGAAACATATTAGGGGGTTTTTTGTTTGCTGTTTTTGAAAGTAAAATAAGATTATTTTATGATACTGAATTTTAATCAAAGTAGATAAATAATTCGAGATATAGCAAGGAGGCAAGATGATTTATTTACTCTTTATTTTTCATTCTATAGAGTCGCTCAAACTCGGTAGATGATATTTCATTATAATCCAGTAAAGCTTGATTAAATTCACTTTCTATGGGGTTTTCTACTGAAATTTTTATGCCATCGGGGGTCTAAATGAATTAAGGCAATTAATTCATTTTGCTTACTATAACCTAATGCTGCTTCACCATCTTGGCTACCAGCCCATTCTCTTGTTGTATAATGACAAAAAGTATCAAAAAAATTAAGTGCTCTTTGAGCTAATTTTTCTCGTTGAGCTTTATATTCCTTTTCTTCACTTTTTGGAACACAATATGCATCCACTTGAACCCAGTAAACCTTGTTTTTATTCATCATATTTAGATTTTATATCAATAGAAACACACATTTGTTCAAATTGTTGATGTTTAGAAGTTGAAAATGTGTTATTTGCATTAATCGACAATAAAAGGTTTAGGTTTTATCTCAATGAGCAAAATAAAACGTGAATATTTCTGGGATTTTAGAAGAAATGAAGAGTTCTGTGTTTTTACAGATCTATCAGTTTCTTTATTAGAAAACAGTATATGGTATGCAGAATGAAAGATAAGATAATAGATTTGCTTAAAGAGCGTGTTTTGGTGTTAGATGGGGCTATGGGGACTCAAATCCAACAAGCTAAATTAAGTGAGGAAGATTTTCGTGGAGAACGATTTAGAGATTGGCCTTATGCATTAAAGGGTAATTATGATTTGCTCTCTCTGGTACAGCCTGACTTAATCTATTCTATCCATCAGTCCTATTTAGGGGTAGGGGCCGATATCATTACAACAAATACGTTCAATGCTCAGGCTATTTCTTTGTCAGATTATCAGATGACACATCTTGTATATGAAATTAATTATGAGGCTTCCCAATTGGCACGTAGAGCGGTTGATAAATATAGTAAAAGATCTCCCACTAAGCCTCTTTTTGTTGCTGGCTCAATAGGACCTACTAATCGATCAACCTCTATGAGTCCATGTCTTGAAGACCCTATGTATCGTGCCGTAACATTCGATGAAATGCGTTTAGCTTATAAAGAGCAAATTATAGCCTTAATAGAGGGGGGTGTTGATTTACTTTTAATTGAAACTGTTTTTGATACATTGAATGCAAAAGCAGCTTTATTTGCTGCTGATGAGGTAAGAGATGAAATGAATAGGCCCATTCCTGTTATGATATCAGCCACTATAACGGATAAATCTGGCAGAACACTTTCCGGACAGACATTAGGAGCTTTTTTGGCATCTGTTAGTCATGTGGATTGTTTATCCATTGGGTTGAATTGTGCTTTTGGTGCCAAAGAGATGTATCCTCACCTTAAAGAGTTAAGTCGTTTAGCTCCCTGTTTTATTTCAGCTCATCCTAATGCAGGTTTACCTAATGAATTAGGTGAATACTATAATACACCTAAAATAATGGCAACACAAGTGAAAGAGTTCTTAGACGAAGGTTTGGTTAATATAATAGGTGGCTGTTGTGGTACGACTCCTGAGCATATTGCTGCTTTTGTAGAACTGGCTAAAGCAGCACATCCTCGTATTCCTGTTGAGGAACCTAAAGATTTGTGGTTGTCAGGGTTAGAGCTTTTTGAATCTAAATGTAGCTTTAATAGTGTAGGTGAGCGATGTAACGTAGCGTGTTCTAGACGATTTCTTCGATTAATAAATGAGAAAAAATACGAGGAGGCTTTGACTATTGCTCATAAACAAGTAGCTGATGGTGCCCAACTATTAGATGTTAATATGGACGATGACTTGCTTGATGGACCTTTTGAGATGACTCAATTTTTAAACTTAGTTGCTTCTGATCCTGAGGTTGCTCGTGTTCCCATTATGATAGATTCATCCAATTGGGAGGTAATTGAAGCAGGACTCAAATGTACTCAAGGTAAATCTATCGTTAACTCTATATCACTGAAAGAGGGAGAATCGGTGTTTTTAGCACAGGCTCGCTTAATAAGAAAATATGGAGCAGCTGTAATAGTTATGGCTTTTGATGAAAAGGGACAAGCAGATACATTAGAGCGTCGCATAGAAATTTGCAATCGAGCTTATCAGTTGTTGGTGAACGATGGATTTAATCCATTAGATATACTATTTGATCCCAATGTGTTAGCTATAGCAACAGGAATTGAAGAGCATCGAACGTATGCCATTGATTTTTTAGATACCATAACTTGGATTAAAACCAATCTTCCAGGAGCTAAGATTAGTGGGAGGATTAGTAATCTTACCACTGCATTTCGAGGTTATGCATATATTGGCCCAATTATAGAATCAGTATTTCTCTATCATGCCGTACAACGAGGAATGGATATGGCATTTGTTAACTCTAGTTTAGCTGTTACTTATGAAGACATTCCCAATGAATTACGTATCTTGACCGAAGATGTGATTTTTAATCGAAGAGCAGAGGCAACTGATGAATTAATAACTTATGTAGAAC
>Ga0172377_10003760_pt1 | contig 15627 bp, 7 predicted proteins | sample Pumphouse3metaG_FD_119749 | JGI IMG/M metagenome (GOLD analysis project Ga0172377, IMG submission 119749) | Leachate microbial communities from a municipal landfill in Southern Ontario, Canada - Pumphouse #3 metaG | ecosystem: Engineered > Solid waste > Landfill > Unclassified | place: Canada...
CCTTTAGTCGCTCTACCCTGCCAACGGTCCACGGACTCGCCGACATCGGAAATCGTAAGAGGAAGATCAGCTGCGGCCTTGTCCAATTCAGTGACGATAAAGTCGACATTTTCCTCAACCGTGTTGCGGTCTATTGTCGCCCCGTCAATGTCCTCGACGGATTGCTTGTCTCCCCAGAGATAGACCGGACCGTACTGACGGAAGAGGCAGTAGTAATAGAAGGCTCTCAGAAATCTTGCTTCTGCTTTCATACAAGACCTCAACTGCTCCGTGTCTTCCAGATCCCTGTCAACGTTGGCGATAAAAATCGAGCACTCGTTGATGGCGATATAATTCTTCTCCCAGAAATTGTAGTACTGAGTGCTTGTCGGAGTGGCGCTGCTGTAATTGCCGGTTCTGTAAGGAATATAGTAAACCCACTGATACCAAGAGAACATAGCCTCATCCGAACGGGCAACAACCCATCCCTCGCTTCCCACCGGTTCTTCGTCCAAAGGAAGGTAGGAGTAGAGATTCGACAGGAAATTGTGAGTGGTAGTGGTCTGGCTGAACACTCCTTCCAACGTCGCCTGATCGTCAAGTTTCACTTCAAAGAAACTATCGCAACCGCTTAGCGAGAATGCCAGAAGTAAAATTGAGAATAACGTAATTATCTTTTTCATATTGGATTCGATTAGAAGTTAAGATTAATACCCAAAGTGACTGTCCTTGTCGTAGGATAGACATTTCCATAATTGGCGCTAAGTTCAGGATCCCACAGTTTGAACTTACTGAATGTCAGAAGGTTAACTCCCTGAACATAGATTCTCGTCGAGGACATTCCGATTTTCTTGGTAATCCTCTTTGGAATGGTGTAACCGATTTCCGCATTCTTTAGTCTCAGGAAACTCATATCCTTCTGCCAATAGGTCGAATACTGCTGATTGTTCTCAATCTTGTTCAAAGAGATACGAGGGTACTCCGCATTCACGTCCTGATTCTGTAAAGTCCAGTGATTCAGGGCGACGTCCTCGAACACCTGTCCGAGTTTGCTGACGTATGAAGAAGCGCCGAACAGATTCTGTCCAGAAATGATTCTCGTCACGTGAGAGACACCCGTGAAGAAAATGGAAGCGTCGAAACCTTTGTAAGAAGCGCTTATTCCGAATCCGTAATTAATCTCCGGAATGGTAGTGTAGCCGATTGCGACCTTGTCATAAGTGTTGACGACGCCGTCTCCATTGATGTCACGGTACTTGATGTCCCCGGGCTTGACGTTGCCGAATTCCTGAGTAGGCCATGAATCGATGTCAGCCTGGTCTTTGAACAAGCCCTCGTCAACCAATCCGAACTGCTGGCCATAAGCGAAACCTGCCGTGTTCTGATATTTCCAGATTTGATTAGGCTGGTCATTGTAAAGAATCTTGTTCCTGTTGAAAGTGTAATTACCTCTTGCAGAGAGATAGAGTCCGCTTGCGAATGTGTGGTCGTACTGCAAAGACAAATCCACGCCTCTGTTCCTCATCTTTCCGAGATTCACATACTGGTCAGTGTTGATGCCGACCACTGACGGAGTGGACTGTCTTTGGATGAAGATGCCTGAGCGCTTGTCATAGAAATAATCCAACTGGAATTTAATGTCCTTAAAGGCTGTCATCTCCACTCCGAGATTGAACTTGGTGGCCTCTTCCCACTCCACATTAGGATTGCCGAGATCTCCGATGGCGATACCTGTGTTGTAATAGCCGCCGTTTGTGCCGAAGATAAATCCGCCGGCACTTGTGTTCATCGTGGAATTGTAAGCATAACGACGGCCTCCGCCGATTTGGTCATTACCTATTTTTCCGTAAGAGCCTTTGAATTTGAGATTGTTGATGACATTCTTTATAGGCGACCAGAACTCCTCGTTGCTGATCATATAGCCGAGAGCCACTGAAGGGAAAAAGCCGAACCGGTGGCCAGGGGCGAAGTTCTCGGAGCCGTTGTAACCGAAGTTGAACTCGGTGAAGTATCTGTCCTTGAATGAATATGTCGCTCTGCCGGCGACACCCATATTTCTATATGGGAAAGAGTAGATGTAGCTCGACGGTACGTTGTTGGTAGAACTTCTCTGACTGTAGAGGAACATAGCGCTGACCCTATGGGCATTGGCGAACTCTCTCTCGTAATTGACGGAAGCCTCAAGATTGATGGTGGTCCAACTTGTGTTGGAATTGGTCAGCGACATATAGTTGGTGCCTTGCTGAGTCACGTTCAGAAGCAAATCCCCGGTCTGCTCGTCACGAGCCGACGCATAATAGAGAGTCGGGCTGTACTTTCTCCACAAATAGTTTCCGTTGTTGGCATCCCAAGAAAATTTCACATTCGCTTTGAGACCCGGAGTGATGATGTCCGAGAAATCCTGTGTCAGGGACATCAACGACTGAGCCACGATGTTGGTGCTTCTCGTGTAGCCGTAGCAGTTGAGCAGAACGTAAGGGTTTCTCGCACCTTCCGGCATCGCATTGCTTCCGTCGGAGTAGACGGTAGGCGTAGCGATAGGTGTGGAGTAAAGAGTGTACGCATAGATGTCTCCCAAAGAAGGAGGGGCGTTTTTCGTGGTGTACTGAGTGGACAGAGAAAGACCCAGGACCGTGCTCTTGGTTATGTCAATGTCCACATTAGATCGGAAACTGAATTTGTTGTAAGTCATCTGAGCGTCATACCTGTCATTATCCGCTACATTGAAGATACCGCCTTCATTGTAGTATGACCCGCCGACATAGTACCTTACCCTTCTGCTACCGCCGGTGACATTAACGTTAATTCTTGTGGAATTAGCGAAATCCTTGTAGATTGTTTTCAGCCAGTCTACTGAAGGATACAGGTCAGGATCGGTCCCGTTGATATATTTTGCTTTGTCCTCGGCACTGATAGGGGCTTCGTCACCCGCGTCAGTGTAAAGAGCGTTGAAATAGTCGATCCACTGCGATGTGTTTGCCATTTTAGGCAGTTTGACAGGCTGTACGACACCATATTCAGCTTTGAAACTTACGGTCGGCTTCTGTTCTGATCCTCTTTTCGTCGTGATAAGCACGATTCCGTTCGCGCCTCTGACGCCGTAAAGCGCTGTGGCTGTCGCATCCTTTAAAATAGAGAATGATGAGATGTCATCCACATCCACGAGATCCATATCTCTTTCCACACCGTCCACGAGGACGAGAGGTGTACTGTTGGCTCCGAAAGTGTTCACTCCTCTGATCCAGAAATCAGCACCTGCGCCAGGCTCGCCTGTGCGCTGCATAACGACAATTCCCGCAAGTTTGCCTGCAAGACTCGTTGAGAGCTGACCGACAGGTGAAGCGAGCTGTTGAGTTGTGATGGTGCTTATCGCTCCTATCACGCTGGACTTGCGTTGAGTTCCGTAAGCCACGACTGTGACCTCATTGAGTTCAGAAGATTTCGGAACCATAGTCACATTGACCGAAGTTTGAGAATTGACTTTCACCTCCTGGTCTTCGTAACCAAGGAAAGCAATCTGCAGAATGTCGCTGTCAGCGACTTCGATGGAAAATTTTCCGTCCACATCTGTTATGACCCCTCTGGTGCTGCCCTTGACGACGACAGATGCTCCTGCAATACCCTCTTTGTTTTCATCCAGGATTTTTCCTTTGATCTGACGGGAATCCGTCTGAACTTCACTGGAATTGAGAATAGCCGGTTCTGAGACTTTGTCCAGAAACGCATTAGCACTAATTTGCCAGGCCGGTAACAGCCCCAAAATAATGCAAAAAACACGATAAAACAAACGGTTAGACATATAATTAATTATTAAATAGTGGTCAGTATCGAATTTTTCAGTCATTACAAGGACAATTATAGCAATAATTTTAATAATAACGTAATATTTAACGAAATAGTTATAAAAATATCACTTTTAAAGACATTTTTTGAAAAATAGCGGCGGTGAGATGATTTTTGACTATTTTTGCGAGCGGGTGGTGAATCAAGATGATGTGAGGATGCGGAGCCTGAGATTATTTGGATATGAGAATTTTAGTGATAACTGACAACATCGGCGGAAATGCGCCCGGAATTGTGATTGAACGATTCCTTTGCGAGATGTCTAAAAGCGAGAGCGTGGACGCGCTTACTTACGAGTATGTGAAGTCGCCGGATATGCCCTCGCTGGGGAATGTCACTGTGCTTGGGCAGATGTTCGAAACAGAGAAGATTCGCCGGCGATTCAACACGGCATCCATTAAATGGCTCGGGGCCAATCCGGCAGACGAATTGCGCAAAAACAATGCGCTGAAGGCATTGAGAGGAAAATCTTATGACATTATTCTCGGGTGCTGCTACGGATGCTACCTGTTCGGACTCACTGCCGGGATTGCGGCCAAGAGACGTTTCAGAGTTCCGCTGGTCTCCTTTTTTATGGATGCGATTCCATCGCCTGTCGGCTGGATTGAGGACGGTCTCTACAGACATCGTATGGAGAGGCTGGTGACCAAAGGGCTTAGGCAAGCCGACGGCCTGCTGTCCACAAATCCGAAAATGCTTGACTACGAAGCCGGTTTCCTGCCGGTTGACAGGCATGTCGGAATCGGAGGCAAGAACACCTCAGGCCACGCTATGACCGACTTCGTCTTCACCCCTTGTGTAACATCATCACTGACAAGAATCCCGCGCGCGGCGTCCGCAGACTTCACTTTCCTCTATGCCGGGTCGATCTACGGCCCCAGGAGACTCGACCATCTTCTTAAGGCATTTGCGCGGCTCATAGACGAAGGTCGAAATGTAAGACTCAACTTTGTCGGGACGCACGACATAGAAAAGACCATATCGGGGTTACCGAACAATGTTCAAGAAAAGATAACAATCACCAATAGGGTTGCCGACCTGACGCCATATTATTCTCAGGCTTGCGCACTGGTAGACATTGACGCCGAATTGCCTGATGATGTCTTCCTCTCTTCCAAAATCACGAATTACGTCTCCATAGACAGGCCTGTCATTTCTGAAACAGGACCCGATTCCGAGTCTCGAAGACTGTTCAAGGGGCTGAAAACAGTGATTCAATGCGGACACGATGCCGAAGAGTTGCACGACGCAATGGAAGAAGTCATAACCTGCAGAGTGCCGGACGATTACTCAGAAAGGGACAGCATCATAAAGCAGTTCTCGCTTGAGGAGAACTCAGCAAAACTCATCGCGTTCCTAAAATCCTTTCGCACACCTCATTCTCTCTGACGGCGGTGTCGTTCCAGTCGAATGAATGAATAAGCCTCTGGTCAGGACTGTCGGAAAGGCATAAAGCCACCTTTCGCGCAAAATCCTCAACAAATCCGGCTCCAAGTTCAGAAGTGTACTCCTTTCCGACAACTTCCGGAATGCCCCCTACTCTGGAACCCACAACATTAGCCCCACAAGAGATTGCCTCTATCGCAACCATTCCAAGGCCCTCTTTCAGGCTAGGTAAAATGAGCACGTCCACACAGTTAAAAAACAAAGGCATACGCTCAGGAGGCTGATTCCCCCAGAATCTGCACTCAAGAGCCTTATTCGCGAGGATTCGCCTCTCAATGTCTTTCCTGCATTTTCCGTCACCTATCACCCAAAACTGAAGAGCACCGGAATATTTCTTCGTGATTGAGTCAAAAAGTTCAGGGAATATAGGCGCGTTCTTGATCCTCCTGACATCTCCCGCGAAACAGACCACTTTTTTACCGTCAGCGCCGAATTGATTTTTCAAACAAGCCTTTCTCTCCGGGTCATATTGCCGGAACACGCTATTGTCCACACCATTATAAAGAACCGCTTTGTTGTCGCAGCGCAAAATCCGGTCAGACACCTCACGAAGATTCTCGCTTACGAAGAAATTGCATCCGGCTTCTCCCATAATCGCGCGCACATCCTTCATACAGGTCTTGTTGGAAAACGGATGAGTGTGAATGTCAGACCCGTGCCAAGTGACACAGTAAGGAATCCTGTACCTCCGGTGAATCTTATCAGCCATCAAAGCAGGAAGATAGGATTGGGCGGAAATCAAATCATAATTCTTAAAAAGATCCAAATACCGTGAGAGAACTTTCTCCCTGAAAACCGGTCTGCGCTTCAGAACATCGTAAAGGAGATAATCCGTCATATAAAAGGGATACCACAGCACATTAATCTCAAGCCCGTCTATGGTGACGTTTGAAATCTTGTCTTTACGTGAGGAACGCTTTAGCAGACGCGCGAGAAGCGTGTCGTAACGGCTGAAACAGAAAACCTCAATCCGGCTGGAAGACACCTCTTTCAGATGGGCGATCCTGCTTAGCGCCGCATTAAGATAGCCTTTCCTGTCGCTTAGGTCTCCGAATATGAGAGCAGCAATCTTTTTTGACTGATTTGTCGAATTCATATCTCAAAAATAGAACATTTCCTCGGAATAAACCAAAAAGGCCGGCCGAAAATCACTTTTCAGCCAGCCTTTTAGACAGTATGTGATGAACTTTACAGTTCGCTCAACTCTTTCTCGTACTCGTCCTTGCGGCCCACAACGATGTCCTGGTACTCTTTCAGACCGGTACCCGCCGGAATAAGGTGTCCGCAGATAACGTTCTCCTTGAGTCCTTCGAGTTCGTCGACGCGGCCTCTGATGGCAGCCTCGCTAAGCACCTTGGTAGTCTCCTGGAACGAAGCGGCTGAAATGAAGCTGTTCGTCTTGAGGGCGGCCCTTGTGATACCCTGAAGCACAAGACTTGCGGTAGCAGGCTGAGCCTCTCTGAGCACCATCTCTTTGAGTCCCTGTCTCTTCAGCGAATCGTTCTCATTGCGCATATTACGTGCTGAGACAATGTCGCCTTCCGTAAACCTTTGAGAGTCACCGTGATCCATAACGAAGAACTTCCCGAAGATGTTGTTGTTCACGTCATTGAAATCCCACTTGTCCACAAGCTCCTCCTGAAGGAACTCAGTGTCACCCGGATTGTTGATTCTGACTTTACGCATCATCTGACGAACGATAATCTCAAAATGTTTGTCGTTGATCTTAACGCCCTGCAGTCTGTAGACAGCCTGAATCTCGTTGACAATGTACTCTTCAGCCCTTACAGGACCTAAAATGTCGAGAATGTCATTAGGAGAGACACCTCCGTCAGAGAGCGGAGTGCCCGCCTTGACGTAGTCGTTCTCCTGAACAAGAATCTGTTTCGTAAGAGGCACGAGATAATGTTTCTCAATGCCTGATCTGTTCTTGACGACAATCTCTCTGTTGCCTCTCTTTATCTTGCCCATAATCACCTCACCGTTGATCTCGGAAAGAACTGCCTGACTTGAAGGTGTTCTGGCTTCGAACAACTCTGTAACTCGAGGAAGACCTCCGGTAATATCGCTTGACTTGCCGATTGCGCGAGGAATCTTGATGAGAATGTCACCGACCTTGACATTTGCATTGTCATTGGCCATAACGTGAGCTCCCACAGGCAGGTTGAACTGCTTGAGACTAACACCGTTTTCGTCCACGACATCAATAGCCGGAGTCTTGGTCTTGTCTCTGGAATCGATGATGACCTTGTCTCTGTTGATTGAGAATTCGTCAGCAACCTCCTCACGGAATGTCACTCCGTCAAGCATATTCTCATAACGGACCTTTCCCGCCGTCTCTACGATGGTGATAGCATTGTAAGGATCCCATTCGCAGATCATATCACCCTTGTGAACGACAGAACCGTCTTCTTTGTAAAGGATGGAGCCGTAAGGAATGTCATAATGAGAATAGGTTATGCCCGTGTTCTCATCATAAATCCTCAACTCAGTCATACGGCTGACAACAACTGTTTCCTCTTTACCCTCCTCATCGACTCTCTTGATTGAACGAAGCTCCGTAAACTCAAGTTTACCGTCATATTTGGACTCGATTGAAGAATCAGCAGCAGTGCTGGAAGCCGTACCTCCGACGTGGAACGTACGAAGGGTAAGCTGCGTACCTGGCTCACCGATGGATTGCGCTGCGATGACTCCGACGACTTCTCCTCTCTCAACCATTCTGCTCGTCGCAAGATTACGTCCGTAGCATTTTGCACAAACGCCCTTGCGGGACTCGCAAGTGAGCACTGAGCGAATCTCGACCTGCTCGATAGGGAGCGTGTCTATGAGAGCCGCGGTGTCTTCGCGTATCTCGTCACCGGCGTGGATTATCAAATCTCCGGTAAGCGGATTGAATATGTCGTGGACGGAAGTCCTACCGAGGATTCTCTCGCCGAGAGACTCCACGACTTCGTCTTTGTTCTTTATGGCAGTGGCGATAAGACCTCTCAAAGTGCCGCAGTCAGGCTCCGTGATGATGACATCGTGAGACACGTCTACGAGACGACGGGTCAAATAACCCGCATCCGCAGTCTTAAGCGCTGTGTCGGCAAGACCCTTACGGGCGCCATGGGTGGAGATGAAGTACTCAAGCACCGTCATTCCCTCCTTCAAGTTGGAGATAATAGGGTTCTCGATGATTTCCGCTCCTGACGCACCTGATTTCTGAGGTTTCGCCATCAGTCCTCGCATACCGCAAAGCTGTTTGATCTGCTGTGTGGAACCGCGGGCTCCTGAATCCAACATCATATAGACAGGGTTGAAGCCCTGCTGATCCGCAGAGATCTGCTTCTCCACGATGCCGGTAAGTTTGTTGTCAATGGAAGTCCAGAGATCGATGACCTTGTTGTAACGCTCGTTGTTGGTTATGAAGCCCATCGCGTAATTGTTCTTGATGTCCTCTACCTGCTTGTAACCCTCATCAATAAGTTTGTACTTCTCTTTAGGGATGATGACGTCACCGAGGTTAAAGGAAATGCCGGCTCTGAACGACTGATCGTAACCGAGGTTCTTTATGTCGTCAAGGAATTGGGCGGTACGGGTCACACCGGTGTTCTTGATGACACTGGTGATGATCTTACGCAAAGCCTTCTTTCCGAGCACCTCATTGACATAAGGCACCTCGTCAGGAACAAACTGGTTGACCACGATTCTACCAGGAGTCGTAGCGACAATCTTGGTTCCTTCCTCAGGGTGCATTTTATCCTTTGGCAGTCTGACATTAATCTTGCTGTGCATATCGACAACTTTCTCGTCTAGAGCGACCACGACCTCCTCCGGGCCGTAGAAATTCATCCCCTCGCCCTTCGCTCCGTCTCTTTCCTTGGTGATGTAATAAAGACCGAGGACCATATCCTGTGAAGGCACGGTGATAGGAGTTCCGTTGGCAGGGTTAAGAATGTTCTGGGATCCGAGCATAAGCAACTGCGCCTCCATAACGGCCGCATTGCCGAGTGGAAGGTGAACCGCCATCTGGTCACCGTCGAAGTCCGCATTGAACGCGGTACAAGCGAGCGGGTGGAGCTGGATAGCCTTGCCCTCGATCATACGAGGCTGGAAGGCCTGGATACCGAGTCTGTGAAGGGTAGGCGCACGGTTTAGGAACACCGGATGGCCTTTCATCACGTTCTCGAGAATATCCCATATAACAGGATCTTTCCTGTCGACTATCTTCTTTGCGCTCTTGACGGTCTTCACGACACCTCTCTCAATCAGTTTTCTGATGATGAACGGTTTGTAAAGTTCCGCAGCCATAAATTTAGGCAGACCGCATTCGTGCATCTTAAGCTCAGGACCGACGACGATGACGGAACGCGCGGAATAGTCCACACGCTTACCGAGCAAATTCTGACGGAAACGACCTTGTTTGCCTTTAAGACTGTCCGAGAGTGATTTCAAAGCTCTGTTAGACTCGCTCTTTACGGCACTTGACTTCTTGGAATTGTCGAAGAGTGAATCCACAGCCTCCTGAAGCATACGCTTCTCATTTCTGAGAATCACTTCCGGAGCCTTGATCTCAATTAGTTTCTTAAGACGATTGTTTCTTATGATAACCCTTCTGTACAAATCATTCAGGTCTGACGTCGCAAATCTTCCTCCGTCAAGAGGAACCAGAGGACGCAGATCAGGAGGAATCACAGGAACGACTTTCACAATCATCCACTCAGGACGATTGATCCCTTCTGACTCCTGGAACCATTTCACAACCTGAAGTCTCTTCAGGACCTCAGCCTTTCTCTGCTGCGAAGTCTCGGTGCGCATTCTGTCGCGGAGTTCCTTTGCAAGCGGCTCGATGTCTATGTCTTTGAGAAGATCATAGATGCCGTCGGCGCCCATTTTAGCAATGAACTTGTCAGGATCATCGTTAGGAAGATTGTCATTCTCCGGGAACTTGTCAGTAACCGCGATGTACTCGTCCTCTCCAAGGAGATCAAGTTTCGCATAACCGCTCTGACCCGGTTTGATGACAATGTATTTCTCATAGTAGATGACCGACTCCAGCTTCTTCGCCGGAATTCCGAGCATAGCCGCTATCTTGTTAGGAGCAGATTTGAAGTACCAGATGTGAGCCACAGGGACTGTCAGGGTAATATGGCCCATCCTCTCCCTACGCACTTTCTTCTCGGTGACTTCCACGCCGCAGCGGTCGCAGACGATTCCGCGGTAACGGATTCGCTTGTACTTTCCGCAATAGCATTCGTAATCCTTGGTAGGTCCGAAAATCTTTTCGCAGAAAAGACCGTCCCTTTCAGGCTTGTAAGTCCTGTAGTTTACGGTTTCAGGTTTCAGAACCTCTCCGCAGGACCTCGCAGTGATGTCCTCAGGAGAAGCGAGTGAAATACTGATTCTCTGGAAATTGCTCTTAACCTTATTGTCTTTATTATTAAAAGTAGGCATATTTCGTAATATCAAAAAATCTGTAATTAATCCAAAGTGACCTTAAGCCCCAATCCTCTCAGTTCGTGCAACAGAACGTTGAGTGATTCCGGAATGCCCGGGGTCGGCATAGGGTCTCCTTTGACAATGGCTTCGTAGGTCTTGGATCTGCCCGTGACATCATCGGATTTGACAGTGAGGATCTCCTGAAGCGCGTTGGCCGCGCCGAACGCCTCGAGAGCCCAAACCTCCATCTCTCCGAATCTCTGACCTCCGAACTGAGCCTTACCGCCCAAAGGCTGCTGAGTGATAAGTGAATAAGGACCGATAGATCTGGCGTGCATCTTGTCATCGACCATATGTCCCAGTTTGATCATATAAATCACACCTACCGTCGCAGGCTGGTCAAACCAGTCTCCAGTACCTCCGTCACGAAGGTGAGTCTTACCGAATCTTGGAACACCGGCTTTGTCTGTGTAGGCGCAAATCTCGTCAATCGGAGCACCGTCGAAAATCGGCGTGCTGAACTTAAGTCCGAGAACTGAGCCCGCCCAGCCGAGAACAGTCTCATAGATCTGTCCCAGATTCATACGTGAAGGCACGCCGAGAGGGTTGAGGACTATGTCCACAGGAGTACCGTCTTCCATAAAAGGCATATCCTCCTGTCTCACGATCTTAGCCACGATACCTTTGTTGCCGTGACGGCCCGCCATCTTGTCACCCACAGTGATCTTTCTCTTCTTGGCGATGTAGACTTTCGCAAGCTGCATCACGCCGTTAGGCAATTCGTCACCGATCTTTATCTTGTCTGTCTCTCTCTTGAACTTCGATTCCGCAACCTTGTAAGCCAGACAATAATTGTTGATGAGCTCACGGATCATCAGATTCGAATTCTTGTCACTGGTCCATTTGTTGGAATTGACATTCTCGAAATTAATGTCCTTGATCTTCTCGTGGGTGATGTCTTTCCCTTTAGGAATCAACTCCACACCGTAGAGATCGCTTATCCCCGCACTCTTCTTGCCTTGTGTCAAGGTGACGAGCTTGGTCATGAACTCATCGCGAAGTTTGGCCGCGAATGCGTTGAACTCCTCTTCCTTTATGTCAAGTTTTGCCTTCAGATCAGTTCTCGCGCTTCTCTTGTTGCTTTCTTTAGAAGCCTTGGAGTAAAGCGTGGTCTTGATCACGGTACCGCTCAATGAAGGGTTAGCCTTCAGGGAAGCGTCCTTGACGTCTCCGGCCTTGTCACCGAAGATGGCTTTGAGCAATTTCTCCTCAGGAGAAGGATCGCTCTCGCCCTTTGGGGTGATCTTGCCTATCATAATGTCACCCGGCTCAATGTGCGCGCCGATTCTAATGACACCGTTTTTGTCAAGATTCTTTGTCGCGTCCTCGCTCACATTAGGGATGTCGGATGTCAATTCCTCCATACCTCGTTTTGTGTCACGCACCTCAGTAAGATACTCGTCGACGTGGACAGAAGTCAGAATGTCCCATTTGACCATCTCTTCTGAAAGAACGATAGCGTCCTCGTAGTTGTAACCCTTCCAAGGCATAAACGCAACCTTGAGGTTTCTTCCGAGAGCAAGTTCACCTGCCTGTGTCGCATAACCTTCAGTAAGAACCTGTCCTTTCTCTACTCTTTCGTTCTTGCGGACGACAGGTTTGAGAGTGACAGTGGTACTCTGGTTGGTCCTGCGGTACATAGGGAGTTTGTACTCAGTCTCTTCAGGAGAGAAACTTACGAACTTCTCGTCCTCAGTCTGATCATATTTGACACGAATGATGTTGGCATCGACATAAGTCACGATGCCCTTGCGCTCAGCTCTGAACTGAGTTCTTGAGTCAAGGCACACTCTCTCTTCAAGTCCGGTACCCACTATCGGGGACTCAGGATTGAGAAGAGGGACTGCCTGTCTCATCATGTTCGCTCCCATCAGCGCGCGGTGCGCGTCATCGTGCTCCAGGAACGGAATCAAAGATGCTGCCACGGATGCCATCTGGTTAGGAGCGACGTCCATATAGTTGACCTTGTCCTTGGTAACGACAGGGAAATCGGCTTCAAGTCGGCACTGGATTCTGTCCTCCTTGATGTTGCCATTGTCCTCCATCTTCACGTTCGCGAGAGACACGAGCTGGTTTTCTTCCTCCTCCGCGCTCATATATTTCCATCCCTTATCGGAAAGATCCACTTTGCCATTCTCCACCTTACGGTAAGGAGTCTCGATGAAACCGAGTTCGTTGATCTTCGCATACACGCAAAGAGAAGAGATCAAACCGATGTTAGGTCCCTCTGGCGACTCGATTGGGCAAAGACGACCGTAATGAGTGTAGTGCACGTCTCTGACCTCGAAACCGGCTCTGTCTCGCGACAGACCGCCAGGTCCCAATGCGGAAAGACGACGCTTGTGAGTGATCTCGGCAAGCGGATTCGTCTGGTCCATAAACTGGGAGAGCTGGCTGGTTCCGAAGAACGAGTTGATGACGGATGAAAGAGATTTGGCGTTGATCAAGTCCATAGGGCTGAACTGTTCGTTGTCTCTGACATTCATCCTCTCGCGAATTGTTCTGGCCATTCTTGACAGACCTACGCTGAACTGATTGGCAAGTTGCTCACCTACGGAACGCACGCGTCTGTTGCTCAAGTGGTCGATGTCATCCACCGAGGCCTTTGAGTTGATAAGCTGGATCAGATACTTGATGATCTCTATTATGTCGTTGTTGGTCAGCACCCTGGTGGAAGGATCGGTCGTGAGACCGAGCTTCTTGTTGATACGGTACCTTCCGACTTCTCCGAGATCATATCTTTTCTCCGAGAAGAACAATTTGTTGATTACGTCTCTGGCTGTCGCCTCATCAGGCGGTTCGGAATTACGGAGCTGTTTGTAGATGTAGTTGACAGCTTCAATCTCAGTGTTGGCAGGGTCTTTCTGCAGAGTGTTGTAGATTATGGCGTACTCATTGGAATTAGCCTCGTCTTTCTGCAAAAGGATTGATTTGACACCTGTGTCCAGAATCTTCTCGATTGTGTCCTCATTGAGAATCTCTCCCCTCTCCACAACCGGAATGGTTCTTTCGATAGGGATAACCTCGCCGGTGTCCTCATCCTCGAAATCCTCTGTCCAAGTCTTAAGGACCTTAGCGGCGAGTTTCCTGCCCTCATTCTCCTTAAGAGTTGATTTGTTGACGGCTACCTCGTCAGCAAGACCGAATATGTCGATAATGTCCTTATCGCTCTTATACCCGATAGCCTTGAGCAGAGTAGTAACCGGTAATTTCTTTTTACGGTCGATGTACGCGTACATAACATTGTTGATGTCGGTAGCGAACTCGATCCAAGAGCCTTTGAACGGAATGATTCTGGCCGAATACAATTTTGTACCGTTCGCATGCATACTCTGATCAAAGAATACGCCTGGGGATCTGTGCAACTGTGAGACTATGATTCGCTCTGAGCCGTTGATCACGAACGTGCCGGCAGGCGTCATATAGGGGATGTTGCCCAAGTAGACGTCTTGAACTCTTGTGTCAAAATCCTCGTTCTCGGGATCTGTGCAAGAAAGGCGGAGTTTTGCCTTCAGAGGAACGTTGTAGGTGAGTCCTCTCTCAAGACACTCCTCAATCGAATACTGAGGCGGGTCGACGAAATAGTCGATGAATTCCAGTTTATAATTGTTCCTTGTGTCTTCGATTGGGAATATTTCCTGGAAAACTCTGTACAAACCCTCATCCTTGCGGTTCTCCGGCGTGGTCTCAAGCTGGAAAAAGTCTTTGAAAGACTTCAGCTGGACCTCAAGCAAATCAGGATAGTCCAGAATTTTTGATGTTGCGAAATTTATTCGCTTAATATTAGTCTTTATTGACATATTCTGCCTTTGAAATAGAGAAAAACTTAAATACGACAAAAAGGTTTAGAGCCAAGAATAGGCTCTAAACCTGAAATTGTTCCCGAAAGGGAAGAGAAGTGAGTTATTTAACCTCAACTTCTGCTCCGGCTTCTTCGAGGGTAGCTTTGAGCTGTTCAGCCTCTGCTTTAGAAATTTTCTCTTTAACAACAGAACCTGGAGCCTTGTCAACAAGGTCCTTAGCCTCTTTTAGTCCAAGACCGGTAGCTTCCTTAACGGCTTTGATAACGCCAAGTTTAGCCTGACCGGCTGATTTGAGAATAACGTCGAACTCTGTCTGCTCCGCAGGAGCTGCCTCACCTCCGGCTACTGGACCTGCTACTGCTACCGCAGCGGCTGCAGGCTCGATACCATACTCATCCTTAAGAACTTTAGCAAGTTCCTGAACATCTTTCACAGAAAGGTTAACCAACTCTTCTGCAAGTGCTTTTACATCTGCCATAATTACTTTTTTTTAAAATTGTTATTACTATTATTTCTATTTTTCTTCTTTTTCTGAAAGTGTCTTCACGATCCCGGCGAGCTTGCCACCGGCAGATTCGAGAGCCGAAATGACATTGCGGGCAGGAGACTGGAGAAGAGCGATGATGTCGCCGACAAGTTCCTCCTTAGACTTGATGGCACAAAGTGCGTCAAGTTTGTCTGCACCTACAAAAGCACATTCCTGAACGTAGGCTCCTTTGAGAGCCGGTTTCTGAGATCCGCCCTTCTGAAACTGTTTGATCAGCTTGGCAGGAGAGCTCGGAGCCTCCGAGTACATAATCGCCGTGTTGCCTTTCAATGTGTCGATCAACTGATTGGTCTCCTCATTGTCAAGTCCTTTGAGAACTTTGGCGAACAAAGTGTTCTTAACGACTACAAGCTTTATCTGAGCATCAAAGCACTGACGACGAAGTTTTGTCGTGTCTGAGGCATTCAGCCCTGCGATATCCGTAATGTAAAAATTAGGATACTCCTTGAGTTGTGCTGAGATGCTTTCAATTATCTGTCCTTTTACTTCTTTTTTCATAATCTCAAACTATTTTACTCAGCACCA
>Ga0172377_10003761_pt1 | contig 15626 bp, 13 predicted proteins | sample Pumphouse3metaG_FD_119749 | JGI IMG/M metagenome (GOLD analysis project Ga0172377, IMG submission 119749) | Leachate microbial communities from a municipal landfill in Southern Ontario, Canada - Pumphouse #3 metaG | ecosystem: Engineered > Solid waste > Landfill > Unclassified | place: Canada...
GGAATGAAACACGGTTCTGGGGATAGGTATTTCCAGAATAATCAAATGGAAGCCAAAAAATATGTTCCCGAAGGCATTGAAGGCCGGGTACCCTACAAAGGATCAATCGCGGACACAATTTATCAGCTGGTCGGCGGTTTGCGTTCGGGAATGGGATATTGTGGGACAGATTCGATCGAAGCATTGAGATTAAGAGGAAAGTTTGTCCGCATTACCCAAGCGGGTCTGGTGGAAAGCCATCCCCATGATATCGATATTACTGTCGAGGCTCCCAACTACTCTAAATGACTTTAATAGAAAGTGAAGGAACTCCCTATGCCAACAACCGATAAAATAGTCATCTTGGATTTTGGATCCCAAACCGTGCAATTGATTGCCCGAAGAATCCGTGAGATTGGTCTTTATTCTGAAATTTTACCTTATCATACATCCCAAGCGACCTTGGCAAGTGATCCGTCGATCAAAGGCATTATTTTATCCGGAGGACCCGATAGTGTCCTGACGGACGATCGGTTAGACATGGATGAATTGATTCTTGATTTGGGAATTCCCATTTGTGGGATTTGTTACGGCATGCAATTGATACATAAAAAAATGGGTGGAACCATCGCCCGCGCTGTTCACTCGGAATATGGGAAAACCGAGTGCACCATTCACACAGCATCGAAAATCACTGCCAATATCCCCTCGAGTCATACTGTATGGATGAGTCATGGCGATCAGGTGATCACACCGGCTCCGGGATTTCAAGTATTAGGAGTAACACCTGAGGCGATTGCGTTGTCGGGACATCTCGAGAAAAATATCTATACCATGCAGTTTCATCCTGAAGTCACACAAACAGAATTCGGTTTCACTTATCTTTCGAATTTTGTATTGAACATTTGCCATGCTGTGCCTTCTTGGAATCTGGACTTCATCTTGGAAGAAGCGATTGAAAAGATCCGAAGAACCGTAAAAACCGAAAAAGTGATGCTCGCTTTATCCGGCGGCGTCGATTCCAGTGTTTTGGCCATGTTATTACATCGAGCAATTGGCAATCAACTTCGTTGCTTTTATGTGAATACTGGTTTAATGAGAAAGAAAGAAACCGAAAGCATCATGGCAACCTATCTTAAACATTATCACATGGATATCCGCTATATTGATGCGGAAGACCGTTTTTTGCTGGCCCTTAAGGGATTGAAGGATCCGGAAGCGAAGCGAAAGGCGATCGGAAGCGAGTTTATTCGTGTTTTTGAAGAAATGACTACGACCTTCTCTGATTGCCGTTTTCTGGCTCAAGGGACGATCTATCCGGATGTGATTGAATCGCAATCACTCAGTGGCCCGGGGAAAACCATCAAATCACATCATAATGTTGGCGGATTGCCACAAGATTTAAAATTCACATTGATTGAACCTCTCAGGCAACTGTTTAAAGATGAGGTCCGAGCACTCGGAATCAAATTGGGAGTGCCCGAGTCGATTGTGAAACGCCACCCCTTTCCTGGGCCTGGACTAGCTATCCGAGTAATCGGTGAAGTCACCAAAGAGCGGTTGGATACGCTGAGGGAAGCCGATGACATTTTCATCAGCTTGCTTAGGGATGCGAATCTTTATGATCAGGTAGCGCAGGCGTTTGTCTGCTTATTACCGGTCAAAACGGTCGGTGTGATGGGGGATGAGCGCACCTATCAAGAAGTCATTGCGATTCGTTCGGTGGATACCGTCGATTTCATGAGTGCGACCTTCAGCAAACTTCCCTGGAGTTTTGTGGAAAAGGTGGCCGGCCAAATAGTCAATCAAGTTCGGGGAGTGAACCGTGTGGTATACGATGTGACATCAAAGCCGCCCGGGACGATCGAATGGGAATAAAAAAGAGCGTTCCTTCGCGGAACGCTCTAATTTTTTAACCACATCCTGGGTGAGAATAGAAGCAGAATGGGAAAAATTTCCAACCGGCCTGCCAACATCGTGAAAACCAATGTGAGTTTTGATAAATCCGTGAACGAGGCATAGTTTCCACTTGGCCCGACGATGCCGAGTCCGGGCCCGATATTGTTGAAACAAGCAATGACGGATGTGAAGGTCGAGACGAGATCGTGACCTTCGATGCTGACAAGAAGCGTGGCCAAAGCCAAGATGATCATATAGGCGATAAAATAAGAGTTGATTCCTTTTAATGTGGATTCATCCACAGCCTTTTTTTCGAAGGTGATCGTCGAAATTTGTCGCGGATGAAGAAGATAACGTATTTCTTTAAACACTTGTTTAAAAAAGATGACGATTCGCGATACTTTGATACCACCACCGGTCGATCCGGCGCTGGCCCCGACAAACATCAGCAAGATCAAAATCCATTGAGAAAAGGTCGGCCACAAATTGAAATCCGTAGTGGAATACCCGGTGGTGGTGATGATCGACCCGACTTGAAAGGAAGAATAGCGCAACGCTTCGCCAAAACTAGTAAACATCGAGAAAGTGTTGATTGTGATCAAGGCGATGGAAACGAGAATAATCAGGAGATATGCGCGTAGTTCTTCGCTTTTCAGTGCTTTTTTGATATCACCGATCAGCATCAAGTAAAACAATGAGAAGTTGATGCCAAACAAGATCATAAAGACGGTGATGACGACTTCGACGTAGACACTGTTATAATGGGCAATGCTTTGATTCCAAATTGAAAATCCTCCTGTACCCGCTGTTCCAAAGGCATGAACCACACTATCAAACAAGGGGATTTTGAATAATAGCAGAATGATTTCCAAAAGAGTCAAGAAGAAGTATATTGCATAGAGAATCCGTGCCGTGTGTTTCACACGCGAGACGATTTTTTCCGGTTTAGGTCCAGGACTTTCCGCTTTGATGATAAACATGCTGCGGGCACTGGTTTGGGGCATGATGGCAAGGAAAAAGACCAAGATGCCCATGCCACCGATCCAATGAGTGAGACTCCGCCAGAAAAGCATCCCTTTGGAAAGGGATTCCACATCTTCCAAAATGCTGGCTCCTGTCGTAGAAAAACCCGATACCGTCTCGAAAAAGGCATTGATAAAGTTGGGAATTTCCTGGCTGATCACGAAGGGAAGTGATCCGAAGAGCGACATGAAAATCCAAGAGATTCCGACGACGGCAAAGCCTTCTTTCGCATAAATTGTTCGGTCGATGTCTTTATTATATGTCAACAAAAACCCGATTGCCAGCAATAACGCAATTGGGATTAAAAACGCATAAACAGTGCTTTCTCCATAAATGATGGAGATGACGAGTGGCAAACTCAACAAAGCTGCTTCAACTTTAAGAATATTGCCCACTTGATGCAAGACATAACGTAGATTCATGTTAGCTCCGGCGTAATATTTCTTTAAAATCGGTCAAAAAGGGTAATGTCGTGACAACCACGACACTGTCAAGAGGTTCTAAGGAGTCTTCTCCAGAAGGAATGATGACTTGATCGTTTCGGATGATACAAGAAATTAAAATGTTGTCTTTGATTGGTAGATCGCGGAGTTTGATGCCTGTGAAACTGGTATTAGTTGGAATGTAAAATTCGGTGGCTTCGATTTGATTATTCAAAAATTTATATAATGTTCGAACTTGGCTTAAGGTATTGGTCAGCGAACGGACAAAACGAAGAATCTGATATGCAGTGTTTTCCTTTGGCGAAATCATTGAATCCAACCCGACGCTCTCTAAGATGCTGGTATAGGAATAATGATTAATCTTCGTGATCACTTTGGGAACTTTGATTGATTCGGCAAACAAGGAAATTACGATGTTTTCTTCATCGAATCCGGTCAAAGTAACGACGGCGTCCATGTTTTTGATTCCCTCTTCAAAGAGATTCTCTTGATTGCTGCCATCTGTGTTGATCACAGTGGCTTCAGGCAAGAGTACCGCCAAATCGTGACATCTTTCTGGATCGATCTCAATGATTTTCACACTTATGCCGGCGGAAATCAATTGCTCGGCCACATAATAGGTTATTTTTCCACCGCCGATGATCATCACGTGTTTTGAGCGATGTTTATAAGTGCCCAGTTTTCGGAACAATTTTTCCAGTTCTCCGGGTGAAGAAGTTAAAAATATCTTGTCTCCCGCTTCTAGAACAAATTGGCCACCGGGTATATGTACTTTGCCTTTGCGTTCAACAGCGGAGACTAAAAACCGAATATCGATTTGCGAACGGACTTGGGAAAGCGGCTTACCTGCAAGAAGGGATTTAGGCATCACTTTGACTTCGGCTATTTCTGCTTGATCATTGGCAAAATAATCCACTTTGGACGAGGAAGGATTAGACAACATCCGAAAGATTTCCTTGGCTGCCTCCAATTCGGGATTGACAATCATGCTCAAGCCCAGCTCGTTGTGCATGAAATCGACTGATTTGGAATATTCAGGATCGCGAACGCGGGCAATGGTGTGTTTGACCCCATTTTTTTTGCCAACAAGACAACAGAGAATATTGAGCTCATCGCTGTTTGTGACCGCAATCAAAAGATCTGTTTTATCAGCTTCAGCTTCCATTTGAGTGTCATAGCTAGCACCGTTGCCAATGACACCTTTGACATCAAATACATTAGCTGAATCTTCAACCAGTTTGGCATCTGTATCGATAATTACGAGATCATGTCCTTCTTGGGATAGGTATTCGGCCAAGACTTTGCCAACCTTGCCGATACCCACAATAATTATTCTCATAGGTCCTCCCAACAAAAATCAGAACTATATTAGCACATCGCCGATGAAAAATCAAAAGAAGATACAATTTGACGAAAAAAAGCAGGATCAGCCATCCAGACTGAACCAGCTTAGTGAATGCACTTAGAGGCAATGGATCCTTCCAACATAATGTCTAGGATCACTTTGTCCATATCTTTCATTCCTTCTTTCGCAATACGACCGATTGCGGAAATGGTTTGATCTACATTTGTGCCCAAAATTCCTGAATTGGGAGGATATACTTGGTTTTCCATAGCTAGGAAATAGCCCAGAATGGCTGCGTCCAATCCAGCAGCAATCTTGGCAGCACAAGAAGCCTTAGCACCATCACAGACAATTCCAGAGGCGTTGGCCAAGGTGTTGATGATGGCCATTTTGACTTGATCCGAGGACCCGCCGGCTAAATAGGTGATTGCAGCGCCACTACCGCAACTCGCACTGATTGCGCCACAAAAGGCTGACAATCGGCCGATAAGGCTTTTTTGGTATATGGATAATAAATTCGCCAGTGCAATTGCCCGGATCATTCGTTCTTCCGGCAACTTTTTTTCTCTAGCAAAGATGATGACCGGTACCGATGCAGTGATGCCCTGATTTCCACTGCCCGAATTCGTGATGACGGGCAATAGCGAACCACACATCCGGGCTTCGGAGGCAGCAGTTGAATAGGCTTTGATTTTACCAAAGAGAGAGGAGTCGTGTTTCAAAATGGTTGGCCCAATACCGACGCCAAAGGATTCCGTCATCCCTTTTTCGGCGATTGCCATATTATACTCAATCTGTTTCGCCAGTAATGATTTTAAGGTTGCATAGTCCGCGGTTTCGACAAACTGAATAATGCGATCGACCGTCATGAAGGAACGATCGGTCATGACGCCATAATATTTTTCCTTTGACTCCTCGGATTGAAAGATGATCTTTCCGTTTTTTTCGATTTGGGTGATATTCGTATGCAGATTTTTTATTTCAACTCGACTGGATGACTCGCCAGCTTGACAAAAAATAGAAAAATGTAAATTGAGTGGTGTATCCAATAAGCCTACTTTGCAGATATCTTTGGCACATAAATCTCGGATTTTTTGCCGGTCCTCTTCATCGAGATCGGCCAAGACTTCCATGTCATGATCGCTAGAACCGCCGACGATACCCGCAATCACCGCCGCTTCGATACCGACAAGATTACCCGTGTTGGGAACCGTGACACAGCGAATGTTTTTGATCAGGTTCATGCTGCAACAAGCTTCGATTCTTTCTGGAAGACACCCAAGGATTTCCCTTGCTTTGGCGGCTCCATAAGCAAGAGCGATTGGCTCGGTACAACCAAGTGCAGGAATCAGTTCTTCCTTTAAAAGCTGATAAAATTGTTTGTCATAACAAGTCTCTGTCATTCTGCTCCCTCAACTTCATTCCCGAAGATATCGGGTTATAGTATTCATCATCAAATTTAAAAACTATATCTTTCTGAGAAACAAATACAAACGTCGTTTATTCTGAATCCGTCTCGATTGCATCCATGACCGATTTTAAAAGCGACGGGATATTTGTCATGATGCCATCGGCACCGTTTTTTATCAACAAGCGCATGGTTTCTGGATCATCTATGGTCCAGTAATGAACAGCTATGTTGTGTCGATGTGCGGTTTCAATAAATCCTTTGGTATCCAGATGAAGGCCCATTTCGACAGGGGGAACTTGTAACACCGTGACAGTATCAAAATAAAATAGATCAAGACCCAAAACGTGAAGGGCGTAGTATTTAATGACGCCTTTTGTCGCGGGAGATAACATCAGTTCAGGATGATCTTCCTTTTTGATTCTTAAAAGCTCAGAGAATATTTCTTTATGAAAAGATGCGAGGACCATTCGGGAAAATGTTTGATAGTTCTCGTCAGTGCGTTCCATTAAATCAATCACTGCGGCGAGTGCTTCAAGGCCAATCGATCCGGATTGTTTTATTTCAACGTTGATTTTATTGTCCGGAAACGCTTGAATCAAATCTTCAAGTGTCGTCACTAAAAATTTAGAGTCATGACGTGGATGGACACCTTCGGGATAGTCGACATCTAATGGCGATACCGCTTCACCTAAATAGTTTTGATATCTCACAAAGGTGGCAGTCACGTTATAGCCATTAGAAGAGGGCGTTACGGGATTATGATAGGAAAAATCGACTTCTTGATCTACCAATGTCTGATACTCAATATCGTAGATACTCGCTTGGACCAAATTCGTCTTTCGATCTAGCGTGGTATCGTGTGATAAAATAATGACGCCATCCTTCGTCAAACTGACATCCGTCTCAAGCATCATTCCAGGATCAATGCTATAGGCGTGATAAAAGGCTTCTAACGTGTTGTCAGGGAATTCCTTGTTTCCTCCACCATGGGCAATCAAGAGGGGCAGCTCACTAGTGCGCCTAAGCGGATTAGAACCTTTGTGGTTAGGAAACCGAGGAAAAAGGGCGATGGTAACATAGATCAATAACAGGATGATTAGTAGTAATCCGGTATTTTTTCGCATGGGATGCTCCTAAATATTAGTATTTGGATTGAGCAACTCGTAAAAAGGCCATACCGCCTTGATCTAATTTGATCAGATAGTGGCGATCGTCATATCGAAATGAAAAGTTTCGTCTGATTGTCAGAATCGGAGTTTCAATGGCCGTTATCGGAATGCTTTTTTGGATAACACCGGAAAGAATGAACGCTCCTTCACGATATTCAAGGGTGACTTTCCCTATCAGATCATGACTTTCCGTTTCGGGATGGATATAATAGAGCATTCCGGTTGTGTTCAGGTGTGATGCAAGAAGAATATCTTGATGCTGTCTTTGAAAATGATCCCAATCACGGGGGTTGTCGAAGGCGAACCCATGGAGGAAGCCATAGCGATCGACATGACCGGATTGGTGGCAGTGGTCACAGAAAAACGCGTTTCTTTCAGATTTAAAGGAGTTCACAGCCAAACATTCGGGACAGATATACAAAATGTTTTCGATTCCTTCTGCCAAGCGTCTGCCGGGATGTGGAATCCGTTCTTGTCGTTGATATTCGATGGCATCATGTGCCAGATGTTTATGAACGATTTGGCCGATGTCCTCAATAGAGAGTGCTGGGAGATCCGCTTTCGAAATAGCAAGGTCGTAGACGAGTTCTAATCGCCTGTTTCTACGCTTCCCGATCGCCCAACGTGGGCGAGAGAAATAGCCGCCGCGAACGTTGCAGGTAATGACATCCAAGTTCAGTTTTTTGATGAGTTTCATGGTGGATTCTTCAATATGGCCTGTAGCTCCAAAAAAAGTGATGTCTCCCTCGGGGAAAATCAAAATAGGATAGTTTTTTTTGACGGCTTCGAAGATTCGAAAAATAGTCGAAGAATCGCTTTTGCCTTTGGATTTGGGAATGACATGGGCTAGTTGTGTAACAAAGAATTTTGCAGGTTGTTGCGCGAAAAGAGTTTGAGAAGCGATAATGAAAGGAACATTATGAAATCGCATCGGTACATGGACAAAATCAAACATGCAGGTGTGATTTGCCAAGAGGACAAAAGGTTCTCTTCGTCGAAAATCGACCGACGGAGAGCGGACGACCGATCGTTTTGCATCCAAAGACATCCAGAGATAAACTAAAGGGCGCAAGAGCCAGAGCCAGAAATCTTGTTGGCGGTCCCGCCGAGTTTTCTTCATTTTTCCCCCCGGGTTTGATACATTTTCTATTATAACATAATCTTCGATAACGATTTTTAAAAAAAATAAAATTAGGTATTGTGTTTTGCACAGTAATGGTTTATACTATTAGTGTGTATGACACAGTACGGAGGTATTTCATGAATGCACAGTTCAAGAAAGGGATTATCGAGATGTGCGTAATGCATTTGGTGGAACAACAGCCGATGTACGGATTTGAAGTGATTGAATCACTCGCGAAGGATATCGATGTGAATGAAAACACGATTTATCCAATTCTCCGCCGTTTGACCGATCAAGGCTACTTCTCGACTTACACCGAAGCCACCAACATTGGCGCCCCACGAAAGTATTATCGCATCACCGAATCCGGAAAAGACCGGATGGAAGAGTATCGCAAAGAATGGAATCGCTTTTTGAAGGGCGTATTCCGGATTTTGGAAGGGAGAACCGTATGAAAACGGAATATTTGGCAAAAATCAAAAAATTGTTATCGGAGTATGAAATCTCCAAGACGGAAATCGATGATATCGTTTCTGATTATGATGGGATGTATGAAGATGGCCTTGCGAAAGGCATGAACGAAGAAGAAGTTCAGAATTTTCTCGGTAATCCCGAAGTTATTGTCCAAGATTTGGCGGAAGGATATGAGCGCAAAGAACGGTTGAGAAGCGGACGCAAATTGGTAGCTTTATCGCCTTTTATCAGTATCATCATATTCTTTATTCTGGGATTTGGCTTTGAAAAGTGGCACCCAGGATGGATGGTATTTTTGATGACACCGATTTCTGCGGTTGTCGTTGAGTTTGTCGCAAGACGCAGCAAAGGGTCCTTGATTGCCATGACGCCTTTTATTGCGCTCATTATATTCCTCGCTCTCGGATTTTCACTCGGGATCTGGCACCCGACATGGCTGATTTTTCTCGCCATCCCTATTGTCTCGATTGTTGTGAGTGCAAAGAACAAAGGGCTTTGGGAGACATTGACAGCACTCTCACCGCTTGTTGCCTTGATCATCTTTATTATATGTGGTTATTTTGGCTATTGGCATCCGACTTGGCTGGTGTTCTTCATCGTTCCCATTCTCGGGATCATGAATCACAAAGACGTTAAGAAACGGATCATCTATGAAGTGACATTGCTCTTGACGATAGGGTTGTATTTGCTGGTTGGCTACATTTCTGGACGTTGGGGTCTTGGCCTGGTAGTGTTTTTGTTGCCATTTGCGGTATCGCTACTGATGAATGATGTGAAGTTGGAAGTGGAAGGGAAATTTGCTTGGTTGGAACTTTCTCTCGCGATATTGTTTGTAATCATCTATATCGGATTTGGTATCTGGCTTAAAACCTGGGGCTTTTTATGGATGATTTTCCTGCTTATTCCCATGGTTTCCATCATCCGAAAAGTGAAAGGCAGCCGAAAGATAGTAGCTTTGATGCCCTTCTTATCGTTAATCGTTTTTTTCTCGCTGGGATATTTCTTGGGAGCATGGCATGTCGCATGGATGGCGTTCTTATCCATACCGGTGACTGGAATTTTGGTAGGAAAAGAAAAAAATCACAAGTAGTTCCTTATAAAAGGTCGCGTTCAGCGGCCTTTTTAAATGCGTTGGTAAAAATCCGGACACCGTTGAAATCGAAAAAGGGACATGCTACAATAAGGATGCAAAAAATCAAGGAGGAGTCTTATGAACCTAGACCAGCTTTCCAAACAAGAACTTATTCAGAGAATCAGACAACTTGAGACGGAGAATCAGGAATTGAGGAAAGATTCAGAACAGATGGATCAACTTCAATTTTCTTGGACTGGAAATCTGGGACGGTGGTATTGGGATATTCAGACGAACTCGGTCACTTTCAATCCATTAAAAGTAACGACGTTGGGATATGATGTTACTTCCATGACCGAACCCATCACTTACCAGTTTTTTACCGAGAAACTTCATCCGGATGACTATGAACAATCAATGCAAGCGATGAGAGATCACCTTTCGGGGAAACATCCGGTCTATGAATGCGAGTATCGGATCCGCACGATAGCAGGAGAATATAAATGGTACTACGATCGCGGTCGGATCACTCGCTATGACGCCGAAGGGAAACCGTTATTTGTGGCTGGAATCGTGTTTGATATCACTGAGCAAAAGCGAATCGAATCCGAGTTGAAAGAAAGTAACCTTCGCCTGGAAAAATTGACATTGACCGATCCCTTGACACAACTACATAATGTGCGGTCCTTGTATCTTGCATTGGAAAAACTCAAACAAAAGAAAACTCCTTTTTCACTAGCAATGTTGGACCTTGACAACTTCAAACAAGTCAATGATCAATTGGGGCATCTGGAAGGCGATCAGACACTTGTGGAAGTCGCAAACGTGATGCGGCAGTTTTCGAATGAAATGGATATTTGTGGTCGCTATGGGGGTGAAGAGTTTTTAATCATCATGCCGGAACGTCCCCTTAAGGAAGCAATTATACAAGCGGAATCGATCCGAAAACATATTGAGAAGCATTTTACAAATCGGCGAGTTCTCGTGACAACCAGTATCGGCGTAGTCGAATTCAAAAGGGAATCGATTGCAGCCATACTTCAACAAGTCGATGAGCAACTCTACCAGGCAAAAGCATTGGGGAAAAATCGGGTTGTTGGGCGGTAATGATTGGTGCAAAAGCAAAGATCGAACCAGCAATCAAAGCGAATGGGAGCGAGACGAATTTATCTCGCTTTTTTCTTTAATAAATAAAGTGATGAAGAAGGAGCGATTTTGTTTGCGGAATCGTCATTGTTAGGGTAAAATAGTATGTGTTCTGGGGGTGTAGCTCAGCTGGGAGAGCGCATGCTTCGCATGTATGAGGTCGCGGGTTCGAATCCCGTCATCTCCACCAATGATTTTAGGAGATTTGAAATATTCTTTCAAATCTTTTTTGTTTCCTTTCGTTTTATCAACCGCGTATTACAAAGTATTGTATACATAAATTATTCTTGGCACGATGTAATACGAGGTGATAATGACGATTATATCTATTCGAATTAGTGATAATGAATCATAACTCAAAGAAAATATGCAGAATTGAAGAAGATTTGAAATTGTTGGTATTTTTTAATATATATCGTATTAAGTTCACTGTAAAAGCATTCGAATCATAGAAGGACTTGAATAAGCAAATCGGGGTTATGTGTGAGGGATTCCTTTGTGGCGGTCTCTCTTTTTTTTCTTGTTGACGATCATACAGATTTTTTATTATTCTCGTAGTGTAAAAATTTTTTGTCAGAAATTCATGAAGTAATCAATGAGAAAAGGATGCGAATATAAATCTAATAATAACCGCAATATTTTAAAGGTCATTTCGAATTTTTATATATTAAGATATACAATTGTTTGTTTGAATGATTTATATAAGCGTCTGCCTCGATTTTTATTGAATCAAGTATAATAAAAATCAATTTTATCGATATACAATGTTGAAAAAAATAGTGTAAAAAATCGATTTAAAAGCTTTGACAGCATTGTATTTTATTAAAATTATAAGATATAATATTCCCATGTCATACCTTAGGAGAATTACATTCATGTTTAGAAAAGGGATCCCCTTGATTGTTTTATTAATTGCATTTGTTTTTATACTGGGATGTGACCCTGCTGGGCAAACGACAACATCGACAAATATACCGATTTCGACGACATTGACAACAATAATAACAACTGAAAATACTGTCACAACAGACGTTTCTACAACCGCAGTTTTAACTACGCCCACAACTACCACTGCTCCAGCTACTACCGCTCTTACGACCGCGGCTCAAACCACTGCTGCCCTAACAACCGTGGCTCCAACCACTGCTGTCCCAACAACCCTGGCTCCAACCACAACTGCCCCAACAACCCTTGCACCAACGACTACCGCCCCCACGACCATGGCTCCAACCACAACTGTCCCAACAACCCTAGCTCCAACCACCACCGAACCAATCACGACAGAAACAGAGCCTTCAACGCTGTTTGAACCAGGATATTTGGGATCATTATCACTCCCTGTCATTGATGAGGCCGAACCTAACACCTTTGCGGGATTATATATAGACAATATTGAACGCAATAATGATACTTTTGGCGGCGGGACTGATTGCGAAGTCATGTTATCTTTTCCATCCTCTTTCGAGTTGGGTGCGATCAACGTTACCTTACAGTACTATGATGTTGGGACTTCCTCTTGGCTCAACTACGGATCCGGCATCGATTATACGACAGAATACAATAATTTCGTTCTGACGAATCCTGGCATTGTCCAATTACGCCTAAAAGTATATGGCGGTGATATGGATGGCTATGTATCCAATACAGTGACGACAGCACATACGAACATCAATACTTATTTCTCGAGTTGGGGTCTGGATGAAAGTATGTGGATTACTGGAATCATGACACCCTACGTCGGCCATGGATTAGAAGCTTTTTTTAATGTCAAAACCTTGGATATGCAAGAAAATGTGATTGGCGGACTGACATATCAATGGTTTCGGATCAATCCCAATACTTTTGAACACACACCTATTCCCGATGCAACTAGTTTGACCTATACCACAACAACGGATGATGTGGGATACTTTATCGGTATCATCGCCACCGGTGATGAAGAAACGGTGGGAGGCCGGATTGAAATCATCTCGAATTATGAACCAGTATTGCTGACAGCGGAAATGTATGCAACCAATGCTTCCAATACCGGGTTTGACATCCACTTTGATCATTTGGTCGATGGCTTGAATCCCGATGGATTCATGATATCAGATTCGGAATATAATGAAATCGAAGTCGTTTCAATAACGCAAGGTGCGACTGCGGCTTCCTATCATGTGACGATCGCTGCTCCTGTCAATAACCAAGCGCTTTATGTCAGTTACAGTGATGTTTGTTGGATTGGGATCACCTATTTCGAGGAAATGCATATGACTCGGCAACTAGTGATCGAGTTGGAACCCTAATGAACGACAAATCGTTCACTGAAAAGATTTACAAGAAATTATGTATCGAATATTTCTACAGATTAAATGATATCACCAAATAAAAGGAGAAGCCGATGTCACTCATTGATATTCAGGTATTGAATGCAAAAAAAGAAGCAGTTTCTCTCAAAAAATATCAGGGAAAGGTGTTGCTGATTGTCAACACCGCAACGGGATGCGGATATACTCCGCAATACGCCGGATTAGAACAACTATATTTAAAATATCGGGACAAAGGTTTTGAAATATTGGATTTTCCCTGCAATCAGTTTTTGGGACAAGCCCCGGGAACCGAAGCAGAAATCATCGGTTTTTGTCAAAAGAACTTCGGTGTGACATTTGAAACGTTTGCCAAGATCAAGGTCAATGGACCAGATGCTGACCCGCTATTTACCTATTTAAAGAAAGCAACTGCGCCAATGAGCGAGAATCCTTGTCCAGTATGCCGTTTGGCGAAGCGGGTCTTTTCTTCCAACCGCATTCGTTGGAATTTTACAAAATTCTTAGTGGATCGATCGGGATCTATAATTCGTCGCTTTGAGCCAAGTTTCACTCCCGAACAACTGGATCCAATCATTCAAGAAATGATATAAATAACTGGTCGACGGAACTCCGTCGACCAGTTATTTTTGTTAGTATGATTGTTCTATTTGTTTGATGCGTTCCAGGTAATCATTCATCTTGAATTTCCGTTCTAATCCTGCTTGATTCATGTAGCGAAGTTTGCCAAAAATAGGTCTTTCTGGCCATGCGCGATCATGTCGTCCATAACACCAGGCGATTCCGGCATAACTGTTGGCATCCCGTCCATCAAGAAAATAGGTATTGTTAAGATACAAAGTTGTTTCAAAGGCTTCGCGATAGGTTGAAGACCATTCAATGATTTTCTTTGCCCAGTACATTCGGAGATAATTTTCCATGAATCCGGTCAATACGAGTTGTTTCATCGCCGCATTGAAATAGGGGTCATGAGTCTTGAATGCCAAATAATCGTTCACTGTGTAATGGTATGGGCGTGGATCCTTTTCGTGAATCGTCATGCTTTGATAGGCCCAAGATTCGGTGATATGGGAAAAATCAGCATAATGAGGATTGAAATGGATGAAGTTGAATGCCAGTTCACGGCGGACGATCACTTGTTCTAAGAATGCAGCTTTCTGAGACTCAGGTCCACTTGCACTCATGATAGAATGAACGATTTCCAACACACCGATTTGTCCAAAATGTAAATATGGAGAGAGTGTTGATGTCAACGCCAAAGAAGGATCGTTGCTTTCTTCATAGCGAGATAGTTTCTGGTGAATGAAGTGTTCTAATCGCTTTTTCGCTTCGCGATAGCCACCAGTAAAATACTCCGATAAAGAAATAACTTGCTGGGGAGTCCAATTCGGATTGGATACGGATTCAGGGACTGTATTTGATGCGAAAGAAAAACAATCTACGGTGGCTTTGACATGGAGATCGGGAAGTGGATCAAAATCCAAAAATGCTGGAATTGATCGCTTCAATTTAGGTCGAAGCGTATAAGCGCCATATTCGAGTTTGTCTGAGGCGATATCCACAGGAACAATCAAATCGGTTTCAACTTGATAATAGTCAAGATCCGGGTAGTGCTTGATAAGATGAAAATAGAGGTTTTTTCGCCATTCGCGTTGAATCGTTTGATGCCCGGCATCGCAAACGACAATGAGCGCATCTGCCAACAAGGGCTTGATAGCCTCTTCCGGAGAGCCTTGGAAGAGGCAGAAACATGCACCGAGGGTTTCCAAGTCCTGTTTGACTTCGCGGATACCTTCGAGGAGAAACGGATAATGTCTCGAGTTGGCATCAGGATAATCAGAAGTCAGCCCAAAAAATACGACGAGAGGCAAATTTTCTTGATTTGCCAATTGAATGGCGACATTCAACGCCAGATTATAATGAACGCGTTGGGATTGTTGCATCCAATAAAGAACATATTTTTTGGGGTTTTGAGTTTGTCTTTGGATCAGGTGACGGACTCTCTCTGGATTCATACATAGTTCTCCCTACATTGGTTTACTCAATTGTAACATATTTCTTAGTGAGAGGGGATCATCCCGAAAAATCTTTTCGTTTCCGAGCGAAAAGGGTTGAAAAAATGCGAGTCATCATATAAAATATATAGTGCTGAGCCAAGTGCAGGTGTAGTTTAATGGTAAAACGTCTGCTTGCCATGCAGATAATGGGGGTTCGATTCCCCTCGCTTGCTCCA
>Ga0172377_10003762_pt1 | contig 15620 bp, 15 predicted proteins | sample Pumphouse3metaG_FD_119749 | JGI IMG/M metagenome (GOLD analysis project Ga0172377, IMG submission 119749) | Leachate microbial communities from a municipal landfill in Southern Ontario, Canada - Pumphouse #3 metaG | ecosystem: Engineered > Solid waste > Landfill > Unclassified | place: Canada...
CGCGCCAGTGACAAGGAAGTGTTGATGGTCAGCAGAATTTCCGTCATTGCCATTACGTTGATCGCCATCTTCCTGGCAATGGATCAGAATTCTTCCGTATTCCGGATCGTCAGTTACGCCTGGGCGGGCTTCGGCGCGACGTTCGGACCGGCCATCCTGGCTTCGGTGTTCTGGAAGAAAGCGACCCGCAAAGGCTGCATCGCCGCGATGATCAGCGGAGGGGTGACGGTCATCGTATGGAAACAGCTCCATGGAGGTCTGTTCGATCTGTACGAACTGCTTCCCGCGTTCATCATCGCTACCCTCTTCCTGGTGGTGTTCAGTCTGCTGGACAAGAGCGACAACAGCACCGTTGAGGCGGAGTTCGATCAATTCCAGGCTTCCCTCAAGGCAAGCTGAAGGATGTTTCCTTTTCAGAGAGCCGCCGGCTGAACGCCGGCTTTTTTGTTACCAGGCGCCGCCCCCGCCACCACCGAAACCACCCCCGACGAACCCACCACCACCGAATGACGAATGGATGGGGCCACGGGGCGTGGAAGCCGCTTGGGCATACAGGTTCCGAGCGACGGAGGATTGGAGCGAGCCGATCATGGCGCCCAGCATCATGGCGTCTCCCAAAGAGCCCGCGGGGCCATCGCACCAGGCGGGATTCTCCACCATGATGCCCTGGAACTTCCGGGCCCATTTCTTCTCCAATCCAAACACGATGGCGTAGGACAGAACGTGATAGTACAGCTGCGGATTCTGGTCGATCATCATCTTCAGTTGCTCGATCTTCGCCGTTGCGATGAACTCACGGTAGCCCAGCGTCTCTCCCAATACCTTCACGCCGTACGGGCTTCTCCTGCCGATGAACGCGGAGACGGTCGCCGCGAAAGCAGACAGCACCGTGGAGGAGAGAGCGATCACCACACCTTTCCATCCTTCCTGGTACAAGGAATATCCAACACCCCCGAAACAGATGAAGGTCACGACGATCCCCACCAAGGCGGCGAGGAACAACCGGGCTTTGGATACGGTCAACGACCAGGAAGCGATGAACCGTGCCATGACGGAAGCGACGCCCACACTGATGATCCCCAGAAGGAGCACTTGGGCGCTCTCCACATCCAGAAACCCTTTTTCCACCGCGACGACAGACACCAGCACGGGAAGAAATGAAAGGATGCCGGCGATCGCCTTAACCCGGTCAGCCTTGCCATCCTGCAAGGCGTTCTCCCCATGGGAGAACCGATACTTCACCGCCGCCTTCACCGCCGTCACATCCTTGGAAAAACGAGTACTCTTCATTTCGGAAAGGCGAACCACGCCATCCGTTCCGCAACGGAAGAACGCGTCGAAAAAGTCCTGTTCATAGGGTTGTCCACCTTCCGGTTCCTTGATTTTGGTGAACACGTACTCCTGCGACTGGAACAGTTTTTTCTGCGGCAAGGAAATCGAAAGACACCCCTTGTCCGCCCAGTAGAACACCATGGCGGAGAGATCCTTGGGGTCGACCGATCCATCGCTGAGATACCCTACGTCCATCGGCGAAAGCCCTTGAGGCGCGTCAAACCGGACGACGGGAATGACGGGATCATCACGACCATACCGCAGGAACAGCCAGATGGTCAACGCGATGACAATGAGCGCGGAAAGAAGCGAGACTCCTGTGGCAAGGGTTGACCAATCCTTCTCCTTGACCACCGAAGCGAAATATCCTTCCGGGAGTTCGATGCGGAGGTTCAACCCTTTTCCTTCCCCGAGGTTCTGGGCTGACCCACTGACGACCAGACGGTCGGAAGAGACGGTGAACGAGCCCGGCGTATCTGAACCTTCCGCCCCCACCGCGACCCAAATCCGGGTGGGATCGACGGGGTGCGGCATGATGACGGAAAAGGAGAACCTCTCGATCGGGCATTCCCACGAAGTTCCCAACAGGTCATACAGAAGTTCGTCATAGGCGGGGTTCCGGTCATCCCCGATGGCGTACTGGTAGGAGATCACATAGCGTTGCGCCCCTTGGACATACCGGTTGGCGTCTCCCAGGCGGAAGGTCAGATAATCATCCGATACGGAATCCCGTGTCATGGGGACGGTAGATTGAAGATGGGATACTCCCACCCGTTTGTCTCCAAACCGGATAGGAATGGATCGATAGATCCCATGGCGCGGCATGGAGAAGTACACGTCGATCGTCTCCGTCACGGAAAGGACATTGGCATCACTGGCCACCACATCCATCCGGTAATCGGTGATGGTATAATCCGTCGCCGCCCACACTGATGCGGTTATGGTGACAAGCAGCGCCATCAAGAGGCCCAACGTTCGTTTCATATTCGTTCCTTCAACAAAACAGTTCGGATGGCCCCGAGCAATGAGGACGCCAGCGATCCGGCATCTGCGTCGGAGAGGAACGCCATCCCCTCTTCCGCGACTCCGGCGGCCCAGTTGACGCTGTACGCCACGGCGGCCATGGCGATGCCGGCCTCTTTGGCCAGTGTCGCTTCCGTCCCCAGCGTCATGCCCACATAGTCGGCGCCAAGTGCGCGATACGCCCGGATCTCCGCCTTGGTCTCAAGCCGAGGCCCGGGGGTGGTCACATACACGCCCCCATCCTTCCATGTGGGATTTCCAGCCAGCAACGTGGAGCGGAGATTCTGGTCAAACGGCTGGTCCATCGCCACATGACGCACTCCCGCTTCACCTCCGGTGAAGAACGTCCCCTGACGGGAAGCGGAAGCGAAATCCAGAAAATCGGCTACCACGGCACACTGCCCCGGCAGGAGGAACCGGGTGATCGAGCCGACGGCATACACGCCGACAAGCGCGTCCACGCCCAGTTTCTTCAATGCCGCGATGTTGGCGCGGTAATTGACCAGATGAGGTGGCGTGTCATGCAGCGAGCCATGGCGGGCGAGGAACACCAGAGAGGTGTCCTTCCCTTCCCCGATGGATACCGGCACAACGCCAAAGGGAGTTGATATCCTTCTCTCCGTCACCTGAATGCCATTTGGGTGATCCAGTCCCGTTCCTCCGATGATCGCTTTCATCAGCGCCTCCTAGATGATGCCCTCCGGTGTCACGATGTGGGTGACCAGAGACCCGGGGATTCGGTCAAACGCCGGATACAACCCTTCCACCGAGGGATCGGTTACCGGTTGTCCCATGCAGTGGGTCACTTCCTTCCCATCCCGCCACTCCACCACCATCTCTTCCATGGTTCGTTTGGTAGGATCGGGAGAGACGGCGAACACCACGTACGGAATATGATGATACGATGCAGCGATGGCGTTGGGAAGGGTGCCGGTCTTGTTGGCAACGCTCCGGTCTGCGCAAACAAGATCGCAGGCGGTCAGGTAGATGTTCACCAACCCCTCCGCCATGCAGGCAGCCCCCGCTCCATCGGTGATCAACCGTACATCAAAGCCCAGCTCCTTCAGGCTTGGCGCGGTAAGCCGCGCTCCTTGCAGGTAGGGCCGGGTTTCGTTGACCAATACGGAGACCTGTTTCCCTTGTTCCCTGGCGAACTGCAACGTAGAGCAGAGGGAATGCTCGGCGAAGCAGGTGGTGAGCACCTTGGCGTCCTGAGGAAGCAACGATGCTCCCAGCTTCCCCATCGCAAGGTAATCCTGTTGGAATTGGTCCAACGTCCGGGCAACCAACGTCTGGAGTTTATCCGCGTAATCCGCGTCCCCTTTCTCCTGGGACAGAAGAGAAAGCACGGTGCGCTTCATCGTGGTGTTGGTGGGGCGCGCCTGGATGATCTTTCCCATATCCGATTCCAGCGCGGAGAAAGAGGCGCTTTTCCGCGCAAGGTACGGGAGCGCCTGAAGGGCGACTTCCAGTGGTCCGCCCCCTTGGGTGACCATGTCCTTGATCGCCTGGGCGATTTCCTGGGCGTTGTGGCAGGCGACGAATTCCCTTCGGAACGGGAACACCCGTCGGTCGCCTATCAACAAGGCGCCATGTTCCACCCGAGCGATGTTCTCGCCGCGAAGCAGGTACGGCAGCGTGATCATTTCCAGAACCCTCGATGGTCGGCCAAAATCGCTTCCACCAGATTGGGATCTTTCACCGGTCCGATGACGGTGATCGTTTTTTGTCCGGCGCGAAGCACGGTGCGGCAGTCCAGGCTGAAGGTGGGGTTTTCCGGATTGTCTCCGGTCAATGCCAGAAGATCCCGTTCACTGATGCCGTACACCAAACGGGGAACCCCCGTCCAGTACAGCGCGCCGGTACACATCACGCACGGCTCGGCGGTGGTGTACAGGGTGCATCGGCTGAGCGTTTCCTGGTCAAACCGACGTCCCGCTTCCAGCAACGCCTTTGTTTCGGCGTGAAGCGCGGGACTGTCACGGTGGTCATTTCCCGCGCGGACCAGTACATGGCCCTGTGCATCCGCCACCAACGCGCCAAATGGATGATTGCCTGCTTCTTTCGCCTGGTGGGCGACCGCCACAGCCTCATACAACATACGGAGGTCAAGCTCCGTCAACGTCCCATCACACACGGTACCCATACGAAAAGCGTAGCAGAGTGATGACGATTGACGCAAGGGGGAAAGATTCGTATCTTGAAAGAACGAGTTTGTTCGTTTTGAAACAGAAAGGATTACAGATGAATACACGTATCGGTAAGAAATGCGCCGTGGCCTGCCTGATGCTCGTCATGGTCAGTGTGGCCGTGTTCGCCGCGGGATCCAAGGAATCATCCCAGGACGCGGTCATCGGGAGAATCGTGGAGATCCTCGAGCCAGGGCAGCAGCCCGTATTCACCGTCCGGCTTGCCGACGGCACCACCAAGACGGTGGTGGCGGACGAGGAGACGGCAGGTGTCCTTCCCCCGTCCAGCATCTCGGTCGGGGATTACGTCGAGATGGATCTGGATGGCACGGATTACGCGGTGGCGCTCCGCTGGGTCAACCCACTGGTCAGCCTGGGTTCCATCGACGTCAACATCAACCAGTCAGCGGTGAACAAGCCGGAAGGACTGGTCAACCGCTTCAGCTACACCTACGGATATCTGTTGATCAAGTCACTCTCCCAGCAAGGACTGTATTTCGACATTGACTACTACGTGCGAGGCACGCTGGACGCCATCCAGGCATCCGCGGGCAAGTCGATCACCGTGTTCTTCACCGAAGATGAGATGAACGCCTTCGTGCAGCAGTACCAGGACGACATTTGGAACAAAGGGACCGCGCCCAAGGAGTTCAGCGGACTGGAACTGACCGATCTTGAGTCCATCGGAGAGATGCAAAAGCCCAATGATCTGTTCCAGAATTTCAGCTATACGTACGGATACCTGGTCACCTACAACATGCTCAAGCAGGGATTGACCATCAACGGACCGTATTTCTCCTACGGCATGCTGGATATGGCCCTCGGTTCCAATCCCCTCCTCACTGACGAGGAGATGCAGCAGACCTTCACCGAATACCAGCAGCAACTGACCAACCAAACCATTTCGCAGAACAAGGAAAAAGAGGCGGCGTTCCTCTCCGCCAACAAGAATCAGGCGGGAGTCGTGACGACGGACAGTGGTCTGCAATACCAGGTTTTGGTATCCTCTGACGGCAAGAAACCGGGTCCCCATGACACGGTGACGTTCCATTACCAGCTGAAGACGCTGGACGGACAGATCCTGGAGGATTCCAAGAAGGATGGTGGGGACGCGCCCGCCATGCCGCTTGACGGAGTCATCGCCGGCCTGCAGGAAGGCATCCCGTTGATGAACGTCGGATCCAGCTTCCGCTTCTTCATTCCTTCCGCGTTGGCGTACGGGGATGGTGGGGCGGGAAACATCCAGCCGGGTGAGATGATCATCTTTGATATTGACCTGATCGATACAAAGAGTCCCGACGCGACCCCCGCAAACTGAGGGAAACCACGCGACCGCAAGAGGGGACGGAATTCCGTTCCCTCTTTTTTTTGCGCTCAGGAAGGGAGTCTGGTACTATCACGGATCACCAGATCATGGCAGACGGTGATTTTCGCCGCTTTCATGAATGGATTGTTCATCAACTCCAGCACAGTACGCAACGCCAGCGTTCCCAATTTCCGAAACGGGATTCTGACGCTTGTCAACGAAGGAATGATGCTTTTTGACGACCCAAGGTCGTTCATCCCGCTGATGGAGAATTCCTTTGGGATCCGCAACCCTTGTTCCACCGCCAATCGAATTGCGACAGTTGCGGTCTCATCGTCCATGCACAACAGCGCGTCAGGACGCGATTGCATCTGGGAAAACCGTGAAAAGACTTCCTCCAACGGAGTTTTTTCGTCAAACACAAGCGAGGGATCAAACGGAATTCCTTGGTCCTGCAACGCCTTGCGGTACCCTCGGAACTTATCCCTCGAAACCCTGGTTTCCTGTTCTCCCCAAAACAAGATTCGCCGCTTTCCTGTCGAAAGCAAATGGGTGCAGACATCATAGGCACAGCGGTTCACATCGGAAGCCACATAACTCACACACGGGTCCTCAATCATACGATTGATGACCACAAACGGTTTATGCAGTGCTTTCAGCAATTCACATTCCTGCGTCTCTTCCGGATCATGTTTTCCCAACACGATCACCCCTTTCCCAAAGCGATCAGCCTGCATGTCCCGCTCAAGCCGAATATGGACGTTCCGGTTCCCCGCTTCCTCCATCACGCCGGCGAGAGCCTCACTGTTTCCCTGGAACTGGTCAAATGTCGTCGTGTTGATCGATACAATGATTTCTTGTGTTTCCGTCTCCGTTGCCGGAGCGAGTCTCTGTTTCCCTTCCCTCCCCTGGAGCATCTGCATCGCTTCTTCGATGCATTCACGTGAAGAAGAGCGAATTCCTTTCCCTGCGAGATACCGAAAAATCGTGGAACGAGAGACGCCTGAGATACGGATGATTTCTTGAATATCATCTTCTTTGGTGTGTTTCATTGCTGGTTCCTTGGTGTAGCCTTACCATTATTATATGTCAATTTATCTCAGATTGTATCGCAGAAAACAAAACCACACCACCATTTTCGCAACGAATGTTATCGTTTCGACACAGGGTTCGGACACAAAAACGCATCGTCAGGGATCCTGGCATACTCAGTTGCGAAATCTGACACCGTTATCTGATCGGTTGGTTCTTATTCGCCTTCCACAGTTCCGTGAAGCTGATGATCTGTTTCACGCACCCGTCGATGCCCAGCATCCCGCTGTCCAACGACAGGTCGTACGTCCGGCACATCCCCCACTTCCGGTCACTGTAGTAGTTGTAGAAGTTGGCCCGTTTCTTGTCGTTCTTCAGGCAGACATCCTCGGCGTCAGCAGGCGCGACCTGGTAGATGTCGATGGCCCGTTTCTTCCGGTCTTCGATCGGGGCATGGATGAACACGGAAACCAGATCCGGATGATCCCGCAGGATGTAGTCGGCGCATCGCCCAACGATCACACAGCCACTCTGCTCCGCCAGTTTTTTGATCGTCTTGCTGAGGATCAAAAACAACTGGTCGTTCAACGGCATTTCCGTGACTCCGATGGCCCCGGTCGCCAACGGATAGCTTCCCACCACCAGCGAGTAGAACAGGCTGCTTGAGGCTTTCTCATCAGCATTGGCGAACAGCGCTTCGGACAACCCGCTGTCCTTGGCGGCCAACGCGACCAGTTCCTTGTCATAGAACGGAATGCCCAGCTCGTTGGCAAGCCGTTTGCCTACCTGTCGACCACCGCTTCCAAACTGTCTCCCAATGGTAAACACCGTACTGCAACTCATGCCGTCCTCCTCGCCTCCAGTATACCACACCACATAGGGTTCATCGCAAGGCAATGACACGCGCCGGAGCGCCATCCCCATCAATCGGCAGGGGAAGCACCAGAAGCCGCACTGTCTGTCCGACAAGAGCCCGGGTCCCGGTGAGATTCTCAACGATCAGGCCATCGGCGGAGAAAATACGTCGGTGGATTGGATATGATGCGTCCACGTCAGGACTGGGAGTGTCAAAGGCGAACAGATGGATGCCACGGGCCAGCAACCGCTCCACATCCGCATCAGAGAGCACGGGGTATCCTTCCAGGTACGCTTTCGTCCCCCACTTCCCCTCCCATCCGGTGGAAACCACCACCATGTCCACTCCGTCGGGGACGGAACGGACATCCATTCCATCCATCACGTAGGCCGTACCGATGAAACGGGAAAGCGGGAACCGTCCCAGCGTTTTCCCCTGTGGAAGCAGATGGGCCGGAGCGTCCACATGGGTCAGGCTGTGGCTTCCCAGCGTGATCCGTTTCACCCGGTATCCATCGCGTTCCAACAAGAAGGAATCCTGGATATCCACCGCGGGATCGCCGGGATACAATGCTGGTGTCGGGACAAGCGGATGGCTGAGGTCGACGACATCCTCGCTCAGGCCATGGGAAAACAGCTGGTGAATGACACTCTTGTACGCCGTATCGGCAAGCTGATGGGAAAACTCTGTTTCATCGGCAATACCAAGCTTCCCCACGACAGGATGCATCCGGAACACCAGATCCTCCGCAGCGGCTTCGGCCAACGAGGAGATGGAATGGGTTTCCCGCTCCCGTTTGAGCCATGCCTTGAATTCCCCCAATGTTCTCTGGATCATCACGTTGCTTTGGGCGATGTTCTTCTCCCTGTTTTCCCGCCGGTAGGAGAGATCGGCATCCCGAACCAACCGGACGCCATTCCTCCCCGCCAACCCGTCCTCCACGTCATGAGGATTGGCAAGGTCGATCACCAACGCGTTCTCCCGCATCGGCGCGGTTTGGGAAAGCGCGTACTCCAACCCTTTGGTAGCGCATATCACGACGGAATAGGAGTGCAACAACGAAAAGCGCCCATCATAGGAGACTGGTTCCACACCAGGAGGAACCAATTCCGTCTTTCGTTCATCCCGAAGCGTCATGCGCACACGACATCCTTTTTCCGTGAGGAACGACGCGACCATCCGACCCGTGGCGCTGGAGCCGATCACCAAAACGGGCAGCCCCTCATGGGGATGGATCACATCCGCCAATGCGGTACAGAGATGGGGTTCACACTGATCCAGATCCAGCAGGCTGTGCGCTTTTTTCCCCACGGTAACGGCAAGGCGGAACAGTTGCTGGGTGACCGGTGTGGCGCACCCACTGTTTCGTGACAGGATGGCGGCATCCTCCAGCTGGCTGATGATTGCATCCTCCCCGAAGAGGGGTGAATGCAGGCCACAGGCAAGCTCAAACAACCAGGTGACCGCCGCGTCACCTTCCCTGCGATAGGCAACATTCTTCCATCGAAGCGGGCTGGTTCCAAACACACGGCACAGTGGCTCATACCCGTCGGCGTTGCCATCTTCCTGCCACAACTCCACACGGTCACAGGTGGAGAGAAGCACGGCGCCATGACACCGAACGCGGGTTTTCAGCTCCACCAACAGATCGGAGAGCCGTCCACGATCGGCCAGGGCGAACACCGTCCGATCCTCGGGGGGAACATCTGAAAACTGGATTCCATTTACCGTGAGCATGGCAATACCCCGCTTTGCGCTGCCTGGAACAGATACTGCTGGGCCAAGGCCTGATACGGCGCGAACATCAAAGGAGTCTTTCCAGAAAAATAACAGGCCATGACCTTTTTCATCCACGTATCCATCGGGAATACATCCATCCGGTGACACCCGTACAACAGGATGCAGTCGGCGACTTTGGGACCGATGCCGCTTCGGGCGATCAATTGGTTTCGCGCTTTGGAAGTCGGCAGATCATCAGGAATCTCGGAGAACTCCTCCACTGCTTTGACGATGTAGGCGCCCCGATACCCAAAATGAAGATCCCGCAATTCAGATTCCGTCGCCCGTCCCAGTTGCTCTCGGGTGGGAAACGCGTACCACGATCCTTCCACATGGGTGCCGTACATCCGGCAGAGCGCGTCATACATCGTTGTGATCCGCTTGATGTTGTTGTTCTGGCTCATGATGAAGCTGATCGTCGCGATCCATTGGCTCTGGCGAAGGATGTGCAGCCCCGGATGCAGGGAAATGGCATTTGCCAAGACAGACGACAAGGAGGCAAGATATCCTCTTGCCTCCTTGTAAGGGAAGTCCATGTCAAAATAGTCTGACAGGCCTTCCTTCCCGATGTCTTCCTGGTGACGAACCGTCACCACACGGCCATCGAGTACGGTCTGAAAGCATCCCGCCTGCGCCTTCCACGAGAAGCACTGCCCCCCGAGGAGCGTTGCGGGAAAATCAACCACGTCCATACCGCTTATGGTAGCATATGGGACGCGATCAATCCATTACGCTTTCCAAAGCCCATGCTTGTTGCAATAGGCGTAGACGTTCTTCACCTTGTCGCCAGACAGAATGGCGAACTCAGCTTCCGGCTTCATACCCGGTTTCAGATCTTTGCGCTGATAGCCCTGCTCAGTCTCCAGAGCGATCCACTCGATGTAGTGATCCGGTTCCATCGGATGAGGTACAGAACCAACAACAACCTTCACTTTGCCTTTCTCTTCAGTCAAAACGGGGACGTGCTTCTCTTTCGCGGCATCCGTGGTATTCGGAACCAGTTCCGTCATCGGGTCTCCGCAGCAAGTGACCGTACCGCCACCGACTTTGACGAATTCAACAATGTTTCCGCAATGCATACACTTCAAGAATCTCATGGTTATGGCACCTCCCTGTGCCTTGTTTAAAGATACCTACGGATGGCAGGGAAGTCAAGAAACCTTACTTTCTTGTGGTTTTTGCCAAGTGTTCCGTCATGAAAACCATCAGGACAAGGAAACACAGGAGATACCACGGAAGGAACGCGATGCCGATACGGGATGCGATCCAGCCGAACAACGGAGGAAGGAACGTGGAACCCACATAGGCAGAAGCCATCTGCACCCCCATGATGGACTGTGAGTACTGGGCTCCGAAATGCGCCGGGGTGGCATGCAGGAGACTGGGATACACCGGAGCGCATCCCACGCCGATGATGACGAATCCCGCCAAGGGAATGCCCCCGGGAAGCGGCAGGAACAAGCAGAGCAATCCGATCGCGATGACGCCCTGCCCAAGGCGTACCATGCGCTCATCCCCCAACGTTCCGGTAACGAATCCCGCAACAAATCTTCCCGCGGTGATTCCCAAATAGAACAGCGACGCGAACGACGCGGCGGTGGTGGGGTCGACGCCCCGATGCAGCACCAGATAACTGGCAGCCCACAGTCCGGTGGTCGTCTCCAGACCGCAATAGCAGAAAAACGCGATGAGCGCCGCTTTCGCCCCGGCAAGAGAGGCTGTATTCTTCAGCGACAGGCGGACATGCCGTTCATCAGAAGCTTCGTTGTGTGCCCGCGTTTCCTTCCAAAGGGGAAAAGAAAACAACAATACGGCGCAGAGGACCACCTGGATGACGCCGACCGTCTGGTATCCACGGTTCCACGCAAACCCTCGGGACAGGCTCCACCCCATGATGAAAGGTCCGGTGGAAGCTCCGATGCCCCAAAAACAGTGCAACCAACTCATGTGGCGGGACGTGGAATGGAGCGCCACATAGTTGTTCAGCGCCGCGTCAACGCTCCCCGCCCCCAACCCGTACGGGACGGCCCAAAGGCACACCTGCCAGAAGGAGTGGGAAAGAGAAAAGCCGAACAACGCGATGGCGGTGGTCAGGACACTGAAGAACGTCGTCTTCCCCGTACCCAGCCGGGTGATCACACGATCACTTGCCAGACTGGAAAGAATGGTTCCGCCGGCGATGATCATGCTGACGATCCCGGCGTAAGACACGGGAACGGCGAACCCTTGGGACATGGTGGGCCAGGCGCTTCCCAACAGCCCGTCGGGAAGGCCCAGACTGATGAACGCTGCGTAGACCAATGCGAGCAACAATGAGGACATATACGCAAATGATATCGACAAAACGGGAGGGAAGACAATCGACCAGCCAGGGGAAAGCCCGTATACTTGGGGTATGTATACCGAATGCGTGTTACCGATGACGGAGATGGATGCCCAATCGTTCCTCCAGAGTGATCCCGAGGAGATGCGCCGGAGGTTTGAGGCAGTCATCCAGACGGAAGGTCCGATTCTGGACAGCCTTCTGGAAAAACGGGTGCTCCGCTCCTATGGTTTGGTGAAGCGGGGAAGCAGGATTCGCCCGTTGATGGACCGTATCCTGGAAGCAATGGATACGGAACGCACCTGGCAGGTATCCGCCGATGGCAAGCGGCATGCCGTCTATTGGCCGGAATCCTACCGCGGAAAAGACAAGGCGACGTTCACCGAATGCAGGATTCCCAGTGATCGTGACATCATGGAAATCCCGCTGTGCGAGGTGGCCAACCTGATGCGGAGCATCGGCGTCAAACAAAAAACCAAGCTGTTCAACCTTACGGCCAAACAGCTTGGCTACGCGCGCAAGGGAGCGAACATCAGAAAGACGTTCGCCCTCGCCTATCCGCTTATTTGATGTCTTCGAACAACCAGGTGGACAGATAGCGCTCACCCGTATCGGGAAGAAGCGCGACGATCGTCTTGCCCTTGTTCTCCGGCTTCTTTGAGTACTCCAGGGCGGCGGACAGGGCTGCACCGGAAGAAATACCGATCAAAAGGCCTTCCTCACGGGCCGCGGCGCGCGCCGTCTGACCGGCTTTGGCGTCATTCGCCTCGAACACATCGTCCAGCACGGAACGATCAAGCACCTCGGGAACGAATCCCGCGCCGATGCCCTGGATCTTGTGCGGACCGGCATGCCCTTCCTTCAGGACCGGGCTGGTCTCCGGCTCAACGGCAACAATCTTTACGTTGGGGTTCTTCTCTTTCAGATACTTGCCGATACCGGTCACCGTGCCACCGGTGCCGACGCCGGCGATGAACACATCCACGTTATGGCCGGAATCTTCCCAAATCTCCGGACCGGTGGTGGTGTAATGGGCTTTCCAGTTGGCCGGGTTGGTGAACTGGCTGGGGATGAACGAACCAGGGATGGAAGCCGCGATCTCTTTGGCTTTGGCGATGGCGCCGCTCATTCCTTTGGAGCCTTCGGTGAGCACCAGCTCAGCGCCAAAGGCGGCAAGTAGTTTTCTGCGCTCGATGGACATCGTCTCCGGCATGGTGATGATCAGATGATATCCCTTCACCGCCGCGGTGAACGCCAATCCGACACCGGTGTTTCCACTGGTCGGCTCAACAAGCGTTGCTCCCGGTTTGATGATTCCGCGCTTCTCCGCGTCGTCAATCATGGCGAATCCAATACGATCCTTCACGGAAGAGCAAGGATTGAAGCTCTCCACCTTGACCAGCACGGTCGCGTAACCGTCCTTGTTCAATTTATTGATCCGTACCAGGGGAGTATGTCCGATGGTCTGCGTGATGTCCTGATAGATGTGCGACATTCCAAGCCTCCTAGCTTTTAATTCTTAGTAATTTGATACACTTAATAGTAATTAGGTCATGGGTATTTGTCAAGAGGGTCAGATGGGTTTTTCTCAGTATGTTTCTCAGATTTGGAAGAAAATCTTGCTGTTCAGCAAAAGATCAGCCAATGTTTTGCCAGAGAGCAGTTCGGACAACTTTCGGTCCACCACTTCGTACAGGTACACGCGGAGGCACATTTCATATGGGTTCTCGTCCGTATTCTTCTCCGGAGTGATGCAGATATCCCCTTCCAACGCGGAAAGAATCTCGTACAGCGTGATGGCATGTGCGGAACGGGAAAGCTGATAGCCTCCGTTCTTTCCTTTCGCGGAAACCAAAATCCCGTTTCTTGAAAGCGACAACGCCAGTTGCCGGAGATACTGGATGCTGATGCCTTGCCGTTCGGCCACCATGGAAAGGGTCACCGGAGCGGGATGAGCGGCGATGTCCGCCAGCATCCGAAGCCCGTAACGGGCGCGTGTGGTCAGTTTCATATGCCCATCCCTTTGACCATCGAGGCCAAGTTCCCGGCCAGTTGTTCCATCGTGATGGAATCGGCCGTCTGGAAGATCAAATCCTCCATTTCATCCCAAAACGACTCGGTGACGCATTCCCCGTTGCGGGAACATTTCCGACAGGGAAGCTTCAATCCCCCCTCACTGGCGGAAAGCACATCCTGGCAGGTGATGCCTTTGCGCGCCAACGTGTAGCCACCCGTCGCGCCTCGCGAGGAGGTGACCAATCCCGCTTTGCGCAGGGGAATCATCAATTGCTCCAAGTATCCGAACGGGATGCCCGTCGCCTGATGGATTTCCGTGCCGCTGCGGGGCACGGAGGATGATGCCAGATACAACATCGCTTCAAGACTGTACCGTCCTTTTGTGGATAACTGCATTCCTCCTCCTAGATCGGGTTGTACACATTCGTCGTGGGGAACTTCGGATCGCTGGTCACGTACAGCCCGACCTTCCTCAGTCCCGCGCTGTCTCCGCTGGACGGGATGTGGGACAGATGCATCTCACACCCCGAAAGCGTTGGCAACACCCCGAGCGCTTTCTTGGCGTTGCCGTCGACGACTGCGCTCATCGCCAGACAGATCAACATCTCGTCAAGGTTGATCGACACCCCTCTGCCGGAGAGGATGTCACGCTTGACGGTGGTGACGCTTCGCACCACGGAAGACGGGATCAGATCGACGTCCCTGTCGATGCCTGCAAGCCGCTTCAACGCGTTGAGGATCACGGCGCTGGAAGCGTGCATCAACGCGGAATTATGCCCGGTCACCATTGTTTCGTCCGGCAACTGGATCGCCGCCGCGCACACCACCCCGCCGATTCCTTTGCCCTGCGCGATGGCATCGGAGAGCGCCTTCCGCGCCACAGGCACCACGGGCAGATCCTCCTCGGAGAGCCCGCACCGTTGCATGATGGCGCGACAGCGCTCTTCCGTTTCCTTGCTTCCCACCCCCAGCGCGTAATCCGAGGCCGCGTGCAGGTACCGTCGGATGATCTCCTGCTGGGCCGCGGCGCGCACCACCGCGTCATCGATGATTCCCTGGGAGCAGCGGTTGACCCCCATGTCCGTCGGGCTCTTGTACACGCATTCCGCTCCGGTGATCTTCTCCAGGATCCGCGTAAGCAGCGGAAACGCCTCCAAATCCCGAGAGTAGTTCACCGCAGCCGTCCCATATGCCGCCAGATGGTAGTGGTCGATCCGGTTCCTGTCCCCGATGTCCGCCGTCGCGCTTTCATAGGCGATGTTCACCGGGTGATCAATCGGCAGATCCCAGATAGGAAACGTCTCAAACTTGGCGTAACCCGATTTTCTTCCCGCTTTTCCATCATGATACATCTCAGACAGACAGGTGGCAAGCTTGCCGCTGCCCGGTCCCGGGGCGGTGACCAGCACCACGGGACGATCCGTCGGGATGTATGGGTTCGCCCCGTAGCCAGCGTCACTGACGATCAGGTCGACATCCGCCGGATACCCCGGGGTGCTTTTGTGGAGGAACACTTGGATGCCACGACGCTCCAACAGCGCGCGGAACCGCTCCACCGTATCATCAGGGCGGTCGTACCGGGTGATGACCACCTTGTCACATACAAGGCCCCAGCGTGAAAAATCGTCGATCATCTTGAACACATCCGTATCATAGGTGATGCCGAAATCACTGCGGATCTTCCGGTGCTCCACATCCCCGGCGTAAATGCAGATGATCACATCCAGCTGGTCCTTGATCCCCTGGAACACCCGCATCTTCACG
>Ga0172377_10003763_pt1 | contig 15617 bp, 15 predicted proteins | sample Pumphouse3metaG_FD_119749 | JGI IMG/M metagenome (GOLD analysis project Ga0172377, IMG submission 119749) | Leachate microbial communities from a municipal landfill in Southern Ontario, Canada - Pumphouse #3 metaG | ecosystem: Engineered > Solid waste > Landfill > Unclassified | place: Canada...
GATCTTCAAACTCCTATGCGTAAAAATCAAAAGAATTACATGGCACAACCGAAAGTTTTTAGAAAAGTCAGGAAGCGTATTGAAACGCTTTTTTCGCAATTACATGATCAATTCCTGATTTGCCAAAATTTTACTAAATCCTTTGCTGGTTTATCTGTTAGGATATTATGCAAAATTACCGCTTTAACTATCTTGCAATTCATTAATAAAATCAATAATAAACCTCTAAATCATATTAAACATGCACTTGCTTAGTTTCACACAACGGGTAAGAATATGAAAAAGCAGAAAATAAATTCACTCAAGTAACAAAAATGTTCCCCCAAATGCTGGCACCGCATTTCTGGTTAGCAACTATGTATTATGATATGGAAGACATCGAAAAATGCATAAGCGAGCTTAAATATATCATTGATGCTGAACCAAAAATTATGTCAAATGAAGTCAGAGCTATTAAAAATGATGCTGTATTATTTTTAGAACAAATACTTTTACACAAATAATTATTCTCTCCATTAACCAAAATTGAAATTCTTGTGTCTTATCTGTGGAAAGCAAAAGACACAATCAAAAAATGAAGGAAAGAGACATGAAAAAATTAATGATCGGACTGATGGTTGCTTTGATGCTGATCCTGAGTTCATGCGACTTTGGAGAATTGACCGGTGGTTGGAATACCAACGATGATGATGACAATGTCACCCTCGCTGAATTGATCGAGGCGGAGCTTCTTGCCGAGACAGATGTTGAAGTAGCAATTGAGGAAGAGATTGAAATTGAGATCCCCGAATCATTTGCTAAAACAGCACCCCGTCTCGGAGGAAATGGACGTGGTGGAAACGGAAATGGTGGAAATGGTCGCGGACGAAATTCACGACGTGTTCGTATGTGGGTTCGCCAGAGTATCGACTCGGTTGATGTTCAAAAAGCGATCGAATATACCGCTGATGATACAGCCTTGGTTACCTTAAGCAAAACAATTATGGGATCTTTAATAATCAATCAAACCGACACTGCCATTGTAGATACCCCGGAAGTATGGGAAAAAGATTACACATATGTAACAACATCATACATGCAGTTCGTTCAGGTTGAATGCGTAGATCATTGCCGCAGAGATACAAGCGACAGCGATAGTATTCAATATCGCTGGAAGATTACAGCAAAGAGCATCGCTACAGGTGAAACAGCCGGCATCCTTAATACCATTGAAAGTGTTACCCTAGAAGCTGACGATGACTCCCTTGCACTTGTTTATGATGATCCTGAAATGCTCTATCCCGTAGAACGTGGAAGTAGCCGTCGCGGTCACTACCGAGGTCGCCCGGGTCGCAACGAAACTGAAGTTTACGTGCTTATCGACGGTGGTGATGATGTAAACGTTTTAGGTTCAACAGGTCGTTATTTTAAATTGTTAGATGACGGTGAAGATTTAGATTTAACTGCTGATGACAATATTTACAGTGGGTCTGTCTTAAAAGGCTGGGGTCAAAGTAGACTTCGTGTTCGCATGATCGCAACAGCAGCCTTCCTTGAAAAAGAAGCTCCCGTTGAAATGAACACTTGGTTTTTACCTGTTAAATAAGTTATAATCACATTATTTATTACTAGCACCCGCCAAATGGTGGGTGCTTTTTATGTACTAAAAAAATTAAGCACTATAAAGAATGTATGAAAATTCATTGGAAACGTAATTTGGCACGTCTATACAAAAGAACAGTATCATCGCCATACCATTCTGGATATTTTTACATTTCAAAATATATTTGTGCGACGATTCCCATTAAACAAACTGTAAAGTCACGCTATGGTGCGACTCATATCAAGCATTTTCTACTTAATGCTTCTTCAAGACCTTATGTAAAGTTTAATAAATGAACTTTTACCATCTCTTCTGTCATATAAGTGAGAGAGAAAAAATCCTTCTTCCCCATCCGGGTTAAAAGACCTTCCTTAAATGATGGAAAAAATTTCATTAACCATCACCTATCTCTCGTGTCTAAGTAGTGAAAGAAACAATTCCTGCTTCCCTCCCGGGAAGTAATTAAAAAAGACAGTCTCCCCGACTGTCTTTTTTTCATTAATTCCAAATTTTTCAAAAAAATGGCATGTCTCATAATTTAAAAGGCCTCTTTAAGAAAGTAAAACAACATGACACCAGATGCTATAAGCTTAATGACAACACCACCCAAAAAACCGACAAAAGTACTAAATCCTGATTTAAATGCTTCAGCTGAATTTCTGCCTGTACTCAATTCGCCCAATACGGCTCCTAAAAAAGGGCCAATGATCAATCCCCAAGGTGGAAAAAAGAAAAAACCAAAAGCCAAGCCAATCACAGATCCCCAAACAGCTCGCTTGGAACCACCGGATCTTTTTGCAGACCAGGCTGGCATAAAATTATCTAATACAGTTACTATCAAAGCTACAATTGCCATAATAATTAAAAAATTTGAATCAAAACTATGATTGGGTGCCAAGTGTAATAATATTAGTCCAATATAGGCCAAGGGTGGTCCGGGAATTACCGGCAATAAGCAACCTGCAATCCCAAAGATCATAAAAAGTATGCCGATGATGATAAATATAATGTCCATGTGGGGTCCTATTTTTGTTTAATGATATTAAACATAAACAAGGAAAAAGGAAAAGAGAAATTTTTAAATACTTTGAGACTGGCCTGCAGCAATTCGTTAGTATAAATTTTCTTCTGTAAAAAGCCCAAGGTTTTCCGATATTATAATTGATAAAAAAAAGAAAGGAAAACGATGAGCCAGAAAAAAGATAATGTAATTGAAGATGTAATTTATGAAAAAACATCATTTGCCATTAAAGTTGCAACAGCAAACATCATTACAAATTATCCAAACAATTTAGTTTATATTGATGATTTAGAAGAAGATAATGATGATGGATGGGAATAAATTATGAAAAAACATATTTACTTAGTATTAATATCTATGTTTATTTTTGGCTGTTTTCAAGAAGAATCGATTAATATCCAAATAAACAATTACAGTTCTCATGAAATAAATTCTGTATGGTGGTATGCCTACAGTGGTAATTATATCTATAGTGATTCAATTGAAATAAATACCATTATTCCTGTTAATGATTCAATTACTTTTAAGTGGGTCAATCCTATTCTTTTTAAAATGGATGGAGCTTTCCAAGTTAAAGTAGGTGAACTCTCTAAAAGTATCGGATATTTCTCAAACGGACATATAATCCCCGGAGGAATATATGATGACTATACCTTATATATTTATGATGATTCTTTAAAATTTAAATAATCGGCAACCTAATACCTCTTCAATTGCAAGAATAACACTTTAATTGTCTTGGTATATTGGACTTAAGCTTTTTGGAATATTCTCCAGCAATTTAACAATTCCGTATTTCAATAATATTATCTCATAAATAGAAATTCCTACTTTGTAAGGCCTCATTAGCGCTTTGATTGACTATAATTGAGATTACATTATTCTGCCTTCCGTCTTTTGTTTTTCTCATTTCCCAATCATAAAACATAGACCAACTACAATACCAAGCCATCTTGTGCATCCTGTTGTCATGTCAAAAAGTCATCTTATCAAATAGTCCATTTTACAATTGAAAACGCCCACAATTAATGCTATTTTAAGTAGATTATGCTAAAATCAGCTTATTTTTAAAAAGCAGTTGTTTTACAATACTAATTTATTCTCGCGAAAGGTAACTATTATGTTAGAACCCAATGTAATTCCTAATCAAGAGCCAAATATCAGAGTAGGTATCGTTCTACCTCACGATGATCAAAAAAAGATCAGCACGTTTTTATCAGATATGTGCGATTATGAACTGGCAGTTGATACACTCACATTTTCAACTTGTGAAGTTTCTAATATCCTGTTTAGAATAAAAGGCAATTATATTTGCTTTGAAATAGATGGAAAATCTTATGAAAAAGTTAAAAAAGTCGTTTTTACTCCTATTAGCAAAAATGCACATATTACTTTAGATCCGGTTGTTTCCGGACGCGAGTTCCATTGGCGTAAATATATTTCCGTTAGAGTACCGGGTACTATTGAAATTACCGCTATCGACAATAATCTTGTTGTGGTAAATGAACTTCCTTTGGAAGAATACCTCATGTGTGTTGCAACCTCAGAAATGGGAGCTGCTTGTCCAACGGCTCTTATTGAAGCTCAAACTGTAGTTGCGCGTTCATGGATGCTGGCTAATGTAGAACAAAAACATGTACAACTTGGGTTTGATGTTTGTAATGACGATTGTTGCCAGCGCTACCAGGGACTTAATAATGTAACCGAGACTTCGAGACTAGGGGCTAAATCAACCCGCGGTATGGTTATTCTCAGCGATGACAAAATTTGTGATGCCCGCTATTCAAAATCTTGCGGTGGTAAAATGGAAGTCTTTGAAAATCTTTGGGAAAACACACCTCTTAGCTATATGCAGGCACTTCCCGATATGCCCGAAGGCAACGAAGTTCCCGATCTGACCATCGAAGAAAATGCTCACAAATGGATCTTATCCGACCCCAAAGAAGCTTTTTGCTCCTCAACCACCGTTCCTGAAAATGAATTAAAAAAATATATTGGCGCTTGCGATGACGAAGGTGAATATTTTCGCTGGACTGTCGAAATTAAAAACGATACACTTTCAGCTAATTTGCGTGATAAGCTTAATTTAGATGTCAAAGAAGTTTTAGACCTGCAAACACGCAAACGCGGGGAATCTGCCCGACTGCTGAAATTAGGTATTATCTATAAAGATTTTGATGACAAGGTCAAAGAAATTGAAATTGATAAAGATTACAATGCCCGACTGGTCTTACATCCAAATTTCTTGTTCTCATCAGCTGTTGTCATTGAAAAAATTGGCTGTGGCGAAGTCCCTAAGCGTTTCATCTATAAAGGTGCCGGCTGGGGACACGGAGCAGGAATGTGCCAGATCGGTGCGCTGGGTATGTCTTTAAAGGGATACAGCACAGAAGAGATCCTTGCACATTATTATCCGGGATCCGAGTATAAAAAAATATATAAATAAGCATTTTGAGTGTAAGATTCAGATATATTTACCCTTACATTTTATATACGAAATACGAATTATATTATAGGAAAGGTTTTGCATGAACAAATTAAAGAAAAAGAATCCCTGGAGTTGGGTACCATCGCTCTACTTTGCCGAGGGTATTCCCTACACGGTTGTCATGGTGGTTTCTGTCGTCATGTACAAAATGTTGGGTATTTCCAACACTGATATTGCTCTCTATACCTCACTTCTCTATTTACCCTGGGTTTTAAAACCCCTCTGGAGTCCTATTGTTGATAACCTGAAAACCAAGCGTTGGTGGATCTTGATTATGCAATTTATTCTGGGTATTCTTTTTGCCTGTATTGCACTTACCATTCCAACTACGAATTTCTTTAAACTAAGTATTGCCTTCCTATGGCTGATGGCATTTACATCTGCCACGCATGATATTGCAGCCGACGGTTTTTACATGATTGGTTTAGATGAAGGTGACCAGGCATTATTCAATGGCATTCGTTCAGCTTTTTATCGTGTGGCTATGCTGATGGGACAAGGTGTTTTTGTCATTCTTGTTTCAATACTTATTAATGCTTCCGGTATGGATAAAGCAACTATCGAAGTCAACTCTGTTCCCGAAAATACTTCAGTGAAAACTGTGCTGCTTTCCGACATGAGCAGTAGTGAACAAGCTGGCGATATGCATCTAGTCTATGCTCCTAAAACGCTTGAAATTCCCATGAAAAAGGTATTACCTGCTTATGTTGACTCAGTCAAGAAAGCTGCTCGCGCATGGAATATTGCTCAAGGTCAGACTGACCCCGATGCTCCCAAAATTGCTAAGAATACTGGTAAAAAAGAGAAAGTCTCTAAAAAAGATAGTCCCAAAAAATTTGAAAATTGGCTGAGAAAGAATTTTGGTGTCGAAGAAAAAGAAGTTACCTCTTATGATGGTAATATTGGTTTAGTATATTTTCATCTATCAAAAGCTCCTGAAACCGACGAAACAACGATCGTGACCTTTGGGCAGGACAAAGGCGATAAGAGTATCAAACTCGTTGAAGGTACTCGTTTTGAATTTACTGAAGAAAACTGGAATAAACCTGTTATGTCAGTTATTCAACTCGACCCAAAATTATCTATCGCCAGTACTGCGTTTTTTGATGCGAGATCCGGTAAAGTTAGAATGGCATGGACAGTCCTTTTCTTCTGTCTCTCCGGTATGTTCTTTATCTTCTGGCTAGCCCATCGCCTAACGCTACCCAAAGTCGAAAAAGTCCGCGAAAAAGAATCAGTTGGAAAAGCCATAAAAGATTTCTTTGCTACCTTTGGCTCATTTTTTACAAAGGAAGGCATTGGTCTGGCCATTGTTTTCCTACTTCTTTTCCGTTTAGGAGAGTCTCAGTTAGTCAAACTTTCTGCACCTTTCATGCTTGATACTCGTGAGCTGGGTGGTTTAGGTTTAACCGCCGGTGAATATGGTTTAGCTTACGGAACCATCGGAATTATTTTCCTAACTCTCGGAGGTATTCTGGGCGGCATGGCCGTTGCAAAGCACGGCTTGAAAAAATGGATATGGTGGTTTGCCATCATGATCAATGTTCCGAATGCAGCTTATATTTTCTTATCCTATGTCCAACCTTCAAGTCTTTGGATTATCATCCCCAGCATTGCCTTTGAAACCTTTGGATATGGATTTGGATTTACCGCCTATATGATGTTTATGATCTATATTTCACGCGGTGAATATAAAACCTCACATTATGCTATCTGTACTGCCTTTATGGCATTGGGTATGATGTTACCGGGTATGATCTCCGGTTGGTTGCAAGAAATTATTGGTTATCAGCACTTCTTTATTTGGGTCATGATCGCTACCATCCCCGGGTTTATCCTCTTGAAGTTCCTTAAGATCGATCCTGAGTTTGGTAAAAAAGTAAAAAAAGTTACGACCACATAGAAATAAGTCATTAACAATTAGTAAAAGCTGGGATTTTCTGAACTTAATTCAGGATCTCAGCTTTTTTTATTTTAGAGAAGACAAGTTATTTAGGGGAGCTAACTTCTTGACATAGCGTAAATTAAACCCTATCTTCCACCGATGAAAACCTTGCGCTACATCTTCATGATTTTTCTTGCGATCTTGTCTTCGTGTTCTCGTTTTGAACATATGAAAAGTGTGCATGTCATTCTGCAAGATCCAGAGATCCGACAACGATATGGTGGTGAAATGGGTGCCCTGGCAGATGAATTGAAATCTGCAGGTGTGACTCATGTTATCGTACCTATACTTAAAGATGGCACGGCCTATTATCCATCAGATATTCTTCCACAGCGTTGGGACTACGGCACAGATCTTTTAGCTTTTCGACATTCACTGCGAAAACGAAAAATTAAATTCGTAGCTAAGATCGATATTTTTAAAGATGAATATACTTATTGCTCACAGCCTCAAAAAAGAGCAGTGGATGAATTATCCTCAACAAAACAATCTGAAGAACTCGCCGGTATATGTCCCTCTGATAAACAATATCAAAATTATAAACTGGATATCATCCATGAGGTTATGTTAATCTTTCAAGCCGATGGTATTTATCTTGATCATGCCTCTTTTCCCATTGAAAAAAATGATATCAACTCTAATATGCAATTAGAACATTTGCGACAATTTTGCTTTTGTCCCAACTGTATCAACACCTTTGCACAGCATGCTCAAATAGAACTTCCTCAAAACCTTTCAGCTTATGAGCTTAATGCCTGGATACTTGAAGATCATACACAGGCCTGGGTCTCCTGGAAAACTAGCTTGCTCACTGTTTTTATGGAAAATGCACATAAGATCATTAAAAATATCGATCCCGAAACTCAGATTATGCTAAATATTTTACCTTGGAAAAACGGGGAATTCAATCATGCCTGGCAGGATCTGGCGGGTCAAGATATTAAAACTCTTGCATCTTTTACAGATTATTTTATCTTAACCGTATCTGATCAAATACCCGTGATGCGTTATGATGAAATTCGCTTATCTATAGAAAAAGAGATCGAGAATAATTCCCGGGTTATTCCCACAATTCAACTTCCGCTTAACTCTAATAAAAACAATGAAGAAAACTTCAAAGAAAGCTTGAGATACTTTAAAGATAAGCTTATAGTATCAGACTGGAGCTACATGCTGAAAAACAGACGGTTTTTGAACACTTTTATTTCGGAGCATAATTTATGAATAAAAAATCTATGATATATCAATTGCTTGATGGCGCAGATAATAAAATCAAACAACTTATTCTGGGAACCGAAAATCTCAGTTTTTATGCTGATAAAGTAGAAAAAACCAAGATCGATGCTTTGATCATTAATAATAGTTTGCCCTTGCAAAATTCTCCTGATAGTAAAGATATTCTTGCTTTGAGAAACAAAGGAGTCGAACATTATCCTGCCGGTCGCACCGGAATGCCTTCGATGGTAACAGCCGAGGATGGTCTTGCTGCACCGGGTACTATTCTGGCAAGCGATGATAAAAACCTCCTGGAACTTGCCGTTTTGGGTAGCTATGTGATTTATCTTCCCAAAGAAAGTATGCTATCACTCATGAATTCAGGATCAGTGGATCTACAACTTTTTAATGTCAAGAATCTTGTTCTTAGCGGAAAACCCAGTAAATGGATCGGCGGAATTGACATTGCTTTACATATCATTAATTATTTTGATCTGTCTAAAGATATTATCCTTGAAATACAGGGCGAAGGTTTAAATTCTTTGGCTTTAAACGAAAGATTTGCACTTGCAAGAACATTAGTTGACTTTGGCTACGAAAAATTGTTATTTCAAGTTGATGATCAGGTTCTTGCCTTTTTACAGGACAGGAGCAAAGTTGAAGGTGAATATTATTTTCCTGATACAGAGGCAGCAAAAGAAAGCGTTCTAAATATTGAGTTGGAAAAGGTCCATCCTATGATCGCCTGGAAAAAAAACACAGAGATCAAGATCGCTACTATTACAGACAAAGATGGCGTGAAAATTGAACAAATTTTCATTGGCGGCGATAACAGTTGCAGATATGAGGACATTGAGGCCGGACTCAAACTTATCCGTTACCACCCACTTAAAGATTCAATAAGAGCTGCTATTATCCCGGGCTCCCAATTAGTCTATGCCGACATGCTTGATATGGGTGTTTCCAGGATCTTTACAGAACTGGGGTTTGAGATACTTCCGTCATCGATATTGACTTTATTAAGCAAGCAGGCTGACACCACTAAAACACGACTAGGAACATCTGTCTCCTTATTGCATTCAGGATCTATGCTGGCAAGTGTACTAAGTTGTTTTTCAGCAGCTATAAGCGGGAAAATTACTCATCCCATGGAATTAGAGTCTATTTTGAAAGAAGAAGAAGAAGAAAAGGAAAATGAACACAAGCATCAAAATTAAAAGATCAACATACTTAAAGATCTCAATATTTATATTGATCTCATTGATCATTCCCTTTACGAACGGATGTGCAATGTTCCAATATCAATTACGTCCTCCTTTTTTCCGACCCTATAAAACCGTTCGCCTGCAAGTAACTGCTTATTGTGCCTGCGAAAAATGCTGTGGCTGGGAGCGCGATTCCCGGGGTCGCAAAGTTTATGCCTACGGACCACAAAAGGGTAAAACAAAAATTGTAGGTATGACAGCCAGTGGTACATTTGCAAAAAAAGGTAGCATCGCTGCCGATACAGATATCTTTCCCATGGGAACGATAATGTATATTGAAGGCTACGGTTACGGTATTGTTGAAGACATAGGTTCGGCTATTGTAGGCGAACACATTGATCTGTTTTTTAAATCACATGAACGTGCCCTTGAATGGGGCAATAAAACCCTGGATGTCAAAGTATGGCTTCCATCAAAGAAGAATAAATGAAAAAAATATCTTTCTATACTTTGGGCTGTAAGCTCAACCAAGCCGAAACCGCAGCACTGGCCCAAGCTGCAAAAAATGCAAAATACACTGTTGTTCCCTTTGATGAACCATCAGATGTAATGGTCGTAAATTCTTGTACAGTCACAAGAAGAGCCGATAGAAAAACCCGTCAAGCTGTATATCAGGGAAAAGCCCTTTCTCCTAAGGGTATTTTAATCCTTGCCGGTTGCTATCCCCAGGTAAAAGCCGATAAATCAATTCAAATCAAAGGCGTTGATATCGCTTTAGGAACACGAGATAAGTTTAATTTTTTAGAAGCCATTGACGAATTTAAAAAAACCGGTGAGAAAGTTCTGCATGTTTCGCCTGTCGATAACGAAGAACGTTTGTCATCTGCTTTTATTGCAGCCACTGACAGGACCCGTGCTTTCCTTAAAGTTCAGGAAGGGTGTAATAATTTTTGCACCTACTGCATTATTCCTTATGCGCGCGGCAATTCTGTAAGTCGCGATTTTGACAACACCATCCAAGAAGCAAAAAGTCTTGCAGATTCCGGATTTAAAGAAATTGTACTTAGCGGTATAGATATTGGTGCTTATCAGGACAAGGATAAAAAATTACTTGACCTGATAAAAGCCTTAGAAAAAATCGATGGACTCGAACGCATACGAATTTCATCGATAGAAATGAATACATTTACCGATGAGCTGATCGAACATATCAGCAGCTCTAAAAAAGTAATGCCCCATTTTCACTTATCCTTGCAATCCGGTTCGGATACTATTTTACAAAATATGGGTCGTAAGTATCTCACGGCAGATTTCAAAAAAAAAGTCGAAAACATTCGTAAATATATGCCCTTGGCCTCTATAGGAACCGACATAATCGTTGGTTTTCCCGGTGAAATTGATGCTTTGTTCTGCGAAACAGTCGATTTTATTAATGAGATTAACTTCTCATATTTACATGTATTCCGTTATTCACAACGTGAGGGTACCCCTGCAGCTACTATGAAGGGCCAGGTGCCTGAGCAAGGAAAAAAAGCCCGCGCAGGTATTCTTGAAGATACGCATAAACAATTACAGCAAACTTTTGCACAAGAGTTTATAGGCACACGCCAAGCTATTCTTTGGGAACGCTGGGAAGAAGGTTTTCTCTACGGTCATACTCCTCATTTTGTAGAAGTAAAAATTGAAACAAATGAAGACAGACACAATACCATCTCGGAAATAGTGATTGAGAAAGATCATCTGGTTTTGTAAGAGAAAGATCTCATACAAAAATATGAAATTATATTTTGTGATGTTTTGTTCTGCACTTTTCTTAAACCAGTTTTACAAAAATGATCTTATGGTCATTCAAAGCATAAAAATGCGGAAGCTCAGCTGTTATTCTGTAGCCCATCTTTAAATAAAATTTACGGGTGGGCTCATAAAGTGGGCGAGATGAAGTCTCTATCCAGATATGTCGACCCGATAAACCAATAACTACATCTTCCACTTTTCTGAGAAGAATTTTACCAATTCCTTTTCCCTGAAACTCTTCATGCACTGCTATCCAATAAAGATCAAAACTATCTTCAGTACCCAGTATTTTACCATAAATGGCAAAAGCAATTGCTAGACTTTCCGTTTCTGCCAAAATAAAATGATATCCCGAGGCTCCCTCACCCTTTAATAAATACTCTTGCGCTATTTCCAGAGCAATATTCACCTCTTCGGTATAAAAATAGTCTGTAGATTCCAGTATATTGCGAAGCACGGGAAGATCTTTTTCCTTTAAAAAGGATCTGAATAAAATATTATCTTGCATCATTAATTATTCTCTCTATCATTGTTTTTTGGGAGTAACCCGCTTCTTCTACAGAAGCTACAAAACCGCTATCCGGTGAAATACAGGGATTTCCATTCACTTCTAGAATATAAGGTTCACACTTTTTGTTAATCCTAAAATCAATTCTAGCGTAGCCTGTTAATCCAAAAAGATCCCAAATTTTTAAGGATAAATCCCTGATCTTTTTTTCTAATTCCGGATCAGAATCAAGCCTTCCAAATGCCCGTTTTGTTTCTTGATATTCATCACTATCCACAAGCCATTTTGCCTTATAACCCAAAATTTTATCCTTATCCTTAAAGTAATCAGAAAAAATTATTTCAGCAATGGGCAAAATCTCAGGTCCATTCTTGCCAGCCAAAAGACTAACATTTATTTCCCGACCTTCAATATATTCTTCAATAAAATAATGTCGCTTACTAAAAGAATTGATCCATGCGATCATATCCATATTCTTCCATGTAAATACCGGATTATTTATAAAACCCAAAGAACCTTCTTCCCAGATAGGTTTAATGATATAGCGCTTTCTCGAATTCAAATCAGCAACTTGGTCGAGCGTAAAATAATCCGCTGTTAATATATTATTCGATCGAAGGATATTCTTGGTAAGTAACTTATTTGTAGTCAAAAATAAAGCTTCCAATGAGACTCCTGTAAAAGGAATTCCCAGGGAATTTAAAACTGCCGCTTGCACATAGATCAGCTCACCTTTTCCCCACAGAGCTTCAACCAAATTAAAAACCATATCCGGATCTCTCAGGTGAATATCTCTGGCTACTTTCATTGGATCTTCAGCAGAACTCATACATTCAACCTGATAACCCAATTTCAGGCAAGCCGTTTTCACTAGATCGCGCTGCGCTAATACATCTACTTCGTCGAGCGACCCGCTACTGATGGCATTATGTAGAACGATGATAAGTTTTTTCATTTTATTTTATCCTTTTGATCGCGGAATCAAGAATAGTATTAATGATCTTCTGATAATCCATGCCATTCAATCTGCATAAAATTGGTAGATCGGAAATGACCGGGTTTAATCCTGCAAGTGGATTAACTTCAATAAAGCTCATTTTTCCATAACGATCAATACGGACATCGACTCTACCGCCATCGTGACAATGGAGTGCTCTCCACGCTCCTAGAGCCAGATCCTTACAGGCTTCAAACAACTTACCTTCTACCCGTTTATACTCCACAATATCCTCAAAATTTTCTTTATTTTCGTATGAATAAATTCCCACACCTTTATGCTGATAGATAATCTCCATAGCACCGGGAACCCAAGCGTTCTTGCCATTACCAAAGACAGCAACGGTAAATTCTCTGCCGGGGAGAAATTCTTCTACTAGTACCGCTTGGTCATATTCCGACAATAATCTATCACAAACAAGATAAAGTTCCTCTTTTGAACGAATCAAAGAATTCCGGTCTATTCCCTTTCCTGTGCCTTCAGAAATGGGTTTCGCAAAAAGGGGATACTCCAGATCAACACACTTGATATCTTCTGAGAAACATATCACCTTAAAAGGAGGCGTATTTAGACCACTATCACGGACAATACGTTTAGCAAAAGCCTTATTAAGTGAACAAGCCAAAGTTGCTGGCCCCGAAAAAGTATAGGGAATACGATAATTATCCAACAGAGCTGGCACCAAAGATTCCCGCCCTGCTCCATATAAACCTTCAGCAATATTAAAGACCATATCCCAGCGCTCTCCTGCCAATAATTTTTTGATAAGGCTTTTGCTGTTCCCTATACGCTCTGTAATATGTCCAGCCTGCTGAATGGCTTTTTCAATGCCTTCTACAGTGCTTTCTTTATCAAATTCCGCAGTTTCTTCCATGGAATAGCCTTGCAAAAGATAATCTGATCTCAGATCGTATGTTAATCCAATATTCATATTTATTTTCCTTTTCTTGTGCTTTTAATAATAACTTACTACCAAAATTTTTATTTCGGAAAGTCTCAAAATAGTCAGGACCATGATTATTTTGTTAGGGAATCTCTTGTTTTACATTCTGTTTTCTTTCATCCAAGGAAATGAAATGATATTATTCCGACACATCATAATAAATAAAAGATTTTCCTTCAAAATTCTTTAACAAAATATTATGACCTTCTTTACCCTGATAATACTCAGGTAATAGTGGGATCTTTCCACCTCCACCGGGAGCATCGATAACATAATGAGGGACAGCATAGCCACTGGTAAATCCACGAAGTCCCTGAATGATATCCAAACCTTTGGATACAGAAGTTCTAAAATGTAAGGATCCCGGGATGGGATCGCATTGATATATATAATAAGGACGAATACGCACTTTCAGCAATTTATGCATCAGAAATCTCATCGTCTCAATATCATCGTTTATACCCTTGAGTAAAACCGTCTGGCTGCCAAGGACCATCCCCGCATCGGCAAGTCGATTACAAGCTTCAGCCGTTTCAGGTGTTATCTCATCAGGATGTGTACAATGTATGCTTATATAAAGTGGATGATATTTTTTTAACATCTTAGTTAATTTATGCGTGATCCTTTGCGGTAATACCATGGGTATTTTAGTCCCGATACGGATAATTTCCACATGAGGTATAGCACGAAGCGAAGAAAGTAAATATTCAATATGCGAATCCGGCATAGTCAAGGGATCTCCACCTGATACCACAACATCTCGGATATCTTTGTTATTGCGAATGTAATCAAGAGATCTATCCCATGCTTTAACACCATAATGTTTTTTCTCTTTTAACACCATGTGCGAGCGCGTGCAATAACGGCAATAAACAGAGCAAAAACCTGTGGATAGTAAAAGCACTCTATCGGGATAGCGATGAACAAGGTTCTCAACCGGACACATGGAATTCTCATGGAGTGGATCATTTTCTTCACCGGGTGAAAAAACGAATTCGTTTTTACTGGGAACAACTGATTTTGTTAAAGCATAATCCATGGGTTTACCATGAAGTAAACTTGCATAATAAGGTGTTATCCTAAGCGGTAATTTACGCGAATGCAAAAGAAAATCTATATCTTCATCAAGCTTTATATCCAGGATCTCCGATAATTTTTTAAAATTCGTATAACTGTTCTGAATTTGCCAGCGCCAACTATTCCACTGAATATCCGCCACCCCGGAAAAGAATTTTTTTCTGAAATGAGCAACTCCAGGACTGATGGTTCTGAAATCTGATTGTGGTATTTTGGTTTGGCGAAAAATAACGTCATTGGAAACTTTTGTTTCCAGAACTGCCTCTATTGAAGACAATTCTTGACCCGAAGGAGGTTCGGGATCTTGTTGCGGAATATCGTTCATTTCCCTTGTCCTTTTAATGATAAAAAACATATAAAATTAGACATAATTTTTACCAATGCAAAGATTATTATCTATTGAGAAATGTTTTTTAATTACCCTTTTAGTCCATGTTTAAAGGCTTAGAAGCCTTTTTTATCTCTTATATCCATCTTTGATCGACATTATATTCAACAATAATAATTTTAATTTAGAATTTAAAAAAACATATGGTTTCTAAAAAATTATTACCCTTTTCTAATGAAAATAATCAGGCTTAATTAACTATTTCTGCTTACGGGTTTTTGGTCTTTGATTTCCTATATTGCATCAAGCATGAAAATTCTGTAAATTTATTTAGTAAAATGTATTAGTCTGGGCAGTCAAGAAATTTTTGCTGGAATTATGATACTAATATAACCTAGATTCAAGTAGTAAGTGCAATTTTATAATTCTTAAAAAATACTTCATTTGGTGTTAAATAACCAAGCGTTTTTCTAGGTCGATTATTCAGCTTTTTCATCGCCATAATTATCTCATC
>Ga0172377_10003764_pt1 | contig 15617 bp, 10 predicted proteins | sample Pumphouse3metaG_FD_119749 | JGI IMG/M metagenome (GOLD analysis project Ga0172377, IMG submission 119749) | Leachate microbial communities from a municipal landfill in Southern Ontario, Canada - Pumphouse #3 metaG | ecosystem: Engineered > Solid waste > Landfill > Unclassified | place: Canada...
AAGTTTAGTCCGAATTTCTTTATTTCAGTCTCTGTCATTGGCAAGGAAGGCGAAAATTGGCCTAAAAGACCTATTGTCTGATTGGTCGGTATCCTGAATATTCTAAAAAAGCCCAAAATATGGTCTATGCGATAAGCGTCAAAATATTCGGACATTTTCTCGAAGCGGAGTTTCCACCAACGGTATCCGTCTTTTTCCATCTCTTTCCAATTATAGATAGGAAATCCCCAGTTTTGACCTGTTCTGGAAAAATCGTCAGGCGGTGCGCCTGCTTGTCCGTTGCAGTCGAATAGGTTTGGATACATCCATGTCTCCACGCTGTGGCGGTTCACTCCGATTGGAATGTCTCCTTTTATGGACACACCTATGCTGTGTGCATACTCTATGGCCTCCTTCAGTTGCTTATGCAGGTGGTATTGTATGAAAATGTGAAATCCCAGTTCGTTTTTATCCTTGCTCTTCTTCTCGAAATATTTGGAGACCTTCTCTTTGGCGTATATGCTGTCTTTCTTCCATTGTGAGAAGTCTGAAGTTCCAAATTTGTCTCTCAGTAGGCAGAATACGGCGTATGGCTTTAGCCAATATTCATTTTCTTTGTAGAAGGATAAGAAATGCTCGTCTTGGAAGGTGCTTTTCTTCTGCTTGTCATACAGTTCTTTCAAAAATTCGAATTTGTACTTGATCGTGTTTCCGTAGTCCACGAACTTATGCGAATTGAGCTCTTCTTTTTCCGTCTCGTATTTCTGGACGTCGTCTATTTCCCCTATCTTTTCCAACGAGATGTAGATGGGGTGTAACGCAAATACGGAGATGGCGCTGTATGGCTAGGAATCTTTCCATGTCTTCGTAATCGAAGTGTCGTTGATGGGAAGTGTTTGTATTATCTTTTGTCCGCAAGAGGAGACCCAATCGGCCATTTCTTTCAGATCCGAAAATTCCCCGCATCCGAAGCTGTTCTGCGTCCGTAGAGAAAAAACAGGAATGGTGGTGCCTGCTCCTTTGAAGTCTGATCGGTTGAATTTTGGCTCGTTGTCGTTTATGATGATGGCGTCGATGATGTGTGTCAGGGTGGGGTTTATGTATCTGTTTGATCCCTCCTCCCAGCAAATCACGGTTTCATTTTTCTTGTCGAATATGACGTATTTGTATTCGAGTGGGAAGTTTATTTTGCTGGCGTCGGCTATGTGTGTGTAGTTGGGGTAGTGGCTGCCGTCCATCTCGACCATGTCCGCTTCCACCCATGTGCCTAAAATGGCGGTGTCTCCGCTAATGGCTAGACTGTAATTTCTGTCTATCTTGTCCGATTGAGTGTTGAATATGATGGGTATGTGCGTGTCGTTGATCCGATTGCTTATGTGGGAATGGTTGCGAAGTGCATTGGCAAATACGGCAGACCTCATTGCTTTGGATATCACCCTGTTTTCGGAAAAAGTGTCGAATACCAGCGGACTCTTTATTCTGCTGTTTGGCAACTGAAATGGTCGTGATAGAGGTTGCTCCGTTTTGACTAATTCGCCATCCCTTTTTACGAGATAATAGTATTGGAAGTCGGATGTGGGTGTGTTGATGGTGATTTTCCATCCTGAGTTCCGATATGCCATGGGCAAAGGATTCCCCTCCCGATCTTTTAGTTCGTCAATGTCTCCTGTTATATATACGTTCTCACCGAGAAGAGTGTCGCACCGAAGTGTAAATGTTATAGATATCATGCTCGTTGTTTTTTTTAATGACGGTCTTTCCCAAAGATAATAATAAGAATTGACAATAACGAGGGCTCTTATGTGTTTAATTTCGCTTTTCCTGGCCCAAAAGGAGCGTGATTTCGGATGTTTGTTTAGTATGGGAAAGAGGGGGAGGGCTAATCTTAGAAAGATTGGTCCTCCCCCTCTTTATTGTTTGCTAATAGTCAAAAGATGACTTGTGACGATTTAGATAAAATGCCGTAGGCATTATCTGTTTGTAGCACCTGCGTTGCTGCCGCTTTTCTGGAGATACGGCACGTTCTTCGGAAAAGACCTTTTTATTCCCTCGTACTTCAGGCAGAAATGGTTCTTCACGCTACGGCGCGCACTTCATTTCCTCCGCAGCCAAAGGCGAGCGTTCGATGAGGTTAGGTCTTGACCTACACCTATGTCCGTTTGCTTGCCACTACGGGATGTTTCGCTGTCAATACAATGGAATTGGAAACCACCACACACACAAGATGTTTTTTACAATCACTTGCGGCTCCTAGAGTGAGAATGGCTAATGTGGAGGTTCCTTCTTCCCTTCAAGTCTATCCAATGAGAGTAAACATGACACGTTCTGATTTGACTTTCTGGTTTTTCTGGGCATAAGGTCTCACCCTGCCGTTCAAAACCCATCCCATTAGATTGTCTATGATCGTTATCTTTGGACTGCCGTTTATGTCGTTGACCAAATAGACTTGGTAGTTGCGGTTGTTTTCCAAACATAGCTCCCATTCCTGTTTGGTGAGGAAGAATGTTTTGCTTGAATCAGCTTTGCCTTTGCAGGCTATATAATACTCTATGTTCTCGTTGTCGAACATAATCTCGAAGTCATAGCCCTTTTCCTGCTTTTCCGTCTTGTTTGTCCAATTGACGCGGTCGGGATATTTCTTTTGAAGTAGCTGGTAGATGATTTCCTCGCTTCTTTGTGAGATGCGGTGAATATTCTCCTTGTCTTCTGTTAGAATGACCTCTTCATCTATCTGCTTAAGTTTGCTGATTTCCTCCTTGTCTGCCTCCTGAACAGACAGAAGTGCTTTTATCTTGTTTTCTTTCTCCGTCACTAGAGATTCCAACTTTTCGATTTCCGCTTGCGCGTTTCTGTTGATCTCCTTCAACTCTTCTACCTTCTTCAGTGATTCTTTCCCTGCATTCCTCAACTTCTCAATCTCCTCGTTCTTCTCTTTCTCTTTGTTTAAAAAATCATGGATGGTTTTTATGTTTTCGTTGAGGATGTTGCTTATCTCCGTGTTTTTTGCCTCAATTTGCTTGATGGCGTCTGTCTTGTCATCTTCTTTGTTTTCGGATGCGAATAGTTTGGAGTCGATGGGCGCGTTGTCTTCAAAAATGACGACCGTTTTTTTCTGTGTCGGTTGGGTCATTTCTGCCTTTGGTGTGATTCCGACTTTTGGAGCCTCTGTCTTGATTGCTGTTTGGATGGGTTCCGTGTCCTTTCCCTTCTTTTCTGCCGCTTCTGTTGTTTGTGTGGATGTTTGCTCCTGTTTTACCTCGGTGGCAAACTCTTCTTTTTTCTCTGGGGTGCTTTCTCCGTTTGTTTTCTCCGCATTAGCAACGGAATTCAGAGACTCTTTTCCGTTCAGAATGTCGATGAGAGGTTGTAATGTGGTCTTTGTTGCAAGACGGTCTCCGCTGTTTTCCAACGCAAGATTGCAAAATACGCCATTGCTTATGTTCGCCACTTTTTGAGCCATCTTCTCTTCAAATCCGGTTAGTCCGAGCCCGATGACGTTTACTTGTATTGATCCGTCTTTTTTTGATTTCTCCACCTCAAATTCGTAGTTCCCTCCGTCTGTTTCCATTCCGGCTGTGACTAGGATGATTCGTTTCTTATCAGCATCACGTCCTTTCATTGCGGCTAATGATTTTTGCACTGTGTAGCCGATAGGGGAGCCTCCGTTAGGAATGGGCAGTTTTTCTATCTTTTCGGAAAAATCGTGTTCGTTTGTCAGCCCCAGATCTATGGAGTTGATGACAATCGGTGACTTTACGATGGAAAGAAATGTCCTCAACCCTATTGGATCCGAGAAATTTAGAAGAGGAATGATTTCGTCTTTTATGGCTTTCTGCGCGATAGGGAGCTTCTTGCTCATGTTGTCTGAAATGTCAATCAGAAAATCGGTAATTGTACTCATGCTGTTTGCTTTTTTTGTGTTTTTTACGTTTAAGGTTGTTTTTTCGCCTCTTAAAAACGTTTTAAAATTACACAAAAAGGGTAGATTGTCAACGCAAACTTGAAGAAGAAAAACATGTTATGCAATACAAAAGGGAGGCTTTTCTGATTCCCGAGTTCTGTCAATAAGCCTTTTCTTCTCCTCTCAACATATTAACGACGGTAAGTATGATGATTTTCAAATCCAACCAGAATGTCCAATTCTCTATATACCAGACATCTCGTTTTACGCGGCCTTCCATCTCTTCGATGGTTTTTGTCTCTCCTCTAAATCCAGTTACTTGTGCCCAACCTGTGATGCCTGGTTTGGCGTAGTGCCGTACCATGTACTCGTTAATGAGTTCCGAATACATTTGCGTATGTTTCAACATGTGCGGACGAGGACCCACGATGGACATGTTTCCGATGAATACATTGACGAATTGTGGCATTTCGTCCAAGTTCGTTTTCCGTAAAAATGCGCCTATCCTTGTGATTCTGGCATCACCTTTGGTGGCTTGTTTCGTGTCTGAGTCTTTGTTGATCCTCATCGTTCTGAATTTCAGACAGGTGAAGTCTTTTCCGTTCTTTCCTGTGCGTACCTGTTTGAAAAATATAGGGCCGGAAGACGTTGCCTTTATGATGCTGCCTATGATGACATAAAGGAACGGAAATGCGAAAGTTAGAAAAGAGGCGGAGGCGAGAATGTCGAAAGTTCTCTTCGCCAGTTTGTTTTGTGGACTGAGAAGAGGCTCGTCCCTAAGAGAAATGATAGGGATGGCATCGGAGACGTCGCCTAAAAAGGTCAGAGACACCTGCTTTTTTATGAATCGTTTGAAGTCGGGCACGATGAAGCACCTGATCATGTTTTTTTCCGCATATCTAATGATTGGAAGCACTTTCCTGTCTTCCCCCGCAGGAAGAGCGCAGAAAATCTCGTCGACATCGTTCGTCGCGACAAATTCGTAGACGTCGTTTATTGTCCCTTTTACGAGACTGTCTGCAACTTTGTAGTCGGATTTGTCCCTGTCGTCGAAGAATCCCAAAAATTTATATCCGTAGAAGGTGTTCATGCTGATGGTCCGGTATAGCTCGTTGGCGATGGAGCCGGCGCCGAGAATTATGACCCGTTTGTAGTTGTTTCCCTTGCTTCTGTAATGTTTTAATATGATTCTGGCACAGATGCGCCAAAATGATGTGCTACAAAAGAACATGGATATAAATAGAATCCAATAGAGATTGGAAAATATGTCGAAGTCGTTCAGAAAGGTGACAATCATCAGTAACATGAGAGAAAACAGTACGCAGGTTTTTGTCACTTTGTTGAGTATGTTCTCAATGTTGACAATCCTTTGGTCCAAAATGATTCCTACGTAAGAAAGACTGATGGTGTAGGAGAGGTTGATCAATACAAAATAGGATCTTGGTATTGTCCTTATCAATTCGTGGATGTTGTATTCCTTCTCTGATATGGCAAATGTGAAGATGAAGCATGCGTTAAGGAGTAGGAATTCTCCAAACGCAACTAAATTTTTTATAGTGACAATGTTATGCTCTTTATTTGTTTCCATTCTTTGTTCCTTAGAATCTCATCCTATTTTGATATAAATTTACGGAACTGCAAAAATAAAAAAAAAATCTAAGAATCATGGAAAAACTGAATGGAATGAATGCCTGAACTCTTAGTTGGTGGAATGAACGTATGCCTGAAAAGAGAAAATCCCTGATTGTCAAAATGATAATCAGGGACTTTTGGTGAAATCCTATTTGAAGAAATGTCTCTTATGAAGTTAGAATGACCATCCTAATCTCAAAGAAGGAACAATGTAAGGTGCGAAGTCAATGGTTGATTCATCAACGTCTGATGTTACTTTTGTGGTTTTCCCGTTGATGGTTGTTTCTACTTCTTTGTCTTTGTTGACAGTTCCCTTCAGGCCGATACCGAATTCGATTCCTGCATAAAGATGTTCTGCAAAATAGTAGTTGAATCCGGCAAAAGCGTTGATGCCAAAAGTATTGAGAGGTTTATTCCCGTTTGTTGTCACCACTTTCGCGTTTTCGCCTTCTATCGTAGTTTTATCTCCTTCGAAAGCGAATAGAAGTTCGCCGCCGATGTAAGGGGTTAGTCTGCTGGTGCCTTCCATTGCGTAAGAGACTCCAGGAGTCAACGATAATTGTCTTGTGGTAGTTGTGGTTTTGGTTCCGTCATCTTCGCTTTTTTCGCTGTTAATGCCGAATCCCAGCCCTAGTCTTAGGCTGAATTTGTCGTTGAGGGCATAGATTCCTTTCAATTGTCCACCTTCGAGAGCAACGGAGTTGCTGGTAGAAAGAGGAGCGTAACAAACTTCAGTGGAGAATGTTCCTGCTTCTGGTTTGTAGCCTTTTGAAGCTGCAGACTCTTGTTGTTCTTCCTGTGCATGGATGGTGCTTGTTGCAAGCATCGCTAGTGCGATCAAAATGTACTTTTTCATCTTTTTTTTTGTTTTGTATAAGAGTTTAATAAAAATTGTGCAAAGATACGCTTTGTTTTGAAAAATGAGCTGTTCTTCCTCTCTTTTGTTGTGTTCTGATTTTCTCCTATTTTTTGTCGGTCGGGCACTTGATGCTTTGTATGTGTCTGTCTTCTCGTTTTTTCAATTCGAAAAAGAAATGCGACAAATAAATTTTAGTTTTTTATGTAAAAATAGAGGTTATTGTGGTTGCTACTTCCTTATTTTACTTAATTTTGTGACGGCTAGGAATTGAATAAATAATTAAAGTTTAATTATCGATGGCCTTCCTTACTCTTTCGTGAAAAAGAAAAAATATTTTTAGAGAATAGAGGCAGGAAACGTCCATTTGAGAGAAATAAATACATTTTTAAAATATATGGGACTTAATGATTTTTTATCCAAGTTGTTTGGAAATAAGGCACAACGGGATATGCGGGACATTCAGCCATACGTGCAGAAGATAGAGCTGGTGTATCCATCCGTAAAGGAGTTGTCTAACGACGGTTTGCGTACTCGTACTCTCGATATCAGAAAAAAGATACAAGTTTATGTCTCTACAGAAAAGAGCCGTATTACCGAATTGAAATCTCAGATTGAAAGTCAGGAAATCGAAGAGAGAGAAAAAACCTACGAGGAGATTGACAGATTGGAGAAGGTGGTTCTGGATAAATACGAAGAGGTTTTGGAGGAAGTTCTGCCTGAAGTGTTTGCTATCGTGAAAGATACGGCGCGTCGTTTCTCCGAATCGGAAGAAATAGAGGTGACAGCAACGGATATGGATAGGCAGTTTGCTGCGGAAGGTCGTGATTTCCTAACTATAGACGGAGACACGGCTGTCTACAAAAACCATTGGCAGGCAGGCGGAAACGATATGGTCTGGAATATGGTCCATTATGATGTCCAACTCTTTGGCGGCGTGGTTCTTCACAAAGGAAAGATTGCGGAAATGGCTACAGGAGAGGGTAAGACCTTGGTGGCTACTCTGCCCGTGTTTCTGAATGCGCTTACCGGTAACGGTGTGCATGTGATCACCGTCAACGATTATTTGTCAAGACGTGACTCCGAGTGGATGGGACCTTTGTATATGTTCCACGGATTGACGGTCGATTGCATCGATAAGCATCAGCCCAACTCTGACGAACGTAGAAAGGCATATTTGGCAGACATCACCTTTGGTACAAATAATGAATTCGGTTTCGACTATTTGCGCGATAATATGGCAACCGCTCCGTCTGATTTGGTTCAGAGAAAGCACAATTATGCCATTGTGGATGAGGTGGATTCAGTGTTGATTGATGATGCCCGTACTCCATTGATTATATCTGGTCCTGTACCTAAGGGTGACAATCAACAATACGAGGAGCTTTGCCCTCGTGTGGAAAAGCTGGTGGCTCTCCAACGTGTGATGGCCACCAATTATCTTACGGAGGCCAAACGGTTACTGAAGTCTGACGATAAAAAAGAACAGGAAGATGGTGCTTTGGCATTGTTCCGCTCATACAAGGCGTTGCCTAAAAATACGCCGTTGATTAAGTTCTTGAGCGAACAGGGAATGAGGGCTGTTCTGTTGAAGACGGAAGAGTTCTATATGGCGGAGAATAATAAGAATATGCATATCGCTACCGATCCTCTTTATTTTGTCATAGATGAGAAGAACCGTAGCATAGAGTTGACGGATAAGGGTATTGATGCACTTACCGGAGCGTCTGAGGATCCTGAATTTTTCGTATTGCCGGATATGTCTGTGAAAATCGCAGATTTGGAGAACTCTTCCCTCTCAAAAGAAGAGATTCAGCAACAGAAGGATGAACTGATGCAGGATTATTCTTCCAAGGCAGAACGAGTACATACGGTCAATCAGCTATTAAAGGCTTATACCTTGTTTACTAAAGATGATGAATATGTCATCGTGGATAATAAGGTGAAGATAGTCGATGAGCAGACTGGCCGTATTATGGAGGGTCGCCGCTATTCGGACGGATTGCACCAGGCTATCGAGGCAAAGGAACGTGTGAAGGTGGAGGATGCGACGCAGACGTATGCAACCATCACTTTACAGAACTATTTCAGAATGTACCACAAGTTGTCTGGTATGACCGGTACGGCCGAAACGGAAGCTGGCGAGTTCTGGAGCATCTATAAGTTGGATGTAGTGGTTATCCCTACAAACAAGAAGATATCCCGAAACGATATGGAAGATCGTGTTTATCGCACGAAGAGGGAAAAATACAATGCCGTTATCGAAGAGGTCGTTTCTTTGGTTGGCCAAGGTCGTCCGGTATTGGTGGGAACTACTTCTGTGGAAATTTCAGAGCTGATCAGTAAAATGCTGACTCTTCGAAAAATCAAACATAATGTATTGAATGCCAAACTGCACCAGAAAGAGGCCGATATCGTAGCCGAGGCAGGAAAGAACAGTATCGTGACCATTGCAACCAACATGGCAGGTCGTGGTACCGATATCAAACTGTCTGACGAGGTGAAGGCTGCCGGTGGATTGGCTATCATAGGTACTGAGCGTCATGAGTCTCGCCGCGTTGACAGACAGTTGAGAGGTCGTGCCGGACGTCAGGGCGATCCGGGATCTTCCGTGTTCTTCGTCTCTTTGGAAGACAATCTGATGCGTCTGTTCGGTTCGGAGAAGATTACGAAAGTGATGGATCGTTTGGGATTCAAGGAAGGTGAGGTTATTGAGCATGGTATGATTTCGAAGTCTATCGAACGCGCGCAGAAGAAGGTGGAGGAAAATCATTTTGGAGTGCGTAAACGTTTGTTGGAATATGATGACGTGATGAACGCCCAAAGAGAGGTGATTTATAAGAAGCGTAGGGAGACATTGATGGGCGAACGTATGGGCGTCAATATCATGAATATGATGTATGATTCTATCGTTTCTATTGTCGATACGGCTAAGAATGAGACGGGATATGCCTCTTTTGAAGAGGAACTGATGCGTGTCGCTTCTATAGATTCCCCTGTTTCGGAAGCAGAATTTGCTTCTATGAAGGAGGATGCGATTGTAGATAAGGTGTTTGATGCTGCGATGCTGGCCTTCAAACGTAAGACGGAAACTATGACAACAACGGCAATGCCTGTTATCTCGGAGGTGTTTGATAAGTATAAAGACATGTATGAAAATATCATCATCCCTATCACTGACGGGAAGATGGCATATAGAATGCCTGTCAATCTGAAGGAGGCTCACGATACAAACTGCAAATCTATCGTGAAGGTATTTGAGAAGGCAATCTTGCTTCGGGCCATCGACGAAAACTGGAAAGAGCATCTTCGTGAGATGGATGATCTGCGAAATTCGGTGCAGAATGCGACGTACGAACAGAAGGATCCTTTGCTTATCTATAAACTGGAGTCGTATAACCTCTTCAAGAAGATGGTAGACGATATGAACCATAAGGCTATCTCCGTGTTGATGCGTGCTCAGATCCCTATGCCGGATCGTGCGGAAGAGGCTCCTGAAGAGCGGAGGGTGCAACGCCCTTCCTATACGGAAAGCCGTTCGGACGCATCCTCTCCGGAGGCTAATCGCCCTCAGAAACCACAGCCAATACATGTGGAGAAGAAAATAGGGCGTAATGATCCTTGTCCTTGTGGAAGTGGAAAGAAATATAAAAACTGCCACGGAAGAGATTTGTAAATAACTGATTATATAGACGGACGTATTGGGTTATCATATTACGTCCGTTATTTTTGAAAAAAAAAAGAAAGAGATATGTTGTCTTATATAACATGGACGGTAGACCCTGATCTGTTTAGTTTTGGGAGTCTGACAGTTCGCTGGTATGGCCTGATGTGGGCTTTGGGCTTTTTCATTGGGTATATGGTGGAATCCAAAATCTATAAGAAGGAAGGACTGCCGGATGATGCAATGGATAAGTTGTTCATATATATGATGATCGGTACGATAGCCGGTGCTAGGTTGGGTCATTGCTTCTTTTATGATTGGGGCTATTATTCGGAGCATCTTTATAAAGTCTTGTTTATTTGGGAAGGCGGACTTTCTAGTCATGGAGGTGCGTTTGGTATTTTGGCGTCCCTTTGGCTGTTTCATAAGCGGGTGGCCAAGAAAAGTTATATCTGGGTACTTGATAGGGTGGTGATAGCCGTAGCTGTTTGTGGCGCATGTATCCGTTTAGGAAACCTGATGAATCATGAAATATATGGGCATGCGACAGATTTGCCTTGGGCCTTCCGTTTTATTACGAACATCCATGCATGGCAAAATGGGGCGGAGCCTATCTTCTCGGCACCAAGTCATCCTACTCAGATTTACGAGATTGTCTATTGTTTGGTGACGTTCTCCGTTCTTCTGTTCCTTTATTGGAAGACCAATGCAAGGAAATATGAAGGATTGCTTTTCGGTGTGTTCCTGATAGGTATATTCTTGACTCGATTCTTGTTGGAATTTATAAAAAATAACCAGGAGTCGTTCGAGGATGGTATGCCAATTAACATGGGTCAGATTTTGAGCGTGCCGTTTTTTCTTTTCGGTTTCTATTTTGTTATAAAAGCATGGTTGAAAAGCCGTAAATCACTGCAAAATCGTTAAAGTTATGAAAATAGTAGACAATGTTTATTATGTTGGGGTGAATGACAGAAATAAGACTCTGTTTGAAAACCAATGGCCGTTGCCTTGTGGTGTATCCTACAACTCTTATCTGTTAGTGGACGATAAGGTTGCGTTGGTCGACACAGTGGATATTTCTTGTTGTGAAGTTTTCTTTAATGAGATAGAAGAAGTCCTTGCCGGACGTAAAATAGATTATTTGATCATCAACCACATGGAACCGGACCATTCTGGCTCTATAGGCTTGGTCAGACAGAAATATCCGGACATTAAGATAGTGGGCAATGCCAAGACCTTTTCTATGATAAAAGGTTATTTTGGCATAGAAGATGGATTGCTGGAGGTCAAAGATGGAGATTCATTAAGCCTTGGGTCTTTGAAACTCTCTTTCTTCCTTACGCCGATGGTCCATTGGCCGGAGACGATGATGACCTATGATACAACGCATCAGATCCTTTTTTCTGGCGATGCTTTTGGTTGCTTTGGTGCGTTGGATGGGGGAGTGTTGGATTCTACAATCAATCCGGATAGATACTGGGACGAAATGCGCCGATATTATGCGTGCATCGTCGGGAAATACGGATCTCCCGTACAGAAGGCTTTGTCCAAATTGAAGGATGTGAAATTGGAATATATTTGTTCTACGCATGGTCCTGTCTGGCAGAAGGAAACGGCGAAGGCGGTTGCTTTGTACGACAGATGGAGCCGTTACGTCGCAGAACCGGGCGCTGTGGTTGTTTATGGTTCTATGTATGGAAATACGGAGCAGATGGCGGAGTCTGTTGCGAGAGGCCTAGTGCAGGGAGGCGTTAAGAATGTGGTCGTTTATAATGCTACAAAAACTGATCCCTCTTTTATCTTGTCAGACGTGTTCCGTTATTCTGCTTTGGTGGTAGGTAGTCCTACTTATATGAATGAACTGTTTCCTGTAGTGGAATCTTTTCTTCAGAAAGTGGCACGGAGAGACGTGAAAAATAGAATATTCGCATCTTTCGGCTCTGCTTCTTGGGCTGGTGTTTCCGTAAAACGGATATCTGAAATTATAGATAAGTGCGGTTGGCGGTTGGTCGGTTCGGTCGATAACCTTCATGCTGCGACTTCACAGAAAAAGGCTGAATGCGAACTTTTGGGCAAACAAATAGCTTTGGAAATACAGAAGGAGGGTTGATTTTGTTCCATAGTTCACGAAAAAATGTACAAATAGATTATTTATCTTGTGTTTTTTGTATTTTTGTCAACTTTTTGAAAAAAGAATAAGGAGGAAGACAAAGAAACCCTTATCTGCTTCGAGATAGTGGGTTTCTTTTTTTTGAAGATCTTCTTTCTGCTGCTCTTGAATTTATTGGGAATATATATATAAGAAGAAAAATTGCAAAAGGACGGAGTGTCCGTAATGAATCTATTTTAATAATAAAAAACGACAAGAAAAAATGAGAATTCTTATTCAACCTGACTACGCGTCTGTTTCTAAATGGGCTGCTAATTATGTTGCTTCGGCTATTAATAAATTTAATCCGACGGAGAACAACAAATTTGTTTTAGGTCTTCCCACTGGATCGTCTCCATTGGGAACGTATAAGGAATTGATCGAACTCAACAAGAAGGGCGTTGTTTCTTTCAAGAATGTCATCACGTTCAACATGGACGAGTATGTTAATTTGCCTAAAGAACATCCGGAGAGCTATTATTCATTTATGTGGAATAATTTCTTCCATCATATTGATATTCCGGAAAAACAGGTGAACATTTTGAATGGCAATGCTTCCGATTTACAGAAAGAGTGTGCCGATTACGAGGCTCGTATCAAAAATGCGGGAGGTATAGATTTGTTCGTGGGAGGTATAGGCCCAGATGGACATATCGCTTTCAACGAACCCGGATCATCCCTTACTTCTCGTACACGTATGAAATCGTTGACGCAAGACACCATCATAGCTAACTCTCGTTTTTTCGAGAACGACACGGCTAAAGTGCCGGTCTCTGCGTTGACAGTAGGTGTGGGCACCATTATGGATGCCAAGGAAGTTTTGATTTTGGTGAATGGATACAACAAAGCTCGTGCTTTGCAGCAGGCTGTAGAGTCTGGAGTGAGCCAGATGTGCACGCTGAGCGCATTGCAGTTGCATCCTAAGGGCATCATCGTTTGCGACGAGATGGCTACTTATGAGATGAAAGTCTCAACTTACCGTTATTTCCAGTCTATAGAGAAGGATAATATCTCTCCCTCTTCTTTGTTGAAGTAATTCGGGACGATATGCAGATGCGCTTTTCTTCTGGAGAAAAGCGTTCGAATTAAATAAAGATTCCGCATAAAGGTTAATTGAATTTTTATTCTTGTGACTTTTGTGTGGAATCTTTGTTATCTTTGCGAATCTGTTTTTCCGATTGCTGAAATCGGAAAGGATTATATCGTTTAGAAACTTTATAGAAACTTTTATGGATAATAATACAGCATTATTGAATGAGGTTACAGCCAAGGCAAACGTATGGCTGAATGGTAATTATGATGCGGAGACCAAAGATGAGGTTCGCCGTATGTTGCAAAATTCGGATAAGATGGATTTGATAGAGGCTTTTTATAGGGATCTTGAATTCGGAACCGGAGGCTTGCGCGGTATTATGGGTGTTGGAACTAACAGAATGAATATATATACTGTAGGTTCTGCAACGCAAGGCCTTGCCAACTATCTGAAGATGCAGTTCAAAAACGAGTCTCAAATCAAAGTGGTTATCGGTCATGATTGCCGTAACAATAGCCGCCTTTTTGCGGAGACGGCTGCCAATATATTTTCTGCGAATGGAATAAAGGTGTATTTGTTCGAAGATTTGCGTCCGACGCCGGAGATGTCGTTCACCATCCGTGAGTTGGGTTGCCAAAGCGGCATCATACTTACCGCCAGCCATAATCCTAAAGAATACAACGGATATAAGGCTTATTGGAATGATGGTGGCCAGTTGATTCCTCCTCATGATGTGGATGTGATTAAAGAGGTGGAGAAAATCAAGTCTGTTGATGAGATTAAGTTTGAGGGCAATAAGGGCCTTATCGAAATAATAGGCAAAGAGGTGGATGACAAATATATCAAATGCATCACCAAATTGACGCTTTCTCCTGAGTCTATCAAGAGAAACGAGGATATGAAGATTGTTTATACCCCTATTCATGGTACAGGAGTGAATATCATTCCTGCTACGATGAAGGCTTTCGGTTTCAAAAATATTATCAATGTTCCGGAACAGGATGTGGTAAGCGGAAATTTCCCTACGGTTGTTTCTCCGAATCCGGAAGAGCCTGCGGCTTTGGATCTTGCTGTTAAGAAGGCCATAGCAACGGATGCCGAATTGGTGCTGGCCTCTGATCCTGACGCTGACCGTGTGGGTGCTGCCGTGAAAAACGACAAGGGTGAGTTCATTCTTCTGAACGGAAACCAAACGGCTATGATGCTGACTTATTACTTGGTGCGCCGTTGGAAGGAACTTGGTAAGATTAACGGAAAGGAATATGTCGTTAAGACTATCGTTACTACAGAGTTGATTAAGGAGATTGCAGACCGTAATGGAGTTGAGTGCTTCGATGTGTTTACCGGATTCAAATGGATTGCGGCTATTATGCGCGAGAACGAAGGAAAGTTGAACTATATCGGAGGTGGAGAGGAAAGCTACGGTTATTTGCCGGAAGACTTTGTCCGCGATAAGGATGCCGTTTCTACTTGTACCATGTTGGCCGAGGTCGCTGCTTGGGCTAAGGATAACGGAATGTCAATGTTCGAGTTGCTTCGTAATATATATGCAGAGTATGGCTTCTCTATGAACAAAGGCATCTCTGTGACCAAGAAGGGTAAGGCCGGCGCTGATGAAATCAAACAGATGATGGCAGACTTCAGAAGCAATCCGCCAAAGGAAATCGCAGGTTCTCCTGTCGTTATGGTCAAAGATTATGCGTCGCTAGAGGCTAAAGATAGAAATGGAAATGTTTCTAAGCTGGTAATGCCTACCACGTCGGATGTACTCCAAATCTTCACGGAAGAGGGTGACAAGATTTCTATCCGTCCATCAGGAACGGAGCCTAAAATCAAATTCTACGTGGAGGTTCGTGGTGAGATGAAGTCTGTCGCTGATTATGAAGCTGCCAATAAGAAGGCATTGGATAAGATAGAGGCAGTAAAGAAATCACTGGGACTATAAGAGATGAAATCCGTTTTCTATACGGTAATTTTGAGGCGGACTATATGGTCCGCCTCTTTTGTTGATGCCATGAGCCCGAAGTGGTTTTGGTGAAAGCCATTGCCATGAACGATGACGACAACCGTTTGTTCCGAGGTCCGTTGACGGAATTCCGTGAAGAGATTGGAAACGAGTTTCCGACAGCCGGATTACTTGTCTGCTCAATAGACGAAGTTGAGGCGGAAATGATGGATGTCGCCGGATTTTTTCAGATGCGCAGAGAAAGGTATCTGAAGTGGTATGGAGAAAAAACTGGGTCTATGTTGATTTGAGTGGGTAGAGGAAGGACTCGCCTTCATTGATATAGTACACCATATTCATAAAGTTGTCAATGTCGGCAAATCCTCTGACTCTCTGTTTTACCAATTGTATCTAGAATTTAAGTCACTCAAGAATCCCGTTGTTCACCCACCCCCAAG